>Ga0155625_116_pt2 | contig 22681 bp, 36 predicted proteins | sample RifCSPhighO2_12_FD_107282 | JGI IMG/M metagenome (GOLD analysis project Ga0155625, IMG submission 107282) | Candidatus Kerfeldbacteria bacterium RIFCSPHIGHO2_12_FULL_48_17 | reverse complement strand
AAATACCGCCAGTCCGCCTAAAAGCGGTGTCGGTTTGGCGTGAATTTTTCGTTCGCTCGTACCCGGCACATCAACAATATTTTTTTTCACGGCAAACCAGCGCACTCCCGCCGTGGCAGCAACTGAGACGAGTGCGCTTATGACAAAAGCAATGATATAATCAACGGTGGTTATCATAGTGCCTGTCTATATAATTTTGCAAAAGTATACGCGCTGCCTGCGCATCATCGCGCTGTGGCCTGGCGCTTCCTTTATGCTCGGCGCGAAACGCACCGGTTGTCATCCGCTCATCCATGACTTCAACCGGAACGCTGAGGACCGTGCGCAACCACTCGACAAATTTCGCGGTTTTTTTCGTCTGCTGTGTCGGTTGACCGTCCAACCCCAGCGGCATGCCCACCACCACGACATCAATCCCTTCCTGCGTAATAATTTCCTGCATATACTTACTTAAATCTTGACGCGTTTTCCCATACACAATATCTTTGGCCACAGCTAAACTCGGCTTCGCATCACTGATCGCCAAACCTGTATATTTGTCGCCATAATCAATCCCCAGCAGACGCATACCTTACTGCGTTAATATTACCGGCCCATCGGCCGTGATGGCCAAAGTTTTTTCAAACTGTGCCGCCAGATTTCCATCAATGGTTTCTATGGTCCAGTCATCGGCCAATGTTTTTATATGGTAATCACCCACCGTCAACATGGGTTCAATGGCTATCACCAAACCTGGTTTTAATATTTCTCCGCTGCCGGCATGGCCGTAATTGAGGATGAGGGGTTCTTCGTGGATTCCAAACCCGACACCGTGTCCCGCCAGATCACGCACCACGCCAAAGCCATGGCTCTCGGCGTACGCCTGCACCGCATGTCCAATGTCGCCGGTGGTGTTCCCGGGACGGGCCTGGGCAATGGCGATTTCCAGGGATTTTTTTGTGACTTTTATGAGTTTTTTGGCGATTTTGCTGACCTTACCGACCGGAATGGTGACGGCCATGTCGGTACAGAGTCCCTTGTACCACAGACCCAGATCAAGACCAATGATATCACCGGCCGCAACCACGCGCTCTTTTGATGGAATGCCGTGCACGACTTCCTGATTGATGGAAGCACACAGCGTTTTGGGAAAACCTTCATAATCCAAAAAAGACGGTTTCCCGCCACGGGCACGAATGGCTTTGGCTGCTATTTCATCGAGTTCCTGCGTGGTGATGCCCGGTTTGGTCGCTTCAACCACCACCTGCAAACTTTCGGCCAATCGCTTGCCGCCGTCCTGGAGATCCCTGATCTGTTGCGGTGTTTTGTATCGAATCATATGTGGCGCATAATATCCCTGTGAACATCCTCTATTGACTGATCACCGTCGATGTTTATGAGTCGCCCCTGCGCGGCGAAATAATCAAGCACCGGTTTGGTTTGCTTTTGGTACCAGGATAACCGTTTCTCTATGGCTGCTGGCTCATCATCTTCACGGTACACGACTTTTCCGCCACGTGCCTTGCAATCTGCGATTGCCCGCGCATCATCAACGATAATATTTATCTGCTCCCCATTCAGCTCACAGACCCGCCTCTTTGACAGCCGTTTGATACTTTCTGCTTTTGGCACGTCAATAAAAAATACGTGCGTAATGTCGCGGTCGACTTTTTTCATAATTTTGTTAAAAGGTTCGATTTCTTCCGTCCGCCTCGGCGTACCATCGAAAATAATACCCTGGTCCGCAGGAATTTTTTCCACAACTTTGGCCGTCGTTTCAATAACGAGTTCAAAAGGCACGAGCCCTCCTTTTTTATTGATAATGGCATCCACTTTATGGCCGAGTTTGGTCGGTTGTTTGGCTATGTCACGCAGCGCGTCGCCGACGGAAAAATGATAAAAACCAAGCCCGCCTGAGAGTTTGCGAGCTTGGGTTCCTTTACCTGAACCTTGGGGTCCTATGATGATGATGTTAGGAGAAGGTTTCATAATCCCGCATGACGATTTGTGCTTCTATCTGTTTAATGCTTTCGATGACAACGGATACAACGATGAGCAAACTGGTGCCACCAATGGTCAACGCCGGGAGATTAAACGCGTTTTGTGCAACCACCGGTAAAACGGCGATAATGCCCAGAAAAAGCGCGCCGGCCAGCAAAATGCGGCTGGAAACCTGCTGTAGGTAATGTTCCGTCGGCTTCCCCGGTCTGACACCCGGGATGAAGGCTCCCTGCCGTTGCAAATTTTCAGCAATTTGATCGGGTTTGAAAATAACGGCCGTGTAGAAATAGGTGAAAACAAATACCAGAACGAAATAAATAATGCCGTAATATATGGAGTTGTTAAAAAAATTCACCACGGCATTGGCAGCATCGGCCACCTGGACAACACTGGAACTCACTAAAAATTGCGCCAGGAGCGTCGGCAGAAGGACAAGTGAAATCGCAAAGATAATGGGAATCACTCCGGATTGATTCACCCGCAAGGGTAAGTGGTTTTTGATTGCGCCAATGGCCGCGGTGCCACGGGTTTGGCGGGCATAGGTAATGGGAATTTTTCTCTGGCCTTCGGTAATAAACACCACACCGGCGATCGTCACGATTCCGAGCGCCGCGAATATTGCCATGGTCAGGAGTTGCGTACTGTCGAACACGGCGATGAACTGTTGCACGGTCTGTGGCAGGCCGGCGATGATACCGGAAAAAATCAGGAGCGAAACGCCATTGCCGACTTTCTTTTCGGTGATCAGTTCACCCATCCACATCAGCAGCATACTGCCGGCAACAATAATCAGAAGAATTCTTGCCCAATCAAAAATCCCGTCAATGCCAAGAATCCCCTGACTTTTCTGTAAAAATGTCACGGTGGCAAAACCCTGCAGTATGGCCAAGGGAACGGTGGCTATGCGCGTATATTGATTGATTTTTTGCTGCCCACTGAGACCTTCTTTCTGCATTTCCTGAAAGCGAGGAACAATGGAAGCAAGGAGCTGGAAAATGATGGATGATGTTATGTAGGGTCCCACGCCCAGCAGCACAATGGAAAAATTTGCGAGTGTGCCGCCGGAAAAAACATTCAACAGGCCAAAAAATTGATTACTGCCCAGGAGTGCTTTGATCTGCTCGAGATCCACGCCTGGAATGGGAATATTCGCCGCAAATCGAAAAAGTATGAGCATGGCCAAAACAAAACCGATCCTCATGCGCAGATCCTTAATCGTCCAGATTTGTTTCCACTTATTCCACATAGTATTGGTTGTAATGTGGCGCTTTATTTTACCTTCTTTGATTTTGAACCAGGTTTTTTGGTTTCTTTTACGGTTTTACCGCCGGCTTCTTCAATTTTTTCTTTGGCTGATTGTGAGAAAGCGGCGGCTTTCACGGTAAATTTTTTGCTCATCTTGCCATCCCCAAGAATTTTAACATATTTGGTTGTTTTTTCTAAAAGTCCTGCTTCCACCAAGCGCTGTCTGTCAATGATCTGCCCATCAGTGAAGCGTTTTTCCAGGGTTTTAATATTCACCACGGAAAAACTGGGGCTTTGCCTCTTCATGCCCTTTTGCTTCTGGAGTTTCAGAATGGTTTGCTTCAAACCCATGACCTTCAGACCGCCCTTTCCGCCAGTACGTGACTTTTGTCCCTTCATACCGCGACCAGCATACGTACCGCGACCGGAACCACTGCCCCGACCAATACGGCGACGCTTCTTGTTTCCTTTCTTTGGCTGCAAGTTGTTGAGTGTAACTAACATATATTAACATTAACCTTATAGAGGCTTAGGCTGGCTTTGGCTTGGCTGCCCTGCCGGTTCAGCCGGCGTTTCTTTGGCTTCGGGTGTTGCTTCTCCATCTGCTTTCTTGACTTTGGACTTTCTTTCCGGTCTTGCACGCAGTGTGGATAAAGCCATAATCGTCGCTGCGACGTTGTTGATTTTATTTTTTGATCCCAACATCTTACTGACAACGTCTTTCAAACCCGCTATTTCCAAAGTGGGACGAACCGGGCCGCCGGCGATAATACCGGTACCTGCCGGAGCCGGCTTTAAAAGTATCCTGGCCGCGCCAAACTTTACCACGGTTTGATGTGGAATGGTTCCGCCTGTGATATGAATGTTGATAAGTTTTTTCTTGGCCTGATTTACGGCTTTATTCACCGCAGATGCAACATCAGCGCCTTTTTTCACGCCCATGCCAATGCGACCTTTGTGATCACCAACCACAACACAGGCCCGGAAGCTCATGCGCTTACCGCCGGCCATGACGCGTGTCACGCGGGCAATATCAATCACCTTTTGATCGAATTCACTGTCGACTTCTTTGCGTCCGCGACCACGTCCCCGTCCGCGACCACCACGACGATCTCCGCTCCGCCCGTCACCACCACGCCCCCCACCACCGCGACTGTTTCTGCCACCGCTGCCGACGCCGCCACGACCAAAAGCACCACTACCGGAAGACTTTGCTTCGGCAGGGGCAACGGCCTGAGCGGCGGATTTTGCATTATTCTGTTGTGCGGTCTTTGCTTCTGTCATAATATATACTATTCGTTAAAATACCAAACCACCGGCGCGCGCACCATCGGCAAAGGCTTTGACGCGTCCGTGGTACTTGTAACCGGAGCGGTCAAATACCACTCTGGTGATTTTTTTCGCTTTTGCCTTCTCGGCCACCAACTTTCCCAGAGCTTCCGCCTGCGCTATCTTACCTTTGATCTTCACTTCACGGGTGTGGGCACTGATCAGTGTTTTTCCTTCCGTATCATCAATAATCTGAGCGCTAAAATACTGCAGACTGCGGGAAACATGAAGACGCGGCTTTACCGATGTGCCAAAAATCCCGACACGGGAGCGTGCCTTTCGTCTCATCTTGGTAAGTTGTGCTTTGCGTTCCTTATTTGTCATAGGTGTAATTACTCCGCGGTTTTAGCTTGCTTCCCGGCTTTTCTAATAATGTGTTCATCGATGTACTTGATACCCTTGCCCTTGTACGGCTCCGGCTTACGGAAGTTGCGAATACGGGCTGCTGTTTCACCAACGATTTGCTTATCAGCTCCTTCGATAGTAATAATATTCTTTTCCACTTTGGCGGTTACCCCCTCAGGAACATCAAAGAGTATAGGATGTGAAAAACCCAAGCTGAATTCCAGTACTTTGCCTTTCAGGACGGCTTTGTATCCAACGCCGTTGATCTGTAATTTTTTTTCAAAACCCTTGGTGACGCCGGTGATCATGTTACTCACCAAAGCCCCAAACAATCCCCATAAAGAACGTTCACTCTTTTCTTCGGGATGTTTAACGGTGAGTTTGATTTCTTTTCCGGCAATATCAACAGTGACCGCCGGGTGCACTTCCTGCGAGAGTTCGGCTTTTGGCCCCTTCACTTTCAGTATATTGCCATCGAGCCCGGCTTCCACGCCATCAGGAAGGGTAATACGTTGTCGTCCGATTCTTGACATATATTTAGTATATTTCGCAAATTACTTCGCCGCCGAGGCTTTTTTTCTTGGCTTCTCTGTTGGTCATGAGCCCCTGTGACGTGGAAATGACGGCTCTGCCCAAACCATTCAAAACCACCGGCAGATTCTTGGCATCCCGATACATGCGCTGACCCGGAGTACTCAGGCGGTTAATGGCTCTGATGTGGGGTTTGTTGTTCTCATCGTATTTGAGTTTCACGCGAAAACTGTGCTCCTTTTCGTTTTTTTCGAGATGTTCGACATACCCTTCGCGTACGAGAATTTCCGCCAAATGATATTTCATTTTGGATAACGGAATCATAACCTCAGACTTTTTGCTTAAGCCTGCGTTTCGGATTCTTGTTAACATGTCTGCAATGGGGTCTGAAAACATACGTCTTATAGGTTAATTACCAACTCGCTTTGCGAATTCCTGGAATTTCGCCTTTATTGGCGAGTTCCCGGAAACAAATACGGCATAAATCAAACTTCCTCATGTATGACCGCGAGCGGCCACAACGCCAACAGCGCCGAACCATCCTCGAAGAGTACTTCGCGTTGCTTTTGAGGGATCTTTCTGATTTCGCAATCTGTGATTGTTTCGCCATGATTGTTGGTTATGCCTTACTCTTTTGAAATGGGAATCCGAATGCTTTCAGGAGCTGCAGTCCGGTATTATGATCTTTGGCTGAGGTGGTTATCGTGACTTCCAAACCGTGAATGGTTTCCAGGTCGGTGGACTTGATTTCCGGAAATACAATGTGTTCCTTGATGCCAATGTTGAGATTGCCCTGGCCATCAACCGACTTCGGGGGAATACCCCGGAAATCGTGCACGCGTGGCAGGGTGACATTTACGAACTTATCGATGAAATCATACATCCGGTCTTTGCGTAGGGTTACCTTGACACCGATGGGCGCATTGGCCCGAATCTTAAAATTGGAAATCGATTTTCTGGCCAGAGTTTTCACAGGCTTTTGACCGGTTATTTTTGCCACGGTGTCGGCAACGGTGTCCAAATATTTTCCGTCCTGCAAAGCCCGACCGGCACCAACATTGACCACCACCTTGGTGATTTTGGGCACCATGGCAACATTATTAAGTTTCAGCTCTTTTTTCAGAGCCGGAACGATTACTTTGGTGTATTTTTCACGAAGTCTGTGCATATGGATTATTTCTTGGTATCTGATTTAGGCGCCTCAATCGTCTGCTTGGTTTTCTTGGCAATGCGCACTTTGCGCTTATCTTCCAATATACTGAAACCGACGCGGGTCGTTTTATTGGTCTTCGGATCAACCAAGGCAACATTGGAGACATGAATAGGTGCGAAGAATTCGATTTTTTCACCGGCCTGTGCCTGTCCCTTGCTTGCCCGGGTCGCCTGCTTCTTCATATGCTTGATCGTTTTATTGACCCCCTCAACGACCAATTTTTCGAGTGCCGGAAAAACCTGGGTGATCTTGCCGGTCTTGCCCTTGTCTTTGCCTGATAAAACTTTTACTTTGTCGCCGACTTTCAGTTTCATAAATTTAGAGTACTTCTGGCGCCAATGAGGCAATCTTATTAAATCCCCGCTGCTTGATTTCTCTCGCGATCGGACCAAAGATGCGGGTTCCCCTCGGTTCTTTTTTGTCATCAACGAGTACGGCGGCATTTTCATCAAACCTGATATAGGTGCCGTTACTGCGACGATATTCTTTGCGCTGACGGACAATGACCGCTTTGACAACTTCACCTTTTTTCACGCCGGCATGAGGGGCTGCTTCTTTGACGGAAGCGGTGATGATATCGCCCAATCTGGCATAGTGCGGTTGAAAACCACTGCCAACATGAATCACACCCAGGAGCTTGGCTCCGGAATTGTCGGCAACTTTCAGTTTTGAGAATTTCTGTATCATAGATTTAGGCTGACTTGGTTACATCGATAACACGGAAATACTTGTCTTTGGAAATATGGCGCGTCTCGACAAAATTTACCGTATCGCCAACCTTGTAGGTATTTTTCGGATCATGGACCTTATACTTCTTCGAAGCACGGTACTGTTTCTCATAGATGGGGTGATTCTTTTTCATGTCAACCCGAACCACAATGGTTTTATCCATTTTGTCACTGACAACGGTTCCGGCGAGGGTTCGGCGATTTTTCTTGACTTCTGGCTTATTCATGGTCGTGTTTATTATAACGGGTCAAAATTCTGGCGATATCTTTCCTGAGATTGCGGATTTCCCGGACGGTCTTCAGATCACCCTGGGCTGCCTGAAACTTCTTCTGGCGCAGCGTTTCCCGAAGTTCTTTAAGAACTGTTTCCAGCTCCTTTTTTGACTTTTTGGCCAATTCCTTGATATCCATAGCTATTCTTTAATAACACATTTTGTCTGCACTGGCAACTTGTGCGTTGCCAAACGGAATGCTTCCCTGGCGGTGGTTTCGTCCAAACCTTCGACTTCAAAAAGAATGGTACCTGGTTGCACCGGAACAATATAGTGATCAACGGCGCCTTTACCGCTGCCCATGCGGACTTCTCCACCTTTAATCGTCACCGGATGATCGGGAAAGACGCGTACCCAGATTTTTCCGCCGCGCTTGAGAAAGCGGGTCATGGCCCGGCGTGCTGATTCGATCTGGCGGGCCGTTACCCATTTTCCTGTGGTAGCTTTCAAACCGTAGGTACCAAAAGCCAGCTTCGTTTTACGAACGGTTGGCCGCTTGATATCGGGGCGGTGCCACTTTCTGTGTTTTACTTTCTTGGGGGTGAGCATAGTCGTGTTTACACCTTACTTACGATTTCGCATATTTCCTGCCTTTTGACTGCCTTGGCGTTCTTTCCGAAGTCATCGGCTTTGGCGCCATTTCTCCTTCACCGGCAAATACTTCACCTTTGTAAATCCAGACCTTTACACCAATCGTGCCGTATGTCGTCATCGCAGCGCCGCGGGCATAATCAACATCAGCGCGCAGGGTGTGTAAAGGGAGGCTTCCTGAGCTGAGCATTTCCGAGCGGGCAATTTCTGCACCATCCAAACGACCACCAATCATGATCTTCACGCCCTTGGCGCCGGCTTTTTTGACATTTTCCATCGTGCGCTTCATAACACGGCGGAACGGCATACGCTTTTCGATCTGATCAATGATTTGTTGGGCGACCACCTGGGCATCGAGTTCCGGCTTCTGGATTTCCTGAATGCTGATGTTCAGCCTGATTTTACGACTGCCCATGTACTTCTGAATCACTTCTTTCTTGAGATTCTCAATATCAGCGCCGCCGCGACCGATAATGATACCGGGTTTGGCGGAGTAAATAATGACGTTCATTGATTGCGCGGATCGTTCAATTTCAATCTTACCAACGCCGGCTTCGCGGAGCTTGATTTTCAGGAAACGACGAATCTGCACGTCTTCTTTCAGGAATTGACGGAAGTTTGTTTTCGCAAACCACTTTGAGCTTGTCGTATAAATTGTACCCAGTCGAAATACTTTTGGGTGTACCTTTTGTCCCATAGTTCGTATTATTTAGCGTCCTTCTTAACTTCTGTCTTCGTCTTCGGTGCTTTTGCATGCGCGGCATTTTCACTGAGTATCAGTGTCACTATCGAGGATTTCTTCTGAATAGGAGTGGCCCGGCCCATGGCTTTGGGTTTCCACCGGTGTAATCTGAACCCTTCCGTCACAAAAATTTCTTTGACAAACAGATTTACGCGGTTCATTTTAAAATTATTTTCAGCGTTCGCAGCAGCCGATTTCAAAAGCTTGAGAACAGCCGGCGCTGCGCCCTTTTTCATAAAGGTAAGCTGCTTCTCAGCCCGCCCAATATCAAGACCACGGACCAGATCGATGACGAGCTGAACCTTGCTGGGAGAAACCTGGAGTTTTCGTAATATTGCTTTGACTTCCATACAATGCGTTATTTCTTGGCTGCTGGCTTCTTAGCGGCGGTAGCTGGAGCTGCTGGTGCGGCAGCCGGAATCTTGGCAGCGGCGGCTGCGGCCATTTCTTCCTCTTTGGCTTTTCTGCCACCATGAGCGCGGAACGTGCGCGTTGGTGAAAATTCACCCAGTTTATGACCAACCATATTTTCAACAATGGATACGGGAATGTGTTCACGACCGTTATGTACCGCAATCGTAAAACCTACCATTTCTGGGGTAATTGTGGAAGACCGTGACCAGGTTTTAATCGCCTTGCCATCACCCTGCCGGTGATTGCTGATTTTTTTGAGGAGTTTCGGATCCGTGAACGGACCACCTTTCTTCAGACTTCTTGACATAGTGTTAGGTTATTGCTTTCTCGTTGGACGGCGTTTTAAGATAAACTTCGCCGATTTCTTCGTGTGGGAACGCGTCTTCACACCCATGGCCCGCTTCCCTTGCGCTGTCTTTGGCTGTTTCAAACCAATGGGGTTGCGGCCTTCACCGCCACCGTGGGGGTGATCAACCGGATTCATGACCTTACCACGGACCGTTGGTCTGACACCGAGCCAACGCATTCTGCCGGCTTTTCCCAGACGCACGTTGCGGTGATCAGGGTTGCTAACCTGACCGATGGTTGCCATACAGTTTTTTGAGAAGATGCGGATTTCACTGGACGGCATTTTCACCTGGGCAAATTCTCCCTCTTGTGACATCAGCACGGCGCTGCTGCCGGCGGAACGGACAATTTTTCCACCTTTGCCTGGTTCCAGTTCAAGGTTGTGGATAGCCGTACCAGCAGGGATAAATTCCAGCTTCAGGCGATTGCCAACCTGCACGTCGATCTTTTCCGGAGATACCGTAATCTTTTGACCGGGCTTGAGACCGTCAGAAGCCAGAATGTATTTCCTGGTGCCGTCCGGATAGGCAATGAGTGCGATGCGAGCTGAGCGGTTGGGGTCGTATTCAATGGTTTTCACTTCAGCCTGTTTACTGTCTGATGCCGGATTCCAATCGATGAGGCGGATCATGCGCTTATGACCACCACCATGATGGCGAACGGTGATTTTTCCCTGCGCATTGCGGCCGCCCATTCTTTTTCGGGTAACCAAAAGGCTCTTCATGGGCTTCACCCGGGAAAGACCCGAGAAATCATGTCCACTGGATTTTCTGCGCCCTGGTGTGGTGGGCTTGTGTGTCTTTATACTCATAGTGTTATCTTATCGCCTTTTTTCAGACCCACGATCGCCTTTTTCCGCGCTTTCTGCTGACCATAATACGCACCAAAACGCCCATATTTACCGGCCTTATTGAGGATCGTGATTTTTTCCACCGTTACACCGTAGAGTGCCTGGAGAGCTTTGCGAATTTCAACCTTGTTGGTATGTGAAGTAACTTCGAAGGTATACTGATTGGACTTCTCTTGCAGACGGGTGGATTTTTCCGTGACTATATGACGCACGAGTGTTTTGTGCGCATCACCGCCATCTTTTTTAACTTCCTTCTTTACTTCTTTGGTCTTCTGAACCGGTGTCGTTTCTTTGGTGGGTTTTTCGGGTGCTTCCGGTTTTATTGACGCTGTTTTTTCCGACTTCAAACGGGGCTCAGGTTGCTGATATGGTTTGCTTTTTCCTTTCTTTCTAAATATATCGAGTAAGCCCATATATTATGATAAATAGGTGGAATGCATTTCTTCCAATGCGGCTTTGGAAACAATCAACCAATCCTTGTGAAGAAGGTCGTAAACATTGAGACTCTTGGCTGCAAGAGCGTTGACTTTCGGCAGATTGCGTACAGCACGGGCGAGTGTGCTTTGCGTTTTCGGTAAAACAATAACCGCGGCTTTCCCTTTCGGAGGTAACTTGGCAACCATATCAGCGATGAGTCTGGTTTTGGGTTTTTCAAAATTGAAATCATCAACAACCACCAACCTGTCATGAGCCAGTTTATTACTGAGCACCATAAAGAGTGCCTTCTTTTTGGCTTTTTTATTCATGGCAATGGTAAAATTACGGGTATTGCGTGGACCGAACGTAATGCCACCACCGACCCACAATGGGGAGCGGATCGAACCCTGGCGGGCATTGCCGGTACCCTTTTGTTTCCAGGGTTTACGACCGCCACCGCGTACTTCACCGCGGGTTCTGGTGTGCGCAATGGCTTCGCGCGCATTGGCTTGGTGTGCAACAACAGCCTGATGAATCAACTGAGGATTGAGCTCAACTTCCCACATCTTGGGCGGCAGATCAATGGTCTGCTCTGTTTTGACGCCTTCTTTTGTATAGAGAGTAACTTTTGACATACAAAGCATTACATTGAAATTCTTATGAGACCGCTGATGGCCCCGGGCACGGCGCCCTTCAGCTGAATGACATTTCTCTTGACATCAACACCAACCACTTCAAGATTGCTGACGGTAATTTGTTTATTCCCCATATGACCACCCATTCTGCGTCCCTTGATGACATTTTGGCGACCACCATCACCCAGAGAGCCCGGCATGCGCAGCTGATCTTTGTGACCGTGTGACTTTTTCCCACCGCGGAAACCGTGTCGCTTGACTACACCCTGAAAGCCCCGTCCCTTGTTTATGCCCGTCACTTTCACAAAGTCCCCGGGTTGAAATACGCCGGTATCAATCGTTTGACCGACTTTGATATCAGCATCAGCTTCCGTGCGAAATTCAGCAGTGTGCTTATATTTTTTTCCGTCTTTTCTGATCTGGGGTTTTTTGACGTGTTTGGCGGCATCAAAAGCGATCTGCACAGCTGAATATCCATCTTTATCCGGGGTCCTCACTTGAGTAACTTCGCATGGACCGGCCTGAATTTCGGTAACGCCAACCATATCACCGTTTTTGGTGAATACCTGGGTCATGGGTAATTTGTAGCCGAGAATGAATTTTTTCATATAAAAAACTGCGATTCTGTCAAAAGCACCTTACGACACACCCGCCCCTTGGGCTTTTGAAAAAGTCCCAGTTTCTTACACGTGTTGTATGGTTTTTTGGTGAAAACAATCTCCTGTCCACTTTTTTGCATCAGACTGATACCTTTGCAGGTCACTTTCTTTTGCGCAAAAGCAGGTTACTTTTCAACTGTTTAGGATTTCCGTGTTTGTGTGAAGTTCAAGGCAAGCGCGAAGAGTGAAGCGAGGTGTACTCAAATGTACATCGAGCAAGCCCCGCAGCGCTAACGCAGAAATGCGCACAAACGCGGAAATCCTACTACATTTTAATCTCAACATCCACTCCAGCGGGAAGATTCAGGTTGCTCATATCTTCGATCGTTTTGGCAACCGGATCAATGATATCAAGGAGTCTCTTGTGAACACGCATTTCATACTGTTCACGAGAATCCTTGTCGATAAAGGGTGACTTTATCACCGTGTAACGGTTTTTTTCCGTTGGTAACGGAATAGGACCCTTCACGGAAGCACCTGACCTCTGCGCCGTTTCGATAATGGTACGGGTGGCCTGATCGATGATCTTATGATCATAGGCCCGTATCTTTACGCGAATACGCTGGTGGCTGTTTTCCTCCCCTTTCTTGTCCGTCTGTTTAACCATGTTGATAAAAGTTCTTAAAGCTCATCTCAAAAATAACTTTGTGACGAAATTTCAGATTTTCGAGCGAAAAACACGAAGATTGAGGAGGAATAGCGACTGCTATGCTGACGAAATCTGAATGTTTTGCAGCCGAAAATCTGAAATTGGAGTAAAAGATTATTTTTGAGATGAGCTTTACTTTAGTGATGATATAAAATCATCAGACAACGAGCCGCGTACCAATCTGCGTTGGCACGCGGCTACATGTCTAACTATTTTATGATTTTGATAATGACGCCGGCACCGACGGTGTGACCACCTTCACGAATGGCAAACTTTTGCTTTTCTTCCATGGCAACCGGAGCAATAAGTTTTACTTTGAGGGTGGTATTATCACCGGGCATGATCATTTCGCCGGTGTTGATTTCGGTTACTTCACCGGTAACGTCCGTGGTTCTCATATAGAATTGCGGCTTGTAGCCCTTTACAAAGGGTGTATGGCGGCCACCTTCTTCCTTGGAGAGAACATAGACTTCGGCTTCAAATTCGGTATGTGGGGTAATCGAACCTGGCTTGGCTAAAACCTGACCACGTTCAACTTCTTCTTTCTTGGTGCCGCGCAGGAGCAAACCGGCATTATCACCGGCCACGCCTTCGTCAAGCTGCTTGTTGAACATTTCAATGCCGGTAATGGTGGTCTTCACGGTATCGTGCAGACCCACGATTTCGAGCTCTTCGTTAATGCCGACTTTGCCGCGCTCAATACGACCGGTAACGACGGTACCACGACCTTCAATGGAGAAAATGTCTTCAACCGGCATGAGGAAAGGCTTATCAACGGCGCGCTTTGGTTCTGGGATGTACGTGTCGAGAGCATTCACGAGATCAAGAACTGGCTTGGCGGCTGCTTCGTCTTTGGGATTTTCCAGTGCTTTTAAGGCAGAACCTTTGATAACTGGTACTTCATCGCCCGGGAATTCATATTTCTTGAGAAGATCACGTACTTCGACTTCAACGAGGTCAATGAGTTCCTGGTCATCAACCTGATCAACTTTGTTCAGGAATACAATAATATAGGGAACACCGACCTGGCGGGCCAAGAGAATGTGTTCACGGGTTTGGGGCATGGGACCGTCAGCAGCTGAAACCACCAAAATGGCGCCGTCCATCTGAGCAGCGCCGGTGATCATGTTTTTCACATAATCGGCGTGACCCGGACAGTCAACGTGCGCATAGTGACGCTTGTCTGACTCATATTCAACGTGGGCGGTAGCAATGGTAATACCACGCTCTTTTTCTTCGGGAGCGGAGTCAATTTGATCCACGCCTTTATCCTGGGCAATTTTACCGTTCGCTGCCAATACCTTGAGTATTGCGGCGGTCAGGGTGGTTTTTCCGTGGTCAACGTGGCCAATGGTACCGACGTTTACGTGTGGTTTAGATCGATCAAATTTTTCTGCCATAGAGCGTTAACTAAGATTTATACTTTTTTAATACGATGGATAAGCGCATAAAATCCGCTTAAATGTAGCATAATTATAACACATCTTTTTCATTTGGCAAGAGCTGGGCGCGGAAATCCTCGCCCACTCCCTTCTTGCATTTTTTTGCCCTATTTTAGCCAAGAAATTAATTTTACAGGCTTCTATGGCTGTTCAACCGGCTCAATGTAGTACTGCTCGTCTTTATTTTGCGCCTTGTTTGGGGCCTTCCCGCTGTCCTGTTTTGACCGAAATTCCGCTATGTCCTGATTCACCTTTTCCAACAGTTTTTCCTCATCGCTGGGCCTGGCCGGTTCGAGCGAACCTGGCGTGGTTGGTACGGGCTGATAGAGCGGCGCTGTTGACTGATGAAACGTGTTTTTCGCCGCATACATACCACTGTTGACCATACGGTCATATTCGGCAAATGGCGCTATCACATACATGGGTTCGCCATTTTCGACGATAATGAACTTATCCCCGGTTTTGCGCATGATGTCAAGAATTTTATTGAAGTTGTTCATACGTTTCTTCACATTATGAATTAATACCTTATCTTAGAGTATTACCAGCTTCTGTCAAGCCTGAGCGGGGCTATTTACCGGCTTTTTCTTTGATGGCGAGGAGAACATTATTTGGTACCGCAGCGTATTTGCCAAATTCCATAGCATAACTGGCCCGACCCTGGGTCATGGAACGCAACGTTGTCGAATACCCAAACATTTCCGCCAGCGGTACCATGGCTTTGATAATCTTGATATTGTTTCTGTCGATCATTTCCAGGATTTGGCCACGCTTGGCATTGAGATCACCAATAACATCACCCATGAAATCTTCGGGGGTGGTGACTTCCACTTTCATGATAGGCTCGAGCAGCACCGGCTTGGCTCTTTTGGCAGCTTCCTGGAACGCGAACGAACCGGCAATTTTATAAGCAGCTTCGGATGAGTCAACGTCGTGATAGCTGCCATCAAACACCGTGGCTTTAACATGAATCATGGGATAACCAGCGACAATACCGCGGGTCATCGCCTCTACAATACCTTTGGAAATCGGTTGAATGAATTCGCGGGGAATGGTACCACCTTTGACTTCATCAACAAATTCATAAATATCTTCGGCATCAGAAGGCAGGGGCTCCAGGCGGATATAGCAGTGGCCATACTGACCATGACCACCGGTTTGGCGCACGTATTTGCCTTCAGCTTCAGCTTTGGCCGTGATGGTTTCTTTGTAGGCAACCTGTGGTTTACCGACGTTGGCTTCAACTTTGAATTCGCGCTTGAGACGATCAACGATGATTTCCAAATGCAATTCACCCATACCGGAAATAACCACCTGGTTGGTTTCCTGATCGGTTTTGACACGGAAGGTGGGGTCTTCATCAGAGAGTGCGGACAGCGCCATGCCCATTCTTTCCTGATCCTGTTTGGTTTTCGGTTCAATGGCAATGGAAATAACCGGATCCGGAAAGGTGATGTTTTCCAGTTGCACGGGGTGTTCAGGATCGCAAAGCGTGTCGCCGGTGATGGTATTTTTCAGACCAACAGCAGCGATGATGTCGCCGGCGTAGGCCTCTTTGACTTCTTCACGGTGGTTGGCGTGTAAGCGGACCAGACGTGAGATGCGTTCTTTTTTGCCGTTCGTGGTGTTGAGTACATAGGAACCGGCTTCCATTTTTCCGCCATAAATACGGATAAAGGCCAGCTTGCCGACAAACGGATCAGTCGCAATTTTAAAAGCCAACGCAGTCAACGGCTTGTCATCTGCTGTTTCGATGGTGAGGACTTTGGTTTCATCATCCGGATCGGTTGCCTTAATTGGTGGCACGTCGAGCGGTGAAGGCAGATATTCGGTGACGGCGTCCAGGAGTTTTTGCACCCCCTTGTTTTTGAGAGCCGAGCCCGTCAGCACCGGGACGATCTTGCTGGCGATGGTGCCGGCCCGGAGGTGTTTTTTAATTTCCACCTCGCTGATTTCCTGACCTTCCAGATATTTGCTCATAGCGGCATCATCATTTTCCACAACGGCTTCAATGAGTTGGTTGCGATATTTTTCCGCCTTGGCTTTCATGTCGGCCGGAACTTCTTTTTCTTCGATTTCTTTGCCCAGATCATCTTTATAGTAATAGGCCTTCATGGTAATGAGATCAATAACGCCCAAAAAATTATCTTCAGCGCCAATTGGCAGCTGAATAGGATGGGCATTTTTGGTCAAACGATCGTGGATGGATTTGAGATCAGCATAAAAATCGGCGCCGGTGCGGTCCATTTTATTGATGAAACAAATACGCGGCACGTTATATTTATCAGCCTGATGCCACACCGTTTCTGATTGCGGTTCAACGCCGGCAACACCGTCGAAAATAACAACACCACCGTCAAGAACGCGGAGCGAACGTTCCACTTCCACGGTAAAGTCAACGTGTCCGGGAGTATCAATGATGTTAATGAGTTTCTTATTCCAAAAACAGGTGGTGGCAGCAGCGGTAATAGTGATACCACGTTCCTGTTCCTGCTCCATCCAGTCCATGGTGGCTTCACCTTCGTGCACTTCGCCGATTTTGTGGGATTTTCCGGTGTAAAACAAAATACGCTCGGTTACGGTTGTTTTACCAGCGTCGATGTGGGCAATGATACCGATGTTACGCGTATCTTTTAAACTGTATTCACGGGGCATAGTGTAAATTCATGGAGTTAATAATGTCGTACTGCAGTTGAAATATATTGATGGACTTAGCAAAAATACCTTTGAGGGAGCTCAGCAGTACCACCCCAGCAATGCGTGCTCGACTTCGTCTGCGCACCTCATTGCCGGGGACCCCGGCGACTGTCAGGCTTGGTCGCACTGCGCAGCAGTGGGCTGACAGGCGAACTGCGCAGGTGAGGCTGCCGCAGGAGCAGCCGAAACCGTGCCCGAAAAGGTGGTTTTGCTAAGTCCAAAAGCTACTCTTCTACATCAGTACAGGTTTCCTGGGTTTGGGAACTGGTCTGGCCAATCGTGCAACCCCAGGCGTCGTGCTCGGCGGCACTGCACACCAGTTGCGTCGTGGTTACCGCGCATTCACTCACGGGTTTTTCCACGAGTTGGTTGACATTGAATAGTGAGTAGTTGCGCGTTTCGGCACTGGGATGGCGTGATAATGAAAATTGATTCTCATTTATCCAACCATGCAGACCAAAGTACGTTTCTGCCGCCGGCACCTGCGTCGTGGCGCGCTCTATGGTCAGACTATCGAGTTTGTTGAGTGCATTGGTTTTCTGCTCCCACCAACCGATTTGCTCGGTTTTTTGGGCTTCATTGTAGTCCAGGAAAACAATCTTGGTATTGTTCGTCGTTGAACACAGTGAAACGATGGTCGCAGCTTCTTTGTCCAATTCTTCGTGCGTGGCGCTGAAAGTTTTGAACCAGGCGATATCCTGCAGTGACGTCAGATTATCGGTGCAGAAAGCCTGTTGCGTGTTTATGGTGTTGCTGCCTGTGACATTGCTGTTCGTGTTCGCATTCGTCGCCTCCGCTTCCGTCTCGCTGGCGGCTTGGTTGAGATAATCAAGGACATCAGAGTTCAGATCGCCAAGGACCGAATCGGCATTGGTGTTTTCGTTGGCTGTCGTCGCAACATTATCGCTGTTCGTTGCGATTTTCTGACGAATCGATTGTACCGTCAGTGCCAGAAACGCGACGATGATAATCGCACCAACGACATAAGACATTTTTTGCATACCCCGATTTTTATTTTGATTAGTGACACGAACCTTTGGTACCCAGCCGCCTTCGGTTTTTGGACATTGTCCAGGCTTTTTGAGATGAGCTCTAGGCAAAGTGAGCGAATGCCCGGTTTGACTCGGCCATACGCTGCACATCTTCTTTCTTTTTCATGGCGCCGCCCTGATTTTGACTGGCATCAATGAGCTCCATAGCCAGACGCTGCCGCATGGGCATACCTTTTCTGGATTGGGCGCTGCCTATTAACCAGCGCAGAGCAAGCGTTAAACGACGATCCCCTTTGACTTCAACCGGCACCTGATAGTTAGCACCACCGATACGACGGGCTTTCACTTCCAGCAGGGGGGAAATATTTTTAATGGCCAACTCAAACACATCCATAGGCTTTTGTTTGGTCTTGGCTTCAATGATTTCAAAAGCATCATAGACAATACCCTGCGCGACGGTTTTTTTACCGCGCTGCATAATCATGTTGATGAGCTTGCTGATGACGGTACTGTTGTACTTGGGATCAGGCACTTGTTCTCTTTTGGGAGCTTGTTTGCCACGCATAACGGTTGTTGTGTATAAAAATTACTTAGCTTTGGCTTTCTTGGCGCCGTAGCGGGAACGGCTTTGCATGCGACCTTCAACTCCGGCCGTGTCATAAACGCCACGGACAATCGTGTAACGCACACCCGGCAGGTCAGCAACACGGCCACCGCGGATAAGCACGACCGAGTGTTCCTGCAGGTTATGCCCCATACCAGGGATATAAGCCGTGACTTCCATGCCGTTGGACAGGCGGACGCGGGCGATTTTCCGCAGAGCTGAGTTTGGTTTTTTCGGCGTCGTGGTACGGACGAGCAGGCAGACGCCACGCTTAAATGGGCTGCCCTTGGGCAGGATGCGGCGTTTACGACGCAGGGCGTTGAGCGTTGTTTCCAGCGCCGGGGTTTTCGACTTTTTCTTCATGGTATTGCGCCCTTTGCGCACGAGTTGATTGACGGTAGGCATAGTGTTGGCAGTTTGGCAGCAAAATTGCTGAGAAATTAAATAAACGTAGGTCGTATTCGGCGTTTATATTAGCAGAATTGAGGGCTTGCGTCAAATAAAAAGCGTGGGGTACGAAATTTTTTATTTTACAATAAAGCTAGCCCAATAACGAGTTGGTAGAGGTAGATGAAGACGGTACTGAGCAGTGAGCCACCGAGGAAAACCAGCGCGAGAAGCAAGTATGGCCCATATCTTTCCAGAAAAAATATGACATTTTGCTGGGAATACGGCAGCAGGCTGTAGAGAATTTTCGAGCCGTCGAGTGGTGGGATGGGAATGAGGTTGAAAACCATGAGCACGAGGTTGACCTGAATCAGGCTGACCACGAACTGAAACAGCAGGTTTTGTTGACCGAGATCAGTGGATAGGATGATAAATCTGAGGATGAGGGCGAAAATAATGACGGAAATGAGGTTGGCAAGGGGCCCGGCCAGTCCGACGAGAGTGGGGCCGAGTTTCTTGTTTTTGAGGGCAAAGGGGTTAAAAGGGACCGGTCTGCCCCAGCCAAAACCAACGAGAATAAGCATCAGGAAGCCGAGGAGGTCGATATGGGAGAGTGGGTTGAGGGTGAGACGACCGGCGTGTTCGGCGGTTTTATCGCCCTGCAAATGACCGGCCAGGGCATGGGAAAATTCGTGTACGGTTATAGCAAAAATGACGGCGAGGGCCCAGATAATAAATGTGAGGGGTTCTTGGAAGAGGCTTTGTAGCGGCATACTTGAAAGTAAGGTCAAAATGTGTTAGAGTAGCTTTATTATACAGTATTCTCGATATTAATCTATTTTTTTATGGCTCGCAACTGTGATGTGTGTGGTCGTGGCGCTTTGCGCGGAAATGTGCGTAGCCACTCCAATGTCGCTTCCAAAAAACATCGTAAAGTTAACCTGCAAATGGCGGTGATTGCTGGTGAACGGGTCAAGGCCTGTACTTCGTGTATTAAGACGGCCAGCAAGCAGATGGCGAAGTCGATTGCGTAAGTTGACGAGGAGAAAAAGAGTCTATACAATCGTAAATAGACTGGGCGTCACTCAAATGAGTGGCGTTTTTTGTTTACGCCATTTTCACTCCTTATCTGGGTCAAAAATATGGATATTCGCATAAATGGCGATGTTGAGAAGTTTATATCATCACTTGAAAAACCAACGATTGCTAAGGTTCTCCGGAGTATTGACCTGTTAGCGCGTTTTGGTTATCGACTTGGGCCGCCGCACAGTAAAAAGATAAAAGCTAATCTGCATGAGTTACGTATTCGTGGTCAACAGGAAGTGCGAATTTTTTATACTTTTCACCAGCGAACCATTATTCTCTTTCATGGTTTCATTAAAAAATCTCAGCGAATACCGACGCGAGAACTGCAGCTGGCCATCAGGAAACTTTATAGAGATTTGACATGATATAACATATACGTTATACTTCTCTTATCTGATTTTTACCTGAAAAAACATGAAATCCTATAAAACCCTCAAAAACCAGCTACTCACGGACAAACAGATTCGAAAAGCCTATGATGATTTAGGCCCTGAATTTGAATTGATCCACATGCTTATTGAAACCCGTATTCGTAAGGGTTTGACCCAGAAAGCATTGGCACAGAAAATTGGTACGAAACAATCGGCTATTTCCCGTCTTGAACGTGGGACTTACAATCCCACGGTTGCTTTCTTACGTAAACTGGCGAAGGCACTGGGCACGGATTTACATATTTCTTTTTCTTAATTTTTAAGAAAAAAAATAACCTGTTTGGTGTACAGGTTATTTTTTATTGATTGCCGAAGTGGTGGGCGGTTTTAATCCCCGAGCTCCGCTTCAAAGCAGGTTTTGCAGAAAATGGGTTCGGGTTGGTGAGACCATATAGTTTCGAAGGTGTTGGGGCAGCGGTCGGTGGCGGCGTGCTGGGGATGCCGTTTGGTGCAGTCGCACTGGTGCTGACGCAAAAATGGATTGAGGTAATGTTTGAGGCGGTTTTTGTGAGAACAATCTTGACATTCGAGCGGCACGGCGATGTGGAGGGCGCGGAGGATTTTAAGTTCCTGCGTGAGGATACGGTAATTGTTATCGCAGCTGGTGCAACGCAGAATTTCTTTGGTGATGGTGTCTGGTGTGGCGGGGATCTTGTTCGGAACTTTGTCAGGCGGTAGGGTTTCTTTGTTTCGTAGGCCAGCGGTTTCATCGTTCCACATAAAACCTTGTTTGCGTGCTTCTTCTTTTGTGAGTGGAAAATAGCGCTGTGCCATCGTCTCATTATAAGGCAGCAAACTTAGCTGCGTGGGAAAAAATTGGCCCCACTCCCCGCGCGCTTTCATATCGCTGATAATTTTCGCGCGCAATTTTTTATATGCTTCTTCCGAATATTGTTTATTGAGAATGCAAAACTTTTTCTTGCGTAAGCCGCTGCAACCGAAAAGATTCTCGGAATTAAAACAGAGATAGCAATAGTTGAGGAATGCGGCGTATTCCGAACCGAAAACGCCCAAGGAATACGTAACGTTCACCGATGTCGCCACCTGGTAGGTATTTTCCAGCCAACCCATGTGATTACAGCGATACACATCTTTGGAATTGAATACATCCATGGATTCGCCACAGTTTTGTGACTCCCAGACAATAATGCATTGACGAATATCACTGCTGTTGGTGAGTTCATATCCCGTGCCTTCGGTATTTTTTTTCCTTGCAAACCGCCTCGGATATTTGGCAGCGTGCTGCGTGAACTTTTGCTGATGTGCGGCCCATGACTCCCGTGTGGCTAGAGCTTCCGCGAGTCGGCGTTCGTATTCGGTTTTTTCCAGCGGTTCGTTATACCAATAGTACTGCTTGTGTTTCAGATTGACGCAACCGAAACAGTTTTGGCAATCGGTAAGATCGCGGCCGAGATAGCATTCCGTACATTTATCGCTATCCAAAAGTCCGGCGCATTTATAGCCGGTGTTTACGGTGACGCAATCGTACATGAGTTCACCGTAATCAACGTGCAAACAATTGGAACAATCTTTGGAATAACCCATCTGCTCGCAGTACACGCAACCAACGTCTTCGAGCGCAGAAAAAAGAAAATAACAATCTTTACAGTTCATGGCGGCATTGGTGTAGTCGCAGTTTTCGTTCTGGCCGATTTGCCAGAGGTTGAAAACCGGCACGGCCCGGGTGAGTTCTTTCATCTGGTCGAAGAATGGCCGTGCGGGGTCGTAGTCGCGGCCGTATTGCGTCGTGTCCCAGGTATCGTTGTACCAACATTCACGGCAATACACATGCGCTGTTGAAGCTTTGGAGTAGAGCGCGAGGATGGATTTATGGCATTTCTCGCAGGTGCGGCGGAAGAGGTTGCGCTCGTTGCGGAAAGCGAGGCGCTGCTTGAGATTGCATTCGCGGCAAAGTTTGGGTGCTGGCGCGTCAAAGGTGTCGAGAATTTTTTGATCTTGGGGCGCGATGGTGAATGTTTGGGCACACTGTTTGCAACTGAGCATAGTTATTGGATTTCGAGGTTGTAGCAGGGTTTGCAGAAGATGATTTCGCGGCGGGTGTCGTCGTAGGTGGTTTCGAAGGTGGTCGGACAG
>Ga0155625_115_pt2 | contig 26838 bp, 23 predicted proteins | sample RifCSPhighO2_12_FD_107282 | JGI IMG/M metagenome (GOLD analysis project Ga0155625, IMG submission 107282) | Candidatus Kerfeldbacteria bacterium RIFCSPHIGHO2_12_FULL_48_17 | reverse complement strand
CAGGTGCCCATGCGTTCACGGGGTAAAATTTTGGCGTAATTGGAAGTGAAGCGCTGCAGAACGGAAATGTCCTTGTAGTCAACTTCCTTCAAAGCATGAACGCAAAAATGACAGTAGCGGTCGCGTTCTAAGGTCGGATTCTTTTTTTGCATAAAAGTAAATATTGTTATTAAAAGGGGATATCTTCGACGCGAATAACTTCTTCCGGTCCGCCGGCAGTTTCTGTCGGCGCCGGGGCCTTGGCAAACTGATCAGCTGGCTTGGCAGCAGCCGGAGCAGCGGCAAACGAACTGGCGCTCGCGACACCGGCACCGCCCGCGCCAACAGAAGCGCCATCCTGGCGACTGCCGAGCATAATCAGGTTATCAGCAACAATTTCCGTGCGATATTTCTTGACTCCGCCCTGATCTTCCCAGGAATGGGTTTCCAAACGACCTTCCAGGTATATCTGCTTACCCTTCTTCAGATACTGTGCGGCAATTTCGCCAAGTTTGCGCCAGGCGGTAATGTTGTGAAATTCCGTTTTCTCCTGCTTCTGACCGCTCTGATCTTTCCACTGGCGACTCGTGGCGATGGAAAACGAAGTCACGGTTTGACCGGAAGGAATCGTGCGTGATTCCGGATCGCGGGTCAGGCGACCGATGAGCATAACTTTATTAAGATCCATATTTTTTATTGTGAAAGATTAGAAATTTTGTGCGCCTTATTTTAACATGTCGTCATCCAGTATTTTATCCAATTTCTTATCAAGTTCTTCGAGGCTGACTTCCGGTTTGGCTTCAACGACTTTGGTTTCCTCCTTGGTTTCCACCGCTTTCACCGGCTCTTCTTTCTTTTCTTTCAATAAATCTTTGACCTTCACTTTGCCATCTGGCTTAGCCACACCGGCACGTTCAGAATCAGCGGCAGCGCGGGCTTTTTCAAACTCCTGACGACGCTTGGCCTGAATTCTTTCGCGCAAAGATTGCTGTTCTTCCAGTTCTTCAGCCGAACGCACCACGCGTTTGGTAATTAAAAAACGCAATACTTCGGAATTGAGTCGAAGCTTGCGATCGATTTCGTTGACATTTTTTGCCTCAGCATCAAAGAGAATATTCACGTAGGTACCGTGATGTTGATGCTTAATGGCGTAAGAAAGTTTTTTCTTACCCAAATTTTCTTCCTTCACAATCGTGGCCTGATTATCGGTGATAATCGTGCGCACGGCGGTCATGACATCAGGAATCGCTTCCTCCGTCACGCTCATAGGGACAAGATACAGCAAATCGTAATTTTGCATGTTTGCTTGGGGTTATGCCTATTCGTTTTGGCGGAAGTGAGGCCAAAACACGGGTAAGTATAAGAATAGGTCGTGGCCTGAATGTATCATAAAAAAGCGCTGAAAGCAAGCCCTGGGGGGCACAAGAGCCGCAAAAAAAGAGGCGCGCCTGCGAAAAACCGCTCAGAATTCACAAAAACCGCAAAATACCGCATAATAAGCCTATGAAAAACACCTACGCCTTTATTGCCGGCAATCACCCGGCCCTGTCAGCTGCTGAAATCGCATCACGCTGGCCCCAAGCCAAAATCAGCACCACGGGTGAAGTTATTTTTGTTGCGTCGAAAGCCGCCATCGAAATCGAGCCGCGGGCGCTGGAAACATTGGGTGGTAGCACCAAACTCATCCGCGTTCTGACCGGGGGGAAAAAACCATCGCCCCAGGAACTCCTGAAATATATACCGCGTGGCACCGGTAAAATCCAGCTCGGCATCAGCGTCTATCCCGAAACGGTGAAAGAAATAAAAACACTGCCGCTGGGATTGAGTATAAAAAAACTTCTCAAAGAAGCTGGCCATTCCGTGCGCGTCGTGACTGCGAAGACAGCGAATCTTTCCAGTGTTGTCGTCGAGAAAAATCACCTCCTGACGGACGGGATTGAATTGGTGCTGATAAAAAATGGTGAAACATGGTGTGTCGGCCAAACGATCGCCGTACAAAATTTTGAAAGTTACGGTCACCGCGATTACGGCCGTCCGGCGCGTGATGATCGCTCGGGCATGCTCCCGCCGAAGCTGGCGCAAATCATGATTAACCTCAGTGGCACGGCCGCAGCGGAAAAAACTGGGGCAACAAACGAAAACGCGAGCGCCAAAACACTGCTTGATCCATTTTGTGGTTCAGGAACGATCCTCCAGGAAGCCGCGCTCATGGGTTGGAAAGATATTATCGGCAGTGACATAAGTGATAAAGCCGTGAGCGATAGTAAAGCGAACATCGCCTGGCTCAAGCAGCAGTACAACGCTCCGCAATCCGCACATATCCAACTCCTGGCAGCACCCGTGGAAAAACTCGGGCAACAGCTGCGCCAACAATCCATAGACGCGATGGTGTTTGAAGGCAACCTCGGCCCGCCATCACCAACTGAAAAACAGGTACAAAGCGCACTCCCGCAACTCACCACCCTCTACGTCAAAACGTTCGCTGTCTGCGAGCAACTCATCAAAACCCATGGCACGATTGTGGCCGCGCTCCCCTCCTGGCAATTCCCGTCACGCGCCATCACCCTCCCCCTCGAAAAAATCATCCCCGTTTCCCTGAAACAAAAAACATTTCCCGGCCAAACAGCTCGGAAAACATTTCTCTACGGCCGACCCCAATCCACCGTCTACCGTGAAATTTTTGTACTTATAAAAATCCTTTAGCCACTTAATTAGCCGCTAATCTTTTGTGCTTCGCAAAAACCATACAATTCGCCTTTGTATGTAACACATTCGTGATTCACAAAACCCCATAATACAAATAAAGCAAAAATAACAATAGGTGCCATACCTAAATAAAATCCTCCCGTTCGTAAAAAAGATTTAGGCCTAAAATCCTTCAATTTAGTATTAATGTTTGCCAATTCAGTCGAATATTTTCCCGTGTAGTCAACCAAAGTTTTTTGCAAATCCTTCCAATCTTGTTTAATTTCATTCAAAAATTTTTGCTGCTGATCATCCATAAAATCATTATTTCAAGTGCTATGAAAAATCGAAGTAATATTTTTTATGGTAGTTTTGTATTCTTTTAAAAATTCCTCAAAAAAAGATTTCTTTTCTTTTTTTGTGCTCATAGAATAGATAGACTTCGTTTCAGAAGTAGTATAGTATGGCCTCTCAATAACAATTATTTGATCTGACATAATTTATTTTTTAATTATTTCTCCCAATGTTTTTACAATAGCTTCAGCGTGTTTTTGATCAACTATGATTGTTTCAATCAAAACTGCAGGAGCCGTTCGGAATGTCTGGGTAAAAAATGAAATTATAATATTACCATTATCTAATTTATTGAAATTTACAGATGTTGAAAATTTAGGAATACTACTTATAGGCTGGCCAAGCAAAATCTCTTGTTTTTTTGTACTATCTTGTTGATTATTTTCTATGCTCATATATCTTAGTATAGTTACTTACTTACCTGCCGTCAAATAGAAAAAAATTAGGCGCGCTCTATTTTCATTCTAACAGAAGGCGCTTATAAATCAATACCAAAGTTGTCCACCGGCGCCACAGCGACGGCGCAGGCAGTCCTCTTGAGGGCTCCTCCTTGCACACCGCGCCCCAACACTACACCCCCACCTTAAAATCCACGACATCCCCATCCTGCATCACATAATCTTTCCCCTCCGTGCGCAACTTACCCACATCGCGCGCTCCGGCCCACGAACCGGCCGCCAATAAATCGCGCCAAAACACGACTTCGGCTCGAATAAATCCTTTAATAAAATCGGTGTGAATCACCCCGGCCGCTTCCGGCGCGCAGGCACCCCGCCGCACCGTCCACGCCCGCGTTTCCGTCACCCCCGTCGTTAAAAACGTAATCAAATCCAAAACCCGGTACCCCGCCACGGCCAGCTGGTCCAACCCCGTCAACGTAATACCACTCGCTTCCAAATACTCCTTCACCTCGACCGCCGGCATACCCACCAACTCCGCTTCCAGCTTGGCGCACATCACCACCGGCCTTAGTGCGCGCAAACCCTCCGGCAGATCCGCCACCGCCACTCCCTCATCGGCATTCACCACATGCATCACCGGCTTCATCGTCAGCAACTGCAACTGCGCCACCAACAGCCGCTCATCTTCCTCGAACATCACCTCACGCGCCGCCTTACCCGCTTCCAAAGCTGCCTGCACCCGCACCAATGCCGCCGCAAGCAGCACCGCTTCCTTGTCACCGCTCTTGACCTTTTTCCCCAACCCCACGCGCCGCTGTGTCACCGTCTTCAGATCCGCCATAATCAACTCAACACCAATCACATCCAAATCCGCCAACGCGTCAACATGACCATCCACATGCGTCACATCAGGATCAGAAAAATGCCGCATCACATGACAAATCGCATCCACCTCACGAATATGCGACAAAAAGGCATTCCCCAACCCCTCACCCTTATGCGCGCCCTTTACCAAACCCGCAATATCCACAAATTCAATCGTCGTCGGCAAAATCCGCGCTGATTTGCTCATCGCAGCCAGTGGCGCCAAACGCTCGTCCGGCACCGCCACGACACCGACATTGGGATCGATGGTGCAAAATGGATAATTTTCAGCTGCGACCTGCTTTTTGGTCAGCGCCTGAAACAGGGTGGATTTACCGACATTGGGCAGACCAACCAAACCAACGGAAAATGACATAGGAAATATATAATAATGGAAAAGTAAAGTTATCTGTATTTGAAGGCATGCGGAGCGAGCAGTCAACAAATTACCGAAGCGAACGCAGGGAAAACCGGAACTGACCGAGCGAAGCGAGGGAATTCCGGAAGGCTTCCCAAGTGAGCGAGGATAATTTGTCTGCAAGCGCAGCCGGCTGAAAATACAGAAAACTTCACTTGTTGAAATCTTTATAAACCCTACCCCGAAACCCAAAAATTTGCAATTTTACAAAAAATAACTATAATGAGTCTCAAGTCTTCCTAACAAACACAAAAAATTATCTAATCTTAGAATAATTATGCAAAGAATCATACTCGACACCAACGTCCTCGTTGACGGCGTCCAAGACGAAAACAGCCATACCTACCGCATCATCAGCCTGTGCATCGAAGGCCGGGTTCAGGCTGTGCTCAGTCACCCCATAAAAAAGGAAAATGACCTACTCGCCCGCCAGCTGATCAACGATGAAGAATACCTGAATATTATTGATGATTACTACGACAGCGCTGATTTAATCCAGGTGAAAAACAAGACACATATTATTGAAGACGACCGCGAAGATGACAAATTCATCCAGGCCGCTCTCGATGGTAATGTAAACGTGATTATTTCCAGTGATCATCACCTGCTCGATATCGGCGAATTTCAAAACGTGAAGATTATGTCACCGCAGGAATATTGGAACTACTACAAATCACAAAACGGCGAAGAGCATGAGGAATGGCAGGAATGGCTACAGGGTATTGGGATACAATAAAAATACAAGGAACTGTCCCCAAATGACCATTGCCAAACTACGCTGAATCTGTTAGAATAGTATTATGAAAAAACTTAAATTTTCCGCTGAAGAAAGAACAAAACTGAAACACCTTGGCGTAGATGCGGTGATTCTTTTCGGTTCGCGAGCCATTGGTATGGCACGCGAAAAAAGCGATTTTGACATTGGCATTCTGGTCAGGGATCCAAAAATCATATTTTCTCCTGAAAAAAAAAGCACACTGTACGATCAGCTGTACGACATACTTTCCGAGAACATCCGCCAGCTTGTCAACATTGACATCGTCTTTCTGCAAAACGTATCAGCAGAGCTGCAGGCGCATGTGATGAAGCACGGCAAAATATTGTATGAATCCGATCCAAACGCCTTCCCGAATTTTAAGGAACAGGTTATGCTCCAATATGCCGATTTTGCTCCGCTCCGTACCATTTTTCAGAGCGGCACACTTTCCCACATTCAATAAATATGAGACATCTGGAAAAAGACATCACTATAAGACGCATCAGCGGGATACAGAAGGATATCGCCGAACTCAAAAAAATCAGTCAGAATCCTTTTGAAAAATTCCGTTCATCAGATGTGGCGTTCAAACTGACACAATTCCATCTCCATCGGGCATTGGAAGGTATCTTTCATATCGCTGCCCACATACTCTCCCGCATACCAGGCGCACACGCGGTAACGTATAAAGAAATGGCCGCGCAATTGGGTGAGTTTGGTATCCTCGACAAAAACTTCATCGAAAAAAATCTTGTTCCGATGGCAAAATATCGCAACCGTCTGGTTCATTTCTATGCTGAAATTACGGAATCGGAAATGTATGACATTCTGCAAAAGCATCTGGGAGATTTTGACATATTTCTCAGCGCGATAAAAAAAGTCATGCAGGAACCGAAAAAATTCGGGCTGAGTATTGAGTGAAGTGCATGAATGGCTGGAGGCCATCGGCATACAATGAACAAAATTCACAACTTATTTATTTTATACGTTTATGAAAAAATATCTTTTTGCCGTACTCTTGGGAGTACTGTCTTTTGCTGCTGCAGGTTGTAGCAACATCGAAAATGGATCAAAAAATTCAAACACAAATCAAAACAGCAACCAAACGGCGGCCACAGACAATGAAACCAGCGAGACTAATGTAAATACCAGTGAAGGCGCGACCACAGAAAAAACAGAAAAACCGGAACCCCGTGTTTTAGGCACTGATACCTACGTCAATGAAAAGTTTGGTTATTCGGTGAAACTGCCAGCAGATTGGATGATCAGCGAAAAATACACCGAAACAGATGAAGGAAGACAGGATGCAACCATTACCGTTGCCACCACAGATTTTGCCATGGCCTATAACGACGGTTTTCCTGAAGGCACGGCCAGCGGTGCAGAATTTGTGGTAATGATAACCAAACCCTCAACATTTAAAACCTTCGACGAATTGACACGCATATTTGAAGATGGCCAAGACTTTCATTATGAAAAAAGCGAGGACATTGCGACATTAGCCGATGAACAGGCGGTACACCATATACTCGATTATTATGAAGACTACCACCTACTCCACGGTGATGAGCAATACGATATTATATTCCGCCATGCGGAAGAAGGCGGCGCTGAATTTGAAAAGATATGGGATGATGCGCTGGCAAGTTTCAAATTTCTAGACTAGAAAATATAACAAAAGGGATGTGGCTACAAATTTTGTCGAACGCGTGTGCTCTACGCGAGACGAGACAAAATTTCGTACCTCACCCTTTTTGATATTGGTGTTATTACTCGCTGCGCAATTTCAAATGCAAATCCTTCAGCTGTTTTTCATCCACTTCACTCGGCGAACCGGACATGAGGTCTCTTCCCTGACCATCTTTTGGAAACGCATAAATATCTCGGATTGAATCTCAATCATTGAGGATCATGAGTATGCGATCGATACCCGGGGCATTTCCACCATGAGGTGGAGCGCCGTATGAAAAAGCTTTGATCATAGCGCCAAATTTATTATCAACCTGTTCCCTGGAATAACCGGCGATACGAAAGGCCTCATACATAATTTCAGGACTGTGGTTACGGATCGCGCCACTGGAAACCTCAAAACCGTTCAATACCAAATCATATTGCCAGGCTAAAATATCCAAAGGCTTATCTTCTTTTAAAGCCTTGAGTCCGCCCTGGGGCATGGAAAATGGATTGTGGGCAAAGTCTATTTTACCGGCTTCGATTTCAGAATAATCATACATAGGAAAATCAACCACCCAAAGCCAGGCGGCTTTGTTGTTATGTTTCAGATTCAGCCGCTGAGCTGCTTCATTTCTCACTGCCCCAAGAATGGAACAAACCTTTCTCCAGTCATCGGCGGCAAAAAACGCTATATCACCATCTTTCATCCCCAGCTTGGCGGCCATTTCTTCCATTTTCTCTTTGCTCACAAATTTGGAAAATACTGCGTTCAGTCCATCATCTTTCGTCATATAGGCCAGGCCCTTGGCTCCCTGCTTTTTCGCCAACTCAAGAAACTCATCAATTTCTTTGCGGCTGAACTTCGCCCCTCCGTCTATCTTCAGCGCATGCACCACGCCGCCTTTTTCCAGAGCATTTTCAAATACGGAAAATCCACAGCCTCGAACCAGGTCATCTAATTTTGTAATCGGCAGTTCAAAACGAAGATCAGGTTTATCAGAACCATAGCGCTCCATAGCTTCCTTCCAGGATAAACGCACAAAACGTCCACTAGGAAGGAGATTCGAAATCTTTTTGGAGCTGAACTGAGCGGTGAGGGTTTTCATGAGCGGGTCCATTACCATGAAAATATCCTCCTGATTTACAAAACTCATTTCCATATCCAATTGATAAAATTCACCGTAATGTCTGTCCATTCTTGGATCTTCATCGCGGAAACACGGAGCTATTTGGAAATATTTATCCAGTCCGCCTACCATCAAAAGTTGTTTAAATTGTTGCGGGGCCTGAGGCAGGGCATAAAACTTACCGGGATAGAGACGTGAAGGAACCAAAAAATCTCTGGCTCCTTCAGGTGATGAATTGGCCAAAATGGGAGTTTGCACTTCGGTAAATCCATTTTCATGGAAATAAGAACGTATAGCGGTAATAAAATTATCTTTGGTCATGAGCATTTGCTGGAGTTTGGGACGGCGCAAATCCAAAAAACGATACCTTAAACGCAGCGCCTCATTTACTGAACTTGCTTTGTCATCACTCAATTCAAACGGCAAAATCTTTGATGTATTCAAAATTTCTATATCCGCAGCCTGAATTTCAATTTCCCCGGTTGAGATTTTTTTATTTATCGTAGCTTGCGAACGAGCCTTTACCAGGCCCTGTATTTTTAATACCCATTCGCTGCCGATGGTGTTAACGAGGGTTATTATGTCTTTGGTATTGTGCTTGGGATCAAAAGTAATTTGGGTGATTCCGTAACGATCACGCAGGTCGATAAATATCAAAGCGCCGTGGTTGCGAATACCATCCGCCCAACCGGTTAACGTAACTTTTTGACCAATATGTTCCTGCCGAATTTCGCCGCAAGTATGTGTTCTTAACATGGGATGTGTTATATACCTTTTAATGTGCTTTTATACTAACAAAACAGCCCCCTACTGGCAAACAAAGGCCTTGACAAAGGAGGCCGCCTTACTCGAACATTTCTCTATTCCTGATGCCCCTTGCTGTGCCGCATCGCTTCCCAGGTATTTTCCAGCAACATCGCCACGGTCATCGGGCCAACGCCTCCTGGCACCGGTGTTATAAACGCCGCCAGCTTGGACACATTTTCATAATCAACATCACCAACGACGCGGTCGCCCACCTTATTAATCCCGGCGTCTATCACTATCACACCTTCCTTCACCATATCCGCCGTAATCAAATTCGGCTTCCCCACCGCCACTACAATCACATCCGCCTTCCTGGTATGCACACGCAAATCACGCGTCAAAGAATTAGCAATCGTCACCGTTGCCCGCTCGTTCAACAGCAGCTGCGCCGTCGGTTTGCCAACGATATTACTCGCCCCAATCACCACCGCATCTTTCCCGCGCAAATCAACCCCGGTACTGGCAATCAGACGCATAATTCCCTTGGGTGTCGCCGGAGTCAGCGCCGGGTAGCCAACGGCCAGCAGACCAACATTAGTGGGATGAAAACCATCCACATCCTTGGCCGGATCAATCCGCTGCAATATATCAATATCCTCAATGTGCTCCGGCAGCGGCAACTGTACCAAAATACCGTGAATCTTACGGTTCTTATTCAACTTATCAATTAATTTCACCAATGTTTTCTGTTTCACATCTTCCTCAAATTCGTAGGTTTCCAAATACAAACCAACTTCCTGCGAAGCCTGTTTCTTAAAATCAATATACATCCGCGATGCCGGATCATGGCCAACCAAAATAACCGCCAAACCCGGCTTGGTGCGCGAGTCGGCAATTTTAGCCCGCAGCTCCATACGGATATCCTGCGCAATACCGGAACCATTTAAAATTTTCGTAACATTTTCCATAATAAATTATTTGAGTAGACTTTCAGATTTGCTGGAGTTCGAGGAAGACATGAGGAGTGAAGTGAGCTGTATTGAAACATACAGCGAACGAACCCCGGAATGTCTGACGATGAAATACAACAAATATGAAAGTCACCTACGCGAGCAGCTCCGGATGAATCGGAAACTGTTTGGCCAGTTCGCGCACTTCACCCCGTACCAACTCCAATGCCGCTTCATCATGCGCCTTCGTCAACGCCCGCACAATCAAATCCCCGACTTTTTTCATATCATCTTCTTTCATGCCGCGTGTCGTCAAAGACGGCGTTCCCAAACGCACTCCCGAAGGATCAAACGGCGTGCGTGTATCAAATGGCACAGTATTTTTGTTCACCGTAATACCGACACTGCCGAGAATATTCTGCGCTTTCTTGCCCGTCAAACTCAACGGCGTCACATCCACCAACAACAAATGATTATCCGTGCCGCCGGTCACCAAACGCAAACCTGCTGCCGCAAATACCTGCTCCAGAACCTTGGCATTTTTCACAATCTGCTGCGCGTAATGCTTAAATCCCGGCTGCAGCGCTTCACCAAACGCCACCGCTTTACCGGCAATCACATGATCGAGCGGACCACCCTGCAAACCCGGCATCACACTTTTATCAATCGCCTGACCCAATTCAGCCTTGCACAGAATCATCGCCCCGCGGGGGCCGCGCAGCGTTTTGTGCGTTGTTGTCGTGATAATATCCGCATACGGAAACGCATGTGGATGAACACCCGTCACGACCAAACCGGCAATATGCGATAAATCCGCCACCAACTTCGCACCCACTTCAGCCGCAATTTCCCCAAACTTGGCAAAATCAATCGTGCGCGGATACGCCGTCGCCCCAGCCACAATCACCTTGGGTTTATGTTCACGCGCCAACGCAGCAATCTCATCAAAATCGAGCAGCTCTGTTTTTTTATCAACTTTGTACTGCACCGGACGAAAAATCCGACTCACCGCGCTGACTTTGTGACCGTGCGTCAAATGCCCACCGCATGTGAGATCCATGCCCAAAAAAGTATCACCCGGATTCATCACCGCCAAATACGCCGCCAAATTCGCATCCGAACCGGAATGTGACTGAACATTGGCATGATCAGCACCAAACAAACGCTTCGCCCGATCAATCGCTTCAATCTCAATCTTGTCGATAAATTCATTACCGCCATAATAACGCTTGCCGGCATAGCCTTCGGAATATTTATCCGTCAACGGACTGCCAACGGCTTCCATCACGGCCAGAGAAGTATTATTCTCCGAAGGAATCATCTCGAGGCCTTCTTCCTGGCGACGAATTTCCTGCATAATAAAACCGGCAATAACCGGATCGGAATGCTGGATATGTTTCATGTGCATAGTTGTGGCGTTAGGAATACCGTTAAAAACCCGACCGTAAGGCTTTGTGATGGGCTAAGGTCATGGCCAATTACCCCATTAGTTTAGCAAAAATCGCCGCACCGCGCCAACCACAAAAAATTGCGATTTACGGCTAAAAATAGTATAATAACACCTCAATAATCATATAACCTAAACTCAAGACTATGGCCATCGCCAAAGAAATATTCAAAGCTTACGACATTCGCGGCATCTACAATAAAGATCTCACCGATGAAGTCGCCTACCGACTTGGCCGCGCCTACGTTGCGCTGAGGCGCAAAGAAAGCAAAAAAACGCGCTTCACATTTATGGTAGCCGGTGACATGCGCGCTTCCACGCCGGCGTTGAAACAGGCGCTGATTCGCGGCCTGACGGAAGGCGGTGCTGATGTGGTGGATGCCGGAGTCAATTCCACACCGACATTTTATTTTGGCGTGGCATTTTTTGGGTACGACGGCGGTATTATGGTTTCGGCATCGCATAATTCAGCGGAGTGGAACGGTTTTAAAATCGTCCGGGAAAAATCAGTGCCCGTGAGCGGCGACACGGGAATTCATGAACTGTATGAAATGGTGGCGGCCAATGCTTTTGGCGCCGCGGGCGTAGGTGCAGACGGAAGCGGAGGCGAAAAAATCGGCAGCGTGACGGAAAAAACCGACGTACTCACGACACAAATTCAGGAAGATCTGAAAATGGTTGATTTGAAACAACTGAAACCGCTGAAGATCGTGGCTGATGCGGCCAATGCTGTCGGCGCACTCTACATGGAGGAACTTTTCAAATACCTGCCCTGCAAACTGATACCCATGTACTTCGAGCTCGATGGAAATTTTCCCAATCACGAAGCTGATCCGCTGAAGGAATCCAATCTCGTTGATTTAAAAAAACGGGTCACAGCCGAGGGCGCTGATCTGGGAATTGCGCTGGACGGCGACGGTGATCGCATATTTTTTGTTGATAACAAAGGGAAAAGTATACCGCAATCCATCATCCGTGGAATTTTATCGATGATATTCTTACGTGAAAAACCGGGTGCGAAAATCGCCTACGATATCCGCCCCGGGCGTATTACGCGCGACATGATTATAGAGAATGGTGGCACACCGATTGTAACCAGAGTCGGTCATTCGTTAATTAAGGAGCAGGCGCTCAAGGAAGGCGCCTACTTTGCCGGTGAATCTTCGGGACACTTTTTCCTGAATCAAACCATCGGCTGTTTTGAAATCCCCACGATCGTTACGCTGAAACTGCTGGCGGAATTTTCACAGACAAAAAAAACGGTGGCGGAATATATCGCTCCGTATAAAAAATATTTTCAGTCCGGTGAAATCAACTCACAGGTCGAAGACAAACTCGCAACGCTGAAAAAAATCGAAACCACCTACGCCGACGCAAAAATCGACAAACTCGACGGCATTACCATAGAATATGACGACTTCTGGTTCAATGTGCGTCCATCAAACACCGAATCAACCATGCGCCTGAATCTGGAAGCGCGCAGTCAGGAAACGTGTGACGAAAAAACAAAAGAAGTATTAGCAGTCATAAACGGATAATTGGCTCCAAGCCCAACATTCGTGGGGCATCCAGCCGTCCCGACGGATCTGCAATTGGAGTAAAATATTTTATTTTTGAGATGGATTCTAACATCAACTACCATCAACTACGTTCCTTGGGTATTCCAATAATTACTTTGTCCTTTTCAGTATAAGGGATGATTGTTGAAAATAATTTTGACATGTTGTACGCCAAAGAAATTCTCAATTCTTTTTTAAAATTTTCACTCAAGACCTTTGCTTCGAATTCTTCTGGAGTCAAATTCTTTAACTTGTCATAATTCTCCTTTCCGATGAATTGAATCATTGCCGGGTTATCAAAATTTTCCGGCGTTAAATTTCGTATAATCAAATCTGCCCTGTTTAATTTTTGATATGCTATAATTTCATCGAGTTCAGATGGCGTAAAACTGATTTGCTCGCCACTTCCTTCCACTTTACTGTATTCCGTGGCACGTTGCTGAAAGTAATCTGATGAATCTCCTCTCATTGAAGCAAGATATCCTTCAAAATCTTTTATCATTCTCCGAGAGCTGGTGAGATGCTTACTTTTCAGAAGAGCAGGTTGTTTTCCTAAAGCTCTGAGATGTTGATCATTTTCGGCATCTTCCCCATATTTTTTTATTGAACTTCCACCCATTCTTGCATAAATATCTTCACGAATAGCGAAATTTGCACCTTGCAAACCACCATCAAAAGCCCTTAAAAGCAGCTCACGCATCCCTTCCAACCGCAATTTCTTTGCAGCTTCCTCACCCAATACTTTTTCTAAATCGTGATCAAAATCAACACCGCCCCCATAAGCTGCATCACTGTAATTATTTGCCGCGTCAATAAGTTCACCCACATATCCTTCATCCATAATAGTGTCCGCATCGCTGCCAGCGATGTATAACGGTTCTTTTTCCGCTTCCGCCTTCTGTCTGGCGAAACTTCTCGCAAGCGCGAGATCGCTTCCTAATTTCCTCGCCCACCCAATACCACCCTTATCGTCGCTGAATTCTTTAAAAATCGCGTGAATATTGAAAGTCGGATTTTTCTTTTTGAATTCATCTATTGCCTGGAGTGTTTCCTGATTTGATGATTTGATTTCTTGGCTTGATGATTCTTTCTGATTCACCACGATAACGACTTCAAATACCTCCGGATCCATGGCACTTCCATCTCCATTTTTTTGTTTCACAATTGATTCGAGCGTATGCAAAATATCAGGTCCTTCCTGGCATGAGGGAATAACCAAAGAAAGACGGCAGACGTCTTTCATCTGCTCAATGTGAAATTCTTCCACCATTTCATTCAGTCCGTTTTTTTCGATATATTCACGAATCGAGGCTTCTCCATTCCTGAATTCCAAACTATTGAATTTTTTATATTCATTTCGAACAAAAAGTAATTCTTCTTCCATTTTCTCTTGCAGCGCACGAACGGATTCCTGATTACCGTTTTTTTCTGATTCTTGTATAGCTGCAGAATATGTATTGTGTATTTCCTGATCCCTTTTCTCTAACTCTTTCCTATTAGGTGTGGCTGTATCTTCAAAATTCGCTTCTTTATTAGGGAGAACTTCTTCAGCTTCTGGTTCAATGGGGTGTTCTATTTCTTGAGATGGCAGCTTTTTTGGTTCGTTTTCCGGATTTGTCATAGTATCTTTTTTAGCTCAACTTTACCTTTGATATTTCTTCAATTGTTGGGAATATTCATCCGCTTCTGACTTAAACGTCTTTATTTCCGTAATGAGATTATCCAGATATTTTTGCTTACCAAAAACCTTATCGGTATTTTCCTTAAAAACATTTATTTCTTCCCATGTTTTTGTGACGACATTGCTTATAGCCTGCGACTCCTTAATGCCCTTTTTTACTTCTCTTAAAGACCGCGTCCAAAAAGCTGGATCAATAATACCATCTTCATAATCTAGTATTTCTTTAATCTCCCGATCACTCTTCCCTTTGTATCGTTTCCTTTCATCTAATATTACATCACCTGGACCATGTTTTTCGGTAATTTTTTCTGACTCCAAAGATTCAAGATCACTTTTCCATTCTTTTAATAAATTTCTTGTCCTTGTCTGAAGTTTATCACTCATAAGTTCTTGCCATATTTTTTTCACCTCTTTGCTGTCAAATCCTTTGTCGCTCACAAGTTGCGCAATCTCTTGCGATGCAACAAGATTCGAAAGTTCTTCCGCTCTCCTAAGAAGTTCAGAAAAATCAATCGAATTCAGTGTTTTTTCCACTTCTTCAGAAGCATCTTCTCCGAGTTGATAATCAAGCATTCCCATTAATCTTTCATCCGACAGCCATTCCTCCCGGAGACTTTCAGTAAGCCGCTGCACATACTTCTCAGGTAGGCCGATTTCTAAAGACTGTTCGGAAATTATTTTGAGCGTACCCTCTGCGGCATCAAGTGACTGTGATACCTTTATGCCCGTGGCCTCTTGCGCCTCAACCACTGACCGAATAACCCCCTGAAAATTTTTTCTGCATATATTTTCAATTTTTCCGCCCAATATATCCTCATTACCAACGATCAGTTGTTCTAAAATTTCTTTCGCTTCTTTCTTGTTTTTAAAGTCTGCCGCAAATTCCTCACTTACTGTATTCATTGCTTCCTGGATCATATCTTCCTCTCCTTTGATAGGGTTTTGACTTAAGGCGTCAAAGTATTCTAAAAAGGTTCGAGCCATGGTTTCTTTTAACGGTCCGTCGTCTTTTTTCTTTTCCAGAGTAATTTTATTCTTATCAATATTTTTGTCTTGCATTTCTCTGGCAACCGAAAACAACGAGGTTGTGTTAGCTTGATTGTTTTCAACCGAAGCTTTCTTTTCTCTAAAACTCTTCTTCCAGAAATCTATCTCCTCCTGTTCTTTCGTTTTTAAATCTTCATGCCCCTTATACTTTTCATGAATAGCAGCGATTTTTATGTTGAGTTCTTCCTTGGTTGCCGGTACTTCATCATTGTTCAAATTCTCCGGTATCTCACTTTTCCGACTCCCATCATCAGCATCCGCTGTTTCCTTTAAGGAATCTTCTTGCCCGTCTTCATTTTTCTTATATCCGGGATCCGAAAGAAAAAATTCAAAATCTTTTTCTTGACTCATAAAAGTGAATTTAACTTATTAGTTAAAATTGAATGAAAGCGGGCAAAGTCTGACATATTCAACCGGCCATCCTAAACTGTCGGCCGTAAAAACGGCTTCACGGCTTTTTTGAATTGATTGCCACGGTCGGCATAGTCTTTGAATATACCAAAACTGGCGCTGGCTGGGCTGAGCAAAACAATATCATTCTCATCAGTAAACTGCATCGCTGCCTTAACGGCGCTTTTCATCGTTCTTACAAAAACATAGGGCGGCGGACTGAACTTGATACTGGCCTGTTTCAGAATTTCTTCCCACAAACGCGCGCCGGTGGTTTTAAACAGCACCAAAGCCTTGATTTTATAATGCAAAATCAATTTAGCCAGTTCGGCAAAATCCTGATTGCGCTCATGTCCACCGGCCAGTAACACCAGCTCTTTACCTTCAAACGACTGTAAAGCCGCAATCGTGGCTTCCGGCGTGGTTGATAAGCTGTCATTATAAAAAGCAATATTGTTTTTGGTAACACCGACAAACTCAAGGCGATGTTCCAGCGATTGAAATTCACGCAGCATTTTTACGATAACTTTCATAGGCACGCCAAATTCCCGACCCAGTATGATCGCCGGCATAACATTCTGGAGATTGAAACGTCCCTGCAGCGGCACATCATAGGCCGCAACAACTTTCTCAACTTTCGCGGCGCCAGGCGCACGGTACATGACGTCATCACCTTCCAAAAAACAGGTCATATCTTCAACAAATGTCGTACTGAAAGGGAGTTTTCGCCCCGGGCTCAACGCAGCAAATTTTTTCGGATTGGGATACGAGGCATTATAAACAACGATATCTTTGGCATTTTGAAATTTGGTGATATGTGATTTGGAAGCAACGTACTGTTCGGTGTCCAGATGGTAATCCAGATGCTCGGAAGTGACATTCTGCACCACGGCAATGTGCGGACTCACCGTCAATCCCATCAGTTGAAAACTGGAAAGTTCCAAAACAAAAATATCCTTTTTATCGCTGTCTGTCAGAACATCAAGCGGTGGTTTACCGATATTCCCGGCAAAACGCACCGCTTTTCCACCGCGGCGCAAAACTTCGTAAATGAGTGTCGACGTCGTACTTTTACCTTTCGTGCCCGTAATACCGATAATTTGTCCCTGACACTCTTCAAAAAATACGCCAACATTGGAAGAAAAAATCTTGCCGGCTTCTTTGGCGGCGACCAGCGGCTTCAGATGGGGATTGACGCCCGAAGATTTAAAAATAAGATCATAACCTGCGACGGAATCCAGATATTTTTTTCCAAAAAAGGTCTCGACAAGATCACTTTGCAACAACTTTTGTGTTTCGACCGGCAGATCATCAAGATCGCGCTCATCGGCAACGCCGAATTTTTGCTTAGGAAATTTTTTGCGCAAATAGACCAGGGTACTGACGCCTTCACGACCAAAACCCAAAATGAGCACGCGCTTGTTCTTAAGGATTTCGATAATACTCATATATTCGATTGCTTTTTAAGAAAATTGGCCAAGGGGTCGGGGAGAAAATGTTCATCGGTCCAGGCACTGAGCACTGTCTGGACCCGTTCATCAAGATTTTTTTCATGCCGCAAAACTTCAGCATCAACACGCGCCAAAACCGGCGGTAGTTTTTCGACGCCCTGTTCACGAATTTTTTTCGCTGCCAGATAAAACATCACAGTAGCCTCTTCGCGCGTACCCAGGCATTCAAACGGTTTTACGGCATCAGGTTTAATGAATGACAGGGCCACGTCGGTTAAGGCGGCATCTTCAAACAAATTGCGCTGAAAAATCTTACCTGGGCCAATCAGCGTTTTTTCATCCAAAAACGGATAGAGAGCAGAAAAAGCAAAGAGGCACTTGGGACACTGGTGGCACCAGGTATTGGTTTTTTGACCGCGATTGCAGCTGCGAAAAACTTCAAAATACTGAGGAAATTTTGTGAACATGCGCGCGATCTGAATTTCGTACAGGGGTCGCAGGAAACTGAAATAATTGACCGAAGTGGTGAAATATTTATAACTGAAATCACGAAATTTGGTCTCATATTCCAGACTCTTGGAATACTGATGATTGATTTCCTGACCAAGGTAATGAACATTACCCTCATTGGAGCTGCGTTCCTGGGAAATTGCTACGTTGCCATAGCCGAAAAACACAGCCGCCGCCGTGGAAGCAAACGCGAGATAGGAAGAAAATGGGGTATGGCCATTGAGGTAACCGGCTTTATTAAGTGCGAACAACTGAGGGTCAATCGTGCGCGTTGCCAGCACAACATCTTCGACCACAGCAGTTTTCACAATATCCAGCGCCGCTTTCGTGGGATTGAGTAAAAAGCAGCCGATTTTTTTTCCGGCACGCTTGAGCGTTTCGAGCGTGACAATGGCATCTTTACCGCCGCCGATTGGGACCAGATATTTATCCACATCCAATTGGTAATCAAGATGGGGAGAAGACACTCCAGACGGCTCCGCACCGGGGAACGTGAGCTTTACAAAATCAGACGCACGAAAATCAATATTGTTGGTGTAAAAAAATTCACCCATCCCCTTTTTCAGGAGATCAAGAAACCAAACAAACGATTCACTGGGATCAGTTGCGTACGCCACGCACTCAATCACGATTTCCGGCGGGCAGGCCGCTTTCCAGTAGGTGAAAATTTCGGCAAAACCAAGATAAAAAGCCAGGCCTCTTAACATTCCCGGCATGGTGCCCACGCGACTGAAGGACGCCGAATGCTTCACGTATTCGGGATCAAGGTTATGAAAAACGAATTTCGGTTTAAAAACAATATCCGGCTCAAGGAGAAATTCATAATCAAAAATCAGCTCGCGCTGCTTACGCCGCACGCGAAAAGACTTATAGATAAACCGCGGATGCTTTTTACGAAGTTGTTCGAGTGTGTAGGGCACAGTTGATAATTTCATCTCAATAGCTGAGAATATATCTTTTTCTTGCTCCGGACTACGCCGGGACTGCAAAAAAGACATATTCTCAGCTTTTAAGATACCCTAGCTTATCCTAAACCAACAGCATCGTACACTTTTTTCAGCGTCACCTCAGCTACCGCCTGCGCACGCTTGGCACCGTCGTCAAGAATCGCCTCAATATGTTTTTCATCTTTTATGAGGGCGGCATAGCGCTCCTGCAGCGGACTCAGCGCCGTAATGATCACTTCTGCGAGGTCAGCCTTAAAATCACCATACTTGGCGCCGGCAAATTTCTTTTCTATGGCGGCTTCGGTCATCCCTGAAAAAATCCTGTACAGTGTCAGAAGATTATACAAACCCGCCCGCTTGGGATCAAATACCACCTGCGAACCGGAATCAGTCACCGCCCGCCGAATTTTTTTGCGAATCACGTCAGCTGAATCAGTCAGGGCAATATAATTAGCGTTTGATCCGGCACTCTTACTCATTTTTTTTGTTGGATCATCCAGCGCCATAATACGCGCACCTTCTTTTCGCAGTTGCAACTTCGGCACATGAAACACATCACCAAACTGTTTATTAAAACGCTGCGCCAGTGTTCGCGTCAATTCCACATGCTGACTCTGATCATCACCAACCGGTACTATCTCCGGCTGATACAGTAAAATATCCGCCGCCATCAACACCGGATAATCAAACAAGCCAACGTTAATATTCTCGTGATGCTGCGCCGATTTGTCCTTAAACTGCGTCATGCGTTCGAGATCAGAGACTTTGGCCAGCGTATTGAGAACCCAGCCCAATTCCGCATGGGCCGACACGCGCGACTGCACAAAAATCGTGGACTGCTTGGGATCAATCCCCGCGGCAATATACATGGCCGCCAGTTGACGTATATTGTCGTGCAGCTGTTTCGGATCCTGCTTCACGGTAATGGCATGCAGATCAACGATACAAAAAAAGGCATCATGGGTTTGCTGCAGAGTCACCCACTGCTGAAGAGCACCGACGTAGTTGCCGATGTGGAGAATGTTCGTGGGCTGAATGCCGCTGAGAATGCGTGATTTTGCCATATTTAAGAAAAAACTTTATTAAAGAGTATATTTTATGAGCAATACTTTATACCTCTGACGAACGCGTGCGGCAGGCACAGTGAGGAAGAGGTGGTAAAGTATTGCGAAAAAGCATATTTCAACCTTTCAACAGAGCATTGTATTGCGTAAAACTGTCTTTATCCTAGCAAATTTCGCCTTCTGAGTCCAAAATAAACGCACGGGAAGAGGCTTATCAAAAACTCGCTGATTTGCTCTTACGTCACTGTTCTGCTACCTTTTGTATACACACCAAAACGCACCAAAAAAGGAAGGAGGTGATCATGGCCATGCAAGAATACCAAACTACCGTCCAAATTACCGTCAAAAAAATCATAATTGCCGTTAATGCGGACGCTCCTAAGTCCTGCGCGCTCATATGTGCGTTTTTCCAGGGAAGACAACCTACTCATGGGGGTCCTCCCACGGCCGATTGTACGCGTTACGATCTTTCTCCGGCCTGGGTTAAGAAACAACCGCCGGAAAAAAGCTATTTTCGTCGGCTCAACGCGTGCCAAAATGAATTTGGCACAGCGGTGGCATCCACAATCCCTCCCGTCTACCCACCGGCCCAACCGGGTGGAGAGGGGCCTGGCAGCCAACCGCCGAAAAAACCGCCTCAATAAGGAGCATAGCATATTGGTTCCTTCATGTATTGCGCAGTCCAAGCTTTACTGTTCTGGACTGCGATATTTTTTTATTTCTCATAGCCGTATAAAATCGCCAAAAAAACAGAAGGCCCAGAATCACGTAAAAACGTAACCCTGAGCTTTCAAAAAAAACGATGCAACCAAAGCAATCAAAAAATCTTACTTTTGCCCCTCACTCCCCGCGGCTGAACACGGACGCGCGGCTTTGAGGTGGATAGCAGCTCCTCGTCTGCCAGGATACGGCGGTATATCCGCCGAGCAACCGCCGCCGCCGGGATAGCAATGATGAGCGTCCAAAAAGCAATCTCCCGAACGATAAACAAAAGCCTATCATCAAAGAGACCCAGTTGCTGAGAAAAAAACCGGATTTCGAGCCATCCAAAGAGCAAAAAAAGAATACCAATGCTGATCAGGGGAAAACCGCGACCATTTCCATTGATCACGTTACCGATACCAGCCCCATATATAAGAGTACCGCCAAACAAAGACACGACAATCACGTCTGAAAGCATGACGACTTCCTTTCTATTATCTGTCCAACCAATAGAGTCAGACAAAATAAACATGTGAAAAATTGTAAATGTAGCTCATAAAAAAAGAACACCAAAACTATACAATATTTCATGGAAAAAATCAACCCAGGTGCCGCAACAATGACCAAACATATCAGAAAAACCGCTCAACCCAGCAAAAAGACCCCTAACAAAGGGGCCTTTCTGCTGTGAAACGTGCCATGCCCCAACCGGGCCAAAGCCACGCCGCTAACCAGAGCTAGCGCGAGATACCGTTCACATTGATACCACCACGGAAACCGCCGTGCAGTGCCATAAACTGCGACAGGGCTTCACCGTTTTGGTTAAACACGCGGACGTTCGGACCAAGGTCGATGCCGGTACCAAAGATGATTTCATCGGTACCATCAGCATCGGTATCAGCCACCGTGGCCGCAAACTGGCCTTTGCGCGTTGTTTCCGGATAGGCGAAGAATTGTGACTTCAGGTCGCCATCCTTGGTAAACACACGGGCCTGAGCCGAGCCATTGGAGTTCGGCAAGGTAACAATATCGAGCGCACCATCGCCATCGACATCACCCACCGCCACACGTGAACCGCCAGTAAATCCACCGCCATCGCCATGTGGCCCACCACCATAGGCATGGAACTGGGTAAGGACATTTCCATCGGCATTAAAGACCTTCACCTGCGAACCACCGCTGGCTGGCGTGGTAATGATCTCCACCGTGCCATCGCCATCAAGATCAGCTAACACGAGTGACGCAATACCCTTGTTAAAGCCGTCACCATAGGCATTGAATTGACTCAGCGGTGCCAAATCACCACTCGAAATGACCACCAGACCTGAATTACTGTCCGGTGCCATAACAATCTCCGGTGTACCATCATTCTTCAGATCAGCCGCAGCCACCAAAACCCCGCCCGAGTAATCATCATAAGCGTGATTGGCGTCAACCACATTTCCATCGCGATCAAACACCTTCACCTCACTAATACCATTGGTAGCCTGTTTCGGTGTAACAATAATTTCCTGATCACCGTCGCCATCCAGATCAAAGGAGGTCATATTAACGCCACCTTTATACGATGGATCATAGGCGAAAAATTGCGACAGAATCGTGCCATTATCGCCATCAAACACCCGCACCTGTGAGCTGAAGCCCGCGCCCGGCACCGTCACAATTTCATTGCGACCATTGTCATCAAGGTCAGCCACCATGGTGCTGATACCCATGCGCAAATCCGAGCCGTAAGCAAACCACGTGGCCAACAAATCACCATCCTTATTCCACACCGCTACCTGCGGACCACCCTTTGACCAGGGTGTAATCACGAGGTCATTACGCTGCAAACCGCTGCCGCCGCCACCGGCACCGCTATCAACCACGGCGAAATCGGTAAAGTGGGTGATCTGAAAGGTGACCGTGTGATTCTCAAAATCAACGGTGACATTCGTACCATTCTTCCAGGTGTTGGAAGATGTATCCCACCACTTCCCACCAAGACTGTCTTCAGAAATACCGTCGCGCTCCATAACTTCAGGATTATAGACCAAAGCCATTTCAACCACATTATTAAAGGTTTCAATGACATCATTATTACCATCAAAGGCTTCACAGTTCCAGGCATACATGAACGGACGGTCAAGATTGGTACGGTAAGCGTTCAGGTTCGGTTCACAGATAATCGTCACATTGCCTTCCGTGGCAAAGGTATTGGCGCCGGCACTGATGGTTGAGCCGTCAGGTAAGGTAAGATTGCAGGGAGCTGTGGCATCGCAGATCTGTGAGAAACTCTTAGGAATATTAAAGAGTTCCTTTTCGAGCGCCACATCAAGCTCTATACTTGCGCCTTCCGCTACGGAAACATTCTGCTCCGCAGCGCGGTACAAAGAATCATCGTCACCACCCTTAAATGAATCACAGCCAATGTGCCAGGTGGCACCACCAATCAGAGGAATCGACGCTAAACCATCAACAATCTCACTGCCGGAAAAACCTTCTGCTTCAGACCAACCCCAGCAGAAACCCCGTTCCACCGGCTCACCGTCGAGCGTCGCATTGATAGTTGCCTGAGCATCAGCTTCACGGAACTGCAAAGTAAGATCGAGAGAACCGTTGGCTTTAACGGTAAATTGTTCCGCCTGCGGCGGCATCCAATTCAAGGCGCTCAGTTCCGGCGGGAGAAAGGCAAAAACCTGGTACGTGCCGGAAATGGTCTGCATGGTACATTCACCGCCGAAACAATCCGTACCGCTCTCAATAACCGTACCCTCCGGATCAGCAGGCGCTTCACCCTCGCCGTCAAAGGAATCTTCCACCAAAAAACGGTTACTGAAGCCAACGAAACCAAAATCCACCTTATCGCCCTCGGGATTCAACAGCGTAACATTCACCTCAGAATCGGACCGGAAGGCATTCACCACGCGGTTGACGGTTTCACCATCACCCACTTCAAAGGCATTACCCCGATCATGCACAGACAACCAGCCTTCACTGCGAATCTGGGCTCCGGCAAAATATTCACCGGCAACCACCCGCATGGTACAAGTACCGTTTTCGTTCAAACGGCAGGGACGCCAAACATCATTCTTGGGACTGAATACAAAAGCTTCACCTTCCACACCGCGCGCCACTTTACCCGTTAGAGCATCCTTGACTGTCACCTTAATCGAAGAATTGGGTTCAACGAAGGTAAGCTTTACGGTTTTGTCATCACCCTGCCCAACACTGACTTCTTTTGAACCCTCCAGCAACACTGAAGCCGACGGCTCCACCCAGGCGCCGCACGTGAGTTTCAACGACTTCCCATCAGGAACATACACACCCAAAGAAGCCACGCCCCGGGAAATCGGCCCGCTGAATTCTTCACCATGACCAAAACCCTTGCGGCAATACCCCCAGGAATTGATGTTCACGGGCTCACCATCACCATCAACCGCCTGCAAAGTAATCGTGGCATTCGGCGCCTTGAGATGGAACGTGCCGGCGTCGCATGTTTTATCCTTCTTGGTAATCACACAAATTTTCGGTGACTCGGTGTTTATGAGGGTCTGTTCCTGACTATGTTTATCAATGTTGACCTCCCATTCACCCTTTTTCTCACCGACAAATACGCTGAGCGTAAAACGACCTTCTGCGTTGGTTTGCGCCCAACCCCAGCCCTGACCATCACGCAGCCAGGTGTTAACATTGAGACTGGCAATAGGATTACCCTCCTCATCAACGACGCGACCGGTAATGGTTCCATCCTTCTTTTGCGCCTGTTTTGTACCAATGTCCAATGTTTCCCCTTCTTTCACCGTTACTTTCATTTCCGGAAAATAGAGCGTCTGATCATTGGCGAAAATGGATAAACGGTAAGTGCCATGCTGCACCGCACAAGTAAATTTTCCCGTCCGACCGATATTGCAGCCACTGCCCTGACCTTCATCAGTGCGTAAATCAATCCGTCCGCCGTCCAGGTCTCTGCCATTGCTATCCACCACCTTACCTTTCACGGCAGCGTCGGTGCGGTTGACAAACACCGTCTTCTTCAGTGTTTCGGCCTTGCCATCGCAGGCCATGGAAAACTGTGTCGGTTCCGGAGAAGCCACCCAATCCACTTCAACCTGAGAATTGGTTTCCTGATTCCACTTCGGGTTCAAACTGCTCATAAAATCACCGCACTGCAAAGGAATACGGGCTTTACCATTACTGTCGCAGTCCTTTCCCTGACCAAAACCACCACCCTCACCCGATGCTGAATTCACCCAAACGGAACAATCATCTACCGCCTCACTGGTATCTTTATACTTCACCGTGAATTCCACGAACTTAATGGCCTTGGCAAGTTCAACCGTGAAATCCTTGCGGCCGGTACCGCCGTAATTGAATTTTTTCTGGGCACTGATATAGCCTTCAACACCAAATGGCGGCTGGGCATTGACCATATAATCACCGGCAGCCACGGGCCCGGGAATCGCGACCTGACCAAAAACATCGGTGTTGCCACCAAACCAGCGATCACGCGAACTGATGTTCACCCAGGTATTCTGTACAGGGGCACCGGTATCCTTGTACGTTACCGTACCCAAGAAAGCGATATCACCAAGAAATATGGCATCGGAAAATGTCTGATCGGGTTGTGGACAATTCTGACCATCACATGGTTCGGGTTGTTCGTCATCCTCACTCTGTGTTTTGGCGCTGACGCGGGCCAAACCGCCGGCATTGGGATTTTTCACGCCGGAAATCGTCAATGTCAGGGTGCCTTCGGGTATAACGCCCGCTTCAGGTCGGAGGTTGACACTCTCAGAACCGACTTCAGCGCGAACCTCAACACCAGCCGGTTCTCCCACCACATCAACGGTATTCGTGAGACTGTAACGACAGTCTGTTTCAAAATTCAGGCCTTCGGGACACTGGGAAAGATAACGGAAATCAACAAAAAGTTCAGTGCCGGCACTCAACTCCTCGTTCACATCAACAGAGACCGTATAGGTCGTAGTCGCTCCGGGTACCGTACTCGCAGCAGCAGCCGTGACTGAAGTGACACGACTGTCATCTGCCTGTATACGAACTGGATCCGGCACCTTGAAATCTGCGCGGGCAGGGGTCAGAGCAAAGACCGCCCACAACAGAGCAAAAAGTCCAAAGCCGGCCATAAAGAAAGGAACTGTATTGGAAAGGCGCAAAGTTGAGGCCTTCACCAATGACAAATAATTTTTTCGTTGCATGGTTATATATTTACGAATTAAAAAACCGCACATCGACGGTGCGCGGGAAAGTATCTATAAAATAATGGAATGAAAAAGAAAAAACTTCGGTACAAGTATCGGCATCAAAAAGAAAATTATGTGTTTGTTTTTTCATTACAGAGAATAATTCTCATACATACGAGCCTCCATCATGAAACCAAGTATATATTTTATTTATATATAGTATACCATAACATTGACCAAAACCCAAAAATAACCTAGACTGGGGGAGCGTTTGCTGTTTCTGAAATCCTATGCACGTCTTAAGTAGCGCACTTGCTCTCGCACACCTTATGGTAACAACACCCCCACCTGAAAAAAAGCGGGGTTGGTTGTGTTTGGTGAAAAACACCAAAGAAGCCCTGAAAATCAGCCAATTCATAAACATTTTTCAAAAAACCGCAGGGTCGACCGCGGACGCAGCGCATACACAAATAATCACCTGGGTTGATTACCAAAAAGCGTATTTTCCCATGCACACCCAACCAAAAATAATCGTGATTCCGGAGATGCTTTCCACGCTGCCTGTGGATAACCCAGAACAGCTACGCGCCACCGAAAAAATAATTCAAGTCAAAGAAAAGCTGAAGCTCGAAATCATGGTGGCCTATTTACTGGCCAATAAGTACTCAAACGAAAAATCATGCGCACAGGAACAAACCTTTACCGTAAAAGGCGACACCCTCCACATCTGGATACCGTACCAAAAAAATCCGATCAGAATGGTGTTCGATGGCAACACCGTCGAGAGCATTGAGGAAATACATCCGGAAACAAAAAAAATTATGGCGCGAAAAACGGTGGTGGAGATTCCGGCACTGGCCGCAACCAACAAAAAAACCATATACACGGTCCAGGATATTTT
>Ga0155625_121_pt1 | contig 28744 bp, 27 predicted proteins | sample RifCSPhighO2_12_FD_107282 | JGI IMG/M metagenome (GOLD analysis project Ga0155625, IMG submission 107282) | Candidatus Kerfeldbacteria bacterium RIFCSPHIGHO2_12_FULL_48_17 | reverse complement strand
CGATGTGTATGATGAAAAAACCGTTGTCGAAAAAGGTCCGGAGCCAGAGCCGGAAGAAGGCGCCGTTGCTGAGGGCGCAGTGAAAGGTGAAGCAAAAGCCGAACCCACCGCTGTCGCAGATGCCGTCGTCGCCGAAGAAGACGAAGAACCCAAATTCAATCCCAAAACCGACATCACTCTCGAAGACGCCCAAAAGATCAACAAAAAATACAAAATCGGTGACGTCATTCGCACCAAGCTGGAAGTACCGGCTGAGTTTGGTCGCATGGCGGCGCAAACGGCCAAGCAGGTCATCATCCAAAAACTGCGCGAAGCCGAACGCGAAACCCTTTACAAAGAATACCAGAACAAAATCGGTCACATCGTTACCGGTATGGTGCAGCGCGTTGAAGGCAAAGTTGTCCTCATTGACCTGGGTCATGCCATTGCCGTCATGCCACCACAGGAGCAAATCCGCGGTGAAATGTATATGCCCAGTCAGCGCGTGAAAATCTTCCTTGTCTCCGTTGACAAAACCAACAAGGGTCCGGAAATCATCGCTTCCCGTGCCCATCCCGACATGGTCAAAGAGCTGTTCATGAACGAAGTGCCGGAAATCGGCTCCGGCGCCATTGATATCAAATCCATTGCCCGTGAAGCCGGCAGCCGCACCAAAATCGCCGTCGTCAGCAATCAGGACAACATCGATCCGATCGGTTCCTGCGTGGGTCAGCGCGGTACCCGCGTGCAAACCATCATCAACGAACTCGGTGGTGAAAAAATCGACATCGTGGAATGGGCTGATGATGCCGTGCGTTTTATCATGAACGCTTTATCACCGGCCAAAGTGCTGAGCGTCAAGCTGGATGAAGAAAAAAAGACGGCTATGGCCGAAGTCAAAGAAGACCAGCTGTCTTTGGCGATCGGTAAAGGCGGTCAAAATGTTCGCTTGGCTGCTCAACTCACCGGTTACCGCATTGATGTCGTGAAAGAAGGGGAAGATGGTCGCAGCGCTGCCAAACCCAAAGTAGAAACACCTGAAACTCCAGAAGCCCCGGCTGAAGAGACACCGACTGACGAAGCCCCTGAAACACCGGAAGCCCCTGCCGCAACCCCAACAACCCCGTCCGAAAAATAATAAACGCTCGCAGCGCCCCCGCGCGAAGCTTATTTTTAAACATATCCCTATGAATCTTTGGCACGACATTCCCCTCGGCAAACATGCCCCGGAAACCTTTAACGCCATCATCGAAATTCCCCGCGGCTCCAATAACAAATATGAAGTCGACAAAGAAACCGGCCTCATCAAACTCGACCGCGTCCTCCACACCGCCCAGTTCTACCCCTTTGACTACGGCTTTGTTCCGCAAACGTATTGGCATGACAATGATCCGCTCGACGTTATGGTGCTGACGACCAATCCTTTGGTGCCGGGCCTGCTCGTCGAAGTGCGCGCTGTTGGCGTAATGCGCATGATCGACTGCGGTGAATCCGATGACAAACTCCTGGCTGTACCGGCGGAGGATCCACGTTTTAATAATTTCAAAGATATCGACGATGTTGATGAACACGTCAAAAAAGAAATGAAGCACTTTTTTGAAACACTGAAGCTGTTGCAGAACAAGACGATTGAAGTCAAGGGTTTTGAAAATGCCGCCGCCGCCCGCACCACTGTGGAGGAAGGTATCAAACTTTATAAAGATAAATTTTCCAAATAATGAAAGTCACTTACCAGAAGCTGCCCAAAAGTCGCGGCGAAATCACCGTTGAATTGAGCGTCTCCGAACTCAGGCCCTATCTTGAAAAAACGGCTGAAAAAATTTCCAAGGAAGTGAAAGTTGCCGGTTTCCGCCCCGGGCATATTCCTTATGATATTCTCAAAAAGAATGTCGGCGAAGCCACGATTTATGAAGAAGCGCTGCGTTTGGTTGTGGAAAAAACGTTGCCTGAGGCGATCGTGAAAGAGAGGTTGGAACTCGTGGGCCAACCGCAGATTCAGCCGGAGAAATTGGCGCCCGGGAATCCGCTGGTGTATAAAGCCGCGCTCGATTTGTATCCCGAAGTCACGCTGGGCGATTTTACGGCGCTGAAAACGCGTCCGGAAGAGGTGAAGGTGGAAGATGCTGATGTGCAGAAATCGCTCGATGAACTGCGTAAGTTGCGCGCCAAGGAAACGGCGGTGATGCGTGCGGCCAAGAAGGGTGACCGCGTTAAGATGGATTTTGATGTTATGCTGGATAAGGTCGTGATTGAAAACGGTTCCTACAAAGGGCAGACGATCGAGCTCGGCGAAGGGAATTTTATTCCGGGTTTTGAAGAGCAATTGGCCGGGGTGAAAAAAGGTGAGAAAAAAGAATTTGAGTTGAAGTTCCCCAAGGAATATCACGAGAAAAATTTGGCCGGCAAGCAGGCGACATTTAAGGTGAATGTACACGATGTCTATGAAATTGAGTTGCCGGAAATGAATGACGAATGGGCCAAGTCTTTGGGCATGTTTAAAACGTTCACGGAGATGAAAGAGGCGATTGCTGCCAATCTACGCCGCGAAAAAGAGGGCAAAGTGCGCCAGAAATTTGAACAGACGTTGATTGAGGAAGCGGTGAAGAAGACGAAGTTTGGTGATTTGCCGGAAAATTTGGTGAAGTCGGAAACAGATCGCATGCTGCATGAGTTGGAGCGCGATTTAACGAAACAGGGCGGTAAGTTTGATGATTATCTGACGGCGATCAAGAAAAGTCGGGAAGATTTGCAGAAAGATTTTGTACCGCAGGCTGAGAAGCGCATGAAGGCTTCATTGGTTTTGGCGGAAGTGGCGAAGAAGGAAAATATTCAAGCGACGATGGAAGAGGTGGCGCGCGAACGCGAGGCGGCGAAGTTGATGTATAAAGATCAGCCGCAATTGCTCAGCCAGCTGGAAAGCGCCGACTATGAGCGCTATATCCGCAGCACGCTGACGAATCAGAAGGTGGTTGCTTTCCTGGCCGATAAGGCGAAAGATAAGAAATAGATGTGATAAAGCCCGGGGTAACACCGGGGTTTTTGTATTTTCCCAACAGACCGAGCTATACTTATCATATGAAACCAGAGCAAGAAAAAAATATTCCAAAACCTGAAATCGAAAAGCCAGTGGAAACGCCACAGCAAGTTGAAAGTGCTGCACAAGAGGCGATACAGTCTCTTGAAGAAAGGGCGCAGAGTATCCAGGTTCTCGCGCGAGAAAAGGTTGCGAACAGTGATGATGAAGCGATTATCAGGCCACTTGATGAACAGATCGAGAAAGCCACGGATGAAAGCGCCAGGAACATCGAACAGGCTGCTGCCGAGGTGCTGCGTGAACGCTGGATTGAACAGGCGCAGGAGGCTATCAAAAAGCATGGCTACACTATCGATCTGGAAACTGAGCCGTACAAATCCTTTCAAGCTGAAAAGTTTGAACGTTTTTATATCCAAAAATGTTTTGATGCCCAGGGGAGACCGGTGGTGGTCAAAGTAGGCGCACCAAACAGTAATGCCGATAAGCATATTCAAAGAGAATCCAAGCTGTATGACTTGCTCGGTGACCGCACCCAGGCAGCCAAGTCGGCAGGGCAGGAACTTCGTGTGCGCTTTCCGGAAAAGCTGGATTTTTTCGAAGAAGATGAGCAACAGGCGCTGGTGGTAACCTATGAATCCAATGATGATGAAGCCAAGCAGAAACTTTCCCCGGAGAAAAAAATAGATATTATTACGACCATTATCGAAGATATGCGCAAGCTGTCGGTACCACCGGAAGAAGTGGCCAAACCTTACTACGAGCGATCTATGCCAATAATGAAGGCATATGAATATAAGGCCCAAATGGGCGAAGCATTAGACATACTCAGAGAAAAAAATATCCTTTCGCATGATAGCGTTCAAAGGCTTCACGAAAAAATTGGTGATTCTGAAAAACTCATCGACAGTTTCCCGCTTTTTTTCGATCATGGTGATATTCATGGTGAAAATATTTTTTACACACCGGCTTCAGAAACACAGCCGGAAAATATTACCCTTATTGATGTCGAATCCATTCGTCTCACGAATGAATTTGCTCCTCTGGCTCAGGCGGTAAATCGAGAAGCTTTAATGACGCATTATAAGCAAAATACAGAGGCTATCAACGATGAAAATAAGCTTATCCCATTACTAAAAAAACAATTCGAGTTCACAGACCACGATGGAAAATTGACGGAAAAAGTCGAAGAGAAGTTTATAAATAGCCATGAACGCGACGAGGATGCCAAAAAGGTCTACGCAGTTATGAGAATTCACGAAATTCTACAGACGATGAAAGCGCTGGCAGAAAAAGAAAACAGTTTCACCAAGCGCATAATCAATATTCATAAAGATATGCTTGAGGAACAGATGACTGTGTTAGGGCTGTAAATCGGTTACTGCACAAACGCGTTCGCTGCACGATATGCTACAATAACGCTATACCATTTACCCCATAATTATGCCGATTGGAGCCCATGTTTCTGCAGCCGGTGGAGCTGACAAAGCCCCCGCCCGCGCCCACAACGAAGGCCTTGAAACCTTTCAGTTTTTTTCGCGTTCACCGCGCGGTGGTAAAGCGCCGACGCTCACGCCCGAAATCATCAAAAATTTCAATGCCGAGTGCAAAAAATACGGCATCAAAAACACCTACATCCACGCGCCCTACTACATTGGGTTTGCGTCCCTTAATAACCGCATCCGTTACGGCTCCATCTCCGTGATTCGTGAAGAACTGGAACGCGCCTCATCCCTGGGCGTGCGCGCCGTGATGACGCACCTTGGTTCCGGCACTGGCATGACCCGCACCGAAGCCGTGAAACGCACCATAGAAGGCATTAACAAAGCCCTTGACGGCTACACCGGCAGCGCGACATTTCTCGTTGAAGATGCGGCCGGCGCCGGGCAAATCATCGGCGCTGATTTTAAGGAAGTTGGGCAGATTCTGCGCGGCATCAAACACAAGAACGTCGGTTTTTGTCTGGACACACAGCATTCGTTTGCTTACGGCTATGATTGGCGCACGCCAGCTACGGCAGAGAAAGCACTCAAAGAACTGGATAAGGAAATTGGTCTCAAACGCCTGATCGTTATTCAGGCGAATGACTCCAAAGTCGAGTTCAATGGCAAGCGCGATCGCCACGAACATATCAACAGGGGCCACATTGGCGAAGCGGCGTTCGACTGGATTATGCATCACCCCAAACTCAAACACCTCGACCTGATTTTGGAAACCGAAGATGAAGGCCGGCCCGCTGACATCAAAATCCTCTACAAACTGCGCGATAAAAAATAATATATGGAAACAAATTACGTTCTCGGTGTCTTGGGCGCGGCGATTATTTTACTGGCGTTCATCATGAATCAACTTGGCCGCTGGCGCGACACATCACTTGTGTATGACGCAGCCAACTTGATCGGCGGCGTTTTGCTGGTTATTTACGCCTATAATTTGCGGGCCTACCCATTTATGATACTGAACAGCGTTTGGGCGCTGATTTCTGTGCGCGATGTTGTCGTTGATCTGACACGGCGCGGCAGCCACCACGGCGGATTTTTCCGCAAGTGGAAGCGATAGATTGACAAAGGCAGTTGGCATGAGTAAAGTACGGCCATCTGTCCTTTTTATTTTGACCACATTTTTTCCAGGGAGAAAATCGATGAACACCATTCCAATAAGCATAGATGAATGGCAGGCGATGCAAGAAGGTCTACTCACTATTGTAAAAAATATTCGACACGATTCCAGATATGGTGCAGAGGGGGTAGGGAAGTGTGATTTTCTGCAGATGAAAAGTCCCCTCAATATTATGGTGAGAGAGGGTTCAGTGCAGTACGCAAAAGCAACCATAATGATAGATTTGGTTGCGGCAGATAAACAGGAGAACATACACATAGAATCACACAGATGGCGCCGATTAAATGGCGGGGTTCTGGAGAAGCCGGAATTCTTTATCCCACTACAGTACTCAATTTTGCAGTATGTGAAAGAACTCTATTTGTTGATTCAGCAAACATTCTTGGGCCAGCCATTTTTTCGTAGAGCACTCATTCACACTGTTGTTGATAGACAACAATACTGTATTGAGCTCATGCCGCTCATACATAAAGATTTCGAGGAGGAAACGAAAGAATGTGCCGGCGGGTTTCATTCTTTTTCTGGGTTAGTGAAAGACTGAATGCCCGATCGAAGGGCGTTCAACTTGATCATTGCGAGCCGAAACGGTAGAGTACAAAAGGTACATACTGTCTCGGCTTTCACTTTTTTTATGAAAACACAACAAGACATTATTAAACTGATCGAGGCCGACGACTGGATGATGCGGGTTTTACGCGCCGTCGCGACATTGCAACTGCCCGATTGGTGGATAGGCGCCGGGTTTATTCGCGCCAAAGTTTGGGACACACTCCATGGCTATACAAAACGCACGCCTTTAGGCGACATTGATGTGATTTATTTTGATCCGGCCGACATCAACGAAGCTGCCGAAAAACAGCACGAAGCCGCGCTGAAGAAACTCATGCCCGCCGAGCCATGGTCGGTTAAAAACCAGGCCCGTATGCACCTCGTGAACGGTGATAAACCCTATACTTCAAGCGAAGATGCGCTTTCGCGTTGGCCCGACACGCCCACCTGCATCGGCGCTCGACTCAGCCCAGATGGCCATGTTATACTCACCGCGCCTCATGGAATCAGCGATCTTATCACTATGACCGTGCGTCCCAGTCCGGCCTTTATGCGTGACCTTGAAGTCTACCGTAAGCGCCTCAGCCGCAAGAATTGGCCTAAAAAATGGCCACGGGTGAAAATACTATGAACGGATCCTACCTGAACGTGATTGATCAAATCTATAATGCGTCCTGGACAGCCAATAAGCTGTCTCGTTTTTCGTTACTGCAAGAAGCGATGCAAGCCCTGCTGCCGCACCAGCCCAAAGCCAAAACCCTGAAATATATTCAGGTCGTGGGTACCAGCGGCAAAGGTTCCACTACGCGCTTTCTTGAAGCCGGTTTGAATACGGTCAGTAGCGCCGGTTCACTCACCAGTCCGCATGTGTTTGATTATCGTGAGCGGTTCAGTGTTGCCGGGCAGATGCCTACGCGCCCGCAGGTGACAGAAATATGGGAGAAAAAAATTCTGGCGTACATGGTTGCGCAGGCCGAGGCCGGCCAACCCGCCCTGAGCTTCACCGAACTCACCATCTTGATCGCGCTGCATGTGTTTACCAAGGCTAAGGTCGAATGGGCCGTGATGGAAGCAGCGCTTGGTGGACGCTATGACCAAACACAAGCATTGCAACCGCAGTTCAGTGTACTCACTAATGTCGGCGATGATCACCGCGATTTTCTCGGCGAGCATCTCTGGCAACGCGCGCTCGATAAAGGCGGTATTATTCAGGAAGGCCGGCAATTTTTCACCAGCGAAACCGCGCTCGAAACCGTGGAAATTTTACAAAATCTGTGTCGCGAGCAAAAAACGGCATATATTGATGTCAGCGCCAGTGAAGTTGCTGCGACCAAACGAGCTTTGCAAAAACTTTTGTCCCCACAAGCGTTGCAGCAAACCCTCTTTGCCACCGACATCCAATATCGCAATGCCGCGCTCGCTCTGAAAGTTATCACATCCATCTATCCTGAAGCCGACGAAACCAGAATCCTCACCGCTTTCACACGTGTCCGCATCATCGGACGTTTTCAAAAAATCGCACCCAACATTTACATCGACATTGCTCACAATCCCAACAAAATCGTCGCCCTGGCCGACACACTGCAAGCGCATTTCCCCAAGCAAAAGAAAATTTTCGTTCTCGGATTTTCCCGCGGAAAAAATATCGCCGACATGCTCAAGCCGCTTCTCCCGCAGGCGCAAAAAATCTTCGTTGCCACCGAATTTTATAAATCAGAAGATGCGGCCACGGTCAAAAAAGCGCTCAAAGCAGCCGTCAAGCGCACGTCGATCACGTTTATAGAAGATCCAAAGCAAGCTCTGCGAGCAGCTCAAGAATTTTTGGATTTGCGACGAGTTCAAGGCGCGGGTGAAGATACGCCGCTCATCCTCACCGGTTCCACCTACATGATCGCCGCTGCCACCAATCCTGATCCCTATCTCGAATACATTAATACACTCAACGACTGGCGCGATCCGCAGCAGCATCGTTAAATATATGAAAAAAATCATTCTGGCTTCGGCCTCAGCCAATCGCAAACAACTCCTTGAACAAATAGGCGTCGAGTTTGAAGTCCAGGCGAGCAACTACGAAGAAGACATGACCCTCGACATGAAGCCGACCAAGCTCGCCGAATTTTTGTCACTCGGCAAAGCCCGCGATGTCGCCTCGCAGTACAAAAACGCCATCATTATTGCCGCCGACACGTTTATTGTTTACAAACGCCAGCTCATCGGCAAACCCAAAGACCGGAAAGATGCCGCGCGCATCATGCAGCTCCTAAGCGGCCAAACGCACCAGGTTATCACCGGCTTCACCGTCATCGACACCGCCACCGGCCAAACCCACACGCAATCCGTCACCTCCAAAATGACTTTTCGCAAAATCGCTCCTCGTGAAATCAAGGCCTATGTCGCCCGGGCCGATGTTCTCACCAAAGCCGGTGCTTACGCTATACAAAAAGAAGCCGTGATCTTTGTCGAAAAAATCGACGGCTCCTTATCCTGCGTCATCGGTCTACCGCTCACCGAACTCATAGATGTTCTGAAAAAATTTGGCGTTGATGTCTGGGGCAAACAAAAAGCTAGCCCACAACATTATACCCAACCTTGATTTTTCCGCCACTGCTCGGTTTGATTTTGCGAATCGTCATCTGGCCGATATCGCGCAACCGCGCCACGTGCGTACCACCACACGGCACGCCAAAATCACCAAACAAAATTACCCGCGCCGGCTTGCCTTCGGGAATATAATCAGGAACATGATGGCAGACCGTTGCCATTTTTTCTTTCGTGATAAATAATGCCCGCGTTTCCGCATCACGCACAATCAACTCATTGCATTTTTTTGCAAGCGCTTCGCGCAAAGCCACCCGATCCAAAGGCGCGTCGCCAGACTTTGCATATTCCACATACGGCCCTTCCGGGAAATGGTATCCCTTGCCCGGAATCCAGCCCAAACCCAGGGCGTGTACCGCCATATCCACAACATGCCCGGCCGAATGATTGCGACTGTTCAGCCCGCGCCGCTGCGCATCAACTTCACATTTCACCTGCGCACCAGCGGCCAACTCACCCTCTTCAAACACGCCGATATGATGCACTAGACCATCGGCAAAACGCACCATCTCAACCCGAAATCGCGCCTTTTGACCGGCACTATCCGCCACCACAATAAAACCCTGATCCGCCGGCTGGCCGCCACCCTGCGGATAAAAAACCGTTTGGTCGAGAATAATAGCCGGCTTATCTTCATACGCCGTCACTTCAACGACCTGCGCCTGGCAAGAAAGCAAAGTAAAGTCAGTCAAATACAGCAATTGTGTTGCCATTTTTGTTTCTAGCATAATAATAAAATAATAGCCTAGGAATTATACATTTTTTGCGCCGCACTGTAAAAAATCACGACAAATAGGTTGATTTTTTGCAAATTCTGTGGTACACTACTATTAAGATCATAAAACGCCGCACAATCCAAGGCGTAAATATATAAAATTAAAATACAACCTATGAGGAGGTTTTTTTCACACACCTGGCAATGGCCCCTGGCTGTTGTTTTTTTATTTTTTGGCTTTTTAGCCTGGCAGCCACAAGCCGCTCAGGCAGCCGAAGTCACCTGTAAAGTGACCAAACCGGACGGCACGACCGCGATATCCGGAGTGTACACGTACCTGCGTACGGCCAACTGGTCATACTATCAGAGTGACAGCACGGCCAGCGACGGTTCCTGTAAGTTCGAAAATGTCCCCGAAGGCAGCTACAAACTCAGTATCGCACGTGATTCTGGCAGTGCTTCCTACTCACCGCCCGAAACCAGCGAAGTAACCGTCACGACCAGCAACCTCGATCTCGGTACTATCCGCTTCAAGAATAACAATGTGACCCTCAAGCTGACCACGAGCAATGACAAGGCCGTCTCCGGCACCTATGCCTATGTCGCAAATTCCGATTGGTCACGCTATTTCTGGTGCACGACAGACACCAACGGCAATTGCGGCTTTTATATTGGCAGTGATTTTACCGGCACCCTGTACCTCTACGACGTGGTAAGCAGCGGTTTTTACGCCCCGGCCAATATCAGCTTCAGCACCACCAAGGATGAGGGCTATAATTTTGGCACGATTAAGGGCATGGTTCCTAATGCCACCGGTATTTACCTCGGTCAGGATAATAACCCCATTGCCACCAGTAAATATCCTTCAGTATCTATTTATAACAGTGATTGGAGCGTTTCCAAGTGGTCAAACCTCGATAAAAACGGGGCTTTTGAAGTCTACTTGCCAAAGAAAGGCACATACAAAGCGACTTTTTGGGGTGGAAACAATCTGCCGGATCTAGACACCTTTACTTTTCAGGTTGATGATATTAAAACCGTCACCGATCTGGGAACACGCAAGCAGCCCAGCCCCAATGTCACTGTTACGGTTACCAAAGCCGACGCGACCACCGCTATTGCCAATGCCTATATCAGCCTGTCCAGCAGCAACCTCACCAATAACTCTATCTATAAATACGGTTCAACCAATTCCAGCGGTCAGTGGCAAACATACCTGGGACAGACTGCCAATTACTGTATTTCTGTTTACGCCAACCAAACGAGCGAAGCTGACCCCAGGCAGTACTGTTTTGATTTTACGGCCGGAGGAACAGCCAACATCAGCCTCAGCACCATAACACCCCCGGTGAAAATAAAAGTCGTTGATCCCAGTAATAATGCCGTCAGCGGCGCCTCTTGCTATATCTATACCAGCAACTATGACTGGCAAAATTCTTCCTGGACCAGCACGGGTTCTGACGGCACGTGCATATCGCGGGCACTCGACGCCGGCACCTACCTTGTACAAATTTATCCACCTTGGACATCCGGCACGCAGCAATATGTGGCGCCCGATCCTTTCAGCGTAACCGTCGTTGCCAATCAAACCAACGATGACTATGTGGACAGTCCGGTGCAGCTTGTGGAGCCCAAGAAGACACTGAACATCACGGTAAAAGATCAAAACGGCAAATCCGTGACCGATGCTTCTGTTTCAGCGTGGAAAAGCGCAGGGCAGGGATATTGTTCAACGAATACGAACAGCCAGGGCGAGGCAACATGCGTGTTTGGCAAGGGGAAATGGAATGTGTATCTCTATCAGCGGTGGGACAGCGGTACCTGGGGGGGCAATACCTGGGGATATTTTGAAAGTTGGCCGACCGTGGAATTTAAGGAGGATAATACCGTGACGGAAACAAAAAATATCACGATTACGGTGACGCGCTACACCGGCAAGATCAAAGGAAAAGTTTTACTGCCCGATGGTTCGGCCCTCACCGGGAATGCAACTCCAAGCGTCAGCGCCTCCAATAAATCAGGTTTCTGGAACTGGGGTCAGGTCGGCAGCGACGGCAGTTTTTCTCTGCCAACACCGCCCGCCAATGTTACTCTCAACTTCTGGACGTCTTCCAGTGATTATGCCGCTCCCACCGCCACCTACAGCGTTGGTGAAGGCGAGACGCTCAATGTCGGCAATCTCTATTTCTCGGAAAAGAAAGAGTTTATTGACTGTAACGTACGCGACACCGCCGGCACGGGTCTGAGCGGTCAGTACTGTTCCGCCTGGAAATCAGAAGGCTATGGTTGGGCCAACTGTACGACGGATGCTGCCGGTAGCTGTACGCTGAAGGTTTCCCAGGGCAAGTGGCTGACCAATGCCTATCCGGCGTGGAGCAGCACCGAACGGTATGCCTGTTTGACGGGTACACAAACCTTGAATCTTGGCGCGGAACAAACCGTGGAAGCGAATTTTGAGTGTGCTTTGGCCAACTCAACTTTGAAAGGCACGTTGCAGGATGCCGACGGCAATCTCATCAATCAATACGGTTGGCTGGAAGTTCGCACCACTTCTGGAGCAGACAATTTTTACAGCGGTCTGGGCGCCAGCATCAATGGTGGCAGCTTCGAAGTCAAAGTACCCGCCGGAACATTCGAAGCCAGGCCATGGCTGTGGAATGCCGAATGGAGCGTTGACGCAGGTACAAATACTTTTACGATCGGGGAAAATGAAACTCAGGATGATTTCGTCATCACCATGCTGCCCAATGATGCGACCATCAGCGGCAATATCGTTGACCAAAACGGCGATACGCTGTCTGATCTCAATCTTTCTCTCATGGTGGAAAATGGCAATGGTTCCTATCAGTATGACTGGGTGACGGATGGCAGTTATGCATTCAACGTCGCTGCCGGAACTTGGAAACTGAGTGCCTGGGTGAGCTGGAATGAAGAATATGTATTACAACCTGATCAGGATCTGGAATTGGAAATAGATGCCGAGGAAGATGCCACCAAGAATATCGTCTTGGTGAAGGAAGATTCCGAAGTCACGGTGACAGCCAAAGATAATAGTGGTAACATTCTGCAAAATGTGTGGGTGTCGCTTGATACCAAACTTGGTCAGAAAGAAACCGATTCCTATGATTACTGGCGCTATCAGGAATGGGGCGGCAACACCGATCAGAACGGCAAAGTGACGGTGACGGCGCCAGCCGGATCCTTCTATGTCAGTTGCAACCTGGCTTCGGATTTCGGTTATCTGACGCCCGAAGCGCAGCTCGTGACGATCGATGCCGATACGCCGGCCAGCGTGGAATGTGTCTTCGTCAAACCCAACGCCACGATAACCGGTACGGTGACACGCGACGGCGAACTCAGTCCGGCCTTTGTCTACTGCAGATCAGATAAAGATCGTTACCGCGAAGTTTCCACGGCCGACGGTAATTTCAGCCTGGATGTGTTTGCGCCCGATGTCTGGAACTGTGGCGCCATCCATGAGGCCAGCGAAGAGGAATACTTTAAATCACCGGAAAAAACCGTCAGCGTGGACGAAGCCGACAAAACCTATGATATCGAACTGGTGCTCGATGGTGACGACGCCAAGGCCATGTCTGAACCGGTAACCGTCAATTTCAGTTCAGATACCGCAACCACGATTTCTTTGGAAAACGGGGCGCGCTGTATTCTGCCGGCCTTCTCCATGAGTCAGGACACCGAAAACATCACCATGACATTCACTCCCAAAGCAGAAATTGCGCATGAGTCAACGGCAACTCCCATTGACTTCGGGTATGACATCAGCGCGATTGACAGCGATGGTACCGAAATCTCCGACCTGGCCGGCGACATTACCTGCGAATTTCCATTCAATATCGAAGATCTTGAAGGAATCAATGCTGAAGATCTCATGCTTCTGTACCGCGATGATGAATCGGACAGCTACCGGGGCGTGAAAAATGTCATCATTGATGTTGATGAGGACAATCCTGCCACCGGCATCGTGCGCTTTACTGTAGATCACCTCACCTATTTTGCCGTACTCAGCACCGGTGGCGGCGTTGATCCGGTTTCCGTGCCCCCGCAGATTAACGTCACCACCCCGCTCAATGGTGGTACCGTCGGCGTGGCGCAGGTTATCGTCAACGGCACCATAACCGATCCGGATGCTGATATGACGATTGAATTGAATGGCGATGCGGTGACGGCACCCGAACTCGATGACGCCGGTAACTTCTCCTACACTCTCACCGGCCTGAAGTTTGGTCCCAACACCATTCGCGTGGAAGGCAGCAACAGCAATGGCGATGCTGAGCCGGTTGTTCGCACCATCAACTACAGCGGTGAAGACGGAACAGGCGACGAAACACCAAACACTACCCCAACCGGAAAAGCACAAAGCATTCTGGTTTCCCCGCAGGAGGGTGGTCCGCATATCCGCGTCTTTGACACCGACGGCAACAAACTCACTGACTTCTTCGCTTTCGCGCCCACACTGCGCACATCCTACACCGTGCTCACCAAAGACCTCGACGGTGATGGCGTGGAAGAAATCCTCGTTGCCCCCGGTCATAATGCCGGTCCGCAGGTTCGCGTGTTCAACAGCCAAGGTGAATTTATCACTGACTTCTTCGCCTATGACGAAAGGTTCCGTGGCGGCGCCAAAATCGCCCTGTCTGATCTGACCGGGGATTACTATCCCGAGTTGATCGTGACACCAAAAGTTGATGGCGGTCCCCATATTCGCATCTATCGCTATGATCAGGACGCAGAGGAATTTGTGCTCCTCACGGAATTCTTTGCCTACACCGAGCAGTTCCACGGAGGCGTGCGCATAGTCACGGCCGATGTTACCGGTGATGGTAAAAATGATCTGATCGTCACGCCGCAAAGCCAGGGTGGCCCCCATGTACGCGTGTTCAGCTATGCCGGTTCGCCGACACCGAGCATGAATCTCGTCAGCGACTTTTTCGCCTACAGTGAAACCCTGCGCATGGGTGTGAAGGTGATGGCCGCTGACCTGAATGGCGACGGTGTGCGCGATCTCGTGACTGCGCCATACGAAGGCAGTAACTTTGGATCGAACGTGCGCGCCTTTACCTATAACGCCGTTGATGAAGGGTTTGAGTTGATGAGTTGGGTGATGGCGTTTGGAGACGGGTTCCGTGGCGCTGTCAATATCCGCACGGGTGATCTCAACAACAATGGTCGCAGCGACATCGTCGTGGCGCCGCATGAAAACGGTGGTCCCAATGTCCGCATCTATGAATACAATCCTTTAAGTGAATCTCTCGAGCTGCTGGATTGGTTTATGGCCTACGAGGAAGGTTTCCACGGTGGCGTTGATTTCAAAATCACCAATGTGGACGGCGATGATTATGCTGAAATCGTGACGACGCCGCGCCATAAGGGTGGTCCGAATATGCGCCTGTATGAATATGATCCGCTCGAGATGGGATTTGTGTTGCGTGATTGGAAGTTTACTCACAACGAGGATTTTCACGGTCAGCTGCAGGTGACGACTTCAGATGTGAATGGTGATGGTGATCAGGAATTGATCGTGTCACCGCTCGAGAATGGTGGCCCGAATACGCGCTTGTATGATTGGACAGGTGAAGCGCTCGAGTTGCAAGACTGGTTCATGGCCTATGCGGACACGTTCCGTGGTGGAGTGGTGACGACGGATCTGGCCGGGGAGTAAACTATGTAACGCCGACGCTAGCCGAGTCGGTCGCGCGTCCCACAACGAGCCACAAACAAAAAACCGCCCTGAGGTAGATAGCGCCAGGGCGGTTTTTGTATGGAAATTTGTCGATATTTTGAGTATGGTATGATGGGTCTGCAGCCGAATACCATTTCTGCTGCAATCATTGAATTTTGGCCAGAACCGCTTCAAAATTTTTCGGCTTATATCCCATATAAACCTCAAAATTTATTCAGCAATTCTGTCACAAAATTCCATAATTTCGTCACGAAAGCGTATTCGGCGACAGACCCCTGATAGGGAAAGAAAAATATATGAATATTTTCATTAAAAAATTTGGTACGACGCTGGTTTCCAGGCAAACAGGCAAAGAAGCCTTTGCTGCTCTACATGGCCGTATTCAGGGTTTGAAACCAGGTGAGGATATTATCCTGGATTTCAGAGGAGTGATAACTCTCTCACCCGGCTGGGCGGATGAATTTTTAACGCCACTGTGGCAAAAGTATGGCCAGAGAATTCTGCTTCAAAAAACCAGCAATGCTTCCGTGGAAACAACGATAAAATTTCTTGAGGGTATTCACAAAATGTCATTTCGAAGAGTGTAACGGCCTTCTGGCGGCGCTACATAGTTATATCCTTGCGCAGCTTCTTTATTTCTTCCGCATCACGTTTTTTCATCACCTCTTCCCGCAGACGCAAGAAACGTCTACGCAGCGCGTTTATTTTATTGACAAGTTGTCGTATTTGTGATAAAATAGTTTTGTATGAACCCATAAGAGGATTTTTTCATAAGTAAAATTTATTCTCTTAATACCACTATACCACGTAATTTATTAAAAGAAAAAATATGGCACAAACACCTGAAAAGTTCCCAAAATCAGTTGAATCTGAGGGTGTAAAATCTGAAAAAGAAAATAGAGAGGGTCCACAACAGGAATCCGAAGAAGCGGAAAATGGATTAATGACCGCAGAGCAGGAGTTACAAACTCTGCAACAGGAGCTGTCAGAAACTGAACAAGCGCTTTTGCAAATTGATACGGAAGCTGGGCAAGCTTCCCTGAGGCAAAGTATAACTGAAATCAAAACAGAGATGACTGCCCTGCAGACAAAAGTCGCAGAACTCAGGGAACAAAAAGATGCCCTGCCCACCGATACTGAAACGAAAGAATCTCAACTCACTCCTGAAGAACAGGCATTAAAAGAGCAGGCTGAGAGTATAGTCACAGATATAAAAAGCTCCATTGGGGAAATTAAAAATGAAAAATTGAAACAGGAGCTCGAGGAAGTTGTGGAAAAAATGTCTGCCGGTGAATATTATTCTTTCGCTTTGAACCGTCTTTTGAAAAGTGATGCCTTAGATGTTGGTTTTTATCTTGAACCGCCGTCTGACTTCCCGGCAGGTGTTGAAAGCGTCCGTTCGGCGGTTGGTGCTGGTTCTAATGAATACGACAGCGATAGATTTGGAGAAATTTTTAAAGACCAAATTGACGCAAAGCTTCAGAGACGAATGACCGTACTGGATGAAGATGGGGAACTTCCAAAATACCCGGATTCACCTTCTTCCTTTGCAGATAAGGCTGCTGAAGATTTATATCAACAGAAGCATGAAGCGGTAAGAAAAGAAATTCTGGCAATCCGAGCGAAAGAGGAAGCTGCTATGGGTGAAAAGTTATCATTGCCTATTCGGAATACATTACGCGCCTATGACGTCAAAGCACAAGAGATGAGGAAGGATCCGGAGTACCAGCACGATAATGAGATTATCTCGCAGATGAAGGAAAAAATAGATGATCGTGTTAATGAACTTCTCAGCGCGGAAAACGCGCTTCGTGTGGAAAAACGCAGAAAAGCCGCATGACGGAGTAAGTAACTGTCTCATATCTCTCTTTTCCAGAATTTTAAGGAAAACCGGATGAACCCAGACAAACACAATTTCTATCTGCCGCCCAATCCACATCAGGAAACCGAACCAGAAAAATCCGAAAAAGAAATTTTGTGGGAACAAAGCCGATTGGAGACAGATAAAATTACCGATGGCCTGGGTTTAGGCATTGATGAAAAAATCAAAGAAGCTGTCACGGCTTTGAAAGTCCACGAATTTTCAACAAGCCAATCGTGTGAGGGGCATATACATGAAGGGACAGATGAGGAACAAAAGCATGGGGTTGCCTATCCTTGGGTTGAAATTTACGCTCCGGAACCAGAAGGATGGGAAGAAGATGAACAAAAGAAAAAAACATGGATCGAAAAAAATATCCGGCAGCAAGAAAGAATGAAAGAATTAGTTGATGAATTCTACAATGGAAGAGAAACGCCATCCGATGCACGGCTTGTTTTTCATACAATTGGAATATTTGGTGGCTTCCGAATTCAAAGTAGTGGTGCTGAAAATACTAGGGCATTTCCTCCGGAAAAACAAAAAGAAAAACTTGAACTCTACCGAAAAGAGATGAATGATTTCACTCAATTTTTGAAAACAAAACACTTCTTGGAAAAATAATCCTGCATGGAGTGAAAGAATCTCCATTATAGAATATAATTTACGGTCTCCCAACCACCGACAGCCAATCGGTATTCCCGGCGCTGTCTTTTTCCATCGCTTCAGGAACGATATTGATTCGTTTTTCTAGGCCAAAGTGTTCGGCCAGACCATTCACGGCCCGGATATAGTTAAATGTATTGAGCAGAATATTTTGTTCGGTTCCGCTTATTGTCTGCCCAAGGCCGATATTCAGCAGGGCTATTTTCGTTTTCTCGGCAGTTGTCGCTTGTCCTGGATAGAGGGCGTCGATCAGTTTATAATTCCATTTACCCTGCTCGGGCGCCAGCACCAGATTGTCTTTGCCGGCAAGATCCAAGGTTTCACCGGTTGCTTCGCTGTAGGCTATGCATTTCGTTATGATTTCTTTGAGAGTTTCCGCCAGGTTTTGATCTTTTTCTGCCGTCTGGAGGAGTTTTTTAAGATGCTTGTTGTTTTGCAGACCAAGAAGCGCGTCTTTTTCAATTTTCTGCTCAGGATTTTTTCCAAAAACCAAATGTTCCGTCATTTTCTGATACTGCTCCGGGTTCAAGGCAGGATCCTCCTCGGCATAACCCGTCACCAGGGTAAGGCGTTGTGGATCTTTGACTTCCTCGGCACGTTTTTGCATCGTCACAATCGCCTGGACTTCATGGCCCTGAACGGGTGGCGGATCACCTTCGTAGAGAGCGGTGAGAATTTTTTCGGTTATGGGAACTTTGACGACAAATTTTCTTTGCGCGGGAACATGTTCATGGCCAAAATATTTTTTTAACTGCGCGTATCTTTTTTGTTCTGCGCTCAGGTATTCCTGAACGCCGCGGTTCAGGACTTCGGAAAGCGTATCAATGGGGAGATCATGCCTGACGTTCCAATTGATTATTTGTCTGGTCATGGCCATGTCAGCCTTGATAACCACGTTGGGATATCTGGGAATTTCATACACAATATGCTCGCCGCCTTTGGCAAGAAACTGGGGCTGGTATCTTTCGATGAGCTCGTGCTTGGCGCCTTCAAAGCCGTAGGTGTCTTTTTCCTTGGTTTCAGTTTCGTTGATTTCGTTGGTTGCGGCGATTTCGTGGGAAGGCTTGGCCATTTCTGTTGGTTTTGGCGTGCTCTCTATCATAAAGATCATACAAAATAAATCTGAAGTTATTCTAACACAGAGAGCCTGAAATCTGGAATACAATCCATGGAAAGTAAAGAGACATTCATATTGGGAATGCCTCTTTAAAAATGTTGCGTTTTTATCCTCAACGTCTTTTGCTCAGGTCAACCGTGACGGTCACGTCCCCGGTTTCAGGAATAAAGACGTATGGTTTTGCCCCACCATCTTCGTACAATAGGAAAGTTTCATAATAGGCGTCATCCTGATGGCCGCCTTGCATCATGCCGACGGACTCAAATGACTTTGTAGCATGCATAGAGCAGCGACCGCCATCATTTTGAACCCATATAATGTTCTCAATCTCAACCCGTATCCTCAGTGCATCGGATACGTCGAGAAGCGAGATCAGCCAACTTTGGAAGTCCTCATCCCAATGGGTTTCAACGGTTACATCGCCACCTCCTGTGACGGGTTGGCCCTGTGAATCGTAGAAACGGGGAGCCTGATCATCAATAATTCTGCACCACCCCTGCTCAATGGTGGATTGGGATTCTCCACTGTATACCTGCAAAATTATGTTGCTGTCGTTAGTATCACTCGTCGTGGCGAGTTCTTCCAGCTGCTGTTCATCACCGCAGCCGAATAGTATCAGGAACGAAAAAACTATTATAAAAGATCGCATTGGTATCTCCTTTTGTTTTTATTTCGGTTTTGAGTATAACCAGTATAGTCTTCTTTCCTGTTTGGTCAAGGTGTGCCCGGGGCGGGACTCGAACCCGCACGACTTGTGGTCACAGCATTTTAAGTGCTGAGCGTCTACCAATTCCGCCACCCGGGCAGGGTACGCTACTTTCCTTTCAGGTTAGCAATAAAGGCAAAAGATGTCGAGAAAATAAAATATCCACGCAATGACGATGATGTCGAGCTGTCGTCAAAGTCGTGGATATTCCCCTGCAGGGCAGGGAAGGAGCGAATCAGGCGGGGGTGGATTTAAGAAAAACACCCAAAAGAAAACTCATAGTCGGCGCGTTGCTTCCATTCTCCTCACCTGGAACATCCAAAAGGTTGGGGGTTTCCCCGTTGGACTTCCATAAGCCGGGGGATTTACCCATAAGCGCCTCGGTTTTTCGATTTGCAAACGGGCGCTTTTGAGCATCAGTCTGATAACCTGGCAACTATGTTTTCTTGCTTTTTCATGTGGCCAGTGTTCTCGCGGAGCGGCCGGATGTATCATTAAAAATACTCCCCTCCCAAATTTCCACAAGGTCCTTTCGGTGTGGTTAAAAGTCCGCTCGAGTTGTGACGAACTTAAAAAATTGAGAACGTCGAGGCACACGACCCATTCTACCTGAATGCCAGGAACTTCCCTGAGGAAATCTCGATAGAAAAAATTCAGATTTTTGTATTCGCCAAAATCTTTTTTGGCCCGAGTGATCAAGATTTCATTGCAGTCTATGCCTGCCACAAGACCCCTTGTCATCGAAGCGATTTGAGCGGTAGCGCAACCGTCACCGCATCCAAGATCGATGACTCTATCGTTTGTTTTGATCTGTGTCTTGAGATGATGCAAAACCGGGTCTCTTCCCCACGTCTCATAGATACTTGGGAGTATTTTTTGCACCGCCACTTCTGTCTGAGCTGTGATGATTTTCATTTTCCTTCCTCTCTTCTTTTGCGGTGTGTTTTGGTTATATTTTTCAAAATAAAAGAGCACATAACCCTGATAATTACAGAAAATTTAAAAAGCGTCAATACATGTCTCTGTTGCGGGTAATGGGGGATTCGAGTCTCCAAAGCCAAGTTAAGGACTGCGTTTTAATAAAAAAGCACCATCCAGAAAAATGACTGAATGGGCTATAAAGAATGCTGGCGAGTAAACAGGAGGAATTCATAGCGAATCCCGCCTTGCTCACCGGAATCGAGTTTTTTGGGCTGAGAAGAGAAAATCGCGGGCAGTGCAGGGAAAAACGTGTCGCAGGGGAAGTCGGCCGTGACCTGTGTCAAATACACGCCGTCGGTGGCTGGGTGCTTCAGGGCATAGTCATAGACCATCGCTCCGCCGATAACGAAGATGTCGGCAACTGACTCATTAGCCGCCGCCAGAGCGTCTTCATATGATGTCACAATCGCATCAATCTTTTTCGGCTCCTCAACCAGATCAACCTTATGCGTGATGACAACATTCTTGCGATCGGCCAACTTACGATGCTTGGAAGGAATACTGTTCCAGGTATTGCGCCCCATGATTACCATGTTCTGCTTTTCAACGTCAGCGACCTTATCAGCAACCGCCATCGTCGTGTCGTGAAAAAAGCGCATATCTTCCTTCAATGATCCAACGCCCGCCTTCCGCCAGGGTAAATCACCCTTAAAACCAATACCGCGGCTCGGATAGAGCATAGCGGCAATCAAGAAAATTCGATGATTTTTATACATAATAAACCACCTTTCTAAAGTGCAGTATGCGCACTTTAACCAAATAATAAAGAAAAATCAAGCTTATTGAAATACCTTCTCGGGCACGCTTCGGCTGTTCCAGCGACAGCCTCAGCTGCGCACTTCATCTGCCAGCTCCGTGCGATTCATGTGCGACCCAGCCTGGCAAATGAAGTGAGCTCCCTCAAAGGTATTTCAACAAGCTTCATACTGCTACCGGATATTTAATAAAGCTATCATGCACATAATCGTGCACCTTAAAATCATCCACGCCCAATTCCCAAAAACCCTTCTTGGTCAGCTCCAAACGTGGAAGCGCGTGCGGCGTCCGCGCAATCTGCCTTCTAACGCCCTCAACTTGATCCACATAAATATGCGCATCACCTAAAGTATGCGTAAAAATTCCCGGCACCAAATCGCACTCCATCGCCAGCATCGACAACAACGCCGCATAACTCGCAATATTATACGGCACACCCACCGGTAAATCCGCACTGCGCTGATACAGCTGCAAATCCAGCCGACCATTCACGACATAGCACTGAAAAAACGAATGACACGGCGGCAACGCCATCCGATCCAGATCAGCCACATTCCAGGCACTCACAATAATGCGGCGATCCTGCGGATTGTGCTTAATCGTATCAATCACTTTCTGCACCTGATTGATATGCGTCTTTTTGTACTGGCCGGTCTCCTCATCGCGCGTAAATTTTTCCCATTTCACCCACTGGTAGCCGTAAATCGGACCCAAGTTGCCTTCTTCATCGGCCCAGGCATCCCAAATCGAGGTGTACTCCTTTAATCCATCATGAATATTCGTCGCGCCCTTCAAAAACCACAGCAGCTCGGCCACGACATTGCGAAAATTCACCTTCTTGGTCGTGACGAGCGGAAAACCGGCGCGCAGATCATACTTGGTTTGCATGCCGAACACCGAAATCGTGTCCGTGCCCGTGCGGTTTCTGCGCAGTTCGCCGTTATCGAGGACGTACTGCATAAGGTCGAGGTATTGACGCATAAGGTTGGGGTTAAGGATAGGTGGCCCGCTGTACAAAGCAAGGGGCCATGTTTCTATTGTACGGGAAATGAGGCGGCACGACAATTCGGGTCGTTGGCAAAACAAAAACCCCCAAAGGGGGGCTTTTGATATTGGAGCGGGTAGGGGGAGTCGGACCCCCATCTTGTCCTTGGCAAGGACACATAATAGCCGCTATACGATACCCGCAGAAAGGGACCAAGTAAGCTTCATTCTACTGATTTTACAGAATATTTCAAGTGGGAGGCATGGCCAAGGCTTGATATTCCAAAATGGAAGATCAAATCTTTAAGGTGCCAATTGGCACCTTAAAAAAGCGTCTAAGGTCACAAATTGTGACCTTAGACATGCACTTATCACAGTTTGTGATAAGTGCATTTTGCAAAAAATAGATAGCAAGCTATACTGTCTTTAGATGGGCAGAATCTCTGCTTATTTTTTATTTTCCGAATCCATGCATGCGAAAAATCAATCGGTCACAGCTCTGACAAGCGAACGCATAATAAGTCGAATTTATATGATTCGTGGGAAAAAAGTCATGCTTGATAGCGATTTGGCTATATTTTATGCAGTTAAGACGAAAGTTTTGAATCAGGCTATCAAACGTAATATCGATCGTTTTCCGGAAGATTTTATGTTTCAACTGAGTGAAAAAGAGCAAGAATCTTTGAGGTCACAAATTGTGACCTCAAACAAAGGTCGCGGAGGGCGCCGCTACCAAGTATATGCATTTACGGAACAAGGAGTGGCTATGCTCTCAGCGGTTTTAAAGAGTCAAAAGGCTATTCATATCAGTATTTTGATTATGCGCAGCTTTATTCAACTCCGAGAACTCCTGGCAACCAACACGCAACTCCGACGCAAAATGGAAGAAATGGAAGGGAAGTATGACAGAAAATTCGCGGTGGTTTTTCGGGTGATTCAGAAGCTGCTCCAGGAAGAAACCAAGCCCAAAGACGAAATCGGTTTTCAGGCGCAGAAAAAATGAAGCAAACATAAAAGCCCCCATAGAGAGGGCTTGTATGTTCTTTTTTGCGCGCAAGAGAGAAGGGGTGCAAACAAGAGACAGAGCTTGCACCGAAAGGGGACAAAGAGCGAGAAAATTCGATCACGTGAAACGTGAAACGGGAACTAGAAAGAGAAGCCAGCACCGGACAGGAGGGTGAGATTTTTCGCTTCCCACTCATAGAGGGGCGCGGTCCAAAGGAACAGGGGCGCCTGGCCGAGTTTGAAACGAAAATCACCATACAATCCAACTCCGGCAAAACGCTGGGCCAGCACTCCGGCCGAAAAATGGGAGTCAAAAGTATATTTTCCCAACGCTTTGTACCACCAGCCCGATCCGCCGTGCTCAACGATTCCAAGAAAGGAAACCGGCCCGCTCCCAATCCACAAATTTTCTGCAAACCGCCAGGGATTATCACCCTGTTCCAAACCAACTCCAGTACCCAGCTCCAACCAAGGAAATGGAGCAACGGTCAGACCTCCATACCCCTGTGCCCAGTTTTCCATAGCCTGCACAAAGGCGAACAGTCCAACATACGAAGATATGTTTTTTGCCAGGTAGGCGTCAACATCCGGCGTGAAAGTTTCAGTTTCGCGCGCCCACACGGTTTGTACTTCCACAAGGGCTACGTCAGATGCCATAGCTAAGCGTGCGCTCAAACAAATCAGCAACCAAACAACAAAATATTTTTTCATGATGATTCCTTTCCTTCAGAGAATGCATGCCGAGCTATTTCGGCATGAAGTTGAATCCTATCTTGCCAACTGCGGCCGGTAAGATCGATCGCATGCGGAACACGTTCGATTTTCCCCTGCCCATCATACGTAACGATTCCAATCGTATAGTACAAGAGCGGATTTTCTGTAGCCACCCAGTCGGCAAATCCAGCATGTCTTTTCCCATAAACGTTCTGCAAGAAATCCCAGGTCGAAATGGGTGTAAAGACATTGGTGTAAAGGAGTGATGGATGTCCACTCACCAACTGCGGAATATATCGAGTGAAGGACGGTCCACTTTCATCTCCCAAGCACATCTGATTGAAGAAGATGATTCCATTCTCGGCGAGGTGATGTCCGGCAATGAAAAGCTGATTCTTAAACTCCTGCTGCCCATCGCTTCCTCCACGCGCATGCTGCGGAATTTTCATGGCCACCTGCTCCGGATAGATATGATAGGGTGGGTACAAACCAATAACTTTTACAGAGTGTGGCTGAACAGAATGGACAGCATATTCTCCCTCCTGAAAAGCTAAAAAAACATGATTGTTTTCCGCATTCTTCTTAGCTAACTCTATGGCACGGGGGTTTTTGTCGAGCGCCAGCACGCGGGCACCATAGTGCTTAGCCATCAAAATACCAAATACCCCGCTGCCGGTACCTACATCCAAAAAATCAAGCTCACCGGAAGATTGCGCAAGCGCTTGTTTGATATACGGCTGAGCAAATTCCCAGGTGAATGGTTGTTCTTCGGGAAAAATCGCCATGACATTATCGTCTTCCTCTACCCGTTCGCGATTGATAGGATCAAATTCCAGGGAAATCCCGGCAAATTGGATTTTGGAATCATACATGGTTTGTTTCTTCATAACTGCCTTCCTTCTTTTCAAAAAACGGTTTTTGTTACCCTCAAGTCCGGCACAGCGCCAAACTTGATAGAACAGTATATCCGAAATAATTGACTTTGTCAACACATTTATGATAACATTATAAGTGACAGTTTTTACCTTGTATAAGGCAAAGAACCACCAATCTATCATAAAAAACATAACATTTTCCTATGCTTACCACCGATCTTCAAACCCTTGGTTTCACCAAAAACGAGATGACCGTGTATCTTGCCCTTATTCCCCTTGGCCAAGCCAAAGCCGGTGAAATCATCAAGGAAACCGATATGCACCGCAATTTGGTGTATATGGCCTTGGAAGCTCTACAAAAACGCAAATTGGTCAGTAAAACCGAATCTCGAGGGGTAACCATATACCGGGTGCTGAATCCAACTCAGCTCCTTAATGAAGTAAAATCACGGCAAGCACTCACAGCCAGCGTGGTCGAAGAACTGAAAGTTCTCCAGAAAAAACCGCCGCAACAGGAAATCATCATCTACGAAGGTATTGAGGAAGTGCGACAGCGAGAATGGAAGATGTATGAGGACCTTCCTATAGGAGCAATTTTACCGGTGTTGAATGCATCATCAAACTGGTACCGTATGATGGGAGAAAAACTGGTGAAAAAAATCATCGATCTCCAGATACGAAAAAAAATTCATCTGCAAATGATACACAGCGGACTTTCTACGGATGACACAAGTTACATCAAAAACACCAAGGGTTTGACAGAGTTTAAGATAATTCCAACAACCGCCAAAGAAACCGGTGACATTAACATTCTACCGGATCGCGTGCTCATAAAATCTTTAGCGGAACCATATTCAATCATCGAAATTATCAACAAACAGGCAGTGGAAAATTACCGCCAGTATTTTCGTCTACTCTGGGAACAAAAAGTAGTAACGATGAATGGCGCTGACGGTGCGCGGCAATTTTTGGAAGATACCCTGAACTACAGCGATATCTACTGGATCGGCGGCAATGGTGGTGTGGAAAAATTTCATCCAGAAGTGTGGCGTGAACATGCGGCCAAACGCCTCACGAAAAAAGTTTTTTGGCATGATCTCGTAGATCCAAAATCTGAACTCACTACTTTGCTTCACAATGGGCAAGCTATCGGTGAATATTATGATGCCAAGGAACTTCCGGAAATGGTGAGTAGTCCCAGCGTAATATGTATATATGGGAATAAGGTTGCAAATATTATTTGGAAAGAGAACAGTGTCATCAACATCATTGAAGATAAAGATCTCGCCGAGGGGTATCTGAAATATTTTCACTACTTATGGAAACAGGAAGTAAAAACGTACACGGGCTGGAAGGAAATTGAAAAACTCTTCAATGAAGAATTGCTTCCCCAGCAAACACCAAACAGTGTCGAATATCTTACCTGTGGCAGCTACGGTCCAGGCGATCAAAAAACACGCGAGCGGGTGGTAGATTTTTTCACAAAATATAAACTTTTGCGAACAAAACTGAAACTTCACAAAAAACTTCTATTTTTCGATAAAGATCGGGAAACAGTATATGAGGAGTTTCGCCGGGCAGGCGATCCGGAACTCAAGCATGTGGAATTTCGATTTTTACCGGATGAGTTTTATTCACCGATGCAGGTCAGTCTCACTGCCGGCAAAGCGATCGTTATTATGTTCAGTGCCAATCCGGTGGCTACGGTTTACGAGCGACCGGAAATTGTGGCCAGTTTCAAAAAACAGTTTGATTTGCTGTGGAGTGTGGGGAAGAAGTAGAGGATCCGTATTCTTCTTGAAAAAATGAAGTGCGCAAGCCGCAGGCTGAGCAGACATTTTTTCGGGGCCCCCGCAAACGAGGTGCGCAGACGAAGTCGAGCACGCGTTTGCGGGGAAAAGGAGAAATACTGCGGAAGCTGGAGCGGGCAAACGAAGGTTTGCACGCGCAAGCTGTAGCAGAATTTGGACGTGGAGGCCACGGGCGGAATTGAACCGCCGGTGGAGGTTTTGCAGACCTCTGCCTTACCGCTTGGCTACGTGGCCATGTTGATTGAATATAGCAGAAGTTTGAGCCTTTTTCAATAAACAAAAGAGCGGGTCTTCATAAGCCCGCCCTTGGCATACACATTAATTTTGATGAATCGCAATCGTTGAATATTTCACGCCAAACCGTTTGGCCTGTTCACACGACGGAAACCAGACGTCAACCTTGTGCCAGAAACGCGGGGCCATGCGGTCACCGACCACCAGCGTTTTCCCGGCAAACTCCGGAATTTCGAGCAGACTCAGTTTCGTGTTAAATGGCAAAAAGTTAGCAGCTACGATCTCTTCAGAAACGCGTTTTCCCGACGCCGTGGTAAACGGATCACTGTCCGTATACTGGGGCAGGGAACAATAGGCAGTCACCGACACGCGCAATACCTTCTTCGGCTTATCAGCCAGCTCCGGCAAACGGGCCTGAGGTTCAGCGGTAGCGGCAAGTTCGGCCTCCGCTTCCACCGTCGCCTGAGAATCCACAAGCAATATGCCTTCATCAGTGAAGCTGGCAAACAGACCAAGTTGGTCAGCTGCATCATACTGAACGGCCGTCACTTCACGCTGTTGCTCAGTCATCTGCACCTGCGGCGCAAGTTGCGCCTGAATAGCCTCAGTCGGCACGGTGTCAGCCATCTGCGGGCTTAAAACGCGCAGGGTCATGCCCAGGACCATAGAAAGGGGCATATTGGTACCACCTAAAAGCGGGATACTGTCGATCATAGATAATGTTAAGAATAAAGGTTGCCTGGGTCACGCATGAAGGGCAGACCCGGAAAGGTCGGCATTTCACCGCTTACGTCAGGAAAAGCGCGAATATCAGCTAAAATTTACCCAAACAAAAAAACCAAAGTTTCTCTCGTAAAGTGGAATTTTCGCTTATTACAGCGAAAAATTTTCAATTCATAGGGAACGCTTTTGGTTTTAACCTGTAAACCTTACCATGAGGGAGCCGCATTGTCAATATACTAAGAATATGGTGTAATATAAGGCATTTTTCCCCGGCCGGCTGGACCGAAACGGAAGAGTATGATAAAACCAGACCAGCCAAATTGTTGATTTTTCAAGAAACCAGAACCCCAGAGAAAGGGAAAAGCCAATGAAATTTGAAGTAATGTTTTTGTTCTTTGTCATCATTTTTACCATCGGGTGTGCAGCCCAACAATCCACAACCCAGCAGCCGGCAGCTCAACAATCCAATAAAAACTCATACACCTGGGTTGATAACCGTCCAGGATTTGCCAAAGAATGTCTGAGGCAAGATGTGCAAAAAACTTCCACAGAAACCTACCAGGATTGCATGGCCAGAAATGCCGCCGTAATTTTATTTGCCGATGCGCGACAACAGGTCGTTATATCTGGAGAAGCTCGAGTTGCTTTCCAGAGTGAAGAAATTCGAGAAAACTGCCAGCAAGTGAAGGTTGTGGGAATGTACCAGAGTCATATATTTACAAAACCAAAGGATGGAGTATTTGAAAAAGCAGAATTTGCTGGTTTGTTATATGATTTTCCGCAGGCTACATGGTACATCAATGTTTCGGATAAACGGAATGAGATATTACTCATTCCAGAATATACTCACCCCTACCAAGATTTCACAATAACCTGCATTTTTTAGGCAGGATCGCTCTTCAACAGAAACGCCCAGGTTTTCTTTACGGAAATCTGGGCGAATCTTTTTTATATACATGAACCGACCGCAAGTTACCTATACTACATACACCCGCACGCGACCCTCGCGCGCCGCCAGTTCCCAATTCGGAAACGTAAAGGCAAACGACACGACCCGCGTTCCCGTCCGACATTCCGCCTGAATTTTCCGCCGCAGCCTATCCATAATATGCGGCATACAAT
>Ga0155625_122_pt1 | contig 28813 bp, 21 predicted proteins | sample RifCSPhighO2_12_FD_107282 | JGI IMG/M metagenome (GOLD analysis project Ga0155625, IMG submission 107282) | Candidatus Kerfeldbacteria bacterium RIFCSPHIGHO2_12_FULL_48_17 | reverse complement strand
TCGGCAAATTCATCCCTGGCTTTTTTCAGACGACTGCCGCGTTCAACGACATCAGGCATGGCCATGATTTCGGCGAACATCTTGGCAGCAAAGGCCTCAGCCTTGGCTTTCGTGGCCGGCAAGGCAGCTGTCTCTTCTGCAGTAAGTCCTTCATTCAAGAGATTGGCTGCTTTCGGTTTACCGATTTGTTTTTGGATACCGCGGATAAAGTCTGTCAGTTTGGCAATTTCTCCGGTGGCCAGTTTCAAACCATCAGCAACAGCATTTTCAGCCACTTCTTTGCCGGCAGCTTCGATCATGATCACTTCGAGGTCTTTTCCCGACACGAATAGTTGCAATTCAGAAGCAGCTTTCTCTTCCATGCTGGGGTTGACGATCCACTTACCTTCTTTTTGCGCAACGGCAACAGCGCCGATCGGCCCTTCCCAAGGAATATCAGAGATTGCCAGGGCCGTTGAAGCAGCCATCAGAGCCGGAAAATCGGGATCATTGACTTTGTCGATGGACAAAATCGTAATCACGACCTGAATATCACGGCGCAAAGCCTGGTTAAACAAAGGACGTACCGAACGATCAATAAGACGGCCACTGAGGACAGCTTCATCGGTTGGTCGGCCTTCACGCTTGATGAAACGCGAACCTTTGATTTTTCCGGCAGCATACAACCGCTCTTCATAGTCCACCAACAGCGGGAAATAGGGCATGCGGGTGGGCTGTTTGCCCATGACGGCCGTAGCCAGGACCATGGTATCACCATACTGCACGGTGACGCTGGCATTGGTTTGCGGGGCCAGCTTTCCGACTTCAATCGTGAGCGTACGCCCAGCGACTTCTGTTTCGAATGTTTTCGACATAGTGTTGTAAATTGTTAATTGCGTTTTTTAACTTCTTTCGGGTTTTTTTCCGATTGGCTCCCCTTTGCCGCGGCGTTTCTTACTGCCGGTTTTGATCAGAAAATCATCGGCATACTCGGAAATATTAATGAAATCATCAGCCGCTTCCCGTAAATGAATGGAAGATGACTGCATAAAAGCCATAACTTCAGCCTTACAACCCGTTGCTTTGACGTATTTGACCAATTCGGCGTAGTCGCCGTCACCGGCAACCAACACCACGACATCGAGCTTGGGTGCCATACGAATGATATCAACGGCAATGCCGACGTCCCAATCGCCTTTCTTGGCACCACCATAAAAAACCTGCAGATCTTTGGCGCGCACTTCGTAGCCCTGGGTCACTAATGCTTCAAAAAAATTCTCTTCTTCGCCGACATCGGCGCGGATAACATAGGCCATGGCGCGGATGAGTTTACGGCCGGCGACGGCTTCATCAAGAATTTGGCCGAAATTGACCTTGCTGTCATAGAGGTGTTTGGCTGAATAGTACATGTTTTGTATATCAACGAACACCCCGACACGTTGTTCTGGTTGGGGCAGTGTATTTTTCATATGTTTTGATATTTATTGGACAAAAGCAAAATTTAGACTGATATTTTCAGCTTTTTAGAGAGTTGTTCGTAGGACTTTGGATCGTCCTTTTTGAGATAACGGAGCAAACTGCGACGTTTGCCAATCATACGCAGGAGACCGCGGCGTGACGAATGGTCCTTCTTATGGGTCTGAAGGTGTTCAGTCAAACCGGCGACTTCTCCGGAAAGGAGGGCAATTTGGATCTCAGATGATCCGGTATCACCCTTGTGCGTGCGGAACTTTTCAATAATCGTATCCTTTTGTTCTTTCGTGAGCATAGTATAAAAATATGCGCGCTGTTTTCAGTGAAATTGGCCTTGTTTCGGCTATTTTCACCAAAAGAGCGTAGTCGGTTAAAATCCATATTGTATATGAACTATTCACAGGATATCACTTTTTGGCTAGGTTGTCAATATTTGATTGACAAAAGGGTGTTTTTGTGCTATTCTTACTTTACTATTCTCTCAAAAATACACATAAAAAATGAGCTATTCCCGTCGCACGAACGAATTTGAACGCGATAAACTCGAGCTTCCCCTTCGTTGGATAACCCGAATTTTGTGGGTTGGTATTGTTATCCTTCTCCCAGGTTCTATTTTTCTTCTCAATGTTGATTTTGGCCTTTTTCATCAGGGCGCCTTATACCTTTTGATTGTTACTGTTGTTATTTTCATTGTAAATTCGATCAATACGTACTCTCTCCACTTCCGTGGTCGGGCACCCAGCACCCCTGCTTTGCGCACCCTTCTGACGGCGAACATCGTGCTCATGCAGTTTTTATTCGCCGTTGCTGTGAGCATTACGGGCGGCATAGACAGCTTAGCTGTCCACGTCTTTCATGCGGTGACATTTATCACCATTTCCGCCTTTACCAGCCGTGGCGTCATTCTGACGTCTCTCAATGGCAGTCTCCTCCTGGCGCTCCTGTATACTTTGGAGCACTTTGGTATTTTGCCCCACTTCGCCCGCTTTGAAGACCCGAATATGGGTATTTATGGCAACGGTTTTGCTACTTTTGTAAACGCTTTCGCCACCATCCTTTGGATAGAGATTGTTGCTATCTTTGCAGCATTGATTGGACGCATCATTAAACGCCGCGAAGATGTTATTCTGGAGGAACGTCACCGTATTTCGGCGATCATTCAATATTTGCCGGATGGTATCTTACTCCTGAACACCAATAACCGTCTTATTTTCATGAATCCTTCCGCTGAAAACATCATTGGCATACCGGCGGAAAAAACGCTTAATCATATTTTTCATCCACAGCATCGTGAGCAGTATCCCGGCCGGCTGTATGACCTGCTTTTTACCCAACCCCGCGCACCTGAGGAAAATATTCCGGTGAGCGGGCCGCCTTCGTTTGAGTACGTGGTCGGCAGTAAAGATCGCGAGCGCTATTTTGAGGTGACTCCCCTGGCTGTTGCCGAAGCCAACGGCACACCGATGGGCCGCATGATCATTATCCACGATATCACCCGTGAAAAACTCATTGAGAAATTGAAATCGGAATTTATTTCCGTGGCAGCTCACCAATTGCGTACGCCTTTGACGGCGGTGAAGTGGTCTTTGCAGATGGTGCGTGATGGCGACATCGGTCCGCTGAACGAAGAACAGCGCCAAATGTTGGATAAGGGCTTTGTTTCCAACCAGCGTATGATCAATTTGGTGAATGATTTGCTCGATGCTTCCCGTATTGAAGAAGGTCGTTTCAAGTATCAACCGCAGCAGCTGGATCCGCTGGAACTTTTGAACAGCGTTGCTCAGGAATTTGAACATGTGTTCAAGGAGCGCGGGATTGTGTTCAATATGAGTATTCCCAAGACCAAGATTCCCTTTATTTATGCCGACCCGCAGAAAATTCGCATGGTATTTCAGAATTTGATTGATAACGCCACCCGCTATACGAAAAAAAGCGGTCGGATTACGGTGACACTGGACTATGACAGTAATAATGGTGCCGTTGATTTCTCCGTGGCTGATACGGGCGTCGGTATTCCTGAAAACCAAAAACCGCAGATATTCAGTAAATTTTTCCGCGGTGAAAACGTGGTCCGCATGCAGACCGAAGGTTCCGGCTTGGGTCTGTTTATCGTGAAAAATATCGTTGAAGAGCATGGCGGCACGATTCGCTTTGACAGTCAGGTTAATGTGGGCACGACTTTTTATGTGGTTTTGCCGACTTCGAGCGCCCGCCAGCAGCGCATCCGGGCGGTTCAGCAACCGACACCATAAAAAAATAATTCAAATCTTAAATAATCTCTATGACGGATAGCCGGCCCAAAAAAAATCACCTCTTACTCGTGGAAGACGAGCAGATTTTAGCGGATATTATCAAGCAAAAATTGGAACAACACGGGTTTATTGTTGATTTGGCCACTGACGGTGACGAAGGTTTGCAAAAAATTCTGGCGAACCGGCCGGACATGGTTTTGCTTGATGTGCTGTTGCCGAAAAAAAATGGCTATCAGGTTCTGGAATATTTGCGTACGCATGCCGACACCAAGGATTTGCCGGTGTTGGTGATATCAAACTCCGGTCAGCCCGTGGAAATTGACCGGATTTTGGAATTGGGGGTGTGCGATTATTTGATCAAGGCGGAATTTACGCCGCAGGATGTTATTGATAAGGTGGAAAAGTGTCTGGGGGGGAGTGGTGTAACGCGTGCGAAAATGTTTACGCCACAAAAGCATAAAGTTGATATCGGTTCGATCGATACCATGCCGGAGCGCGGCGTGGGCGGGGGTCGCAAAAAAGTTTTGCTGGTGGAAGACGATAAAATGCTGGCCGACTTGGCGTACATGCAATTGTTCCGTGACGGCTATATGGTGGAAATGGTCATTGATGGTGAGGGTGTGTTGCCGAAGCTGAAAACATTTACGCCGGATATTATTTTGCTCGATATCCGCCTGCCGGATATGGATGGGTTTCAGGTGCTGGCTGCTGTGCGCGGCGTGCCGGCGTACAAAAATATTCCGGTGATTATTGTGTCGAATTTTGATCAGGAAGATTATCGTAAAAAGGCCAAGGAATTAGGGGCGGTGGAGTACTTGGTAAAGGCTGACCTCGATACGCATGCGATTTCGGATAAGGTGAAGGCGATTATTGGCTAAAGTAAGGTCTTTTATGGCGTAACGCGCGCGGGACTTTAGTTCACATAATTTCGTTATTAGGCTTATTATTAACACATTGTATATGCCTAAAAAATCGCTTTATTTAGCCTCGTTGGGGACGCTACTTGGCGTCGTCGCCTGGTTCGGCCTTGCTGCCCAACCGGTAGCAGCCAGTGCTTACCCGACTTCGCCGTATGATTCTTCCAGTCCGTATAAAATTGCCGGCTGCGTAATGGTAAATACCCAGGCGGAAATGGATTCCAGCCATGTCTACACCTTGGCGCCCGATGTTCTGTATGATCTCAACAATTCTTACCGCGAACTCTGGAATCGCAATGCCCGTTGCGATGAGCTGCAGTTTCATGCATCGCACGGCACTTCCAATCAACGCCTGCGTGCCTGGCTGGTTGATGTTGCCAAGGGTTGGTTCCGGAATATTGGCACCAGCCATTTGAAGGGCCAAACTGTCAGCACATCACGCCATGAAATTTTCTTCATTGATCAGAATGGTGCGCATCGGATCTATGACTGGCCTACCGCTATGTCCTGGGGCTTACTGATTGCCGATCGTGTTTCGATCAGCGATGCGTTAAAGGAGCCGTTCTATACTACGGCATCTTTTGGCACTCCACTGAATTTTCATGATGGCCGTTATCGTGATGCTTTTCATGATGTCTGGCGCGATGGCGAGCGGGAGCTGACGGTGTTTCCGGATCGGATGGCCGATGAGATTGAGATGCTGATGGGGAATGAAAATAATATTCAGGCAACATCGCGTGAAGTCTTTCAGGATTGCAGTTATGTATACTCTTCCCCGGGTGACCCTTACGGTGCATTATTTGACTGGGATTGGATGGGTTTGAACGAGAGTTGTTCGTAAATTGCGTGCTTTCTGAGTGATGCCGGGGCCTTATGGGGCTCCGGTTTTGTTTGGTGAAATTTTTCGGTTGGGGTCTGGCTTTTGCTGCTTTGGGCTATGTGTCGTACAATATAGTTATGGCGAAAAATAAAATTCACGAACTTATTACGGAATTTCTGGAGTATCTCGAAGTTGAAAAAAATCGCTCCCAGAACACGGTGCGGAATTATGATTTTTATTTGCGGAAATTTGTTGATTGGGCGGGCATTTCCAGGCCAGCGCAGATTGATACGGGGGTGGTGCGGAAGTATCGGTTGATGCTCCACCGGTTTGTGGATCCCAAAACCGAGCAGCCGCTTAAGGTGAATACGCAAAATTATCATTTGATCGCGCTGCGCAGTTTTTTGAAGTGGCTGGCCAAACAGGACATTGCTTCGCTTGCTGCCGAGAAGATTGAACTCGGGAAAATGGAAGAGCGGCAGGTGTCATTTTTGGAGGGCGTGGATTTGGAACGGTTGTTGGACGCGCCGCTGAAACTGAAAATGCCGGAAATTATTAAAAAACGGGATAAGGCGATTTTGGAATTGTTTTTTTCGACGGGGTTGCGCGTGAGCGAGCTGGCCGGTTTGCGGATTGACGGGGTAAATTTGGGGAAGGATGAATTTACGGTGCGCGGGAAGGGGCGGAAGTTGCGGTTGGTGTTTTTGTCGGAGGGTGCGCGCGGTTGGTTGAAGCAATATCTGCATGTACGACAGGATACGTCGCCGTATTTGTTTGTGGGGCACGATCGGGCCAAGAAAGGTCGCACGGAAGACGGGGCGCTGACGACGCGGTCGATTCAGCGGTTGATTGATAAGTATGCACGAGCGGCGGGAATTACCAAGCCGGTGTCACCGCACACGTTGCGCCACAGTTTTGCGACGGATATGTTGTTGAATGGCGCCGATATTCGGGCGGTGCAGACAATGTTGGGCCATGCTTCCATCATGACGACGCAAATTTATACGCATATTACGAATCAGCGCTTGCGCGAGGTGTTTAAGAAATATCATACGAAGCGGGGTTGATTTCCTTGGGCATCACGGGCCACAGCATACATCGTGGCTATCAATATGAAGGATGCCAGCCACTGCGTGAGGGTAAGATTTTCATTGAGCAGGAAAAAACCGGTGAGCACGGCAGAAACCGGCCAGGCCAACTCGAGTAGAGTGGCACGTGAGGCCGGTATTTTTTGTAAACCAAAATAATAAATCGCCAGGGCAACCAGACCTGTCGAGAAAGTAATCGCTATAATATACCACCACTGCGTTGTTGTGAGTGCCGTGAGTTGTTTGGTTTGTTGAAAGGTTGCGGTGAAAATGAGGGCGAAGACTGGCGTCAGGGCAAAGCGTGCCCCGGTCACAGTGAGGAAGGATGTGCCTTTCAGCGTATATTTTGAAAACGCGGTGGAGGCGCCCCAGCAGACGGCTGCGCCGAGAGCCAGGAGTGCGGCGGTGATGGTGCCATTGCCGGTTTCGAAATTAACGGTGAGGGTCGGGAAAGAAACGCCATAAGCAGCTACGAGTGCCAGCGCCGCCAGGAGAATGAATCTTTTGCTGATGCGTTCTTTGAGGAGCACGGCTGCGGTGAGAATGGCGAAAAGTGGCTGGAGCTGTTGCAGGAGAACGACGACGGAAAATGGAATGAATTGGATGCTCAAGAGGGCTTTGGTATAAAAAATGGTACCGACAGCACCGGAGAGAAAAGCAACGAAGAGGATGGAAAGCCACTGCTTTTTAGTCAGAACACGGAAGGTGCGCCATTGGTGCAGTAAAATCGGACTCAGGACGATCAGGCCAATGATATGTTCCCAGAATACGATAACCGTTCCCGGCAAATTAAAAAGTTGCCGCCTCAGCAACCCGTCAAGGCTCCATAGTATTGCTGCTATCACTACAGCAAAAGAGCCGAAATATAGATATTTCTTCATAACCCCTTTTTGTTATTCCCCTTGTGTGGGGAAAACTCCTTGCCTGTACGGCAAAGTCCCGACTGTACGGTCGGCCCATGATTTTCACATGATCCTGTCCCCTGTTGGCCTTGTGGGCTTTGGGGAACTCGACGGCTATAACGTCCGATTGGCGAATTACGCGCCACCCTGGAGTAAAATTAAATTGTCTTTTTATTATAGAGGAAAAATGTAAAAAATCCTACAAATCCCTATATTTGTACTAAAATCGGGAATCACACTCCTTATATTCTGCCTAAAATCGGGATTTTCTGCCTATTGCGGCAACAGCGCATTGATATCAATGACCCCGAGCTCGGGGATCATTTTTATGAGCAGGAAGAAGACGCCAACCATCGCGATAGTGAATAAAAATCCAGGGTCTATACGAATACGTGCATCGTACAGACCCTGAGTATCGCAATGTTCAATGTAAATTTCTTAAAATGATGCCCGGGATGATTCCCAGATAAGCCCACAGTAATCGCAAAGGGAAAAAACACACGCCGATGGCTATTCCCAGCAAACCGGCGCCGGTGAATAACCAAAAATCTTCCACGCTATGCAAAAAAATTCCAAAACTTGCCCCCACCCACGCCATATTGAGAAAAAAGCTATGGGCCATGAATTCAGCACACTCTATCCTCCTGCTCACTGCCTGAAAAGCCATGATGCCTGCCGCCATGCCGGACACCAGTCCATAGCCAAGGCCTATGAGTTGTAAAAGGTTTCCTTCAAAAATTCCCGTCTGCCCAAAAATGGCGCAGAAAATTCCCCCTAAGGCAACAAATATGCCAAAAATTATCGGTGCAAATGGAAGCACCTGCCATACCAACCGAAACGCTTTAGCTTTCATGGTCACTCCTTCTCTTTGTTACTTCTTTGTTATTGTAAATATGCCAACTGCCTACTTCACGCGCTTTTCGCGCTCCTTTTGATCTTCCTTCATAATCGCCGGCTCTTCCAAAGTCCCGGCCAGCGCCTGCGGACCAAGTTCGCCGACGCGCTTCGTCAAATATTCCACGGTATTTTTCTTCGGGTCATCCAAAACTTCCTCGAGTAATGTGTTCAAAACTACGCCGATCATCCGGCCAGGTTTCAACGCCAGCTGTTTCATCACATCGGTGCCGTCAATGGCCATCATGCTCGTCGTAATCGGATCTTTTTGCACTTCAATGATGCGCTTTTCCAACTCCACGAGTTTGTACGGCTTTTCCTTTTGCACACCACTACCCATTCTGTCCCCCACCCGCACGGCCATAATGTCTTCAATATTCTCGTTGCCGATGCGGCGCACAATCCGGCGCACACCGGCGTCCGTAATTTCACCGGTGTTGTAATAAAACATGTGCTGCCGAACGAGGTGCGTGACGCGTTTGATTTCGTCAGTGGAAAATTTCAACCGGCGCATAATGTCGCGTGTCATGTCGGCTCCCACCATCTCGTGGCGATGAAAGGTCGCGTCTTTGCCCGTACCTTCTTTGGTGCGCACTTTGCCAACATCGTGCAGTAAACACGCCAGCTTCACGAGCGGGTCAGACGAAGGACAAAACGCCATCGACAGCAGGTTATGAAAAAAAACGGTGTAAATATGGTGCTTGTTTTGCGCCACGCCAACGCCGGCAACGAGTTCGGGCAGAATCAACGCGAGCAGACCGCTTTCGAACAGCAGCCAGATAGCGCGCAGTGGATCATCGGTATTCAGCATCTTCATGAGTTCGTCACGAATGCGTTCCTGTGACAGGTGCTGGATAAGGGCGCGGTTTTTGACGATAGCCGCCCATGTCGCCGGTTCGATCTGCATACGAAGTTGTGCGGCGAAGCGGATAGCGCGAATCATGCGCAGCGCGTCTTCGTTGAAGCGGTCATGCGCCGTGCCCACCGCGCGGATGACGCCAGCTTTCAAGTCGGCCTGGCCGTCAAACAGGTCAATGATTTTCGTGCCATCAGCAGCAATGGCGTTCATCGTGAAATCGCGACGCTTGAGATCTTCTTCGAGGATGACGCCAAACTTCACTTCATCGGGATGGCGCTTGTTGCTGTACTTGGCTTCGGAGCGGTAGGTCGTGATTTCGACCTGCTGGCTGTCGATGAGGGCCGTGACGGTGCCGAAGGTGTTGGTGTAAAAATTTTTCGGGAAAACTTCCTGGATCTGCTCAGGCAGCGCGTTGGTGGTGATGTCCCAGTCTTTGGGTTTTTGGTCACGCAACAGTTCGCGAATGCAACCGCCAACGGCAAATGCTTCAAACCCGGCTTCCTGCAGCTGGGCAATGACTTTGGTGACGTATTTTGGAAAAATTATTTTTGACATAGCGTAGGCGCTGGCGTGGCGCACTATTAACTACAGATCAATCCCCTGACGGATGAGAAATTCTTCGAGCGCTTGGGATGAGGCGCGGTTGCCGAAAAAATGATAGGTAGGAAAACCGGCGGCGCGGGCGGCGGTGAGATTATGTTCAATGTCGTCGATAACGAGGCAGTTAGCGGCGGGCATCGGTTGTGTTTTTTGCGCGAGAGCCTCGTAGCCGGCTTCGTTTTTAGGACCGATATCGTCAGCGAAAAATGTCTGCGCAAAAACGTGCAGAAAGGGATGCTGCTTGTCGAGCGCTTCCATCTGGGCGCGCGACATATTGGAATAGCAGTAGGTTTTCAGACCGACCCGCTGGACGCTGGCGGCGAGTTCAACCATTCGTTCGTCGGGTACGTCAAAAATCATAACATTGAGGAGGTCAAAACAAACGGCCTGGATTGATTTGTTGGCGAGGGTTGGATTTTTCATTCTTTTGTGTTCTTTTTTATTGTATCATGTTGCCTGGCTTGAGGCGATGTATTTTTTTATGAGCTGTTGGTGTGTTTGGTAGTGTTCTTGCGCGCGTTTGATCATAAATATTTCTGCGGACTGTGGCTCCACCTCGTAGACACCGCTATAGTGAGATAAAATAAATGCATCTTTGTTTTCCTGAAGTTTTTGTACGAGCTGACGAACACCCTGCAGGTAACCTTTCGTGATGTCATACGCCTCGTCATATGACCAACTGAATTCCGCAGCCACATCACTTACCACCCGTGTCATTATGTTGTTATTTATCGTCGTAAAAAATTGTATCCAGGTGCCCCTGTCGGGTAATTTTTGATTCTGAGTTTTCCCCATGACCTTGTTTATAGCCTTGAGTGCAGGTTCTTCCGCAGCTGGGTCTTCCAAAAAATATGACGGGCCGACGCTGCCATATGCCAGATCAAAAAACTTGAGCGCCTGGAGTATTTTGGTTTTTGTTGGTTTTTTTTCACCGAATAAAATATCTCCCATGGGCGAATAGCCGAGTTTTTGCTGCCGCTCATTGCCTGCCTGAGGTTCTATACATTTTTTACCGAGGCGCTGAGTCGCTCTTTCGGTGGCCCGCTTACTCTCTTCTGTGAAGATGTTCCAGTATTCGGCTTTTTTTTGTTCATAGTACTCTTCCAGTTCCGGCGCATCGCGGCGCAGCATCAGATAATCGGCATTTTTATCAGTGGATTTGCTGCCAGGCGCGTACACACAGCCGTATGACAGAAGATACTCCATGAAACTTTCTCCACCTTCATCATTTTCCATCGCTGGCTTCCATGAACCGAGCCGCGGCGGATAATAGCCCTTCTTTTCGAAGAAGTTAAAAATTTCATGCCGGAGTTCGCGCATGTTTTTTTTGTATGTTTCTCGGGTCGGTGCCTGAGCCGTGTTACTTACAGCGTCGACCTCTGATTTGATTCGATAGTACTGTGCCTGCTGATATATATGTTCAAGATCAGCGGCAAAATATTTCCAGAGAGCGTCGGCCTGGCTGGCGCTGAACGCAGAGTAAAATATATCTATGCTCATAAGGTGAGGTTTATAGAGGTTACTGGTGCCGCGACTTTGTTCTGTATTCTATTATGCCTGAAAATGCTGAGGGAGGCGAATTTTGTTGACAATTAGGCTAATTTCTGGCAGAATGGTGGTTGTATCGTTGTTACACTCCGGTTTTGGTAAGAATCCATGCGTGCCTTTTCGGGGCCCCCGCAAACGAGGTGCGCAGGTGAGTTTACGAGCCGAGCACGCGTTTGTGGGGAAAAGGAGAAACGCGCGTTGAGGCTGGAGTGAGTAAACGAAGGTTTACTCACGGAAGCCGTAACGACGTTTCGACGCGTCCCCGTAGCTCAACTGGATAGAGCGACGGCCTTCTAAGCCGTAGGTTGCATGTTCAAGTCATGCCGGGGACACTAGAGACTATTGCTGTTCCTGATGAGTTGTTTCAGTAATCCCGCCATCCTGTACAAGAATCGTGCGCACATTGCCCACGATTTTTTCCACTTCACGCATAAAATCCTTCTCGTGACTGATAACAAGAAAAATTGTATCTGGTTTTTTTGTTTTCTCTTTTCTGATAATATCAAGTAACAATCGCCTTGCCTGCGTATCAAGATCATTTGTTGGTTCATCCATAATCACAATACCCGTATCCTGGTGTCTCATACGAATCAGCATGCGTGCGATTGCCAGCCTCCTTTTTTCTCCTCCGGAAAATCGCGTGGCATCAATTTTATCATCAAGGCCTATCTGACCTTTTTCAAGCATATAGTCCAGACCCACCTCTTTTACCACCTCCCCGATTTCTTCTTTTGCAGCATCCGGATATCCGGCGGCAATATTTTTTGCAACGGAATCAGGGTGGATAAATGGATCCTGCTCCAAAAATATCATTCGCGAACTGAGCGCATGCTTGCCACCTTTTTTTATATTTTGCACATTAACGCCGCCAATCTCAACGCTGCCGCCTGTAGGTTTGTAATATCCGGAAAGGATCTTTAAAAGCGTTGATTTTCCATGGCCATTAAAACCCTGCAGGCTCACAAAATCACCGGGTTTTATGCCGAGGTTTAATTTTTGCAGGAGCTCTCTGTTATTAAATTTCATGCTGAGATTTTTCAATTCAATACCCATATTTGGCAAATCCTCAACCGGAACACGCGATTCGTCTCCGACAATTTCCTTATAATAGTAATTATTGAAAATCTCTTCCATCTCAACCATGCTTTTTATATAACCAAGCGCACCCATATTGCTGCGCAAAGTAATATCTAAATTTCCTGAAAGCAATTGAGCGGTAATAATGGCATTCATCGCTTTTTCAGGAATTTGTATACCCATACTTTCCGTGACCTTGGCAAGTACGGAAATAGCGGCCATGGTTCCACTGCTGATCATTCCACTATAAAAATTTGCGTCGGTAATTAAATGCTCTTTTTCATGCGCAATTTCCATTGCCTGGTGTGTAAGCTCCTCCAACCTTTCCGCCATTTTTTCTTTTTGCCCTGTCATGGCTGTATCAAAATGAGCCCCAAGCTGTTTTAAAATTTCTTTTGTCTGCTCGTCCTGTTTTTCATATGCCTTGTCTATGAGCTTCCCCTGTTTTTCATTCACCCATGAATAGAGCATGGCACCAAGCGGCGCACTTGCCGCTGTCCCTATCGCAAGTAACGGACTTTTGACGGCGAGTTGCGCGGCGGCTGTTATTATCGTACCAATGGCCGGAATATTTATTATTGCATAGTCTTTTAATAATCGATTCAATCCCTCCTGGCTCCGTTCGGCTGTTCTTAACACTTTCGACGGATCACCGCCAATTTTTTCACCCGGTAAATAACTGATCTCGCGGGAAATCTTTTTGGTAAGACCGCTCTTCATCACTTCATTAATATATTGATCCAGCATATTATTGAGTTTTTGTTTCCCAAATCCGCCTATACCGGCCAGCGCAACAGCGCTCAATGCATAGAATACGGCTTCTTTTATGTCTGAAGATCCACTCACTGCTTTGCTTATAAAATGCGGACTGAATCCTTCTAATGCGCCGATGCCCATAAGCGCAGCTCCCATTTTATAAAATTTACCTCTTTGCTGATCGGTAAGATATTTTTCAAAAATCTCAGCTCTGTCCTTTCCAACCAGGGTGTTGGTCACAAATGTTTTCAACAGTTCCTGTCTTTTTTCTTCCGGTGCTATCCCTGCCTTTTCGAAAAATGACACACCTTCTTTATCTGCCACCAGGATAAGATCGGCTATTTCCTGACGGGAAAAACCAAACTGATGGTATTCATTATACACTTCTTCAATAAGCGCGTTTGCCTCCTGCTTGGTTGGACCAATTTTATCTTCTTTTTTGTATTTTTCAAAAATCGCGGTTATGTAATTTGAAAAATTCTTTGCATTGCCATACTCTCGAATACCGTCTGCATATATTTCCATATTGAAAAAGAAATCGTGCTCTGCTTTATCGAACTCCTTTTCGATTGTTCTGTCATTTTTATCGGTATATTTCACAGTAACTCCCTTCTCCGGCACAGCAACAATATCCAGATCTCTCGCACCTTCTTTGTAGAGCACGGTTTCTATGGCAAATGTTTCAAACTCCGTTAAGGCTTTTTCAAAAACCGGATCCTCCTCCCCCAGAAACCGCGTTTCGCGGCCATAATGAATAAGCGATTCCTGTATTTCTTCAAACCTTTCGATTATTTCTTTTGGGACTTCTTCCTCTCCAAATTGCTCTTCTGAAAAATGTTCAAAATTACCTTTATTATCCTCCTGTTTTTCAGGAATATTTCTTTCTTCGCTGTTTATTGGCTGGGGAGCTGCTTCAAAATGTTTCATATATTTTGTATTGTGGCCGCTTAGGCTTATTCATATCTATCATAATAGCAAACATTGACTCTTTAATAAAAATCTGGCAGAATAGCTTTACATTCTTTCTGGATACCCTGCTCTACATCATAAATATGCGTATCGCTGAACGTTTGGATAACAACATGGTGTGGTGCTTCGACGCGTGGTGGCTATGGTGTAATGGTTAACACAGAGGTTTGTGGTACCTCTGATGAGGGTTCAATTCCCTCTAGCCACCCCCAACTGAACAGAGATCCGGATTAACTTCCGGATTTTTTGTTTGAGAATTTACACTATATTCCGACTTACTGAAATCTGATTTTCTTGAATACTTGGGTGATTTTTTCATCAATTATGCGCTTATCAAATACCTCTTTGATACGCTCCATATAAAACTTCCTTGCTTTAATATCCCTCAGCTCTTCCCAAGGTGAATACTTCAGCTGATTATATAACATGCAAGGGGGTGAAATATATTTTTCTTTTAAACACACTTCTACAACCGGAATTCTTTCTGATATTCCATCCTTACCATTTAAGCTCTTTTCATCTGCCAACAATATATACCCTTCCTCCATTTTGCCGATGGGAATTATTGTGTAATCCATAGTATTAGTAAAAAGAAATTAAAATATCTTCTTGTTTTTTATTTTCCTGATTACATTGCTCAATTAAATCGATTATGCTCTGCGCTTCCACCGCTGGTAACGATTGTGGAATTTTTATCTCCTCTATGTCACTTATCTTCAGCTGGTGGTGAAATTGTGCCTCTATATAACCTGTCTTTATCTCGTCTGTTGTTTCTGGAATCTCAGCTAATGACCTGTAATTAGCTATGTCGATACTTATAAAATGCGGTTGCGCTATGGGTGAAGTCGCAACTTTTCTGCCTGCATTCATACCTAAGACAGAATCCTGAACACAGAATGTGGCCTTTTTCATGACAGAATCCCTCTTTAATTTGCAATGCACCACTCCAAAGATATTAATATTCGACTCGCCCTCCGGATCCTGCTTCCTGCTATTATCAATCATTTTCTCAAAATCATTTACTGCATAGCCATATATCGGTCTCTGTTCTACGTCGCCTCTCACTGCATTTTCATCACCAGTGTCCGTTTTTTCAATTATTTGATCACTAAGACCATAGAGCTCATGTTCCGTGTCCAATCTCAAATCTTTTTTGAAAAATACCGTACTTCTTCCGACCTCCAATGCTGATTTGAACCGCTGATTTTGGCTATTTTTTTCGGACAGCATTCTTTTTAATGTTGATGGATTGGTCGCACGGTAGCAAGAAATATTTTTCACCATCTTTTCCACCTTTTCCTGTATCACCAACTTTACCTCCTCTAAATTCATTCCTTCTTCGGTCGCCAATTTCTTATAATTATCTTCGTAATAGCCTTCTACCTCAAGAATTCTGTTTTTTATTGCCTTTTTTAACTCAGGATTCCCCAATAATTCCATATCTTCCAATTCTCTCTGGTAATTTGCACAAAAAGATGCGTACTTCTCATCAGTTTCCTCCTCCCTCATGAAATCATCTTTGGTTGAACGTACTGTCAATTCTCCCTCACGTGACTCTAAATGTGATTTGGCTTTTTTATTCCAGAAATTTTTTTCAAACATACACCTGTACCTTTAATTGTAGATATTTTTATACATCAAAATCGCGTCGACGTATTTCCCCCGGTGTTTGATACCGTTGGGCAGGCAGCCATATTTCCTGAATCCCAGTTTTTTATAAAGCGCGATGGCCACCGGGTTATTCGCAAAAACTTCCAGCGTCATAATCTTTACTGCTTTCAACTCCTTTTTGGTTTCTGCCAGCAGTTCCTGCAGTATTATTTTACCAATTCCTTCTCCTCTGGCTTCTTTGGCGATGGAAATACCAAAGTCACCCACATGTTTCGCTGCCAGTGGCTTTACGGTTAGATTCGTCACACCGATCAATGTTTTCCCGAAAAATGCCAGCAATGCCAGGCCTTCCTTATTTTTCATCCTCTGCACCTGTTCCTCGACAAACTCGCGCTCTTTCTTCATGGTTATCTGCTCACCCTGTTTCAGAATGAAAGATCTTTCTCGGGAAATTTTGTTAATATATGGCGCCATAATGCGCTCATCCCCTTGTTTTATATAACGAATAAGCAGGGCTTGGCCTTTTTTCGATATGGTTTCGCGAACTTTTTGACCTGGTTTCATGGATGTCTCTTAATATTGAGAAAAATGATATGATTATACTATACCATTAGCTCCTCTTTTATGAAAAACTTCTTTGGTTCACTGACTCTTGGCTTGGTCGCGCTGTTTGTATTCTCCCCGGTCGCCGTTCAGGCGGCTGAATCGGTCAATGTCTTTTATAAAGCCGAAGTTTTGTCGATCGAGCGCTCCACGCCCACACCCGACCAGCAGACCGAACAAACATTGAGCGTGAAAATTCTTAACGGCGAACGCCAGGATGAAACGGTTCAGGTCACGCACACGGTCAGCCCGGAATACAAAAATCGACTGTTTGAACGTGGCGACAAAGTAGTCATTATCGAAACACCCGGCATCGACGGTCCGGAATTTTTCATCACGGATCATTACCGTCTCCCCTCTTTGGTCGTGGTCGTTGTGATTTTTCTGCTGATTGCGGTGTGGTTCGCGCGTAAACGGGGCGCGTTTGCCATTGTCGGCCTGGTGATCGGTATTTTTATTCTGGCGGGTGTGGTGGTGCCGCGCATTACGGCCGGTTGGAATCCGCTGGCCATCGGCATACCCGGCGCTTTGGTAATTTCTTTTATCTCTTTGTATGTTGCGCATGGATGGAACAAGAAAACGCATGTGGCGATGGTGGCGACGCTGCTGTCGATTGCGATTGCGGCGGTGTTGTCGGTGGTGGCGGTGTACGTGACGCAGCTGTTTGGATTTGGTTCGGAAGACGCGCAGGCGTTGCAACTAGCTGGTCAGCGTGCCATTGATCTGAAAGGGCTGCTGTTTGTGAGCATTATGATTGGTGTGTTGGGAGTGCTTGATGATGTGACGACGGCGTTGGCGGCGACGGTGGAGGAAATTCATAAGGCGAATCTGCGGTTGAGCACGAAGGAACTGTACCGGCGGGCACTGAATGTTGGGCGTGAACATATTGCGTCGTTGATTAATACGTTGGTGTTTGCCTATGCAGGGGCTGCGATGCCGTTGTTTTTGCTGTTTTCTTTGGATTTGCAGCCGTTTTGGGTGACGTTGAACAGTGAATTTATGGCTGAAGAAATTGTGCGTACGCTGGTGGGCAGTACGGCGTTGGTGCTGGCCGTGCCGATTACGGCGGTGATTGCGGCGCGGGCGTATGGGAAGCAGCAAAAATAAAACGACCCAAGTATACGAGTGATACTTGGGGGTTCTATGAAAGATCTTGGTTATTTTCGTCGGCCGAGATCTTTTTCAATTTTTTCCTGAACCTCGGCCTTACATTTTTCAACGTGCTTTTTTCGCAGAGGCGCACGGGCGAAGCGCGCGATGAAAGGTGAATAATAGGCAGCCACTTCCAAGGCGAATTTTATCGTGGCCATTTTGATTTGATTTTGAAAGCGCAGCGAGCCGGCGTCAAACTTCACCGGAAGAAAAGCTTGAATATTTTTGAAGTAACGCCGGGCCAGCCACTTCATGTAAAATCTGCGTGAATGTTCAAAAGCGAATACCGCTGGCAGATCTTGCGGCATGATCTGACTGGCGCGTTCGAGATTAAGCCGGGCACCGGTATCGCCATCCGGACCAATGGCGTCGTCAATGATGATGATTTCGATGACATTGTCCGGCACACCGACTGCTTCAAAAACGATTTTGAGTGCTTGCGCTTCGGTGATATCGTTACGCGTAGTTGGCGGTCCCACTAAGAACACGCGAAACCGTGGATCGGGACGCCCCGCGATGAATTCTTTCACCGCACCCATGTAATGTCGTAAATTTCCGTCCGTTTTTGGATCGGGTGGTGAACCATATCCGTTGACATAGAGGTTCCACACCTTCCCCTCTATCATAGCTTGGTGTCTTTTATCGTTTCCAGGACTTACTAAAAAATCCATCAAATTGCCTCCAATTTTTTCGCCACAATATTTCGCGTGGCGGTTATTATTGTCAATCTGCGCCCAGTGCCAGATTGTCCAACTTATAGCTAAAACCGCGATTTTTGTCAATAAAAAGGAACCGGCCATCATGTGCAAACGATAACCGGCTCAAAATATTCTTCCACCTTGTATATATAATGTGTGCCTCCTTATGCGCTTCAAGAATATAATCTCATGGCTTGTGTTTTTCGTGAAAATTTCCCTGGCGTTTCTTCCCTGTTGTATGTTTTTTCTTCCCCGGTTTAAAATATTTCAAGAGAGATATAAATTTGCTTCTCAAAGCCTTTGAATACCGCACTAAGATGAAAAACCCTATAAACACTATAACAATCAACACGGGAACAATGTAATATACCCACATCGACCGGTCCTCTTTCTGCGCACTCAAATCCACCACAGCTATCTTTATCCAAGGAGAAGTATCAACGCCATTATTAATTTGTGCATATATCACATGTTCTTCCGATGTTAATAACTTCAGAGGAATATCAACAGACCAATTTCCTTCTGCATCGGTCGTATCCGTAAAAGTGAGCGGATCAGAATACACTAAAATACTAACGGTACAAAAAGCGCAGCCAGCGGCATTTCCAGAAATATTAAATGAATCAACATTCTCTAAAGTAAGCGTATTTGAATCGACAATGCTACCGTCAGCAAAAAGAGAAGTATCATTGACATTAATGTTTAAAACAAGAGACTCAGCGAGTTTTTGTTGATTTTCACCCAAGTTGTTTTCAAGCTCTGTCGGTTCAACGTAGTCGGCCGGTTTATCCTCTTCGGAAACAGCATCAACAGCAGAATCTGCGGTATTCGAGGATTCTGATACTTTCTTATCCTTTTCCGAAACCTCAACAAAACCAAAGTCAACGGCAGTGTTATTTTGGTTGGTGTTCGTGGTGATTTCCGTGGCGAGAGGATTACCGGCGGTGGTGAGTGAAAAAGTATCGAAAGGTAAGGTTTTTTCGTCCACGGATACCAGATACTTTCCCCGCGCAACATGGTCGAAGGAATAGAAACCCAGGTCGCTGGTCTCCGTTTCTCCGACCAGGGTATCAGCATCCTGTTCCAAAGTCTGATTTTGATTCGTATCTGCGTACAGTCGCACATCCACCCGTGAAAGTCCCCTTTCCTGCGCATCAAACAGACCGTTCGCATTCTTGTCTTCGAAAACAGCGTCTCCGATACGCGAAGTCGGCAGAGCAAATCCAAAATCTGCTGCGGCATACAATTGATCGTTTTCAGAGAGCACGACGCGTTTTGGATTATTATCAGTGGTTAAAATATAGTTATGTGATGAAATATCATCCGAAGCTTTCACATCAATTCCCACAAAATACACTCCCGAATTTAAACCCGTGAAATTATAATTCCCATTGCTGTTCGTCTTTATAATACCGATGAAAGAATCCGTATCAATATTCAATGTGTGGTTATCACTGTCATTATTCTTGAAAAGCTGGACAGAGGTGCCCTCCAGGCCATTTTCTTGAATATCCTGCGTCTTATCTCTGTCGAGATCATGCCAAACCACATCACCTATTGACGCGTTCAAAGGCAGGTCCGCGTCAACATCTGCTATACTGCTGTCGTAGTAGCCGAAATTTTGATCATTTTTATCCGCATCCTCATCCACGATAACCTTGCGGGGATTTCCGTTTTCCGTGCTGATTTTCCAATCAGATGATGGCAGAGCGCTTTCGTCCAAAGAGACAAAGTAGGTGGCCGCTCCGAGATTGGAAAATGCATATTCACCAAATTCATCGGTTGTGGCGCTGGCAATCAATGCGTCGGTTTCGGTTTCCAGCGTATCATTGGCATTGCTGTCCTCATAGAGTTTCACTGCGATGGCGCTGAAGCCGGTTTCGGCATCACCCTTCTCCTCGTCACGGTTGGCATCATCAAAGACCGTACCGGAAATGGAAAATGAAGTGACCGGATTGGTGGTGGTGTTGGTTGTTTCAGCATCATCTGATTCGGAGTATACGTATGAGGCGGCATTGGCAATCGAAGATGCGGTGGCGGGATTGTCAACACTTACCTGAAACAGCACATATCCTGTGTCTGTTTCTGTGTCCGCGTTTTTTTCCGCCAGGGTTCCCAGGGAAAAGACAATGCCCGCTTCCGTCGCCGTTACGGCATCGTTATCATTCTTATCCGTCTTCGAACTTCCATTCACCACGGCCGAACCTGCGACGTACGTTGTGCCGTCGGGAAATTCATCACTGAGACTGAAGGAAGTGGCGCTGCCATCGCCCGCATTCGACCAGTCCACCCGATAGGTCAATACGTCTCCTGGTGATACGGTTTTGTTGTTATCGGAAAAAGCGAAGACATCGGACGGTGTGCTCAGGCTGGCGGAGAGTACCAATCCAACCGCAATTTTCGCGACTACCAGCAACACCGCTGAAAGCAGTGCTCCTTTGGTTGATTTCGCGCGTTTATAGTAAGAAAAATATGACGTAATGAAGGTGCCATCTTTCTTTCTCGGGGCGACTTTTTGAAAAGAACGCTGCGGGGAAAGGAAGAGAAATATGGGCAGGTGTTTCGGGTGTTTGACGCTAAACAGAAGATTCATGATGGCGGCGATGCATAACCCCGCCACGAAAAACAGAAGCTCTGGCCCCATAAAAATACGTTCCAGTATCTTGAGTATTGTTGAAAAATTATCGCTTGAAAATCCCCCCGCTGCAAAGGTAGGTGTGGTTCCAAAAAGGGTCAATATTGAATCAACAAATCCGATTGAAGATGAATCTTTCCCGAGACTCAGGGTATTCACATTAATGCCCACCGTTTTCGTAATGGTGAGCTCAGGATCGAGTGAGGTGTTTACATAAAAACTCTGTGCCGCCGACCAGGAGCTGTATTTATTGAGAGCGTCCCGTGATCGCACCTGCCAGTAATAGGTTGTTTCATCGGTTAAGGCCGTCTGGACCTGAACCCGCGGCGTCCCGCTATTGGAGGTATAGCTTAATGTGCACTTCGAGGCTGGCTGATTGGATTTGGAAATACAAACATGGTAACGAACCGCGGGGTCTCCCGGTGCGTTCCAGGAAAGCGTTGGCTTCTGAGAAGCAACCCGGGCTCCTTCTGCGGGAGAAAAACCACTGTTTGGTGGAATGGGTAATACGCGCTGACCATTGGATGAGACGGCAGATTGGGTATTGCCCGCTTCGTCAACAGCACGGACATTAAAATAATACAACTGGGCTGTGACCAGGGTCAGGCCGGTGGCGGTTACTGAGGTATCGGCGGAAACATTGGTCCAGGTTTTTATATCAGTGCCGCCGGCTGCGGTGCCGATGGAGTATTCATAATGATCAAGACCTGAAACCGTGGCGTCAGATCCTGACCAGTTGGCTGAAAGCTGTGTCAGCGATCCATCATTATACAGCACGTCGGTACCTGATTGGGTGCCGTCATACACACTCCCTCCACTTGGAGCCGTAGTGTCAATGCCGAAGTCGCTGGCAGTTTCAGCATTGGTGCCGAATGAAACCCACGAAGAGGTGTTGCCGAATTCATCCTGAACCCGGGCCTGCCAATGGTATTGGGTGTTGTTGGTGAGGGTAGGCGTGACAGAAGCGGTTACCGGCGACCCTGAATACGCGACCAGAGAACCGCAGGCCGTGGCTGTGTTGGTGAAACCCGTTCCCAGGGGCTGCGCTTCCACGCAGATTTTCAGGTTGTCGGCAGCATCAGGATCGGAAACAGCGGCGCTGAATAGTACACTGGTGCTGTTTGTCCAGCCGTCTGAGCTGATGGCCGTGTTGCCGGTTGTTTTCTGGGCCAGTGTCGATGGACTGTTCGGCGGCAGGCTGAATACCCAGCATGATCCATTGCCATCGGCGTCTGAGGAAGTGTTATCAAATATCACATCTGCCGTTCCCGTATCGCAGCCGGCGTCTCTTACGTTCACGTATGTCAGTGAAGATTGTTCGGAATTAAAATGCGCCAGCCACTGGTCGTTCAGAGAATTTGAATAGAGATTGATCTTATTCCCACTGGCTCCTGTGAGGGCCATGGTGCCGCCAAAAGTAAAGACGGGCGCGCCGCCTGTGGCTGACTGAAACTGAATGGTTTTTCCGGCAGTGGATGAATCAAAATCATGAAAAGAAGTCGCTCCAGTGATGGTCGAAGTTGCGGATGAGTCAAAGGTAACCCCGCCACTGTTGGCAGTGTATGTGCCGTTGTTGGTAAAGTCCTGCGCGATCGTAAAATCGGCCGTAGCAGACGCGCTGAAAGTATCGCCGGAACCTATCGTGAGGTCACCGTCAATATTGACGATGGGATCGCTGGTATCAGCATTAATGGTGGCGTTACCGGCTCCGGTAATTTCAAAATCAGTTGTTTCCAGGGTACCGGATGCCAGGGTATAGGTCGGTGTTCCTGAGGCTGGTGAAAATTTCAAATGATAATACCCTGCCGCCGGGATGGTTGCGGAAGTGGCATTGGTAAAATTCACCGTGGAAGTGCCGGGTGATAATGCCCCTTTACTCGTAAGGTTTAAGGGCGTGCCGGAACCGGGCAGTGTCAATGTATACGTTCCCAGATTCAGGACATCTGTATTCGTGGAAGAAGCGTTGCCAACGGTGAGCACGTTATTGACCGTAGTGGTGTCATCAAGGTCGTATGTCGTGGCTGCGCTGCTGTCGCTTGTTGTCCCGACTCCAAGATTATAGTACGTCAAAGCGGGAATCACCATGTCGGCAGTATCAGTAAAATTCATGGTCGAAGCATTCGCTGTCAAAGAACCAGCGGGACTGGCAAGGAGCACCAACGGACTTCCCGTGGAACCGGAAAGTGTCCAAACACGGCTGCCGGCATCAAGAACGGTATTAGCAGAGACACCATCACCGCTCTTGCCAATCCGTAAAGTGCCCGTAACGCCTATTCCACCAGATCCGCCGGAAGACGTCGTGACTGTCTTTGATGTAGCAGATGAATTCGAAAGCGTCAGATTGTTGAATGCCCAATTATTGCTTCCGGAACTGCTGGCAAAATTTTTGGCTGCAGCAACCCGCTGTTCAAAGGTACCGCCGGTCAGTTCTATCGTGCCACCCCCGCTGACGTTGCCATTCACCGTAATGTTTCCGCCGCCAGCCCCGGAAAGCGCAGCATTGGCATTGATGGTGAGATCGTCTTTGGCGTCAATATTGGGGTCTGAACCGGCCGTACCCGTACTCGCGGTAACGGCGTTTGTGCCGTTGCCGATAGTAAGGTCAATATTGATCGTCGTGGTATCCGAAGAAGGAAAAGTATACGTTGGTGAACCGGAAGTTGGCTGTAAAGTAAGATTTGAATAGGTCTCGCCGGCAATATTCGTGGCGGAACTACCGGAGTACATCATGGTATTCGTCGCACCCGCGGAAAAAACTCCACCGGCACCACTGACCACGAGAGGTGTGCCACTTCCTGAAAGTTCATGGGTACCGGTACCGGTATTCAGCGTCGAGTTGTCAACCGTGAGCACACCGCCGATGAGGCAGGAACCGGAAAGCGTTGTGATGGCCGACGGGGTGCCGGTACTGAAATTGTAAAATTTGTTATTGGATCGGGTGGCGTTGCTGCAGTTGACGGCCGCCCCACCACCGGTCGTGAATGTGCCACCCGACATATTCATGGTACCGGAATTTGTGAAGCTCTGACCACCTATGATGGATAGGGAAAAACTCCCGGACATGGCGCCGGCATTGGTGACTGTTCCGGTTGTCCCTGTGTGCGACCAGGTGCAGTTACTGTTACTCGAGGTGACCGTGCCGCTGGTCTTGATGGGTGTATAGGAACTGTTCAGGGGCGTGGTCAGACATGTGCCGACGGAGGTTGGGTTCAGATTCAGTGTTCCCGTTGTGCCCCCACCGCCAATTTCAATGGCGCCCACCGTAAAACCGCCTACTCCACCACCCTGCGCTTCCACGGTTAAACTTCCGGCACTGTCAATCGTCATGCTGGTTCCGTTTGTTGAAGTTCCGATCTCAAAACTAGAAACCGTGCGGCTTGTGCTGCCGAGGAGTACGGGATTATTGGTCGTATTCTCTATGGATACGTAGTAACAGATGCCATTTGAAGTGCCGGAACAGCCGGAATTATCCGGAACAAAAACGCAGCTCCAGTTCGCTGCCGTGCCCCAGGCATTACTGCTTGCCCCGACCCAGTTACATGTTCTCTTTGTCTGAGCATCAGCAGCAATCTGCCACACACGCTGCTCCGTAAAATCATTTCCGAGTTTTGCGGGTCCAAGTATATAAAATTCCGGACTGATTTCCGGGGCTTTGAATGTATATTCGAGTACCGTGGTTTGACCCGGCACAAGATGCACCGGCCAGGAGATAATCTGCACATCATCCTGTTGTTTGATTGTTGCCTCACCGGAAAGCGCGTTGATAGCAAATGACGCGGGTACTATTTCCTGAAATTCCCCTTTCCATTCCTCTGTGGCCGTAAGAGCCAGAGTGAAAGGATAGGTGTTGCTGGGATATATTCTTGTGGGGCCGTGTCTTTCGACGGAGAACGGGGTCGCTTCTTCAACAGTGAACTGATCTTCGATGGTGTGCCAGGCGCTATTTGTGCCCTGGGCGCGCGCTACGACAACGTACTTACCTGGCAGCGAAGCGACATAATCCGCTGTGTAGTCGGGCGGAGCATCCACCGCTGTATCACCGCACTTTGGACTCAAATGTAAACTTTTATCTTGCGTCGCCAAGCGTGAAATATCGTTATTCGGTGTCACCACAACCATTTCCGCATCGCCGCCACATATCGTCATTCCGTTATCATCCAAAACCGTGAGAGAAAGATTGACGCTTTCGCCCACATGATACACGCTTTTCGGCGTGTTCACGGCCAGAACTCCCCAGTAAAAATCCTGCTCCAAAAGGGTTTGATCAGGGAGGCCGATTTTCAGGTGATATTTTCCCGGAACAAAATGGCGCGGTCTGGCTATTTCCAAAAAGTCTGATGACGGCCCATTGACCGAGGCGAAGACAGGACTGAGAAGTGCGTTTTTGAGAGAGACAAAAAATCCTCCCTTATCTTTTTGCGTGGAGAGATGCGTATTCACTTCAACGGGTGATCCGGTTTCATGAGTGAGTTCTAGGTTCACCTGGTTCACTTCGGGCAAAGAACCAGCAATGTTTATACGCACATTTTCGTACGCGGGTATACTGTCTTTTGACAGTCTGAGCGCAGGAGGTGTTGTGCGCGGCAAGAAAGTATGGAAAGCAAAAATCGAAACAAACGTCAAAAAACCCAAAAAAATGGGGATGAACAGGTATTTTTTATGCTTTAAAATTTCTATTTTCCAGTCAGGCATGAATCGTTATGAAATATCCGTATTTGTATTTGAAAATATGTATGTATTATACAATAAATATAGTAAGAAAACAATCGAAGGAATAAAAAAAAATACTCGCAGCGTAGATAAGCGACCTTGTGAAAGATATTCAGTAAGGTTTGCGATTTTTTATGGCCCGTGGTTGACAAAACGGCGAATTCGGGTATACTCTGACCTTAGAAAGATTTCCATAGAAACGTTTCTCCTGCAGCTTAGCGGCTGCACAACCTCCTTTCGTGAAAGGGAAACCCATGGCACCTTCCAAACAAAATAAGCCGGGGACAACCGGCAAAAAAAACAAAAAAACGAGGCCCTTTAAAACCTGGCAGGATATGAAGCCAGGGCCCGAGCGTGATGCAGCGCAAAAAAGGGCCGAACAAGTTGCAGTAGACATCGATGAGCCGTTCTGGCTCGAATACCAGGAAAATGCTGCCTAAGCGTAAGCGCCTCTCTCCCATTTTCAAAAAAAAGAGAGTCCATAACAAGTTATGAACTCTCAAAATGCACCTGATTGAGCAACAGTATAAAATTTATACAGTTGCTCTTTCTAATTTTGAGCTTTTACCACATTCAGATAGATCTCGAAGCTTCCTTCTTCGTGATCTGACTTCCTGCAGCGCAAACCCAGAGCATCAAAGTACGTGGCCAGCCAGAAGGGAATGGCCAAGCCAAATTTTTGCAGCAGATCGGATCTGCTGCTGTCGAAAAAATTCACCTCCAAGTCTATGGCTCTGACTTCAAAGGTCGTCACCACACAGAATTGTACGTAACCTTCCCGATCGACTACGTACAGCTGCACTGAACACGGATTGCTCTGGCGCACATGGAGATGTTGGATCAGCTTTATAAGGCACAGAATGAGAAGTCGCGGATTGCCATAAATGGCCTTCCTGCCAACCTTCTCACCACTCCCACTCGGCTCCAGATACTTGGTATGAGATGGTCCTTTCCATTCATCATCACGCCAGTCTCTGACAGCCGCGTCCACACAGGTCACAATTTCCTGCACCCTGGTTTTTGGAACTTCCACAGGCTTCTTCCCCTTTCTGAGAAGATCTTCCCGATCCTTTTGTTCCTGGAAGATGACCAAAGCTTCGGAAATCGTTTCCATCTCATCCACCATCCAATCCCTACCAACCAGCTTTTTCAGACATTCGAGCAAACTTTTCTGAAAAGCCCGTCGGTAGAGATGGAGCTGTGTCCGCAGCACCTCCCTTTCCCTCTTGAGCTGATCCACATTTGGCGATGGTTTCCAGTCCCGTAACCAGCTTTTGGCCGGGTCCAGGATTTTTGCCGCCACCGTATAAAGCTCTTTGTCCCGCTTCCGAATAATCTCAAGCAAGGACGCGAGCTCCGCCGCCATTTGTTGCGGCGTTTTCTGATCATTATCAGCCATACCATCACCTCCTTCGCGCCTGGCTGTCAGCGCATTGCGAACATTGTCAAAGTTCTCCCCCTTTTCTACAGTGGCCATATTATATAATAAAATCTAATTCCTGTCAATACTTTTGGCTAACACGAGCGAAAAACTCCCGCTTTTGTGCTATGATATGATTACATTCTCTTTTTAGCCCCTTCCTAGCCGCGCCTTATGGATTTCTCCCACCTCAGCGAACCCAATATCCGTCAACAAAAAACCGGCCTAACGCCGGCGCAGTATGACCTGTACAGCCACCTCGGCGACCACGTCAGCGCCATTGCCACTCACCACAAGCTCAGCATCACCCATATCAAGCGTTTTGGTGATGGCCGCATCAGCGCCACGCTCGACGTCACCACCAGCGAGCGCCGTTTTGTGCTGAAAATTTCCGCCAAAGATGACCTCATAGCCGAAACCTTCTTCCTAAAAAAAGCCCGCACACATGGCATTCCCGTGCCGACGGTGTATCTGTCTGACACGACGCGCACCGTCATTCCCTTTGAATACTTGTTTCTCGAATATATTAATGGCGTGAATGCCAATGACGCGCCGCTCCCCCTGCAGCTCAAGGCGGCTCAGGAATTTGGTCGGCAGCTGGCCCGACTGCATACCCGCCCGAGTGGTGGCTTTGGTGTCATTGATGCGCACGATCATTTTTCGGCGAACAACTGGTGCACACTGCTCATCAGTTCACTGCGCCGCACCTGGCAACAGACTGACCCGAAGGCGACGACGTTTACTCAGGTCGATCAAATGGCAATCGAAGAACTGCTGCGAGCCTGCGAAGATATGTGTAACAATTTCCGGCCGCGGTTACTCCATGGTGATGCCGGCGGTGACAATGTTTTGGTGTTGGCCGATCACGGCGGAGCGTTCAAAGGCATTGCGATTATTGATCCGGGTACCTGGATTGGCGGTGACCCGATGCAGGACCTGGCCTTTTCCCAGATGAGCTGGCACTATCAAGGATTTTCTGAAGGAGTGATGCAGGGCTATACCAAAGAACAGCGCCTCGCCTCTGAAGAACGCGAGCGTTTGGAAATTTTACGGATATTTAATCAGTACTGGGGCGCGATGATCAGCGAGCAGCGCGGCTGGGAGCGCTGGCGCGATGAGATGCTGGCTGATGCCCGGGCTTCGCTGGCTGTCTACAAAAAAAATAACCGCCTGTAAATGGCGGTTTTTTGAATCTGAATTGCTTATTACCATACAGGGCTGGAGGTATTGCTTTTTCGTAGTCCCGGCGGAGTCCGGAGCACGAAAAAGTAATACCTTCAGCCCGAATGAGTTAAAGCATCATACACGCCCTTTACCCGCTGATAAAAGCCAGCGGTATGGAGAGAATTGATATGCAGTTTGTGGTAATCGTAATGATGTATAAACTCATGGATGAGGCAGCGCAAAAATGTTTTTCCGGCCACGACTTTGTGCTGAATGGCCGTTTTATTGAACACCACAATCGTGGCACTGCGGGGGGTGTAATGACCCAGAGTTTTGATACGCAACACACCGCGGCTGTTTTTGCGGTGGGCCTGGGGCCGGTTCTGGATACTGACGTGGCAGGCCGGAACACCCGCTGATTCACAGAGGTCATTGACGATGGCATCAGCATAAAACTCCCGACGACGGTCGCTTTCGGCGCCCAACAACTTTCCCGCCAAAAACTTGGCATCGGGTGAGATTTTCACCCGGGCCTTGGTGGCACGGTTACTTTTGAGATACGAAAAACTGGCCAATTTCCGCATATTCCGTGTCAACCGATATAATAAAGACACTGAAATGCCCTGAAAATCACACTGGTTGACCGATATAATATGACACCGTGGAAGGCCTGAATTGTTTAAGGT
>Ga0155625_104_pt1 | contig 31459 bp, 26 predicted proteins | sample RifCSPhighO2_12_FD_107282 | JGI IMG/M metagenome (GOLD analysis project Ga0155625, IMG submission 107282) | Candidatus Kerfeldbacteria bacterium RIFCSPHIGHO2_12_FULL_48_17 | reverse complement strand
CGCAATTTCTCAGCGGCAAAGGTGGGAGAAAAATCAAAGTACTTGTCGCTTACCAGACGGACAATACGCCTGCGTTTGCCCTCAGACAAACGGCGGTTACTCAATCGGCCGCGATTGCCGTGGATCAAGGCCGCCGCACCTTTCTTTTTGACCCCAGCCTTGAGTCTTTTGGTCTGGCGCACCGACAAGTGCAGCTGACGGGCGGCCAGGGTGCCGCTTACGGCACCGCGAAGCAGGCGCTTAATAATGTCATACCGTTCCATGTCACGACTGGACATATGAAGAAATATGTTACCCATATGGATGATGAGTTATTGAATGAACTCATCACTCTACCACAGGGGGTATGACATTTTTATTTCCCTGGTACTATGACATTATCATTTCCGTGTGACAATTTCCCATTAAATCATTACTTCTCGAAAAAATAGTTGAGAAAATAAAAAAAATATACTAAGATTAAATCAATAATTAATCTCTGCTATGAAAAAACTTAAACCACTCACGAAAAAAACACTGCTAAAAATGGCAGCGAGCTCCTCTAAAATGGAAGGTATTAGCTTTGCACGGGCAAGAAAAAATAAGTGGGCTATTAAAAAACTCAGGCAACATGGACGAGCGTTCTCGTTATAATATCAGTGATAAAGAAGTAGGGATAGAAAATAATATTCTCAAAAATAAAAAATAATACAAAAGGAGCCGATCGCATCAACGCTTTCGGTTCCTTTCAATTTGCAATTAGAATGTCCAATCATACTTCTGCAGCAGGCGGCACCACTCCGGATCAGGACGAAAATAATCCGTGATGGAATCGCAGATGCCCGGCAGATGCAGCCACTCAGCAGGCATCGCCTGAAGTCGCTCACGCATTTGTTCTGACCAATCCACATATTCCTGCATGGCCTGCAGAAAACCGGCCAACCAGGCATGGCGCGTCGTTTGTGGTAACTCGCGAAACGCAGCGAAGATCCTAGAAACGGCGCCTGGCGTGCCATCTGACCCGTCAAGCATCACCATAAACTGCCCAAAAATGCGCAGCACATCTTCTTCCTCCGGCGAAGAAAATACCCGCGGCTTTTGAGTAGCTGCAATAATCCGTGCCGTGCGCTCTTTCTGGCGCTCACGCAAATCCAACATCACACCGCAATCATGCTTACCATATGCCGAACTATTCACCTGTGTCGCCCGAAAATTCTCCAGGTGACGCACCATTGTGTGTCCGGCCGCCGGATCCAGACTTGGAACCATGTGCAATGCAAAGGCCGAATCGTAAAAACCGTCCTTCATATAATCGACATGGCCAGGCTGCAGCGACTTGGCACGCGACAGCAAATGCCGCACCACAAAACCCGGGCCCACGCATTCCAGCCGATTACACCAACGCGGAATCCACACTATCCAAAACGGCAATCCGGAAAAGACATCATCATACGGTGGAACCCGACGGCGCGCATCGGGTGGAAAACTCTTGGCGTTGTAGTGAGTCTGCGCCGCAATCGCATACGCTATCAGATCACGTTCGGCGTGATTTCCCAACCCGCAGCCATAAAAACAATCACTGACCAGCAAACCGGAAACTTCCGCATAGCCAACCAACCGATCCTTTTCGTGATAACGATCAGTAATCGCCAATCCCATCTTGTGCAGCGGGCCAGCCACCAAACCAATAAACCGCTCAGCCGGGGTAAAAACACCTACACCGGAACACAAAATCAAAGCATTGGCATACAAGCGTGCAATGTGAGCGCGACTGAAACCCGGCTCAATCGCCGCCGCACGTGCATTTATGACCGGCAATTCGACCAATAAGCGCTGAACAACGGCAACGCCACGCATAAGCGCCTGCTGCGTAGAATTGACAGCAACGTCTTGCAACAAAGACCTGCGTATGACGCGTGAGCGTAACAGTTGAATACGGCGCAGGAGATGCGCCTCGTTTTGATAATCAAACATTGGAGCACCTCCTATTGTAAAAGTTAAAGAACAAATAAGTGACCTTACTGCGCACTATGTACCATTTTTTAAAAAAAATATCAATCGATAGCAAAACAAAAAGGCCAGAATAAAATCTAGCCCACCTACACGATATGTATAGGATTTTTGAGACGGAACAAAAATTCAAAACGCGCCCCTCACTCCGAATCTTAAAAACCAAGACTCATATATATCGGAGTATTCTGGTGCATCCAGAGGCTCGGACAGAGGCGTCGGAAAGTGAAGATCATAAAGGCCGGCAACCTCAAATGTCACTCCCCGAATATTCGCCGAAACTATAGGTCCAAAACCGCCACCCTGTCGATCAATCATAAAAACGCCGCCGACTTCAAAACTACCCAACAGGATACTGGCTTGAGAACGCATGCGCCAAAAATCAATCTCCCCACCAAAATCAAAAAAATACAGGAGATGAACACGCGTTATGAAAACCTCCATAATGGCATCAGTGTAGAGACTCACCCTCCACTTGTCCCTATTGGAGAATCCGAAGCTGGCGCCCCATACAGCACACAACTCCGGAAGATCCTCAAGGAATGCAAACACTGGACCGACCTGGGCCTCGATAAACTCATCTTCGCCGGTCAGAGGCGTCATGTAATTCATGAAACCACGGACATAGAGAAACCTCGACAAGAGTGGGTACATCAGAGCAGCGTCGACCTGCATCAGGAAATCCTCACTCCCGTCCTTATGGAATTTCCACGTGTTCAAAAAACCCAATTCCCCGGACAAACCATCCAGGTTAAATTTTGCTTCTTGTGCAAAAATTACTGCACAGGAAAGAAAGGAAAAAACCATTGCCGACACGAGCGATAACATGATCTTTTTCATCGGAAATCCCTTCACCCGAAATTCGGGTTGCTGAAGATATATTTTCAAAAAAACAAAAAGAACTGCGAAGATAGTGGCATAAAACACGAATTTTGTCAAGATTCGGAGTAAAAAAATAAAAAACTTCCGGATCACGAAGAGGATTTTTCGCTTATTCTTGATAAAAAAAATCCTCTCACAATAAATGGAGAGGACGTCTGAAAAATTACGAATTCAGGCCTTCAGAAAAGCCTGCAAAACATTCCAACCAAAACTACTCTGTACTTGGTCGGGAGTAAGATTCCCTATCTCAATCCAAGTTGAATATTCGGCCTCATCACTCCTAACGAACAACCTCTCCGGCCGACACTTGAATGAATTTCTGAGCGGTAATACCATACAAGTACGTAATTTTTGTAGGGGTTTCATTATCGAAAAGGACCTCGAGTATGGCGCCGTTCACATCATTTTTTGAAACGACCGGCCAGGACAGTCCGAGTTCACGCGATTGCTTGAAAACCTGAGCAACATCGGCAGCGCCGGTGCAGATATAAATGGTACGCCCGCCTAAAGCACCGGCCTCAGCACAGGCCATGCTGACGATATCCGAATAGAGAACCGGCGCTGCTTCCTGATATTGAACAAGCGTACCCTGCCAATCAACAAACACCCCTTGAAAAACCTGCCCCTCAAAAAGTCCCGAATCTTTACGTCGCCAGGCCTCAACGTCTGCAATAACTTCATGATCGGTGCCCATGAAACCGGCAGCGCGAGCCTGGGCAAGCCATTGTAACATTTCTTGTCCGGAATTTTTTTGCGCATGGGAAAGACCATGCTTGAGCCGGGCAACTTCGGCATCTCTTCTGTGAAGTTCAAAAAGCTTCTGTGGCAGGAGATCGTCCACTTTAAGCCCCGCCTTGAAAAAATCGTACATCTCTCGAACTTTCTGATTGAGAAAGGGTGCCCGTACAAAACCCACATTCTTTTTACCCATGAGCGCGGCAAAACGGGGCTGTGTTTGGGTAAGATACACTTCATCCAGAAAAGAAAACAAAATCACCGGTCGACCGGTTGATGCCTTTTCCAGAGCTACGTCCAAACCACAGCAATCCTGATAGTGAGCAGTTCTGTCACCAGGCATGTAATTAACGTTAATGAAAAATACATCCGGGCAATGCTCATCAAGAAAAGACTGCAGCTCGGGGACCTGCGTCAGCAATGTATGACAAATTAACTCGGCCATAGGGCCTCCCTTGTAAAATGTTTATGTACCACGTCAAAACGAAAAATTTTGACAACTCATGTCTACCATTTTTGAATAAAATTGTGAATAAAAATCGCCCGCCGGACACAGCCGACACATTGACACTTTCCCCTCTTTCCCGGCACAATAACCCCATTATGAGCAAAAATTTCTGGCTAAAACTCAAGAAACCGATATTTGTTCTGGCGCCGATGGCCAATGTCACGGACGCAGTTTTTCGGCGTCTGATCGCCAAATACGGCCGACCCGACGCCATGTTCACGGAATTCGTATCTTGCGATGGTCTGCAATCCGTCGGGCACGCCAAACTGCTCATTGATCTGCAATACACAGAAGCCGAACGCCCCATCGTTGCCCAAATTTTCGGCTCCAAACCGGCCAATTTTTATAAAACCGCCCAGCTCGCGCGCGAACTCGGCTTCGACGGCATCGACATCAACATGGGCTGTCCGGAAAAAAATCTCGTCAAAAGCGGCTCCTGCGCCGGCCTGATTCGCACACCGCAGCTGGCTCAGGAAATTATTCGCGCAACACAAGCAGGCGCGCAAGGGCTGCCGGTTTCGGTCAAGACACGTATCGGTTTCAATAAAAATGAAATCGAAACCTGGATTCCGGCCCTGCTTGCCGTCGAACCGGCTGTACTGACAGTGCACGGCCGCACGCGCAAAGAAATGTCGCTCGTGCCGGCAAACTGGGACGTAATTGCCCGCGCTGTAGAAATCCGCAACGAGACCAAATCAAAAACTCTCATCTTCGGCAATGGTGACGTACGCGACCTGGAAGACGCCGCGGCCAAAGCCAAACAATACGGCGTTGATGGCGTCATGCTCGGGCGCGCCATTTTCGGCAATCCCTGGCTGTTCAACCGCGAGAAAAAAACACCAACCATCGAAGAGCGACTGCACGTTCTTGTCAAACACACCCTTCTCTACGAAAAAATTCTTGGCGGCAAAAAATCTTTTGATCTGATGAAAAAACATTACAAAGCTTACGTGAGCGGGTGGGATGGCGCCAAAGAACTGCGCATTGAACTTATGACTGCAAAAACCGCAGGCGAAGTGGAAAAAATCGTCGTCTTGTATCTAAAAAATAACACCAACAAATAAAATTTGCTATAATGTATCTAGAGATCGTCTCAAAAAATAAATTTTATACTACCGTCAAAAAATTCTATGTTAGAAAAAGAATCAAATTTTATTCCGCGTCAGGATGACTTAAATAATGAAGACGTCGTTACGCAAATTCTGGAAAGTGGCACACCCGAGGAATTAGAACAAGTGGGCGAGTTTCATAAGCTTACATCCGAGCAGATAAAATTATTCAGTCAATATGCAAAATTAAGAAAGCAAACGCGTGAGCAAATAGAGGAACAGGTAAAAGAAAGAAAAAAAGAAAACCCAACACCCACGCAAGAAGAACTTGAGATGGGATGTTATATTGAGAGTATTGAGCCACAAGTTCGCGAGGTCGTTATAAACCTTCGCCATAAGGGATATGCTTCATATGAATCTGGGTTTCATAATTTTAACGGACAAAAAATAGGTTTTGAAAAAAAACATTTGGAAAATTTTCAACTCCCTGAAAATGTAGTTCACGAATTAGAACGAAAGAACATTAAAGTAAAAATAAACCCGGATTCTTTAACATTCAGTTGCAGTCGCTACCTTGAATTAGAGGAGCTCAAAGAAATTTGGAAGCAGATTGAAAATATTTTACCAGATTTACAAAAACCTGCTGAACCATGCAAATTGCGTGCAGCTGAGTCTTTCAGAGAAAAATTTAAAAAGTGAAAATCCTCGACCCCCTGAGTAAAAAGTATACTAGACGACGGCGGTTTCAATGACAGCTCCACCCAACATCTGTGTACCGTCATACAAAACAATGGACTGCCCCGGCGTGACAGCGCGCTGGGGTTTTTCAAATTCGGCGATAATCCCGCCTGATGTGACGTGCAGTTTCACAGTAGCAGATTGCAATTCCTGTCGGTAGCGAATCCGCGCCTGACATTTCAGCGGCAGGCTGGGCTGAGCACCGCCAATCCAGTGTACCTGTGAAGCCTCAAGCGCGCTTGAGTAAAGCGCCTTATGATGACTCCCCTTGGCCACGATAAGTACATTTTTGCCTGCGTCCTTGCCAACGACATATAAAGGCACTTCGGTTCCGCCCACGCCCAAACCCTCGCGCTGACCAATCGTATAAAATGCCAATCCTTGGTGCTCGCCCACCGTTTCACCTTCAACGGTCGTGATTGGACCCGGTGTACGCGGAATTTTTGTCTGCAAAAATTCTTTGATATCAACTTCACCCACAAAACAAATTCCCTGACTATCCGGCTTGGCTGCTGTTGGTAAACCGTGTTTGGCCGCCAGTGCGCGAACTTCCGTCTTGGTGAAATCAGCTAAAGGAAACAACACATGCGCCAGCTGGGCCTGAGTCAGCGTATACAAAAAATACGTTTGATCTTTGTTCGTATCAGCCGGGATATGAACTTCGTAACGTTTACCGCCCGCCGCTGCCGTATCATCCGAAATTTCAACCCGCCGCGCATAGTGTCCCGTCGCCACAAAATCTGCACCCAACGCCCGCGCCTTTTCCAAAAAAACTTTAAACTTCACTTCTTTATTGCACATCACATCCGGATTCGGCGTGCGGCCCGACTGAAACTCGCGAAAAAAATAATCGAGCACGCCTTCTTTGTATTCGCGCTCGAAGTTAAACGTATAATGTGGAATTCCCAGCTGAGTGCAGACGCGACGAACATCTTCCGCATCTTTTTGCCAGGGACACTGCTGCTCCCACTTGCGCGCTGCTTCGCCCGACAAACCCAGCGACTCACCCGACCAGTTTTTCATAAACACGCCAATCACATCAAAACTGCGCTGTTTGAGCAGCAGAGCCGTGACGGACGAATCCACTCCGCCCGACATTCCAACAATAACTTTTTGACGCTTCTGAGGCATACGAAAAACTATTGCACTTCAACCAGCGTCGTCTCAATTAAATCCCCTTTCTCGGTATACAAACCCGTAAACCGCACCGCACTCACGCAGGAAGCACACCCCACCTGAAACGGACCACCATCCTCGCCCCAAGTATCACCAGTATTGGTAACGACCAGACTCTGGGAATCAGCATCAAATTCCAGGCTGAAACCGTCCGCAGCCGAAGCCGCCGTACATTCCGGCTCTTCATTATTCTCCACCGCCACCGCGCTCATACTCACAATGCAGTGCTCAATATGGGCACTGTCAATTTCCTCAGCCCGCACCGCCTGGGAAAATACAAACTTCGCGCTGTCAGCCGTCACCTCACCCACCTTCACCTGAAAATCATCAGCAGAAATTACAGCATCATCATCATTGGTCTTGGCATCAACGGTCGGTGAAGGATCATTGGGATCTTCCACATCATCAACCGCCGCGGAATCATTCAAATTCTTATTCGCATTAACGTTACTGTTTCTGTTCGATGCCCCCGCATTCACCGAGCCAGCACTGTCCACATTCACATTTCCCGACGCAGAAGCCGCAGTATTTACAGCATCAGGAAGATCATCATTCACCGTGGCGTCCTCGACAGTAGCGCAACCAACCGCAAACAGCAGGCCAACTCCCAACACCATCAAAAATATTTTTTTCATACGTTTTTTATAATAATTGCGGGGTAAAACCGCGCTAAAATTACGGCCAAACACTGTTCTGAAACGCCTCACGCGCCAAAATCAGGGTCTCGTCATACCTGTCCTGCCAACCCGCGTTCCCTAAAATCACCACGATAACTTCCTCACCATTATCAGGCTGCTTCACCTTGATCATCTGATTATACAACGACTCATCAATGTAGCCCGTCTTGGCGCCGGTCACCACCAGCTCGGAGGTCAACACCGGCATATTGGTATTCTTAATCGTGTGGGGTATGCCAAAATTCCGCGTCGTAAAGCTGTACCACTTCGTCGTTGTGCCGGACAAAATGTCAAACTTCCGCAGAGCCAGCTGCGCCACCATGGCGTATTCGTACGGCGTGCTCACATTGTCCGGCGATAAACCGGTAACATCTTCAAAATGCGTCTGCTTAAAACCCAATGACGCGACTTTCTCATTCATTAACGCCGCAAACTCAGCTTCGGTTTTACCGACAGCGCGCACCAAACACACGGTGGCATTATTCCCGGAACCGGCCAGCATGGTGTACCACAGATCACGCACCGACATCGTTTCACCGGGAGACACGCGCAAACGGGCCCCGTTGCGATCACACGAACCGTCATACACCACCTCGGCATCAAAATCCAAACCCTGATCCAATAAAACCATCGCCGTCACCAATTTCGTCAAGGAAGCAATCGGCCAGACATCATTTTCATTTTTACCGTAAATCACGCTGCCGGTTTTGGCATCCACCGCCACCGCCAGACGCGCATCAAACGCCGACCATTCCGCTCCCGCGCGCAGCGCCGGTCCCTCAGCAACACCATCCGTCTCAAACACCGCCACAAGCGCCACCGGAAAATATATCGGAGCATACATGCGCTTCCGCACGGCATCATAACCCGAGGGCAACGGATGCCACACACCCGTGCGACGATTGTAAAAATACATCTTCTTGGCGAAATTATTTTCGCTGGCCACATCCACACCAAGAAATACCGGCTTATCAAGATACTGTGATTGCGGCATGGTGATCATATACACATACGGTTCACTCACCAGCGTCATCCCTTCCGGAGCACCCGGAAAATCACCCTCATCAAGCGTTTTAATCTTTACAAAGCTTTCTTCGGCTTCAAACAGCTGCGCGCCGATTCCCACCTGCAAATCACCGTTCGTAACGGTGTACCCGCGCTGCAACGTATTTCTGTCCAGACGAATAGACTCAACCGTTTGTTCGGCATGCACTGCCGGCGCCGATACCAAAAAACTCAAAACACAAAAACTCCCTACTATCAAAAATAGTAAGAAGTTTCGCCGCGAGCAAGTAGGTATGAATTTATAATTTTCCTGGGCCATTCGGGTTATATCCATTGGTCACTTCTTCGCCGTCAAGGTAGCCATCACCATCACTGTCCGCATTATTCGGATCGGTGCCATACGTTGTCTCATCGCTCAGCTTCAGACCATCGCTATCAGCATCACTCGAAGGTGAGCTTGAGCTCCCTGATGAATTCGTGTTCGTATTGCTGTTCTTGTTGGTATTGGTCTTACCGGTATTCGTATTCTTATTGGTATTCACAGAATTCGTGTTGGTGGGAGTCGCATTGGTATTCGTGCGGGTACCCGAGTTGGCATTGACAGCTGAGTTGGTATTCGTGGTGGTTGCATTACGATTCGAATTCGCGGTGTTGGTATTGCTTCTGTTTGTATTGGTATTGCCGTTCGTGCGCGTGGTATTGCTGTTACGGGGCACATTCACATTGCTGTTGGTCGTTGTTGTCCCGGTGACATCACTGTTTTGCAAATAGAGGTACAGGAAAAAACCACCGGCGCCAAGCACGACCAGCACAAAAAACGCAACAATAACCAAAACAATTCTCTGTCCTTTGGACAGGGCTTTTTTCTGCAGCTCAGCCGCACCGGGGATGCCGGCCATGGCATTGGGTTGCACCGGAACAAACGGCGAAGGAGGTTGACCGGCACCGCTCCCATCGGCAGGCGGCATATTCGGCTGACCACCCATCATGGCGTTCTGGGCTGAATACATCGTTGTCGGCTGGGGCTGACCACCGCCCATCGGATCACCGGACGGATCATTGGGACCATACATTCCCGGCATGGCAGCCGGCTGATTTTGTGACAAACCGCCCTGGGCAGTGTTGTCTGGACCACCGAACATATCGGCGGGTTCACCGCCACCGCCCGTACCGGGGTCACCTGTCGGTGCCATGGGAATATTCTGCGGAGCCATTGGCTGATCGCCACCGGCTGGAGGCATGGAACCTGCCCCTGAGGGCACATCCTGCGGATCCCGACCCGGCTGCGGCGTGGGTTGATTATCAAACATAGAACGTTAAGAGAATAATAATTTTATTTTACCTATAGTTTATTATACCACAAACCAAGAAAACAACCTACTGATTAAAAAAACCCTTCTCCTTCGAGCCCCGTATCATGCGAAAAGCATCATCAATATCATCAGCCAGGCGGTACAATCCCATGTCACCTCTTGCCACCGCGCCATGATGTTTATAAACAACTTCATGAATCCAATCCAGGAGCGGCTGCCAGAAATCTTTGCCCACCAGCACCACCTTGACGGGGTTAATTTTCTTCGTCTGTATAAGCGTGATAATTTCAAAAAATTCATCAAGCGTGCCAAAGCCACCGGGAAAAAATACATACGCCTGAGCCGAAGCGGACAGCATCACCTTTCTGGTAAAGAAAAAATCAAACGCAACGCCGTCCTGAACATACGGATTAACACGCTGACCGGAAGGAAGTTCAATATTCAAACCAACGGAAAGACCCCTGCCCTTGCCTTCCGAAGCGCCCCTGTTCGCAGCTTCCATGATGCCAGGACCGCCGCCGGTGATAACGGTATATCCGGCTCCATTCAACATTCTCGCCAACTCGCGCGCCTCTTTGTAATGGACGCTGTCTTCGGAAACACGGGCCGAACCGAAAAAACTGACTTCTTTCTTTAACTTCGACAAAAAATTAAAACCCATGACAAACTCGGACATAATCTTAAAAATCATCCAGTTGATGCCCTTTCCGACTTCGGAAAAACGAATGGCATGATGGGATGCAGAAGTGCGGATCTCTTTCGAGTTGTGACGTTGAGCCATAATAAAAATAAAAATCTTAATGGAGAGTTCGCGTGAAACTAGTATAGCAAAATATGAAAAACGCTCCAAAACCCTATTTCAGTGGAATAGACTTATGCCGATTCGAACCGCTGAAAACACCTTTGCGCAACAACACGAGGAGTAACAATACAACAAATATAACAACGATGATAGCGACGATCCACCAGGGAAAAACATGAGCCGTTTGATAACCGCCGTAAACATCAATAGCCGCTATCTTGATATAGGGGGTCTTCCTGCCATTGGAATCGAGCTGCGCCAAAACAATGTGGTCACCATCAGGAATGGGTTTTACGTCAAGTCCCATTTTCCAACCACCAAATTCATCAACCACAGCCGCATACTTTTGGGGTTGGGAATACACGCTGACAGTGACCTTACAGAAGAAAGCACAACCACTGGCCTGGCCATGAATGCGCAAAGCATTCTCTTGTTTCTGATCAATACTGAAAGCGAGATCAGGACTAACGAGTTTGGCATTTTTAATCACAACCTCCTCTCGATCATTCAAAAGTACAATCAACTCGGTTAAAAAGGCACGGGTTAAACGCAACTGGTCGGGATCGGGTATGGTCGTTTCATTAATCTCACCGGCGTCCACATATAGGGGAATGACTTCTTCAGCCACCACTTCAGCGGAAGTGGCACCGGAAGAACCCGCTGCGCTGCCCTCATCATCAGCGCTGCTTTGTCCGTTCTCAGCAGATGCATCAGCCGAATCTCCGGTTTCAGGCGAGGAAGATGGGGTTTCTTCGCTGCCACCATCATCAGCCGGCGCGTCATCATCCCCGGTTTGCGGCTCATCCCCGGTTTCATCGCCTGGCGCCACAGGGAAATAATAACCAAAATCAGCGCTGCGGTAAGCCTGGTTGGTGTCCGTGGTAATGGCAACGTGCTGCACGCTTTCACCGGCCGTGATGCGAAAATCGGAATACGGTAAAGTGGAATCATCGAGCAGGACAAAATAATTCCCTTCCGGGACCTGTGAAAATAAGTAGATACCAAAATCATTCGTAAAAACCGTGGTAACTCGCGTGTCAACGTCAATTTCAAGCGCGCCGGAATTATTACTGTCTCTATACAGCCGTAAAATCACGCTGGCGATTCCAAATTCATCAGCATCAAAAATACCATTTTCATTCGCATCATTGAATACCAGATCACCAATACTCGAAGAAGGAACGGCAAAACCAAAATCCGCCTGATTAAAATCAATCGAACCGGATGAAATCTGTAAACGCTTCGGGTTGTTGTCGGTCGTAACGGTATAACCATTGTCAGCGATAACCGCCGACGTGATATCAACAGCAGCGAAGTATACACCGCTGGTCAAACCGGTAAAGTCATAGTTCCCGGTCGTGTCCGTTTGCGTAAAACCAATCAACGTATCGGTGCCGGTGTTGAGTGTGCTATCGTCGCTGTCAGCATTTTTGAAGAGCTGCACGGTGACGTCGGCCAGACCAACCTCATTACTGTCAAACTCCATATCCCTGTCAACATCATGCCACACAAAATCACCGAGTGAAGAATTGGCGCCGCCGCCGTCGGTGCTGTCCGCCGTTTGCACAAAACCGAAATCCTGGCCGGTTTTATCCCTGACACTGGCAATAACCACACGTTTCGGATTTCCGTCCGCCGTGGTTATCGTGTAATTGTCAGCCGGAAGAGTATCTTCGACAACAAGCACAAAATACGTACCCGTGCCAATGTCATCAAAGCGATAATCGCCATTGGAATCAGCCGTCGCTGTATCGACGAGCGTATCATCATCGGTATCAAGCGCATCATCAAAATTACTATCCTCATACAGCTGTAACTGAACGGCGCCCAAACCATCCTCATCATCATCCTGTTCCTCGTCCGTGTTCACATCTTCGTAGACGGTTCCGGAAAGCGTCAGCGTCGCCACCGGATTCGTGGTGGTATTGGTGCTGACAGCGGTGGAAATATCATCGTAAAGGTAGGAAGCTGTGTTGCGAACGGAAGAACGGCTATTCGGGTTATCAACAGTAACGCGAAAACTGACGTATCCCGCATCGGTTTCATCGTCATTACCCGCCTCAGCCAGGGTACCAAGGTCGAAAGTGACACCTGAAGCCGAAACCGTAACAGCATCACTGTCATTGGCATCGGTTTTCGCCCGGCCGTTCACCGTAGCCGAACCCGGGACATAGGCGGTACCTTGCGGAAAGGCATCTGAAAGCACCAAACCACTGGCCGCACCATCGCCGGTATTTTCCCAATCAATGCGATACGTCAAAACATCACCGGGTGAAACCGTTTCACCAGACTCATCATCAAACGCTCCCGAAGAACCGGGTTTCGTAAAAAAGAACGAAAAAAGCACAACAAAAATAATCTGCAGAGAAACAAGAAGTCCAACCAGCAAACCGAGCGCGCGAACGGAATGGACTTTCTTGGTATAAAGGTAATACGATTCCTGGAACGTACCGTGCGGATCCCTTACAGCAACAAGTGGAAACGACTTATGAGGCTTTTGGAACAGGACGTACGTAACATTTTTCGGATCATGAACCGTGAAGAAAAGAAAAAGCGCACCGGCAATAAGCAAACCAAGGGTAATGTAAAAAATTTCCGGCCCTGTGAAGACACGTCTCAGAAAATCAAGAAGGGTGACAGGCGCCTTGGATTCCACTGATTCCACTGGTAATTCTTGAGTAGCCGCATACAAACGCTCCGCAAATAAAGGAAAAACGCCATCCCGCCACGACCAACTCAGGCCACTGATGTTCACGCCGACGATCTTCGTAAAACTCAACTCGGGATCCAGAGAAACATTGACGTAAAAAGATTGCACCGCCGACCAGCTGCTATATTCGCTCGATGCATTACCTGAGTCATCACGCGTACGCACCTGATAATAATAGACGGTTTCGTCGCTCAGTGCCGTAGTAACCGTAACCTGGGCCGCGCCCACCGAAGACGTGTAACTCAGGGTACAGTTCGATGAAGGCGTGGAGCTTTGGGAAACACACACATGATAACTGAGTGAACTCACGCTCGTTTCCACGTCAGTTGCCGCTGTCCAGGAAATAAGCGGCGTGGTGTCGGGCTCACGGTTACCGCTGCTTGGGTCAAATCCACTGCTGGGAGCCGAAGGACTGTCATTGACCGACACGACGGTAATGGTGACTTCTTCATAAGCAGTACCCCCATTACCGTCATCAACCGAGAACGTCACCGTTTCCGTGCCAAAGAAATGTGCCGCCGGGGTGAATGTGGTAAGACCGTTCGACTGATTGATGTTGATGGCGAGATTGGCAGACTGACCGCTGACCGAATATAACAATGTATCACCGTCGGCATCGGTGATATAATCCGTTAAATCAAGGGTTTCTATCGTATCTTCATCAAAGGAAAAATCATTAAAGCCGCTGATGACCGGTGCCGTATTTGCTGTCGTAAATTTCACCGTGGAACTCCAGGCGGAATCGCCGACGGCATTGGCGGTACGGACACGAAGCCAGTATGACGTATTGGCACTTAACGTTACCCCCATATCCGGTGCGGTAATTGAAGTCAGGTACACAGTGTCGTCCACGCTCGAAGCCACCAAACCCGTAAGTGCCGCGTCATTGTAAATTTCCCAATCCGTGGAGATATGGGTGAGATCACCGGAATACGATAGGGTGAAGGTTGCGCCGGTGGAAACACCGGTAGCGTTGTTTGATGGTGAAGTAATGGTTGGCGCTGAAGGCACACTGTTGCGGCCATAAGTAAGGGCTACGGAATCGAGTGTCGGCACCGTTTGTCCATCATCAGAAATAAAACTCACCTGGTACTGAAACCACTGATCATTGGAACCGTCGGCAAACAGCGCATCCACGGTTTCACCACCGCTGGGGTCAGTAAAATATGTCGACGTGCTGCAACCTGCCGCACCATTATCAGGACCACAAAAACTCGATGCCGCGCCGGTATTCGGCGCATTACTGCCATTATCCGGAGCCGTACGGATTTGAAATTTTATATCACTGTTGGCGCCAGCAACTTCAGACCAGGCAAGCTGCTCGACCGAACCATACGCCTGCTCCGTATTGAACCAGCTCGAATTCAACGTTTCCGTAACGGCCGCGCGATACGCAACCACCACCTGAGAAATGGAAGGGTTGGTGGAACCATTACCGTCCAACGTCGCCCGCCAACGCAAATCAGAACCTACGGCCGTGAAAACGTGCTCGACAGCCGAAGTAACATCTTCCCAGCTCGTGCCACCATCAGGAGACAACTGGTAAGAAATCGTACTGGGCGCCGGGGTGGAATCGGTGGCCGTAAGCGTTGCCGAATAGATGTTCCCCGAACTGGAATCAAGGGTCGTGGATGTCACCACACTTGGATCACCGTTGTATGTCGGCGTTATATTGAGTTTACGAACGGCTCCGGCGCTGCCACCACTGTTCTGCCCACCGAGCCAACAAGCAGTGTAGGCTACACAATCAATACCCTTATATACATCTGTTGACGAACTCGAGCCCGCCCAAGTACCGCCACCGTCAGAACTGTAATACGCCCTGCTGTTCGCAGAACCGACAATGATGACTTCATTGATCCCAAAAACATCCACATCATACAGAATTGGCGTGGCACCACCGGCGGGAGAAGCGCTTTCGGTCCAAACATCACCGCCATTCGTTGTTTCACAGGCCTGACCCCCTTCACCGACCAACCAGCCGTAATTTTCATTGGCAAACCTGACAGCGTATATGCTGCCGGAAAATCCTGAACAGGACTGAGTACTCCAGCTGTCACCGCCATTGGTGGTATGACCGATGGTGGCAGAGCTGCCCACAATCCAGCCAACCTGATCACTTACAAAATATACATCCGTCAAAGTTTCAGAACCAGCATCAAAGCCGCCGGCAGCCCAGGTACCCACTCCTCCACCCGTAGTCGTAACATAGTTGGCACCACCGGCACCGACAATCCAACCATTATTGCCATCGGAAAAATACACGGAATTGAGCTGCTCGCCGGCGCCAATGTCCACAGCCGCCCAATTGTTCGCACCTCCGGTACTTTTCAAAACCTTACCACTGTCGCCCACAATCCAACCGACCTCATCACCATCACCCTCATAATAATCAAAAATCTTGCGCAAAGTATTACTTGTGCCACTCCCCTGATTTGACCAGCTGGTACCACCGTTCTCTGTCTTCTTAATGGTGCCGTCACTCCCAACCAACCAACCGTTGGAATCATCTATAAAAAACACATCATTTCCCGTAAAACCGGTAAGGGGACCTTTTTGATCAAGTGATCCGGTGCTCACGGCCGTAATATCCGTCAGTGCGGCACCGCTGTTCCTTCGTTCCCAATACGGCTGCGTATTATTGGCATCACGATACGTATAGGCGGTAAATAACTCAGTGAACGTTTGTTCACTTGCCTGCAAAACAAGATTATTGGAACCGTCAAGAACGATATTCCCCGAACTGGAATCATACTTGGTCCAACCGGTTTGATTACTCGTATGGTTGGGAAAATTCACCGCATCAGTACCGTCATACCACGATGTCTGATCCCAGGTAAATGCCGCCGCAAACAGGGGTGTCTGATGACGCCAAAAAAACAGGGCAACAAAAAAAACTACGAGAAGAAAAAACAGGGCCAGGGAGCGCATCAATGTTGATCGGTTATTTTGAACCGACATATTGTGTTTTACGAACAGACTCTAAGCAAAATCAAAGTAAAAACTGTGAATATTATACCACAAATTGAAGCTTATCTCAAAACTTTTTTGCAAATTTTTGGAGTGTGGCCAGAAGAATTTCAGCGCCCTGTTGCATCTGCCGGCGCGTGGTGGTACGGGCAAAGGTGACGCGAAGCTGAGCACCCTTCTTGGGATGTTTACCGAGCACGCCCAAAATAGGTGACTTTTCCAATGCGCCAGACTGACAGGCCGAACCGCTCGATACACATAAACCCGCCTGATCAAGGGCAACCAAAAGCGTTTCCGTGTCAAAACCCGGCAGCGTAATATGAAGATTATTGGGCAGCCGGCGCGAGGAGTGACCATTGAGCGCAACATCAGGGACAGCCGCGCGCACTACGCCAAAAAACTCATCGCGCATGGTGGCAACGGACTGCACCGCGGACTGATTCCGGATGAATATTTGCGTATTCTCAAATGCCTGAGCAAAACCAACAATACTCATGGCGTTCTCCGTGCCTGACCACTTGCCCCATTCCTGGCCACCGCCATACATAAGCGGCTCACAATGAACGCCCTTCCTCACATACAACATACCGACACCTTTCGGTCCATGCAACTTACTGCCATTACACGTCAGCGCATCAACGCCCAAATCCGCAACCTGCAAAGGAAAAAATCCTGCATACTGACAGGCGTCAATGTGAAAAATAATATTTTTATCGAAGCGGTGGAGCGTAACGGCAATCTCAGGAATGGGCTGCACCGTACCTATCTCATTATGCGCCGCAATCATGCTCACGAGAATCGTATCGGCACGCAACTGCTTACGAAGATCTTCGAGCGAAACAACACCATATTCATCAATCTCGACAAAAGTAATTTCAAAACCTTCGCGGGCCAGTTGCTTCAAGGGTTCGGCGACCGAACTGTGCTCCAGTGGCGTACTGATGATATGTTTCCCGCGGTGCTTGTGAGCGCGGGCAATACCGAGGATGGCCAGATTATTACTTTCGGTGCCGCTGTGCGTAAAAATAATCTCGTCCGTGGTCGCGCCCATCAGACCCGCAACCCGGGCACGGGCGGCATCCAGGCATTGCCTCACCTCCCGGCCCAAAGCATGAGTGCTCGAAGGATTGGCAAAAAAATCCGAAAAAAACGGCTGCATAACACGCGCCACGTCAGGATCGAGCGGCGAGGCAGCGGCAAAATCCAGATACAAAGAATGCGTCCTCTTCATGGAACAAAAATAGGAATCTTACGGCGATGCATGGAAATATTCACGGGTGTGGTGGCATAAAGTTCGCCATCAACCTGTGTTGCCACCGGAACTTCCGCAGAAATCTCAATCCGCTTGGCGGCAAAGACACCGGCATCCTGCCACTGAGGTTTGGAATCATTGGAAACCCGAAAATAATTCATGAGAAAGGTCAGAACGTCCTTTTTATACACAAGAACAACATTAAACAATCCATCATCGAACCGGGCATCCGGAAAAAGCAACCGGCCACCGTAGAGCTTCGTGTTGGAAACAATGGCAAAGTAGCCTTCTTTTATTTCACCACCATCAAACCGCACCCGCAACTTCTGCGGTGTATACGAAAATGTCTCAATAAAACCGGTCAGCACAAAAGCTGTCGGCCCGAGTATTTTCTTCAGCCAGGGTTCAACTTTACCGATGACATGGGCATCAATACCGACTCCACACCACAAAATAAAAAAACGGTCATTGGCCTTCCCGACATCAAAAAGTTGAGTTTTCTGCCGGAGTATGACCCGCGCGGCGGCTTCCAGGTCCTTGGGAATGCCCAGCTCCTGGGCAAAAACATTCGTCGTCCCAAACCCCAAAACACCCAGGCGAATATCCTTTTTATCAATAACGCCGTTCAGAACTTCATTCAGCGTTCCATCACCGCCGGCAGCAACCACAACGTCACCATCGGCAACATGTTTTCTGGCATAATGGGTGGCATTACGCCAACGCGTGGTTTTGTGCACGCGTACGGAAAAAATTTCCTGAAAAATATTTTTTACTTTTTTGACATCAGCATCAACCGTCTTCCGGGCGCCGGCTGCCGGGTTCACAATGAGAACGAGCCTGGGTTTCATAAGAATTTCGTAGTGCGCAAAAAGGCGATGAGTAAACGGACGCATTCACCCGTCGCTCCGCGGGCCAAAACATCTTCACGCGTGGTCTTATCGCGCGGCGCCATGTCAATATGTGCCCAACGGTACTGCCCGGTAAAGTGTGCCAAAAAACCAGCACCCTTGGAAGAACCCGCTTCGCTCGGTTCACCACCCAAGTTATCCAGATCAGCGTCGCGGTCGCGCATATCTTCCAGATGCTCCGGCAAAAGCGGCATGCGCCACAGATAATCACCCGTTCTTTGACCCAAATCCAACAATTTCTCGGCCAAAGCATCATCCTGCGAATGTAAAGAACTCATGCGTTTTCCCAAAGCGCGCAACGCCGAGCCCGTCAGCGTCGCCACATCAACCACTATTTCCGGCTTAAAACTTTCCGCATACGTCAACGCATCACACAAAACCAAACGACCTTCGGCATCGGTGTTGCTGATACGGACCGTTTTCCCGCTCATGGTTTTGATGATATCACCCGGATGCACGCTCTGAGCGCTGACCATATTTTCGGCAACCGGAATCAAACCAACGACATGGGTTTTGAGTTTCAGACGCGCAGCGGCAAAAACAGCCGCCGTCACCGCAGCGCCCCCGCTCATATCAAGATGCATGTGCTCGATCATCGCGCCAAAGGGCGGCTTCATGTTCAAACCACCGGTGTCATAGGTGATACCTTTGCCCACAAAAACCACTGGTGGTTTTTTACCCGCCCTTCTCGTAGCACCGGTGCCGGTGTTTGTATACTCAAGAATAACCATACCTGGTTCATAGGCGCTGCCCTGACCAACCGCAAGAATGGTGTTCATACCCAGTCGCTTCAGGTCCTTTTTGCTGAGTATCCTGACACGCAAACCCGGCAGAGTGCGGGCCGTCTTCTGAATGTATTTCATGAAATACCGGGGATTCATAACACCGGCTGATTCATTGGAAAGATCCCGGGCAAAATTTACATACTCACCGATAGTTTGCCCCAGGCGGACGGACGAGCGCAGGGTGGGAGTGATTTTCTTGTCGGTAATCAAACGAACACTGGCAAGAACACTCTTTGCCGGAGTGGGTATGGTTTTATGTTTCACGTATTCGTAATTCGCCATGACAACATTCTGCGTCAAAAGCTCAAGTTGACCGCCAACATCGGCTTCAGCAAGCGTCAGCAGCGGGTCAATGAACAGGACAATATCCAAAGCCTGGACGGATTTTAACTGACGGACGGCCCACCGCACCGTGGTAATAAACGACTTACGGGTCCAATCACGTTCACTTCCCAAACCCAAAAAATACAGAACAACCTTCGCATCGGGCAAAAAAACAGAAGTTATGGTGCGTAAAGCGGGTTGCCACGACGTTGCAGCAAAAAAAGAACGAATATGATCACGGTCGCGTTTACTCAGACCGGAAGGCATGGGCAGAGATTTCCGGTCCTTTCGGCTGAACACCGACCAAATCATTGAATGCGAATGTGAACGGGTACGAGAAAAAGAAGTCGAACCGGTGACAATGGATATATCCATGGAAAAAATATTTTACAATAATGAAATATTTGAGTTTGATCGGCGTCGCAATCTCCTGGTCTGAAACAACGCCGATAACCAAAAATGAGAAACAGAGGTAATCATCATGGGAAACATGACACGGAGGATATGCTGCTTGGCCGTAACATGAAGATCCTTGTGAAAAAATTTCTCGTAGATATTGAGCCTGTGAACGTGGCGCACACGGCGCTTGAAAGCACGCAATATATGCGCCACATCAGTCCGACGACGTGGAATATGAAACCGACGCAAAGCATAGCGCTTCTGCTGCCAATACAAAAAGCATGCCGACCGAAACTCAAACCACATATGCCGTTTCGGAAAATTATACAGAAACGGTGCACCCGAAAGGAGATACGGATCTTCCCAATTATAAACAGGATGCTTGGCTGAATGCTGTCCGATATGGTGAGCCGGATCCAAGGCATCCACAACATAGTGTGACAGATACGCAGCGTTGCGGGCAGAGCCACGCGCATCGCCGTTGCGCAGAGACTGAACAAGTTCTTGGTATTGTGTGGAAACAGCTTCCAGGGCATGACCCTGCTCCGAAACGGGATTGAATGTATGCTCAGATTCTTTGGTTTCACCGCGCAGCCAACCGCCATCAGGCCCTTCGTATCCGGAAAAATTTTGTATGCTTTCAAGGGATGGGAACTGTTCCCGCTTGCGCGCCAGGCGTTTACGAAAAAACCGGCCACGTGAAAAAATGTGATCGTAAGCGATTCTGTTAATAATATGGTGCGTCGAAAGAAAATCAAGGTTGACGTACCTGGTCAGTAAACCGCTAAACATAAGCTGGTTTATACAAAAATTTATGCTATACTATACCAAGAGTATAGCATTAATGCAAGAAACCATGAACAGGCAGGAATTTCCCGACAATCGCCCATACACGCCTCCTTCACAGCCCATTCTTGGTCCAAGTGGACAAACACTGCCACGCGCAACCAGACAGCTGCAAGAAAGGCAAGAAGGCTTTTCACCGCTCTTGTCAGAAAATACACCAAAACGTCAACACCGACTCACAAAATTCGGCATTTTCACCCTGATCGGCCTGGCCGTCATCGCAGCGGCCTATATCGGTATGGCATACGCACAGAGACTGTGGCCGTTCGCACCCAATACGCCGGCAACCAGCACCGACACGACCAATTCGTTAACGATCACGAACAGCAGCAGCAAAAACACCAACGCCACGTTACCAACGCAAAACATATCCAATAATAATACAACCAACTCTGCGGCAAAGGGAAACACGAATGCCAGCGCCAATGCAACCAATGAAAACTACACCCTGCAATCAACCAACACCAACACCAACACCGAACCACTGGCTGCAGATGGCACACTCACCAATGAAGAACTCGACCAGATAAGCGCGCTCTACAAGAATTCTGCGACGGTCTCGGCGGTAAAATATGATTACACGCTGAATGTTGACGCCAAAGGCCTGTCACGCACCAAACTCAATCTCAACGGCCACGGCGCCATCGAGCAGGAAGAATTTCTCTACCCCGACTCGGAAATGGCTTTTGCGTATGATCTCAACGCCAACGGCGTCACGGCCAAAGGCAGCGGCGAGTCAAAATCGGTCGACGGCACGGCCTACGTCAAAACAAACGGACTGGAAACCAATGTTGACGCCATCAATAATTTTATGAAATCGGTGCAAAATGCTTCGGGCACGACTCTCAGCGGACAGTGGGTGGAAATCAACTACGAAGACCTCGCGCAATACTATGCCAATGAAGATTTACCGCCGATCGAGCAGTCCACGGCCGCCATCAACGAATACTGGATCTATTACACGTCCATCGGCACCATGAGTGATGCCGAATACGTCGGGAAAGAAACCCTCCATGGTCTGGAAACCGATCATTATAAAACCGTGGTGACCCAATCAGAAATGCAGGCGGCGCTCAAGCAGGCCGAAGCTGTTGTGTACGACCCCACCATGATCGCCATCATGCAAATGATGGAATACATCATAGCCAACACCGACGACATACCGGTTGATATCTGGATCGGTCCCGATAATCTTATCTACCGCGGCGCGACCAAAATCACCTACCACGATCCAAAAATAAACAACGATGTCACCGCTGAGCTCACGGTCAACAGCCTTGGGTATAACGAAAGCATCACCGTAACACCCCCGAGCCCGACAGTAAAAGCAGATGAGGCCATGGCACAGTTATACGAACTCATGAACATGCTCATCGGCAGCTACAGTGGTGATCCGGCCAGTGTGCAGGCGGTGGTGCAACTTTTTCTGTAAACAAAGGTAGAAATAAAAAAAAGAACCCACAAATTTTTTGCAGGCTCAAAGGGGCTGTAACGAACAAGGGAGTCAAGCAGTCACGCAACACATGCCATCTGGTGGCATTTTAGGATATGTGTTACACAGTCTAGTTTTTTTTATTTACTACACTTGAAAGAATCATATTCCCTTCGGGATCCATAATTCTCACAATATATTCATGCTCCTTACCACCCTGGGCTTTGTAAATCTCAACAGTCGATTTAGGATTCTCAAACAACGTCACTAGCTTGAGGGGGATGGTCCAGGTGGCTTCGGTGTGCATAGTCACATATACTCCTACTCCACTAGGGCGGCCACTTAAATCATCTACTTTGGCAAGAAATTGCTTATTCTTGAGCTCAAATCTATCTTTTGTAATCATCTTCTGACCGCGACGGAGTGCGACATCAATATACTCAACAATAGCTGTAGGGAGAGATGAAAGTTTGTGCATCGTCTCGGTAAGAATGCTCTGTTCTGCAAGAGCTGCTGCATAATCAGCCTTTTCTTTCGCGACTTTTTCTTTCGCAGCGTTTTCGACACTTTGACGTGATGCACGTGGATCGTAATAAACAATATCAATCGTTTCAGTATTCACCTTTAAAGTTATAAATTCTCCGGGTTGAATATCTTCCTCGTTCAAAAAATCAGCAATATGTGTAGACAAATCTTCAGGGTGTGCATTAATAGAAGTATTTTTCCAAGCGCCCATGGCAATTCTCCTCTATATGAAAAAAATTTATAAAAGAACCTACGCAACCGGAACCGCCTTAAAATAACATGAAAGGCTATTTGACACAAATGTCAGGATAGTTTAACATTTTCCTACCTTTCAATCACAAAAAAACAATGGAAAAACTCAGTACAAAAATAATGAAAAAAATTGCCGGAAAAAGACGCAATCCCATAAGCCGTATAAAAACAACGGTCATTACCATAGCCCAAGACACCAATGAAGTGAAGAGTAAACAGGTAAAAATCCACGAAGAATATTCAACCTAAGTAACTGTCTAATATCTCTCTTTCGTAGCGAAAAATTGAAATTTCGAGCGAAAGAAATGAAGATTGAGGAGGAATAGTGACTACTATGCTGACGAAATCTGAATTTCTTGCAGCCGAAATTTCGATTTTGCAGCAGAATACGGAGATATTAGACAGTTACTAAGCCCTCAGAGACGGCTCTCAGCCCAACCAAGGGCTTTTTTGTTTCTCAGGGCAGCAAAAATGCGTTATACTCTCTACAGAAGGACTTTCAGATTAATAATGAAAGGGGGTGAAGATATGTTAGACATGGAAATTAACTACATAGCAGTTTTGGTCACCGCCATCATTAGTATGGTGCTGGGCGGCATTTGGTATTCACCCATGCTGTTTGGAAAAATGTGGGCCAAAGAAATGGGCTGGAATGGCGAGGAAATGAAAAAGCGTCAAAAAGAAGGCGCCATGAAAGGCTATATCGTGATGTTCATCGGCGCTTTGGTGATGCAGTATATATTGGCACACTTTGTGCAGTATACCGATGCAGACACCTTTATGCTCGGTGCCACGACCGGCTTCTGGCTGTGGCTGGGATTTATCGTCACCATCATGGTTCCGAATATTTTTTGGGAAGGGAAATCAATGCGGGCCGTGAGCATCAACGTACTCTATCAGCTGATCAATCTCTTGATTGCCGGCGGAATACTGGCTATTTGGGTCTAAACTCGACTACTAAACTCGACAAAAACAAACGGTCGCTTTCTAAGCGGCTTTTTGTTATTCAGTACTGTAGACAGCAAAAACTAGCGGAATAAGCGAAAATTTCGTATACTGAGCATACTCCTATGATACGAATTCTCAAAAAATCACTGTATTTTTTTGTAGCCGGCTATTTCCGGTTTTTTGCGAAGATTCAGCTCAAAAAATGGCATCCACAGGTGATCGTCATTACGGGCTCGAACGGCAAAACGACGACGCTGCACCTCCTTGAAGCCCAGCTTGGCGCCGCGGCCCGCTACTCTCACCACGCCAACAGCAGCTTTGGTATACCTTTTGATATCCTCGACCTGAAACGCACCACCTTTGCGCCACAGGAATGGCTGCGCTTGTTCGTACTTGCTCCTGTGCGCGCCTGGAAAAAACCGTACGAAAAAAATATCTATGTGGTGGAAGCGGATTGCGACCGACCGGGTGAAGGTCGATTTTTGGCCACACTGCTGCAACCAGAAGTCGTGATCTGGTTGAGCAGCGCGCGAACGCACTCGCAAAATTTTGACAAAGTGGTGGCGAGCGGAAAATTTACCAGTGTTGATGCGGCGATTGCGCACGAATTTGGAATGATTGCGCACGCGGCGAAAAAGTTGGTGCTGTGGAACGGTGACAATACAGCTATGCGTGAAATTATGGAAAGCGCACATGTAAAAACGGTGAAGATTGAGGAGAAAAAGCTTTTACAGGATTATGAGGTGTCGCGAACGGGCACGGTCATGACGATAGCGAAGAAAAAATACAGCTTCGGGCTGCTGCTGCCTCAGGAAAACTGGTACAGCCTGTATGCCATGGAAAAAATCATGGACTATGTCGGAAAAAAATCAAGCACTGATTTGCGCGGCTTTATTTTACCGCCGGGCAGAAGCTCCCTGCTCCGTGGTCAGAAAAGCAGTGTTATTGTTGACAGCAGCTACAATACCAACGTGGCTTCAGTGGAAGCGGTGCTACGAATGGTAAAGCAGATACATGGCGGAGCCAAATGGTTGATACTTGGCGACCTGACGGAACAGGGCCGGAACGAAGCCAGCGAACACGAAAAAATCGCTGATCTCGTGGCCGCAGGCGATTTTGTGAAGATTATATTGGTAGGGCCGCGATTGCGGAAATACACACTGCCGAAATTGACGCTAAAAATGAACGCAAAAAATATCGTATCCGTTCTGGGACCAAAGGAAGCACTGGAAATCATCACAAAACAGCTACAGGGCGGCGAACTCCTGGTATTTAAAGGAGCGCGTTTTTTGGAAGGAGTGATTGAACATCTCTTAGCTGATCCGGACGATGTAAAAAAATTATGTCGAAGAGAAAACATATGGGTACAACGAAGACAACAATGGGGACTGTAGGAAAAATTTTTATTCTGCACGGCTGGACATACACGCACAAACCGTGGAATTTTTTGGTGCAAGCTTTGCGTGAAGCTGGCTTCAAAGCGGAACTCTTACCTATACCCGGACTCACGGCAGAAACAGACCATACCTGGACAATGGACGATTACGTCGCCTGGCTCGACAAACATGTCGCCAAAGAAAAAAAAGTGATTTTGATTGGCCATTCCAATGGTGGCCGCATAGCACTCGCCTTGGCCGCGCGCTATCCGGAAAAAATCCAACAACTCATACTCATTGACAGCGCCGGTCTGGCCGAAAAACGCCTGTCCATAAAAATCAAACGAAGTCTGTTTAGTACCGCCGCGCACATCGGCAAAAAAATAACGAAATCAGAAAACATGCGCCGCCTGCTGTATACACTCGCCCGCGCTCAGGACTACAGGCAAGCATCGCCACATATGCGTGAAACCATGAAAAATTTGCTGGCCGTTGATCTCACACCCGAACTCCACAACATCACCGCGCCCACCCTGATACTCTGGGGGGCGAATGACACCGTCACACCCGTCGCCGATGCCCACATTCTGCACGACTCCATCACCGGCTCTACCCTATCAATAATTCCCGGCGCCAAACACTCACCTCATATCACCCACCCCGAAATCATCAAGCAAAAAATTCTTACGACGCTGAAGTACCTATGAATATTTTTAACTCCTTGGGTTCAAATTACACTTTCTCCTTTGCACTCAAACATGCTTTGACGGTACCGTCGCGTTCTGCCGCCGCGCGGCTCAAAAAACTCCTCGCTAAAAAATACGGAGGTGAAGTGACGCTTACCTATAAAGGCCGTGAAGCTATCACGCTGGCTTTACGTGCTGTCGCTGCTCAGCAAAAATGGCTACCGGAAGATACTGCCGTGGCCGTCAATGGTTTTACCTGTTTTGCCGTCTATGAAGCCGTGCGAGCCGCCGGTTTTCAGGTGCGCCCGCTCGACATCAATCACCGCTCGTTGAATTTCAGTGCAGCCATGCTGGCTGATGCTGTGAGCAATCACCCTGAAATAAAAATCGTTATCATTCAAAATACGTTGGGGTATGCCTGCGATATCGAAGGCATTACTGCCATCTGTCGTGACCGCAAGCTGGTATTGATCGAAGATTTAGCACACTCGATAGGCACTGTATATACTTCAGGACGTGAGGCCGGTTTGACTGGCGATTTCACAGTGCTGTCGATGAGTCAGGATAAGGTGGTGGATGGGGTTTCGGGCGGAGCATTGGTGGTACGCACGAAAAAATTCGCAACCCATGTTGATGGTGAAGAAAAATTTCTGATAAAAGGACGGCGCGCGCAACTGAAAGATCGCTGGTATCCGCTGTTGACCTGGAAAATCCGCGCGACATACTGGTCTGGATTCGGGAAAATTTTTCATGCCGTATTACGACGGTTAGGTGCACTGCCACGGCCGGTTCAACCGCGGCAGTCGCTGAAACATACCTGGCCGTATCAGCTGCCCTCGCTGCATGCTCAGGCCATACTCTGGCAAATGCAACGTCTCAAACCGGTGCAGGAGCATCGCCGCCGGATCGCCGAAATATATTTCCAGGAACTCGATAACCGTCTTCTGCTCTACAAACAAGAAGCGAGCTTGCGTGACGCCAGTCACCTACGCTTTCCTATCGTCGTCAAAGAACGCGACAAACTTATTCACTCACTCAAAAAACATGGCGTCCATGTCAGTGACATCTGGTATGATGCGCCCTTTGCTCCCAAAAAATATATACACCTGACGGATTACGCTGGTACCTGCCCCAATGCCGAAGCCATGAGCGCGAAAATTCTCAATCTCCCGACGCACGTACATGTGAGCGAACACCAAGCCAGACGCATTGCCCACCTTATCAATACCTGGGTCAATGAACAAGCATCTTTATGAAAACTCTTGCGCCTATAACCGATCAAAATGTGTGGGAAGATTTTGTACGTGCCCAAAAACCGCACAGTTTTTTGCATTCGTGGAAATGGGGGCAGCAGTATGAACAGTCCGGCTCGCGGATTTTTCGCTTTGGTGTATATGAAGAGGGCGGCATGCTGGCGGCGGTCGCGCTTTTCATATATATACCGGCACGACGCGGCGCATTTTTACTGTGTCCCCATGGCCCGGTGTTTTCGGCGGGTGTTACGCCTCAGGAAATTTTAAGTTTGCTGGTGGCAGCGGCAGAAAAACAGGCGCGCGAACTGGGCTGCGCGTTTATACGAGTATGTCCCTTGCTTGCCGACACGCCTGAGAACAAGAAAATATTTCAGGGGTTGGGATTTCAGGCAGCACCCATTCACATGCATCCGGAACTGGCTTGGATGCTCAATATTACCAAGCCGGAAGATGAACTGCTGCGCGGCATGCGTAAAACGACGCGCTATCTGATTCGCAAAACAGAAAAGCAGGGCGTGACCATAGAAATGAGTACCGATGTGGCTGATTTTGCCAAATTCTGGCCGGTGTATGAAGAAACATTCAAACGGCAAAAATTTACACCGTTCAGCCAAAAATATTTACGACAGGAATTTGAGCTGTTTGCCGAAGATGACGCCGCGGCTTTGTTTTTCGCGCGCTATGAGGGCGAGATCATTGCGGCATCAATGATTATTTTTTACGGCAATGCTGTGTTTTATCATCACAGTGGGTCGGTTCACCGCTTTGAAAAAATGAATGGGTCATATTTGCTGCAGTGGCGCGTAATTCAGGAAGCCAAACGGCGGGGTTGTGAAATGTATAATTTTTGGGGTATTGCGCCGGATAATGTGCCGAAGCATCCGTGGGCTGGATTATCATTATTCAAAAAAGGGTTTGGCGGATTTGCGGAAAAGTATGTGCCGGCGCAGGATAAGAAGTTGAGCGCAAAATATTATCTGAATTTTGTCGTCGAGTCAGTGCGACGGCGGAGGCGAGGTTTTTAAATGCAAAATTTCTGCAGCGCGACAAAAACGCAAAGAGCACGGCAAAAATTTTTGGAAAAGAAAAAAGAGTCAGCGCGAAGGATGCGTCAACTCTTTTTTCAATGAACGGGGAAAAAATCACGGGCTATTTTTTGCGCTCAACCACGGCAGCCATCTTTTGCTGTGACTGTTCCCTGACAGCAAAGTGTAAAAAGTATTCCTTTTCCAGCTGCAAAAGCTGAAATTCGGAAATGGGCTGCTCTTTTCGATGGTCACCGCCGCAGATAATGCCGCCAATAGCCAATGCAACTTCTTTGCTGTATTCGTCAGGCAATCCCAAACGCTCGACGGTGGACTGAAAAGCGGAAAAAGTGAGAGAATCACTGCCTGGAAGCAGGAAAATTTGCGGTGCCGGAGGCTGATACCCGGCAAGAGCTAATGATCTGGCCGCGACAACGGCTCTTTGCAGCAAAAATTCCAGACCTTGCTCAACCGTTGGTGCCACAATCAAATCCTGCGGTCGCAAAATACCATTTTCCCGGGCCACATGCGCCCCAGAAAAAATAGTGCCGCTCGCCGGATTTCTCCAGGCCGCTTTCAAAATTACCGTGGGATCAAAATTCGGATCGTTTCGTACACAAGCTGGCAAGCTCGCCAAAAATTGCAGAACCATTGCCGCCAGCCCACCACCCGCCGGCAACAAGCCCACACTGATCTCAGCAAACCCACACTTCACGTTTTCGTGCGCCAGGATCTGGTCACAGGCCAAAGCAATCTCCAGCCCACCACCAAGCGTAAGCCCGTGAATAGCCGCTACGACCGGCACACTGGAAAAACGAATCATATTGCGCGTTTTCTGAAATTCATCAATCAGGTCGGAAATTGCCTGCTGATTACCCTCACGTGAAGCGTTCAGCACAAAACCCAAATCAGCACCGGCGCTGAATGCTTTGGGGTTGGTGTTGGCAATGACCACCGCCGAAAAATTCGCTCGTGATCCTTCAACTGCGGCCCCAATCGCCCACTGAATGGCACGCAAGCTCGGCTCCGAAAGTGCATTAAGCTGTTTACCATTCGTGAAACTGACAACAAACACATGAGCTTCAGCTTCAACAAGACTAACCTCGGCCGTATCGGTGAGATGAACAATATTACGTCTTTTCCGGGTTGTCTCCTCACGCGAGCGACTCAGTTGATAGTCCCGTGCCAACGAGTCGTCCACCCAATTCGGCATCGTAATCGGCAGATCAAGGCCACGAATAGCCTCAACAACACCGGTAATGCCGCTCTCGACCATAATTTCGAAAGGACCCTTAGGCCATCCAAAGCCGAGCTTCATAGCCCGGTCGAGTTCCACAGATTCCCCATCAGCGGCCAAATCCGTTACAAACGGAGCATAGGCCATAATGCGGAAAAAACAGTCGCGGGCAAATTCAGCAGCCACATCTTCGCCATTCAGGAGGCACATAATGGCCGCTTGTGGATCTTTCTCATCCAGAGCGAGTTTCAAAGACGGCTCTTCACCCAGGGCATACGGAACATACGCTCCACTCACCGGGTCGAACATGAGCTTCTCCTTATTGAGGCCTTGCGCATAAAATCCGCATTTTTTTACCGACTTTCGGCCGATATAACCCAGAGCAACCAAACGCTGAATAAGCGGGATGGGAGCAAAAAAATCAACAAAGGGATCGTCTGGGTCTGTAGTGCCCTCTTTTTCGGCAACATTGCGGTAAACATTCCCAGCCACCGGTTCCATCAAATCCAAACCCACAATATCACCTGTCTGCAGCGGTTTCCAACCAAAGAGAATTTCAAAAATCGCGTCAACGGTAGCTACTGACATGCCTTCAGGCCGAAACGCAAACGGAATCTGCATACACAGCACACCGAAACGATTGGCCAAAAAATTCTGCGTATCAGATGACTCCACAACACCACGCTCCAAGCGCTCTTCGGCAAATGATTGAAAATCTTCGAAAAGATCCCCATTCGTTGCCGGTCCGTAAATCACTTCAAGCAACTTGACCGCACGCGGTGGGTTAAACCAGTGCGTGCCAAAAAACCGTTGCTGAAACTGAAGGCTCCGGTCTTTGGAAAGCTCAGAAATGAGGATACCTGAGGTGTTGGTGGTGACGAACGGAAGCACGACCTCTGAATCAGCATTCGCAAAAAAAGCATCATCAATATCCTCGAATATCGCTTTTTTCAGTTCTAAATCTTCGGGCAATACTTCGAGAATCCAACCAACTTCGCTAAGGTGCGCGAAATCTTTTCCACTCTCGCGCGGGATGATGAGCTGCGCCTGAGAAGGGGTGATCAATTTACTGTCAAGCATTTTTTGAACAGCAACTTTTGACAGCAATTTCCCTTCAAGGCAAATATCATACAAGTAAACGGTAAAACCTCTGAGCACGAGCTCAACGGTTATCTGTCCGCCCATATTCCCTGAACCAATCACTGCAACACGGGGTATATTTGTAAGTAGCTTTTTCATAAAACCTTCTCCTATTGTCAAAGGGCAAGTTACAAGTGTAAAAACTTGCCGCGTTTTGGATCAAAATCAACTTCAAAAACCTCAGAAACAAAAAGCCACGCGGGCTTTTACTGCCGCCCATATTAGCAGATGGTCGTCAAACGTGCAACATTTCGCATTGACACTGTCAACAGGAAATAGAAATGTCATACCTGACTGGGAAATAAAAATGTCATACTTTGGATAATTGATGTTTTTTGATGTCTGCGCTCATTCGTATTCTCCAGGGATGATTGATTGCCGGCTTTCTCTTTGTTTGTGCTGTAGCTGGCAGTACCCACGGTTGTTTTCGTGAGACTTTCTGTGGTCGGGTCGGCAATGCTTTCCAATTCAGGTACTTTCCCCGCAGTCGCAGGTGGATACTTCCATCCCGTCGTTC
>Ga0155625_103_pt1 | contig 32691 bp, 31 predicted proteins | sample RifCSPhighO2_12_FD_107282 | JGI IMG/M metagenome (GOLD analysis project Ga0155625, IMG submission 107282) | Candidatus Kerfeldbacteria bacterium RIFCSPHIGHO2_12_FULL_48_17 | reverse complement strand
CAGATTTCGGAGAATGGCCAGAGTTTGTACGGATTTGTTGACCCGGCGTCGCTGGCGATGTTTGAACTGTTGCTCGGTGTGAGCGGCATTGGCCCCAAGTCGGCGTTGGGAATTTTGAATAAGGCGAGTGTGCAGGATATTCAGCAGAGCGTCGTCAGGCAGGATGCTGATATGCTGCATAAGATGGGCGGCGTTGGGCGCAAAACGGCGGAAAAAGTGGTGTTGGGTTTGAAAGATGCGTTTGATGGTTTGGATATTGGTGGATTGGGCGGTGCTGGTGGCGCAGCTGGCTCGATTGATAGCGAAGCGTTGGAAGCATTGTTAGGACTCGGGTATTCGCCCGATGAAGCGCGGGAAGCGATGCGTTTGGTGGTGGCTGGTGTGGCGACGCAAGATACTGCCGGGAAAATAGCCGCAGCTTTAAAGGTTTTGGGTAAAAAATAATATGGAAGTTCGTCTGCTTGAGCACAAACATGAGCTTGATGGTTATCTGCGCACTTTTCAGCGCAGTGAATTTTTGCAATCGTGGGAGTGGGGAGAATTTTATCAGGCGCAGGGTGTGGAAGTGTTGCGGGTTGGCGTATTTGAAGGTGATAAACTTTTTTTGAGTGCACTGTTGCTGCGCCAGGCGTTGTTTATGGGTTGGGGGTATTGGTATTGTCCGCGTGGGCCGTTGCTGAAAGAGGGTGTGCGTGACGCGATGCAGGCCAAAGTCTGGCGCTGTTGGTTGGATTGGGTGGCTGCTGAGGCGTCCAAGCATAAAATTATGTTTTTGCGCTGCGAACCAAATGAAGCTTTGCCTTCTGCGGTCAAAAATTTTACGGTACCGCGCTGGGTGCAGCCGCCGCTGACGCGTATGCTCGATCTGACGCAGGGGGAGGCGGCGCTTTTGGCCGGTATGAAACAAAAGGCCCGTTACAATCTGCGACTCGGTCAGAAAAAAAACATTACCGTTCGTGAAGATCACAGCGATGGCGCTGTGGAATCCTTTTTTGAGACCGCTTCCGCGACTTCGGCAGCGCACGGTATCCGCTCACACGAACTTGATTATTACAAAACCATGGTGGCTACGTTTGCGCGGCGAAATATGGTACGATTGTTTTTAGCTGAGTATGAGGGACAGGTGGCAGCAGCGGCCCTGTGTGTGTTTTATGGCAATACCGCGGTTTATCTGCATGGAGGTTCCTTTCATGAATATGCCAGTTTTATGCCCTCCTACGTATTGCAGTGGCAGGCGCTTAGTGCAGCCCGGGCCGCGGGTATCCGTTTTTATGATTTTGGCGGTGTGGCGCCGGCTGATGACCCCAAGCATTTGCTCGCCGGGGTGACACGTTTCAAAACAGGTTTCGGCGGTTTCGAGTATGCGTTTCCGTATCGTTATGAGATCGTGTATGCCAGTGGGCTATATCGTTGGTTCCGTGCTCTGAAAAAAGTTCGCGCTTTATTTATTAAACGACTTCGCGCATGAAAAAAATGGTCATTGCCGCGGCCGGAAAAGGTACGCGCATGGGGGAACTTACGAAGGATAGGCCCAAGCATTTGATCCATGTTCATGGTAAACCTTTTTTGTATTATCTGATGCGGAATATTCGGGAGGCGGGTTTTGATGATGTCACGATTGTGGCCGGCTATTTTTCGGAGATGATCCGCACGTTTGTTGATGAATTTTATCCCGGTACGCGTGTTTTGGATCAGTTCGCAATGCTCGGGGAAAAGAAGTACGGTACGGCCTGTATCTTGGAATGTGTGTCTGAGGCTATGGCGGGTGAGCCGTTTGCGCTGGTGTATGGTGATAATTTTTATTCGCCGAAGGATTTGCGACAATTTGCGGCAGATGGAGGGTTGAATTATGTTGGTGGGATCCAGCATGCGCATCCGGAACATTATGGTGTTTTGCAGATGAAGGGTGATTGGTTACAGGGGATTGTGGAAAAGCCACGGGAATTTTTGGGCGATGTCATCAATACGGGTTTGTACCGTTTTGAACCGGAGGTGTTTGATTATGCGCGTAATGTACAACCGTCGGCGCGGGGGGAATATGAATTGACGGATGTTATCTCTGCGATGGCGGCGGATGGTAAGGTAAAGGTGCGGCGGCTGGAAGATTATTATCTGGATTTTGGGAAACCGGCGGATATTGCGGTGATGGAAAATTTTTTGCAGGAGCGGGGGATGGTTTAGTGGGTATTTTTTGAGCCCCAGGTGGGCAGGAAAATAAATAATTTTTTAACATAATAGTATGGGTGCACAAGATATGGAACGTCTTACTATCGATGGTCATAATGTTCAGTTTGAACATTGGATGAAGGAATGGGCCATTGATTATATCCGCGGTTTGGATGCTGCTGAAAGGGCGCAGTTGTTTCAGGGGGCTCAGCGCAATGGTATCAATGGCGCAACTTTCCGGGTCAGTCACGGCGGCCCGCACAAGGATTTCACGCTGTGGGTTCATAATGGTGAGTATGAGATTAAGATGAAGAAGGAGAAGAGCGGTTGGTTTTAGATTTGCGGCTCGTATATTTGGCCAATTTCGGCGCGATATATGCGTATCATAAAGTGGATTTTATTTGGCAGCGGCATTGGGCTGGGCGGCATCTTGCTCCTGGCGGCGGTTTTGTATTTGACGGCACCGGCGCGGTACAATTTTTTGGTGATTGGTTCTGATCAGCGTGGAGAAGAACGCGCGCGGTCAGATGTTTTGATGCTGATTTCCGTGCCGAAAACGGGTAAAAAACCGATTACGGTCGTGACGATTCCGCGTGATTCGTTGATTGAGCAGCCGGAGTACGGCATGCAGAAGATTACCCATTTTTATGCTTTTGGTGAGCGCACTGACAGTGAATTGTTTGGCAACACGGCGTTGACGACGAGTGTGGTTGAGGAATTGTTGGATGTGCACGTTGATGGCACGTTTGAAGTTACGTTTGATGGGTTTAAAAATATTGTTGATAAGCTGGGCGGGGTGGATATTTCCAGCGGGCATTTGAACGGTGAAGAAGCGCTGGCCGTGGTGCGTGACCGTTACCGCGAGGGTGGGGATTTTGCGCGCACGGATGATCAGCGTGAGATTTTGCTGTCGCTGGTCGGTAAGGTGAAGTCATATACGGATTTCAAAAATATTTACGCCTACATTCAGCTGCAATCACTTTCGCGCATTCGCTGGTCGAAGTTTGCCGTTGGCCATTTTGGTTATGGGTTTGTCCTCGGACACAAATTTCATTTCAGTACCGCCGATATTCACGAAGAAGTTTTGGCCGGCGCCGGAGATTATGTTTATACACCGGAATTCGGGAAAGAATTGTATTATTGGGTCCTGGATCAAGCGGCGCTCGAGAAGTTAAAGGAGGACTATTTGGAATAGTTTTATAAAGCGTGAAGTACAAAATTTTGTCTCACTGTGTAGGTCACACGCGTTCGACAAAATTTGCACTTCACGCTTTTATAGGGATCTTCAATTATTTCTTGAGAAAATTCCGCTTGGCTGCTACCATACACCTACTATGTTCAAAGCATCATCCTTCAAACTGCAGATGTATGAGACCTGCCCGCAGCAGTATAAATTTACCTATGTTGATAAAATTGCCGATGAGTATAAAACCGCCAAACCGTATCTGACCATGGGTGCGCATGTCCACAACGCGCTCAAGGATTTCTATGAAAAATTTGAGCCGGATGGGCGGACGTTGCCGGTTTTGGAGGGGTTGCTGCGCAAGCGCTGGGCCGAAAACCGCCAGGGATTTATGGACCGGGAAACCGAGCGCGCCTGGGGGCTGAAGGCGCTCAGTATGCTGAAGCTGTATCATCAGCGTATGGATGTGCGCATTACTCCCAAGATGCTCGAAGATTATTACAGCTATGATATTGATACGAGCTTGTCAGTTTTGGGGCGTATTGATAGAGTGGATGAGACTGATGATGGCCTTCACGTTATTGATTATAAAACGGGGGTGTTTCATGAGGAGGATATCAACGAGACGCAATTGCTGTTGTACAGTCTGATTGTCGCGAAAAATACGGGACAGCGCGTGAGTAAGGCTTCGTTTTTGTTTTTGCCGTCGTTTCAGTGGTATTCGGTGGAGCCGAAGGATGATGATTATGATTACATCGCCGAACAGCTGCGTTTGAAGGTGAAGCGCATCGTGGAAGATCAGACATTGGCGCCACGGGTGAACAAGTTTTGTAAGAATTGTGACTTTTTGGAAATTTGTCCGGCGCGAGAGAAAGCTGAAGAGTTTATGAAACAGGAAGAAAGGGCAGTCGAAGTGTAGCGAGAGGGCGGCGATGGGGCAGAGGTGATGGTTTTATAGTGCGTATGAAACAGATTTTTTATGACGGAAAACAGGGCTGATACGGTCGGTGATCGCAAGATTGTCATCGATCTGGAAACGAAAAAAACATTTGATGAAGTTGGCGGCCATCACGGCAACCATCACCTTTTGGGTATTTCATTCGCCGGCGTCTATTCTTATTCACAGAAAAAATATTTTGGGTTTTATGAAAAGGACTTGCCGGCCTTGGAAAAAATTATGCTGGCCGAGAAGCCGATGATTATCGGTTTTAATACGATCAGTTTTGATAATCCGGTGCTGCAGGCGTATTTCAAGCACTGTGATATCAGCAAATTGCCGCAGTTGGATATTTTAGCGGAAATTTATAAGGCGCTCGGGTTTCGCATCAAGCTGGATAATGTGGCTTTGGCGACGTTGGGTGAGGGGAAGTCGGGCAGCGGGTTAGACGCCATAAAGTATTTTCGGACCGGGAATTGGGAAGCGCTGACCAAATACTGCATGGACGATGTGCGCATTACCAAAGAAGTGTATGAATATGGGTTGCGGCATGGGCAGTTGCTGTACCCTGGTGGGGGTGAAATTCGGTCGGTGAAAATTCCCTGGGGGTTAAAGCCGACTATACGTGACTTGGTCTATGAAGCCCAAAGTAAGCACCGTAAGTTGAAGGTGAAATATTGGGAATTTGCGGCGGGTGACAGCAAACGGCAGGTGAAGGATACGGTTATTGAAGCGCGCGAAGTGCACGGATCACAAATCAAGGCATTTTGTAATACCGAGCATGCCGAAAAGAACATTGATATGGGTCATATTCTGGAAGCTGAGCTGACCAACGAGGAATTTGCGCATCAGAGTACGTTGTTGTAGATATATTACGCGGTTATTTATAGATTGTATGACTAAAGTTATTTCTGTGCTGAACGTGAGGCGTCATAAAAAACCGAAAAGTTTGAAACGCCTTCAGGAGGCAGTTGCCAAGAAAAAGTTAAAAGCACCAAGTATGGCGGATATTAATGCCATGGTTCAGGATGTGCGTGACGATTTATGTATAGACAAATAAAGGCGGTTTTTTTGAGTGTACTATTTTTTTTAGAGCGCCACAAAAGGCTATATATCGTTTTTTTTAATAAAGTGTGAGATTTCCCAGATATTGCCTTCTGGATCCTGAAAGTAAGCGGTTCGCTGTCCCCAGGGTTGTGTCGTGGGTGGTTTTATAAACTCAACACCTTTGGCTTTTAAATTTTTGTAGGCTTTATCTGTGTCTTCCATAAAAGCCGCCAGCAGAACCCGATGCGGACCGACCTGAGTTGGTTGAATGATGGTTTCATTGATCATTTGAGCGGCTGTCGTTAAGTCCATTAAGGCCAGCTCCTGACCTTTGACATCGAAAGATTGAAAACCTTTATCGCTCATTTTTGGTTTCAGTTCCAAAATATTTTTGTAGAATTTTACGCATTCGTCGAATTTTTTTACAAATAGCACGGTCGCGTTTATTTTCGTAATCATAATGATTTTTTGAAGAATAAAAATTTTATTATCAAATTATTTCTGTGTCTGCAGCGCGCGGCCGGATTGAATGGCTTCAAAACCAAAGTTGCGACGAATTTTATCCAGGGCCAGCTGGATATTTTTTATTTTCGAGAACGGATAATCAAACAGGCTCGTCTGTGGGGAAATTTTTTGCAGGTTGCTGGCGGCTACTCCGACGAGGCGTACCGGTCGGCGCTCCTGGAGCAGGTCGTGCAGCAGCTGTTCGGCGGTGCTCCACAGTTCTTTTTCGAGATACGAAGCGTGGTAAATTTTTTTCTGTTTAGAAAACGTGGAAAAGTCGGAAAATCGCACCGTAACCGTCACCGTGTCGCTGGTGCGCCGCTGTTGACGCAGTCGTGCGCAAACCTTTTCCAGTAATTGCCACAGTTCACTCTTGAGCATGGTCACATCGCGCGTGTCGCGAAATAACGTTCGGCTGTGTGATACCGATTTACTCTCCTGCGGCGCCTGTACTTCCCGGAAATCCATGCCATTGGCAAAGGCGTGCAGCATACGGCCGCTCTTGCCAAAGGTATCAATGAGTACCTTTTCCGGAAAACCGGCCAGCTGCCCAATACGCCAGATGTTCAGCCCATTCAACACCTGTTTGGTCCGGTAACCGATGCCGGGGAGGTTTTCGATTGGCAGTGAAGAGAGAAAAAGTTTTTCCTGGCCGGGTGTGACGATGGTGATGCCGCCGGGTTTGCGCATGTCAGAGGCGACTTTGGCGCAGACCTTGTTTTTGGCTACACCAATACTGGCGCTCAGCCCCAGCTTTTTTTGGATCATGAACTGGACATCTTTGGCGAGCTGATGCGCTTCCTGAACATTTTTTGCCAGATGAGAAACATCGATATAGGCTTCGTCCAAACTGCGCGGCTCGAGTTTGTCAGAAAATTCGAACAACACATCGAAAAATTTTTCCGAGAAGCGGCGGTAGTTAGCGAAATTTCCCTGGACGAAAATGGCCTGTGGCGCAATCATCCGGGCTTTGTAAGCCGGCATGGCGGTTTTTACACCCAAGGCCCGGGCTTCGTAACTTGGGCAGGCAACGACGCCGCGGTTGGTAGCGCCACCGACGATGACGGCTTTGTTTTTCCATTCCGGATGCAGCACCTTCTCGACCGAAGCAAAGAAGGCATCGAGATCAACATGAAAGATAAAGCGCGGTTCTTTATGTATCGGATAGTAATAGGTGTTCATAGTGTATTTAGGACTCACGTGTTTGCGTGCAGTTCAAGGCAAGCGCGAGGAGTGAAGTGAGACGTACCAAAAGGTACGTCGAGCAAGCCCCGCAGCGCTAACGCAGAAATGCGCCAAACGCGTAAGTCCTATGTTTATTGGAATTTACGAATGATGCCGACGACCTTACCCTGGACGACAACATTTTCCACCATGAGGGGTTTATATTTTTTGTTGGCCGGCTGCAAGCGGATGTAATTTTTATGTTTGAAGAATTTTTTCAGCGTCGCGGTGCCGTCTTCGAGGAGGGCTACAATGATGTCACCGTCGCGCGCAAAATCGCGTTTTTCCACGATGACATAATCACCATCAGCAATCAGACTTTCGACCATGGAATCGCCTTTGACCTTCAGAATGTAACAATTTTTCTGTTTCACCAGCTCGTGCGGCACGCTCAGCGTCATTTCCTGATCTTCGATAGCTTCAATGGGAGCGCCGGCAGCAATCAGGCCGACAACCGGCAGACTGGCTGATGTTCCGGCACTATACATTTCTTCTTTTTCGTCTGTTTCCTGGTCAACAATACTAATGTCACGTTTTTTATTGAAGTCTTTTTTCAGAAAGCCATTTTTTTCCAGGTATTCGATGTGTTCGTGAATGGTGGAGAGAGACGAAACTTCGAAGTTTTCGGCAATTTCGGAGAGGGTTGGGGCGTAGCCGTATTCGTCAATGTAGTTTTTAATGAATTCAAGGATTTGTTTTTTTCGGCGGGGCATAATTCTGGCCATGGTTGTGTTTTAGGGTTAGGTGCCTTTAGTATATACCGAAGAATAACCGAAAGTCAAGATGGAGTGTGGATAAGTGCCTGGCTTTGACAAAAGTCTCTATGTACAGTAGTGTTTTGGCATTCTTGTTTTTGTTTCTGCGCATTTATAATTCAACAACAACCGCCTGAGTTTTCAGGCATTTAGAAAGGGGTGCTGTATGGCACATTATTTTGGTCCTTCCCCATGGCAGAAGATTTTTTCTGGCATTATTTTGGCAGTTTTAGGTCTGTTTTTAATAGCGGGATTGTGGGGAGCTGTTTTTTCACCACTGCTTTCTCTTCCCTACGATCTTGCCCGCTTTGGTATGAACCTTTTTGAGCAGGTAACTGGTCAATCCCAGCCATCCCAGCCGACGCAGGTTAATATTACGATTCTTGATTTGCGCGAAACTCATCCGCGGTCGCTGAGTAGCGAAGAGCGGCAGAAGTATTTTGCGGCGGTTGAAGTTCAGTTAGGGCAGGTGATTGAACAGTTGGCGACCATGGCTTTCTACGAGGTCGTCTCGGATGAAGTCATGGCTGTTTGGCTTAAAAAAGCTTTTCCTTTGACTCTGGATAAGGCGGCAGTAGCAGTATTCGATTCCGCGGCTTTGAGCGCTGCTGCTCGACATCAGGTATATGAAACCTACCTCAAACCGCTATTCAGTAGCGATGAAGAATACGGTAAGGCTACTTATGCCGCGTATTCTCTTCCGTACTGGGCATATTATGGCTTGCCTGAATCGTTGCAGGAGTCTCTGCAGAAGTTTCAGCGGAACCTTATGGGAGAGGCCCGGGATTATTTTAGAAACCCGGCTAGCCTATGGAGTTTCTATCAAATGCGGAAAGCGGGCGTTCTCCGTCACTTTGCCCAGTTGCCTCCTGACGTCAGAAAGGCGTACATACAGCACTTTGCGGCTGTGTATACGGCTATCAAATTAACCTCTCAGTCCGATTTTCGCGCTAAATATGTAGAGTATTTGGATGCGGAAAAAGTCTGGTTTGAGGGTTATAAGACGGAAGAAGACTCGGGTCTCAATACACTGCACTATAAGGGCATGGAGCGGGCGGAAGCAGATCTCAGCGATGCTACGCCGGATCTCTATGCATCGCTCTTTGCCTTTCGTCGCGAGGCGGAGGGTGGTAAGCCTCTGGTCAACATGTGGGCGACGGTTGTCGACGATTTCGGCAACTCACTTGCCAAGATTTCTGAATGAAATTTTTTTACCCTGCCTATTCCGTTCCTTTTCCCCACTCTCTCTGAGAGATGGGGACTTTTTTTTTTATTACCAGTTTGCTATAATACTAATATTCACGTATCTATCAGTTACGTTTATGGAAGATTTTTGGTTGAAATTTCTTTTTTTCTCCTTTGTAGTGTTGTGGAGTTTGTTTGTGGTTGGTGTTTTTTTGGTGGTGGTGCGGCTCACGCTGGTTTGGGTGGATAGTTTTCCGCTGTTTGGTGTGGTGTTTTCGCGGGTGTAGTAGTGACGCGTGCAGTCGCGTGCCGATTTTTACGAATTCAAAAAGCCCAGGATGGAGAAGATTCTTCATCGAGGGCTTTTTTGTTAAGAACAATGATTGATTTGGCGTTTGGGTTTTTAATGCCCATTGCCATTTGATTTTTTCTTTCCTCCTTTCTTGCCCGCAATCTGTGCCCGGGCGATTTTTATTTTAATGGCGAGTTCTTTGCGAAATTTTTTTTCACCAATGTCGTCGATCTCGATAACATTTTCGATGTTTTTTCCATTTTTCACAGCAGTCGCTTTTATGGCATCACTTTTTGAGTGACCCATAACCTGCGTCAGTATGATATACCAGTGACATTGCCGTCTTTGGATGGCTTTCATGTCCTGGCTTTGATCGGCGTCAAAAAATGCGCATTTTTCTGAATCGGCGCCTTGTAATTTTACAATGCCCAGTAGCCTTTCCTTTATATTTTGTTTTATCGTGTACCCGGCTCCCAAGAAAAATATTTTTTCTTCGGGATTAAAGAGCTGAGCATCGTCGATGTCTTCTTCATCCGGTTGGGGCATGAGTATTAATGGTCGGGTAGTTTTGCCAATGATACTCGGTTTTTCGTGCGGTTTGTGTTGCAGTGAAAAACCGCCCCCACCGCCTTTTTTCTCCTTTTTCGGCAGTTTTGCCAAGGGAGCAGCCGTGTGGCCATTTGTCTCCTTAAGCAAAGTATTTTTGAGAGAGGCGAGTGCATCGGTCCGGGTTTCCACCTCGGCCTCTTGATCCATGGCTTTTTTATAGAGCCCCTCAAGACCACTTCGAGAAGGATGTTTTTGGATCTTTTCCTGATTTTCCATCCAAAAGTACCTGGCCTCTTCTTCAATTTTTTCCACCCGCGCCATTTTAATCAAAGGCGTTAGGGTTTCATTCATGGCCTTTTTTATTACCCCCTCCTCATTGGGTGGCCAGAAAGTGATGGTGAACCAATAATCCTTCCAGATCAAGAAGTAAGCCCTGAAAGGATTTATTTTTTTCTCGGCACTATATGCCTGTACTTCCTTCCAGATGCTTGTTGAAAAGAAATGTATCCAGGCAATTCCCGCGATTACCACTAGCGCCAGCGTTTTTAAAAGTCCAGGGATAAGGATTCTATACTTCATGGCCCTTAGTACCTCTGGATTTTTCTCTACGAAGTAATTTACATACTCCATAATCCACTCACTTTGCGGTGAAATGAGTGGTCCCCACGCTTCTATCTGGCCGGCATGTACATCACAAAAGTCAGTGTGCCATCGCCATATCATATTCACGACATTCAGTACTCCAATTTTTGATTTCAAGCTTTGCACCGCTTTTCTACCGCTTGGACCATATTTCCAATCGAGTTTTTTTGCTTCCTCTGGCGTTATGGTCCACTTTGCCAGCTCATTATGCATCTCAGTCATGCGCTCATCCAGTTCCTTCTTTTGGTCATCTTCCAGCTCCCAGATGGGACCGTCATATTCACCTTGTGGGGGGTGTATGATGAGGATCCAGAATTTTTTATTGGCCCGGAAGTTGCTGACTTTATTGTCCTTATTTTGATAGAACGTAATCCAGGGGTTCATTACGTCACCAAAGTCGGATATAGGTTCTATGTTTTTTAGTCCATAGTTTGTACTTATCCGGACTTTGGAAATAAACATTTCGTCAGCTCGATTATTGATCTTTTTTTTCATGAAGTCGAGCATTTCATTGGTGTGGCCGGCATGTTCCCAGATTGTCTCCGGGTTCAGTCCGTGCTCGGGGGTGTTGTTGATGACTGCAATTTTTGTATCTACCTCGCGGTAGATCATAAACATGCCGATGGCGGCTATAACGATAATTGCGATACATACTACGTTTTTCATGTTTTTTTTCCTTTTTCTGGGGCGCCCTGAATCAGGTGCCCATTTTTGTGTTTTTGGCCCTTACCGGGCTGTTCAAATAAATTGTTCAGGTGCTTACTTGCACTGACCGCCGACTTTACTGGAAATGCCGTCTTTGGTCAAGGGAGTCTACGAATAGGGTCGATTTTTGTTACATTATTTGTCCTCCGCCCACCGGCCTGATATGATGCTTTTATGAAGAATCGCCATGAAATCCAACCTACGCCGCCTGAACATAACCCAGATCAGCAGCCGTCTGAATCTGAGATGGTTGATGCTCCAGAATCAATTCCGGAAGCGCCCCACTTCACTGAACAAGACAAGCAAGAACAACGGGCAGCTGAAATGGAAATGGTGAAACAAGTACAGGAAGATATTGCTGAGCATGAGTCGTCGCCTGAATCTCCAGTTGAGGCTGTGGCGGAGGGAGTCGGCTTCGATGCAGATGAAGGATCACAAAAAGATACCGATGCCTGGCGCGAACAATATCAAAAGAGTATCGTGCACAGTGAAGTGGCTGTGCGTAAGGGCCAGGAATATCCGGTTCATTATGTGACAAAAGAATCTACTGCGCCGATGTTTGGCTATGCCGATGGTCTCGCAGCCCATGTCCGTGAAGATTTATCACCGCGCGTGAAAAAATTCGTCAAAGAGCACGAATTGTATCATCTCCGCGATGAGGCTACGTGGGGTGGCATGATCGGCAGTGAAATCCGCGCCAATATTGTGCCCGGCCTCAAGGATCCGATTGGTTTGCTGGCGACGATTTTTGCCAGTTTAACGCGTGAGCGTTTATCTTTTTATTTTGACCGCTACGTGCGGCGTAATTATTAAATTCTATGAGCGACCTCAAACAACGCGTCCAGGATTTATTGGCCCTGGCCGATGTCCAGATCAACGGCTCGCGGCCCTGGGACATTCAGATCAAAGATGACCGTTTTTACCAGCGCGTATTTGCGCATGGTTCACTCGGTCTGGGTGAATCGTATATGGACGGCTGGTGGGACGTGGCTGAACTCGACGTTATGATTGGAAAAATTATGTCGGCGCATTTGGATACCAAGGTGCGCACCGTTGATCTCGTGAAAGATGCCCTGAAAGCGCGGTTGATGAATCTGCAGAGCCCGAAGCGCGCGTTTGAAATTGGCGAAAAACACTATGATGTCGGCAATGATCTCTATGAACGGATGTTGGGTAAGCGCATGGCGTACACCTGCGGCTACTGGAAGAACGCGGAGACGCTCGAAGAAGCCCAGGAGGCCAAGCTGGATTTGTTGTGCCGCAAGATCGGGTTGAAGAAAGGTGACCGGGTGCTCGATATCGGGGGCGGGTGGGGCAGCTTTGCCGGTTATGCCGCGGAGAAGTATGGCGCCAGCGTGGTGGCCACGACGGTTTCCAAAGAGCAGGTCGAATGGGGCCGGAAGCGGTATGCGGGAATGCCCATTGAATTTCGTTTGCAGGATTACCGCGAAACCAATGAGCAGTTTGATCATGTGGTGTCGGTGGGTATGGTTGAACATGTTGGTTACAAAAATTACCGCACGTTTATGGAATCGGCCTGGCGCAATCTCAAACAAGGTGGTTTTTTCCTGCTCCATACGATCGGCGGTAATAAATCGGTTCACCGTACTGATCCGTGGATAGCGAAGTATATTTTTCCGAATTCGATGCTGCCGTCGGTGGCGCAGTTGGCGCGTGCCATGGAGGGATTGTTTGTTATGGAGGACTGGCATAATTTTGGGTATCATTATTATTTGACTTTGCGCGAGTGGTTCAAGAATTTTGATGCTGGCTGGCCTGAATTGCAGGTGAAGTACGGTGATCGGTTTTATCGGATGTGGAAATATTATTTATTGTCCTGTGCCGGTCTGTTTCAAGCGAGACAAATACAGTTGTGGCAGGTGGTGATGTCGAAGGGTGGCGTCAAAGGCGGTTATAATTCCATTCGCTAACGATTTTTATGGAGGCTCGCAAAACATCCCAGTCGCAACAACAATCACTGCCGCATGATTGGCCCAAGCAGTGGCATCCTCATTACTATTCCACGCTGATCCGTGAAATCGAGCGGCGCGGAAACATGCGTGTGACGGTGGCGGTTTCCGACAATCTTGGTCCCTGGAAATATTCCGAAGTTACGCGCTCGGCGGCGGCCACGATGTATGTGCCGAATTTGCGACCGGCTTTGGACGCCTGCGCTACGCTTATTGAGCGCCAAACGCTGACGTTGCTGGGCGCACTTTTTTTTGGATACGAATTGGGGTTTATGTATCATACAAAGATGGGGGCTGGCCTGGTGCCGCGAGCGCGGAAGAAATATGCCGAGAGTTTTGCCCTGGATGCGGCCTATGAAGCTGATTTGAGTGTGTTTGACAGTCGTCTGGCCGGTAAATATTTTTCGTTGTTTCCCTATCCGGAGCGCGTGAAGCATTTGTTCACCGAGTATCGCCGTACGAAAATGCGCGAGCTGATCGTGCGGTTTTCCATCGAGCAGTCGGGTCTGACGAATGCGCAATTGTACAGCATTATCAATCATGCTAATCGGTTGTGTTCGTTGTTGTTGATGATTGCGGAATATGAAAAGGCGCCGAAGTCGGAGCGGATGCTGGTTTCTTTGGCTGCCGGGCGGTATCATAAGGTGTTTGATTTGGAGCGGTTGTCGGTAGCTTCACCGGGGGTGTTGTATTTGGGCGTGAAGCGGGCGTACAGTGTGCTGAAAAAGTACTTTCCCAGTTTGCGGCGCGCACTTTCGCGATTGCCGTATGTGGATTTGTATGTGGAAGCCGAGGAGCAGCGGTTACAGGCCGATATTGAGGGCCATAAAGTGCGGCGGGAAGCGGCGCATTTGCAGCGTGATGTTATCCGTTTTCAGCATGAGCGGTTTGTGGAGTGGCAGAAGCAGTTGGAGTTGTCGGCCAAGCTGAAGCAGATGGAAGGGCGTGAGGAGGTTATGGAAAAGTTGCTGGAATCAGCGGAGTTTTTGCAGAAATCGAAAGTGAAAATTGGGGAATAGGGTGGTGTTGGGGGTGGTGGAAAGTTGACATTACGCGCCGGGTGTTTACGTCCGTGTTATTGACAACCCCCATCGCGAGAGGTAGTATTTTATCATCTTACTTACCACGATTATGGTCAACAACCCGTTCACGGAAATGGTTCGTGTGGCGGGTTGAGCGTGTGTCCCTTGGAGGGTAGTGGGTTGCGTCCTCACTGACTACGTTCGATTCGTAGCATGCGCGTCGGTGGATTTTCTGCGCTTCGCTTCGCCAGTCGGGTGTAGCCGAGCTTCCCATGACTTCGCCATGACGCAGATGGCGAGGATCCCATGTTTTTTCCGAGCGGGTAATCCGGCCGCGGTCGGTCTATGGGCTGCATAACCCAATGACTCTGGTCCTAACACCAGAGACGGATTGCTTCAGCTCTTTCGAATTTCGATCCCGGTTGCCTCACATCGTTGTAGAGAGGCAACCTTTTTTTATTGCTTTGGCCGCACCGTATGCGCTAGAATAACTAGAGTCTATATGGGTAAAATTCCTCCACAAGCCAAGCGTGTGTTTCGCGGCGTTATCTACGATGTCTTCCAGTGGCCGCAAACAATGTTTGACGGCAGCGAGGCGACATTTGAAATGCTGAAGCGACCGGATAACTTATCGGTTATTCCGGTGTATGAGGGGAAAATTGTGGTGGCGCATGAGCAGCAGCCGCATTTTCGGCCCTGGGTGGGTTTGCTTGGTGGTCGGCGTGAGGGGAGTGAAGATCCTTTGCTCGGTGCGCAGCGCGAACTCAGGGAAGAAACCGGTTTGGTGTCGGATGATTGGGTGGAATTGGCGGTGTTTGATCCGGTGCCGTCGGTGGATTTTAAGATTCGCGTGTTTGTGGCGCGCGGTTGCCATCAGGTTGGTGAGCCGCATCTTGATCCGGGAGAAAAAATTCGTTTGGAGTCAGTGGATTTTGAACGGTTTTTGGAAATTGTTGGATCGCGCGAGTTTTTAGGTCCGGAAATTGCGATGCATATTATGCGGATGCAGTTGTATGATCCAGCGGCGCTGGCAGAATTTCGTAAAAAACTTTTTCAATAGATATGAAAAGGAATATTTCCGGTGGAGGTGTGATTATAAATGGCGAGGGAAAAATTTTGGTCGTCAATCAGAATAGTGATTCATGGTCTTTGCCCAAAGGGCGACTCAATCCCGGTGAAACACCTTTGCAGGCAGCGCGGCGGGAGATATATGAAGAAACTGGCCTGAAGGATCTGCAGTTGGTGCGCGAGTTTCCTCCCTATGAGCGTTTTACGATCGCGCTCGGTGGCAAAGGGGAAGATACTTCGACCCGCAAAACGATATATTTTTTTCTGTTTCGTACGCAGCAGGAGCAGCTGCAGTCCCATGATCCGGACAACCCGGAAGCGCGCTGGGTGGACAGAAGTGAAGTGGCGGCGCTGCTTACGCATCCCAAAGACGCGGCTTTTTTCCGCGGAATTATGGCCGAGTTATCAGTAATTTAACGCCTCTTATTTGCATTTGCAACAGAGTTGCGTTATACTCAGACTATGAAAAGGATTTTTTTCATAATACTCCTACTCGCCGTTATTGTTGGCGGTTTGGTGTGGTATGGTTTTTCTTCGCGATTCGTCCCGGCCACGTCTTCTTCCGACAAGATCCAGGTTGTGGCGACGTTTTATCCATTGGCCCATTTTGCCGAAGCGGTGGGTCGTGATTACGTTCATGTCACCCAACCCGTTCCCGCTGGTGCTGAGCCCCACAATTTTGAACCAACGCCGCAGGATATTATTACCATGACGCAGGCTGATGTGTTTTTGTATCATGGCGCCGGCTTTGATGCGTGGGCAGAAAAAGTTGTTCCAGATGTTATTCAATATGGTGGCACGGCCGTGGAAATGGCGTCGTTTTTTACTTTATTGCGGGGTGGCGAGGGTAAAGAAGAAACGTCTGAGGATGGCGTCTCGGATCCCCATATTTGGCTCGACCCGCAGTTGGCGATCCGGGAAGTGGAGGTGATTCGTGATGCGTTTATCAGCGCTGATCCTGATCACGCCGCCGACTACGCAGCGAATGCGGAAAAGTATATTGACGCCCTGTTCGCGCTTGATCGCTCCTTTGAAACGGGTTTATCAGCCTGTAAACGCAATGATGTTGTCGTTGCGCACGATGCTTTTTCTTATCTGGGCGCCCGTTACACGTTGAATATCATTCCCATTGCCGGAATTTCTCCGGAAGAGGATCCATCCGCCCAAAAACTGGCCGAATTGACCCAGCTCGTCAAAGCCAAACGTATTCAGTACATCTTTTTTGAGTCCCTTGTCAGCCCGAAATTCGCGCAAACCCTCGCTGCTGAAACGGGTGCGCAAACGGCCGTGTTGAATCCCGTTGAAGGTCTTACTGCAGAGGAAGTTGCCGCCGGGTCTGATTACCTTTTGCTTATGGAAGGAAATTTACGCGGTCTTCGCACGGCGCTTGAGTGTCAGTTTTGAGCGGGTTTTTCTAAAAATTTCATGGATGTGGTATAATAAAAGTGCCTTTTTTTATAAAATCGATATTAAATATCAAAACATATGAAGTTTTTTCGCAGGCATTTTCTTTTTTTACCGGCGCTGTTTGTCGCCGTTTTTTTTATTTTGACGCTCCTGCTGCTGTCGCCGCAGTTTGTCGGTGTTACTCCGGCCGCGGCGTCAGAACAGCCGGTCGCCGCCGCAGCGTTTGTTCCCGGTCAGGTTGTCGTCGGACTGAAAGAGCCGTCGCAGGGTGGTATTTCTGCCGCTGATGCCGAAAGTGTCAAGACGTTTGCCGTGCAGCAAGCCGGTGCGCGTTCCATGGAGAAAGTTGTTCCGCCGGGTTCCCCGGTTGGTGATAATTTGTATATTGTTCACCTGCGGCCCGGCGTGAATGAAACAACAGCCGTGCAAAAATTGGCGACCCACCCACTGGTCCAGCATGCACAGCGCGAAGTTGTGTATCATGCCACGGCCACGACGCCCAACGATACGGATTTTTCTCTGCAAACTCATCATAACCAAAATACCGACGCGGACATTGATTCGCCGGAAGCCTGGGACATTGAGACCGGCAATGGCACGGTGGTACTCGCCGTTATTGACAGCGGCGTGGATCTTGATCACCAGGATTTGGCCAGCCGGATTTGGACGAACAGTGATGAAACTGACGGTGACAGTGACGACGATGATGGCAATGGCTATGCCGATGATCGGAATGGCTGGGATTTTGTCGGCGACAGTAATGACCTCGGCGCTCCTGATCCCGATAATGATGCCAACCCGGCGCCTGATGGCGGTGATGATGCCGGTGTCACGCATGGTACGCATGTGGCCGGTATTGCCGCCGCACGGGGTAATAACAGTGAAGGTGGCGCGGGTGTGACATGGAGCAGTCAGATCATGCCTTTGCGGGCGCTGAATGATCAGGGTAGTGGAACAACGACGGCCATTGTTGAGGCCATTAACTATGCCACGGCCAATGGCGCTGATGTGATGAATATGAGCTTTGGTTCCTCGGGTGATGATGAATCCATGTCGGCCGCTGTGGCTGACGCGGTGGCTGCCGGTGTGGTTATGGTGGCGGCGGTGGGTAATGACACTGCTGATTTGAATGTCACGCCGTTTTATCCGGCCTGTTACAGCGGCGTTATTGGTGTGGCGGCAACGGACGAAACTGACGCGCAGGCGTGGTTTTCGAATTATGGTTCCGATTGTGTTGATATTTCGGCGCCCGGAAACAATATTTACAGCACGTTGTATACGGATGACCCAACCTACGGTTTTGAGGATGATTATGGTTATGAGAGCGGTACGTCCATGGCCTCACCGGTGGTTGCCGGCGCTGCGGCGTTGCTGCTTGAAACTGACAGCAATTTTACCCGTACTGAGATTCAGGATTTTTTGGAAGGGAATGCCGATGATGTGGGTTTGGGCACTTCGATGGGAGCCGGTCGTTTGAATGTGTATGCGGCGTTGCTTGAAGCCACCGGCGGCGTTTCGGCTCCGAGTAATCTTAAGGCATATACCGGCAGTTCCAAGAGCCACAGCATTGCCAATGGAGCCCGCACCAAAGAAACCAGTCCGTATTTTACGTGGAGCGCCGGTTCGGCAACGACGGGTGTCCAGGGGTATTATGTCTATTTCGGCACCAATTCAAATGCGAATCCGCAAACCAGCGGCAGTTTTCAAACGACGCGTAATTTCAGTACAAGCGGTTTGAGTGGCAACAATAAAACTTATTATTTGCGCATTAAAACCCGCGCCAATGATGATTCCGTGTCGGCAGCTGTGGCTTCTTTTACGTACGCGCTTGATACTAAGGTTGGCAAACCCGGGACAGTCACCAGTACAGCCGAGGATGATCATGTGCGTATTGCCTGGGATGCGGATACCATTGATGCGTATGCCGATCATTTTAACGTCTACCGGAAAAATTCCAGCGGAACGTATGTCAAAATCGGGGAAACGGTGCCTGATGATTATGTATTTTTTGATGATGTCAATGTGCGCGATGGCCGGAAATATTATTATAAGGTCACGCAGGTTGACGATGTTGGCAATCAAAGCAGCAAAACGTCGGCGGTTGCGGTGAAGTTTAGCAAGCTCGACCGGATTATTGTCGGTGCCGGCAATGGCGGCGGCCCCCAGGTGCGGATATTTGATGAAACCGGTGATCCATTGATCAGTTTTTTCGCTTACGGTGAAAATTTTCGGGGTGGTGTGAATGTGGCTTCATGCGATCTCGATGGTGACGGTGATACGGAAGTCATTGCCGGAGCGGGTGTTGGCGGCGGCCCCCAGGTGCGCACGTTTGATCAGGAGGGGAATCTGGTGTTTACTCCCGGATTTTTTGCGTACGGTGAAAATTTCCGTGGTGGGGTGTATGTCTCCTGTGGTGATCTCGATGGTGACGGCAAATCGGAGATCGTGACGGGTACGGGTGTGGGTGGCGGCCCGCAGATTCGCGTTTTCGACCGGTTTGGTACGCCGAAATTCACGACCGGATTTTTTGCGTACGGTGAAAATTTCCGGGGTGGCGTGATTCCGGCGGTGGGCGATCTTGACGGCAATGGTGTTGATGAAATCGTGACCGGGACCGGGCCGGGCGGCGGCCCCCAGGTGCGGGTTTTCAGCTCGACGGGGCAGTTGCTCTACACGCCCGGATTCTTTGCCTATGCTGACACGTTTCGCGGTGGGGTGCAGGTGGCAACGGCCGATATTGATGGGAATGGTAAGTATGAGATCGTGACGGCACCGAGCGTTGCGGGCGGCCCGCAGGTACGCTACTTTGATCGATTTGGTAACGCGCTGGAAGGTGGTTTTTTCGCCTATGATGCGGCTTTTCGCGGCGGGGTCGTTTTGAGCGGGGTGGATGTTGATCAGGATGGTATTGATGAAATTTTGACGGGTGTGGGTTCGGCCGGATCGCCTTTAGTGCGGGTGTTTTCATCTGACGGAGGGGTGATCGAGCAGGAATTCTATGCCTTTGCGGAAACGTTTACCGGCGGCGTCCATGTGGCCCATGGATATCTATAAGGTTTACGATCCAGTATGAAAAAATATATTATCTGGGAAATTCTTTTTGCCGTTATTGTTGTGGCTGTGGTTTTGTTTTTTGTGTTTCGTGACCGCGATCAGACGACGGTGGCGGATCAGGCTTTGGAGAAAGGGAAGCAGTTGTATGCCGAAGCCGCGGCGCGCGGTGATGATTTGTCCGCCGGACCGTGCTTATCCAACGGTGTTTTTCCGGGAGCGACGCCGACCGATCAGTGGGTGGTGGATATTGCGCACAGTCCGCGCGTTGAGCAGGACAATTTTGAGATCAATCAGTGTTCAGCGTATGTACGTGGTGAAGCCAAGCATTATATTGAGCTGGATGAACGTGGTGGGCTCATTAAATATTTTTAGTCCTGTTGTAACGTTACTCGGACGTTATCGGGTTTATGTGAATTATGATAAAAAGTTGGTTGCGGAAAATTATTCCCGGATTTGTGCTGCGCTGGTATCATTTGCTGCTGGCTGGTTTGGCGGTGTTTGTGTACCGGTTTCCGACGCGGCGTTTGATCGTGATTGGGATCACGGGCACCAAGGGCAAGAGCACCACGGCTTATGTGTTGGCAAAAATGTTGGAAGCGATGGGTGAACGGGTGGGCTTGTCGGGAACGATTCTGTTCAAGGTGGCGGAAAAGGAGTGGATGAATGATTTGAAGATGACGATGCCGGGTCGGTTTAAGCTGCAGCGTTTGTTTCGGCAGATGGTGCGGGCGAAGTGTAAATATGCCGTGATTGAAATGACGTCAGAAGGTGTTTTGCAGCACCGGCAGCGCGGTGTGGATGTGGATGTGATGGTGTTTACGAATCTGTCACCGGAACATGTGGAGCGGCACGGCGGTTTTGCCAATTACAAGGCGGCCAAGTTGGCGTTGTTTGAACGGGTGGCCGGTACGTACCGCAAACCGGGTGTGGCCAAGTCGTTTGTGGTGAATATTGATGATGAGCATGCGGGGGATTTTATGGCCAAGCGGGCTGACCATATTTATACCGTCAGCACGCGCCGCGCGTCGGCTGATGTTTATGGCACGGATATTCGGTCGGCGATTACGGGTTCTGATTGGCGCGTGCACGGCAAGCCGTTTCATATTGGAATGCTGGGTGAAGTGAATGTTTTGAATATGCTGATGGTGCTCGGTGTCGGTCGCGCACTGGGATTTTCGCTGGAGAAGATGGAGCGGGCTTTGACCAAGGTGCCGGCGGTACCGGGGCGTATGGAGCGCATTGATGAAGGTCAGAATTTTATGGTGATTGTGGATTATGCGTATGAGCCGCGCAGTGTGGAGTTTTTGTATCAGGCGTTGCACCGTCTGAAACACCGCTCGACGAGCCGGATTATTACGGTGACGGGTTCAGCTGGTGGTGGGCGTGATGTTTCGCGCCGGCCGGTATTGGGTCGGCTGGCGGCGCAGTATTGTGATATTGTGTTTGTGACAAACGAGGATCCGTATGATGAAGATCCGCAAAGCATTATTGATCAGGTGGCGGCTGGGGCGGTTGCTGAGGGCAAGGTGCCGGGGCGTGATGTGTTTGTGGAACGCGTGCGGCGGGAGGCGATACGGCAGGCGTTGGCGATGGCGCGCAAGTATGACATTGTGGTGCTGACGGCCAAGGGTTCGGAAGTGACAATGGGTGGACCGGGAGGTACGTATATCCCCTGGAACGAGCGGGAAGTGGCGCGGGAGTTGTTGCGGAAATTGCTGCGGAGTCGGCGGAAAGCTGAGTAAATATAAAAAAGAAGGGCCAGTCGTTGCGAGAGGCGCAGCGGCTGGCTTTTTTGGTGGGAAGGTGCGGGGGCGGGGTAGAGTTTTATTGACCGAAGGTTGCGGATCGTGGCTGGTTTCCGAGGACTGGCCAGCCCACCAGCTTGGCGTGCTCGATTTTCAGTCTCTCGATAATACTTTTGGCCACTTCTTCGGCATATGGCGTGTAAACCATGCCGTGCGTGGCGTCGAAGTATTGTACCGGTGCGCGGAGGGTTTGAGCATCGGCTTGCTGCGTTTCTTCATTGAAAATTTTGTCCCTTCGTCCAATGAAGAATATTATTTTTTTACTGGCGGCTTTAATTTTTTCGATGGTGGAACCGGAAAGCGGTTTCAGCATTGAAAGGAAGGCGCCGTAGGGTTCAGGCTTCAGTTCGCTATAGAGCGGTTCGGCAGCCTGAAGACTGAGTCCGGCAGGAAACAGTTCCTCCATGGCGATTTTTTTTCGGCCGAAGATCCAGAGCAGATTTTGCGTCAGTGTGGCAAGAATGAACCAAAGTGGGTGACGCGCGATGTACTTCAGAGCCGGAATCAATGCACCTTTCAGTGGCGGCGGGGCAATACAGATCGTCAGCGGTATTTCATCTTCACCGCATTGTTCGAGGAATCGCCAGATAGCGTAGCACCCTTGCGAGTGACCGACCAGCGCCGGGGTCCGGAGATGTTGACCTTCAATCCACATAGTTGCTTCAGCTATGTCTTCGGCATAGCTTGTGGTGGTGGTTGTGAACCAGGAAAGAAAGTCTGATTTTGGATCGTGCGGTCTTTGTAACTCCACGGCATACGTGGGGTGACCTTGAGTCGCCACTGCTCTCATGAGATCCGCCATTTGTTGTGCGGACCCACACGCGCCATGTACCAGTAACACTGGCGTTGCATCGAGTGAGCCATTTTTGGCCTCGGCGTATAACAGCGAAATTCCCTGACACGTTGTTTTTCTCTGAATTTCCATATTTATTTTCTCCCTCTTAAGTTTTGCGGCCTGAGGTAGCCGCGTTGTACGTTTATTACTCTCAAAAAAAATTGTAAAATGACAAAAAAATGTGCCAGACTTGTATCATGCGGTCGGATTTCTGTCAATCACGCCAATAAATAAAAAGCCCGCTTTTCAGCGAGCTTTTGCGTTTTTATGTTATTTTTTTTTGGACCGCACGACCGCAGCGTTTTATACCTTTGGCCCGGCATCAACCAGCGGCTTGGCATCGGCAAAATCCGTATACTGCGCAAAGTTTTTAATAAATTTTGCTGCCAAATCGCGTGCCCGTTTGGCCCAGTCCTCAGCATTGGCGTAGCTGTTGCGTGGATCAAGCAGCGCCCTATCCACCCCCGCTACCGCCCGGGGAATCGCCAAATTGAAAATCGGCAACGTGTCATATCCACCGGCGTCCAACGTATCTTCCAAAATCGCATCAATAATTTTTCGGCTCACCAGAATATCAATGCGTTCACCTACGCCATACGGCCCGCCGATCCAGCCGGTGTTCACCAGGTAGGCTTCGGAATCATTGCGGCGCATGTGCTTGGCGAGAGCCTGAGCATAGCGCATGGGATGCAACGTCAGAAAAGCAGCGCCAAAAGCGGCGGAGAAAGCGGGTTTGGGCTCGGTGACACCGCGTTCGGTGCCGGCCAGTTTGGCGGTGAAGCCGCTCAGGTAATGATACTGCGCCTGCTCAAAGCTGAGTTTGGCCACCGGCGGCAGTACGCCAAAGGCATCGGCTGTGAGGAGAATAACTTTTTTTGGACTTGGGCCTTTGGACAGTGGTTGCACCGCATTCTTGATGTGGTAAATTGGAAACGCGGCGCGGGTGTTTTCGGTTTTACCGGCGCTGTCAAAATCAATCGCTTTGGTGTGCGGATCAATCACAACATTTTCCAGGAGAGCATCTTTTTTAATGGCGCTGTAAATATCCGGTTCTTTTCCTTTGCGCAGATGAATCATTTTGGCGTAGCAGCCGCCTTCATAGTTAAAAATGCCGTTGTCGTCCCAGCCGTGTTCGTCGTCACCGATCAGTCGGCGTTTGCCGTCGGCCGACAAGGTTGTTTTGCCGGTGCCGGAGAGGCCAAAAAACAGCGCGGTGTTGCCGTGGGCGTCCATATTGGCCGAAGAGTGCATGGAAGCAATACCTTTTAATGGCAGGTAAAAGTTCATGACTGAGAACATGCCCTTTTTCATTTCGCCGCCGTACCAGGTGCCGCCAATGAGCGACATTTTTTCGCTGAGGTGGAAGGCGACAAATATATCGCTGTGCAGGCCTTGTTCGCGCCACTGTGGATTAGTCGCCCGTGCCGCATTAAAGCTGACAAAATCCGGCGTAAAGTCGCGCAGCTCATCAGGCGTGGGGCGAATAAACATATTGGTGACAAAATGTGCCTGCCAGGCGACTTCCATGATAAAGCGAACTTTGAGGCGGGTGTCGGGGTTGGCGCCGCAGTAACCATCAACAACGTAGAGATCTTTGCCGGAGAGCTGCCGGAGCGCGATCTTTTTGAGGTGTTCCCAGATGGCCGGGGTGATGGGTCTGTTGTCGGATTTGTTGCCGGGTGCTTTCCACCAGACGTCGTTGGCGGTGGCGGGTTCTTTGACGATGTATTTGTCTTCGGGTGAGCGGCCGGTGTAAATACCGGTGTCGACATTCAGCGCGCCCGTGTCGGTTTCGTATGTTTTTTCCAAACCCTCCAGGTCGGGTGCGGTTTCGTGGGCGCGCAGTTCGTCGAAGGACAGGTTGTAATGGATGTTTTGAATGTTGGTGAGGCCGTAGGCTTCGAGCGCGTGCTTTTCGAGCGTTGGTTTTTTGCTGTGAACAGATTTTGTGTTCATGGTTTTGTGGTTAAAGGTGAAGTCTTGCGCTGGCCAGAGGTTTTGGGTTGGTTCGGGTGCGGCCGGCGCCGTAGGGTTGAGCGCCGGTTTTTCGACAGTCAGCTCAACACATGCCAGGTAGATGGCGTCAAACAGCACCGGAATTTTTTGGTTGGGCACGGCGGCAAAGGCGATACGGATCATGTTGCCGAGGGCAATCACGCCGGTGTCGTATTTTTTGAGGAGGAGTTGGCGCACTGGCTCGGCCTGTAGACCGTTTTTGAGGCGAACGCACATGAAGTAACCGGAGTTGTACGGCAGTGGAGTGAACATTTCCTGATAGAGTGTATTGCTGAGAATGCGTTTTGTGGTGGCGAAACGTTGTTTGAGGATGTCGAAGTTGGCGCGTTTTTCCGCGCTGTATGCCGGGTTGGCGAAGGCTGTAAGCAGCAGCGATTGTGATAGGTGTGAGACATTGGAAATAGTGCCGCGGATAGCGCCGGTGGTTTTCGCTTCGAGTGCTTGGTAGAGGGCGTCATTGCCATTTTTTATGCCGTACGTGATCATGCCCACGCGCAGACCCCACGCGTAATCTTCTTTGGATGCGCCGTCTATTTTGATCGCCAGAATATTTTCGTGGGCGGCGGCGAGCAGCGCGAACAGCGATTCTTTGAAGATGCCGTCTTCGTACACCAGGCCAAAGTAGGCGTCGTCAATGATTGCGACGATTTTTTGTCCGGTTTGGGCGGCTTCAGTGCAGGTACGTACGATTTTTTTTGCTTCGGCGCTTGTTGGCGTGTAGCCGGTGGGATTGTTGGGGAAATTCAGGAGGACGATTTTTTTCCCGTCGGGGTCGGTGTTGAGTTTGGCGACCAAGGCGGTGGTGTTGAAACGTGTTCCTTCGGCCGTGAACATGGGAAATGTTTCGATGTGTGTGCCATAAGCTTCATTGAAGATGAGTTTATAGTTTCCCCAGAACAGATCGGGCGAAACAATCGTGTCGCCTTCATCGCAAAATATATAACCCACCATACTGAGTGCATGGGTGAGACCGCAAGTGACGAGTGGCGTACTGATCAGAGTTTGCAGCGAGGGGTTTTTTTCGTAGATGGATTTTTTCCATGCCGTACGGAGCTCAAGTAAACCCTGACTTGGAGCATACGGCAAAATGTTTTTTGGATTGATGTTAATATTTTCCAACAGGCTTTTGAGTCCCATGGGCGCGTCGTTGTCATGAGCAGCCGTGCCAATGGTGGCGTTGATGCTCTTTCCCCTGGCTTCGGCGGTTTGGGCGACAATGCCTTCTTTTGGGAAAAATATTCTTTTGCCCCTGTCCGAGAGGAAATGCAGGGCCGCAGGATGAGCCGCTGTTATGGCCTTATTAAGGCCGGCGGCCTGGGGGTTGATGGGTGAGCGCATATGTTTGCGTTTTAATGGTAAACTTTATGCCTCCAAAATTTGTGAATACTTTATCATACCCTAATTTTACTCAAAACAAAAACAGGGTCGTGCGTAACCCCGTTTATTGTTGTTAGAAGCGGTCGCGCTTTTGAGGGCGAGCTTCGTTGACTACGATTTTTCTTTGATTCATTTCCTGACCATTCAATTGCTGAATGGCGGTGTCGCCATCGGCATCGTTCACATAGGTGACGAAGGCGAAGCCTTTTGAGCGGCCGGACATTCTGTCCTTGATGATGACTGCTTCTTCGATTTCACCGATTGGTGCGAAGAGAGTGCGGAGGTCGTCTTCAGTGGCGTTCCAATCAAGGTTTCCGACGAAAAGTTTCTTTGACATAGATCTTATAGACGTAAAAATTGCTAAATTGCTCGAACCTTAGTTTACTATGTCAAGGAAACAAACCACGCACAGTTTCGTACCGACATAAAAACGGGAGTTCTCGGCATTACTATAGCATACTTTTACTGATTTGCCAAGTATTTTGGATCGCCGGTGAGTTGTGAAAAGGTTGGTTATTTTTTTGCCTTTAATTAGCCATTTTTTTCGGTTTTGATTCGCCGCCATAGACATAATTGTATATTTTTTTGTTTTTTATATCCCAGAAAAGCTCGTTCTTTTTGGTGAATAGTGACAGGACTTCCGGTTCAAATTTTGTTTGGGTTGTGTAGAGGCTGAGCAGGGCTGTTTTTAGTTTTTGGGGTTGTGCGATGGTGGGAACATTTATGGGTGTTGGATCAAACCCATCGGCGCTTCCATCCGGGATATTGAAAAAATCAGTGGGTTCTGTTGTGAGCCACGCGCTTTCTGTTGGGTATTTTTCCGGAACCCAGGGCGCGTCTTTATGACTCCAGTGTATGAGAAATTGCCATTCTTCCGGGGTGGTTGCAGTGGTTTCGGCGGTTGTATCTGCGGTGCCGGCTGTGGTGGCGTTTTCAATCAGAATTTCACTGACGAGTTTGCCTACGGCGCGGTGGTCGGAATGGCTGTCAATTTCCAGGTGGGTCAGTATGCGTTTGGGATGGGAGTGTTTGATGATGCTGGCGAGTTCCTGTTTGAGATCTTCGCCGCGGTACTTTTCCACCCTTTGCGCAAGGGGGTCATTATAATCTCCGGCGATAAAGTTTTGCGGGTTTTCGAGGAGTTTTTCTGTTCCTAGATCAGGATAGCGCATATAGTGTCTGGCTTTTTTAGGAATATTGAGTGCGTCGAGGACACGGTCGGTTTCGGCTTCCCGAGTCAGTCCATAGTCTGTTCGGTCGGCCGGTTTGAGGTGAAGGAAGTTGATAAAGCGCCACTGATATCGGTTGAAGCGACGTTTTATGCCGTACCAGTTTTTTTGTGTCGCTTCCTGGCCCTGTGAAAATGTCACGACAACGACGCCGATGGTTTTGCCTCCCTGGTGTTCGGCGCGGAGGAAGTTGCATACGGCTATACACTCATCGTCATAGTGAGCCACAATAACGAGATTATCGAGTTGTTGCGGGAATTGATCGATGGGGGCGGCCGTGTGAGTGGGAAGGGCGCTGACATCGAGTGTGGTTTCTTCCTGTTGGTTGAGCGGCCATAACAGCGGCGCAAGGAGATCGCTGTGGCCGGTGATAATAACGATTGCGGTGGCGCCGGCTCCGAAAATAAAAATACCTATGACGATCGCCCTCAGAAAGCGGTAGCTTAATTTCAGGATGCTCATAGGTATTATGTTTCAACCGTGACGAGATTATGCTCGGTTGTGTGTTTTTTTTATTGAGCGATGTTAAAATTTTGCACAACAAGGTCATATTCTTTCTCATGCTGGTTTGCCGTTTCCGGAGTGTTGGCAAGTATTTTAATCGTATAGACTTTTGTACCTTTCATGACATAAGTCGCCAGAACATAACCACCTTCGGTATCTTTTGCTTCAGTGAAATCTTCGACTTGCCCGATGGCATCAAGACCATCCACTCTGGTATTTTTGACGTCTGAAATTTGTGCTTGTGATTCGGCGTGGGTTTTTGCCCAGTCACTCAGACTCACGTTTGTCGTATTGTCGTCCGTTTCTACGCTGAGCCAGATACCATCAGTGCCCATTTCCAGCGGCGCACCTATGCCTTGTTTGTTGGAGAAATATTGATTTTGATCAGTGTCTTCAAGATTTGCCAGTTCATACCAGTCAGCCGGATACTTTAACGCGTACGCATATTTTGCGTTATCATACGTTTTCCAATTGGCCGTTCTATCTATGTCGGTGTTGGCGCCGGTGCTTTCACCGGTGGCGCAGTCTCCCTTGGCATCAAGTGCGCAGCTCCAGTCTTTTTCCGAACCGTTGAGGGTTATGGTGTAGTCACTGACGTACTGTTCGATCGTCTCAGTGATTTGCAGTTTCAGGAAAGCGTCAGCGACAGCGCCGGTGCCAATGACCTGGCCTTCGAGTGCCACAGTTGTTTTGCCGCTGGCGGTAGTGACGGTGGCGGCGGCCAGTGTCGAAGCATAGACGCTGTTTTCCAAACCGGATTCACCATAGGTGAATGTTTTGACGGCAAATAGTGCCGTGAGGGCCTGCTTGATTTCATCTTCGGTGGTGTAGACGGGAGTTTCCAGGTTTTTTTCAACGGGGATGAGATAGCGACTGAGGTCACCACTCATGTCGTCATGGCTTGGGGCAACGAGTTGGAATTGTACCTGATCGATGGCATTTTCCGGTGTTTCAGCGATGCTGACCGTGTTGGTTGTGGTCGTGTTACTGTTCGTTTCTGAGGTTGTGGTTTGCGCGCAGCCGGCGAGGAGAAGTGTGCCGCCGATGAGTCCAAAGAGGATTTTTTTCATATTTGTAGCTAAAATTAAAGGCTATTTTTATATAGCTATTATGACAGAACCCTATGAATTTTCAATCCAGGTTTTTCGTTTAGCGAAATTTTTTGTTGTTGCGGGAAGGTCGGCTGTGGCGATTGCCGCCAAAACCCCGGTTACCGCCGCGGTTGCGGCTGTTGGGTCCGCCATGTCCACCTCCGCCCCCGCCGCGATTGCGGTTTCCACCGCGCCAGCCACCTTGTCGTTCAATCACGATTTCCGGTCGGGCTTCCGGCAGCTCGGGTACAGCAACCACGGGTAAAGTTTTGCGAATCAGTCTTTGAATCTGGCGAATGTCGGCCCTTTCCTGCGGTGTGGCAAAAGAAATGGCTCGGCCATTGCGTCCGGCCCGGCCGGTACGACCAATGCGGTGGACATAATCTTCGGCGTTGTCGGGGAGATCGAAGTTAATGACAGCTGAAATATTTTCCACATCAATACCGCGGGCAGCGATGTCCGTTGCAACCAGAACGCGATATTTTCCCATTTTGAAACCTTCGAGCGCGGCGCGGCGTTGACTCAGTGAACGGTTGGAATGAATTTCGGCGGCCGTGTGGCCCATAGTGGCAATGGCGCGCGTGATTTTTTTGGCGCCATGTTTGGTGCGGGAAAAAATCAGGATGGATCCGTGAATGTCGCCGAGCAGTTTTTCCAACAGTTGCAACTTGGCCGGTTTATTGATGATGAAAACTTCCTGCTCGACGTTTTTTGCGGCCGTACCTTGGGGCGCGACTTCAATACGGAACGGCATCTGCATGTGTTTGGCGGCCAACTTAGCGATGGCTTCCGGCATAGTCGCGGAAAACAGCATCGTTTGGCGATCGCGCGGCGCCTGTGTCAAAATGCGGATAATTTCTTTTTGAAAACCAATATCAAACATGCGATCAGCTTCGTCGAGTACCAGAATGCTGACGCGTGACAAAGAATAATTGCCCTGCTTCATGTGATCCATGAGTCGGCCCGGTGTGGCGACAATGATATGTGGGTTATTACGGAGTTTTCGCGATTGCGGATCGATGGGGGCGCCGCCAATCAGGACCACGCTGCGCAGGCCGATGGGTGTGCCGATATTTTGTAGGGCTTCCGCGACTTGGAGGGCGAGTTCACGGGTGGGAACGATAATCAGTCCCTGACCTTTGTGGGTGGCCAGGCGCTGGATCATGGGGATACCAAAAGCCAGGGTTTTGCCGGTGCCGGTTTGGGCAATGCCGACGACGTCTTTGCCTTCGAGGGCCGTGGGAATCACCTGGTGCTGAATGGCGGTGGGGGTGGCGAAGCCTTTGTTGGCGATGATGCTGAGGAGTTTGGGCGCGATGCCCAGATCCTGAAATTGGCCGATCGTGACCGGTTGAGGCTGCGGGCGGGGTCTGTTATGCGTATTCATAGGGAAAATATAAAGTGACCCGAGGTCCTTGAGGTGGGTCACTGGCTGGGGCCTGCCGGGCAGGTCCTATGACGCAATTCAGGTTTCGAGTCGCGGCCGGTACATAAAGCTGTACCTGGGGCCGCCGTTGATAAAGTAATTTATTCTGCCTTATTTTGAGTTTTTTGTCAATGTTTGGGGCGGCGCGCGCGCAGTTTTTGACGATTTTCCGGTTTGTAGACTTTGATGAATTCTTTGACGATAGGGTACAAATTTTCTTTGGCAGCTTCTTCGGCGCTGAAAAATCGGATTTCCAGGCATTCGTCCGAGGGCGTGAATTTCAGATTTTTGAGTTGAGTTTCATAGATGACGTTGGCTTTCCAACCATATTTTTCTGATATTTTTGCGGTGACAAAATAGGCCGGTCTTTCAGCGATGTCGGTGACTTCAATTCCCATTTCCTCTTTTATTTCCCTGCGCAGTCCGTCATGGGGTTTTTCCCCAAAATCAAGACCACCGCCGGGCAGTTCCCATTTGCCATTATCTTCCAGGCAAAGGAGAAATTTTTTATTCTTGTCGAGGACCAGGGCTTTGATACTGGTTCGGTAATATGCTTTGGGGATGGCGGGCATAGTAGTATATTATTTTTCGTTGCTGACAATTTTTTTTAACCGTTTGCCGAAGCGTTTTATAAATTCCGGCCACTGCGAATGCATCGGCGTGGGCAGTGTCTCCCAGGTAAACCATTCCACCGCGTCGAACTTGTGCGGTTCGCCGTTTTTGACCTGCGCGCGATCGACGAGTGCGGCAAAATCCATGGCCAGCCAGTGGGTTTTGGTTCCATCCGCGAGTTGACGATGTACATCACGGTAACCCAGGAATTCATATTCCAAAACCGGTGTGCCATATTCTTCCCTGATTTCTTTTCTCAGGGTGTTTACTATGGTGTCATGTAATTCCAGACCACCACCGCCTGGATCCCAGGTGCCCTGTTCGTCGCGGCATTTGGCCGACCGTTTGCTGAGCAAAAAATTTCCCTGACCGTCGTGACACAAATACACTACGGTGATACCGGTGTAATCAACGCCTTTGCGTGGTTGGGATGATTGATGTGATGTCATGATTTTACTGTATCAGAGCCTGTCTAAAATCTCCATATTCGGCTGCAAAATGGAAATTTCGGCTGCAAGAAATTCAGATTTCGTCAGCATAGTAGTCACTATTCCTCCTCAATCTTTATTTCTTTCGCTCGAAATTTTAATTTTTCGCTACGAAAGAGAGATATTAGACAGGCTCTAAGGAAAAAGCCGCCCTGGCAATACCGAGCGACTTTTTTTGCAATTTTGTTATTGGAGCGGTTTGGGGCCGAACTGATTTTTGTCGACTTGACCGGCTTGCGCCAGGAAGACGATCAAAACGATCGGACCGACAATCGGCACAAGGCTGATGAAGATCCAGCCACCACTGCGGTTGGTGTCATGAAGCCTTCGTACGGCTACGGCGAGACTCGGCACAAGGACAGCCAGGGAATAGATCCAAGAAAGAATCCCAAAGCCATCACTTATAATATTATCAATGACCATGAGAATGACATACGCAATAATATTCATCAGGACGAACATCCAGTATTCCTTGCGGCTGGCACGGCCGCCGAACACGGCGTACTTCTTAAGGGGTCCGAGAAAGTATTCCATATTTTTCTTTTTGTTAACGAATAAGCTTATTACTTACAGTATACCAAGTTTGGCGGTTTTGTTGAAATGAGGTGCACTACGGCGTGTCGTAGTTGTTGGTGGCCGGTTTGGTCGGGAATTTGATATTGGTGGGTGGATATGGTAAAAGTGTCGTACAGATTGTGTTGTTCGTGGTGTCAGAAAGGCGGCCTGATGGCGCCTGCTCATTGAAAATATATGGCCAAAGGAGGGCCAAGGTATGGAAAGGAAAAAAATTGTTGCTGTGGTTGGGCCAGGGCGGACTGCAACTGAGGAGCAGTGCAAGCTTGCCTATGATATAGGATTTATGATAGCTGAAAATAATTGGGTTCTCGTTAATGGTGGTGTGCGACATGGGGTTATGCAAAGTTCTTCTCATGGCGCGCATGATTGTAAGGGTGAGATTATTGGTATATTACCCTATCGGTTACCTTCCGAAACACATCAACCCTCAGGATACCTCACTATATGTATTCAAACCAACCTTGCGGAGGCCCGAAACACTATCATAGCGCAGACGTGTGATGTCATGATTGCGATTGGCATGTGTCCAGGAACGGCGAGTGAGGTGGCTTTTGCTATTAAAGAAGGGAAACCTGTCATCTTGCTGGGGCATGATGTTAAGTCGCTCGAGTTTTTTCGTGATGTTTTAAAAGGGAGTGTGTATTGCCCTGAAAATATCGGGCTTGCAGAATCGTATATCAAACTTTCTTTTAGAGCTTGATTTTTTCGATTATAAACCCAAAGGCTAGGAGGAAATTCAGATGAAAGCAGATCAAGCCATTACTGATGATGGCCGAACTTTTCACATTGGCAATCGAGCCGGCGAACTCGCACCGTACTGTTTGATTACGGGTGATCCTGGACGCGTTGAGAATGTTGTTCATGCGTCTCGAAAACCTGACTCACCCGATGATTTTAAATTTTTTGAAAATCCTAAAAAAGTCAGTATGAGGCTGTAGAACAATAAAGAATAAATAGGGTATCTTTGTCCTTTACAACGAGTGGTTTATCCACTCCTCAAACAGTCATTTTTGTGCTAAAAT
>Ga0155625_109_pt1 | contig 33408 bp, 32 predicted proteins | sample RifCSPhighO2_12_FD_107282 | JGI IMG/M metagenome (GOLD analysis project Ga0155625, IMG submission 107282) | Candidatus Kerfeldbacteria bacterium RIFCSPHIGHO2_12_FULL_48_17 | reverse complement strand
CTTAAACAACTCAGGCCTTCCACGGTGTCATATTATATCGGTCAACCAGTGTGATTTTCAGGGCGTTTCGGTGTCTTTATTATATCGGTTGACACGTATGCTATGCTTGAGGCATGCTTTCCCAATCGCAGGAAAAATTGATACGTTCGCTGCATAACAAAAAAGGCCGTGATGCCAGTGGTTTGTGTTTGGTTGAGGGGCGCAAGGTGGTGCGGGTGGCTACGGAAGCCCGCGCCGTCGAGTTTTCCTTCACGTCCAAGGATAGTCGTGATTTTGCTGCGCTGGTTACTACCGAAACGCCGCAGGATATTGCTGCTGTGGCGCGTTGTCCGCAGTGGGATGATGCTGATATTCAGCGCGCCCCGACATTGGTCGTGCTTGACGGTGTGCAGGATCCGGGGAATGTGGGGACGATTGTGCGCCTATGTTTGGGTTTTGATGCGGCTTTGGTGTTGGTGGAATCGGCTGATGCGGCCAGTCCCAAGGTGGTGCGCTCGTCAGTTGGCGCTGTGTTTCAGGTGCCGTCGCTTCCGATGACGCGCGCTGATGCGGAGGAATATGTGGCGTCATTTGCTGATGAGCGACCGGTGTTTCGTTTGGAGAAAGTGAGCGGTGGCGTCGGGGTTGATGCGGCGCGCGCGCAGAAGCAGCAGAAGATTATTGTGATTGCCGGATCGGAAGGCAAGGGTATTCGTATGTCGGCTCCGGGAATATCTTTGGTTATTGCACATAGTCAGGCGCTGGAGTCGTTGAATGTGGCACAGGCGGTGGGAATTGTTTTGCATGAGCGCTATAATAGCGTTATACTACATAGGTAAAAGGTCACCAAAAAAATAAATAAAAATATGAAACAGAATACGTTTTTGCGCGGTTGGGTATTGATTTTGCTGGTTTTCAGTTTGTTTGTGAATGCCATGGCGAATTATTTACCCATTGGCGGCAAAACGACCGGCGAGATTTCCAATCAGTTTGACATATTTTTTGTGCCGGCGGCCTATGTCTTTTCTATTTGGGGTTTGATTTATGTGGCGCTGACCGCTTTTGCGATTTACCAGACTTTTTCCTTGCATGCTCACAAATCCCGGTTGGAAAATATGCAGATGATTCGCATGTGGTTTATTTTGGGTGCGGTTGCCAACAGCACCTGGATATTTTTGTGGCATCTTGGATATCCGGTGGCCAGTGTCGTGCCGATGATTGTTTTGCTGGTAAGTTTGGTGATGGCCTATGCGGAAATTGAGCGGCGGGTGAAAAAATTTACGCGGGCTGATTGGTGGTTGGTGCATGCGCCGTTCAGTTTGTATCTCGGTTGGATCAGCGTGGCAACGATCGCCAATATTTCGGTGGCGTTGTATGTTTTGGGGTGGTCGCACTGTGGTGTCGGTCCGGAAACATGGGCAGCGATGATGATGGTCGTGGCAGCGATTGTGGCTGGTTTGATGGCATACAAACATCATGATGCTATTTTTGTGGCGGTGGTGATGTGGGCTATTATCGGTATTCGCGCCAAGTTTCCTGGCGTGTATATTATTTCCAGTACAGCGGAATTGACGGTGATCGCGCTCATGGCGTTTTTGTTGGTGGCGCTGGTGGGTTGGCAACATAAAATGTCGGTTGGTGCGCCGGCGAAATCGATCCGCAAACCCAGAAAACGCAGGAAAAAGTAATCCGAGCGTGATTTTGATACGGATTTGTCATTTTTTTCTTGGATATACCGTATTGCCCGCAATGAAATGATCAATCAATAAAGACCGGCAAGGATTGTCGGTCTTTTTGTTTGCTGTGAGTGGCTGGGTTTTGCGATGGACGCTCGCTATTATCGCGTAATGTCGTATCCAACAATAAAGTACTGAATTTCCTCTTCGCGGCCCTCAGGTAGGTCGTTTATATTTTTGGGAAGGTTCCCTAAGCCACCTTTCTCTCGGTAGACCACGTTGCCATCGAGTTTTCCTTCAATGATATAAGGAACCTTATATCGTGCCGAATCAGTGCGTGAATTCATTTCTGTCTGCCAAAAATCCTGGGCTGTCTTGAGTCCTTCGCTGCCCAGGCCCATGGATTTTTCGAAGGCATGAGAGGCCGTTTCAGGAATCTTTTCGCCTTTGTATGTTGTTGAAAAATCACCGGTGATTTTTGCCGGTTTTTCCTGGTCATTTTGAGGAGAAATATTTCGTTCGAAGTTTTTTTCCATAGATAGGGGGTTAATGATGTATCTATTATAGAGCCTTTTGTTCGATGCTGCAAAGAGGTTGTTTTTTGACAAAAAGGGGACTTATCCGTATGATGCGCTTAGCATTTTGGCAAATGGGAGGGGCGGGTTTTGATCCGGCCTCCTGTGTTTTTCATAGGAAATTTGTCACAATGATATCAACCTGTGCTGTGTGTGCTCACCGGCCAGCGCGGGGAAGAATAATGGTGAGGGGTTTTGTTGATGCCCTTTGACAAAGGAGAACTAACATGGTGCCTTATTATGTTGACCAACGAAATCTGATGTTTTGGCCCAAAGTTTTTGGCTTTGATGATAGCCTGAGGACTTGGCCATTTCTTTCAGAAGAGCTAGTCGGGAAGGAAGATACTGCAGACCTTGAGTCTCAGGATGGGAAGATGAAAAGTACTATTTCTCCTGAGCTCATACAGGATTTCTTGCAGCAGACCGTTGAGTTCGCTGCTGATGAAATTGCCCCGCTCTATCTTAAGTACAATGCCGGTGTCGGTTTAGGACCGGGAGAAAGGGGTACATATTTTGAGAATGGAAATGTGTTTGTCCCACCTCCATACAGACGGGTCTTGAAGCTTTTTAATGACCTCGGTCTCGGGCGCATTGATATTTCGCCGGAAAACGGGGGTTTGGGCTTACCGCATTATGTTGAGTCGCTTATGGCCCTTGCCTATGTCGGTGCTGATCCACCGTTCGCCTTACTCCCCGGACTTACATTTTCGGGGGCACGGGTGCTTGAAAAATACGGCAGTCCATGGTTGAAGAAAGTTTTCTTGCCGAAACTTGTGAAGCAGGAGTGGCTGGCGGCGATGACCATGACGGAAGAGAAGGTTGGCAGTAATCTCCCGGACATGGAGACGATTGCTACCTGGAAAGAGGGAGATGTTTTCCTGATAAAGGGGCAGAAGGTTTTCATTTCAGGTGGAGATCATGACGTCACCGGAAATATTATTCATTTTTTGCTGGCCCAAACACAGATGCCTGATGGAACTTGGGAGATCAGTCTATTCGCGGTGCCGAAGTTTCTTGTTGATGAGGAGGGGAATATCATGGGTCCCAACGGTTGTACTACCCTTGGTATAGAGAAGAAATTAGGCTTAGATGAGTCGGCGACGTGCTCCATAGGTTTCGGGAATGGCGGCGGGGAGTGCATTGGTTATTTGATTGGAGAACTGGGTAAGGGTTTAAAGCAGCTTTTAATCAGCATGATGAATGAATCCCGGCTTTTTGTCGGGATTCAGGCCTGCAGCACCATGGCCCGTGCATATCGTCTCGCGCTTGTGCACGCCCGTGAACGCGATATTTATGAAGGGAAATTGATTGATCTCGAGGATGTTCGTCGGCGCCTGACCATGAGTAAGTGTCAAATTGATGGCTGGACGGCGTTGCTTCTTTTAGCGTCGTTTGCCAAGGATATGGCCAAGTTGGCTGATTTTAATGGTGACCGCGTCCAGAAGATGCAGTGGGAGGGGTTATTGGCTTTGTTAACTCCACTCTGTAAGATGGGCGCGTCCGATGCAGCCAAGAAAGTGATTGATAGTTGCAAGACTGTGAAGGGTGGGTGGGGCTATATCCTTGTAGAAGGGATTGCTTCTCTGCTGCGTGACTGTCATGTGTTCGACCTTTATGAGGGTGCCAATCCCGTAATGGTTGATCATGTGCTAAAGCGTGTTCTCCCTTCCGCGAATGGCGCTATCTGGGCTGGTCTGCAGGCGATGGTGGTGGCGGAGTGTGAGGAGTGGCAGGAAGCTGACACCCTGAGGACTGAGGCACAAAGTCTGGCTAATTTTTTTCAAGGCTTTGGAAAAATCGTCGCTGAGTTCGTTTCGATTTTTGTTGACGCCAAAAAGAAAAAAGAAGAACGGACCGTTCAACCCCACATTCTGGCGCATTATAAGAGCCAGTCGTATGCTTTCGTTGAAGCCATGAATCGTTTGTTGCTTTCGTACGTGTTGCTTAAAGGAGCGGTGGCTGCCAACAAGGCGCTTGATGAGAAGCATAGATTTCATCAGGCGAATAATTCGACCATCGAAGCCTATGATGCTGCCGTTGAAAATGATCCCGAATGTGCTTTTTATCTGGATAAGGTTGTCCAGGTTCGGTATTTTTTTCAGTGGGAGTTACCGAAGGTCACTGCGTTTTGCACCAGCTATAGCCGAGTTGGCAACGGTTACAGCGGCATGTCCTTCTGATATTTTTGCGGGCTGTTTTTTTGAAACAGACCTGATCGCTTTATGCTTTCAGGCCTGTTTTATTTTCTGCGGGCGAATTATTTTATCCAGACCGTTTTGATATTCATAAAAGCTTTGATGCCGTAGCTGGCGAGTTCGCGGCCATAGCCTGATTTTTTGATGCCACCAAACGGCATACGTGGGTCGGATTTCACCAGGCCATTCACAAACACGGCCCCGGCTTCAATTTGCGGGATGAGTTTTTTAGCGGTTTCGGTGCTTTTGGTCCAGATCGATGCGCCGAGACCAAAACGCGTGTCATTGGCCACCCTCACCGCTTCGTTGGCGTCTTTCACCGTAATCACCGCCGCTACCGGGCCAAACATTTCTTTGTCGTAGGCCGGCATGCCGGGCCGCACATCAGTCAAAATCGTCGGTTCATAAAACCAGCCTTTTCCACCCACGCGCTTGCCGCCGCACACCAGCTTCGCGCCGGCCGCCACTGATTTTTCCACCAGCGCAGCTATGTCGTTCAATCCTTGCTCTGTTGCCAAGGGCCCAATCTGCGTCGCTGTATCGAGCGGATCGCCAATTTTCAATGCGGTGAATTTTTCACAAAACATTTTTACAAATTCCTCGGCGCGTTCACTCACCACAATAAATCGTTTGGCCGCAATGCAGCTCTGCCCATTGTTCTGCAAACGGGCGGTGACGCCAATTTCACAGGCTGCCGCCACATCAGCATCGGCTAAAATAATAAACGGATCACTGCCGCCAAGTTCCAGGACACTCGGTTTGATTTCCCGTCCCGCCGTCGCACCCACCTGTACACCGGCGCCTTCACTGCCCGTCAGCGTTACGGCTTTCACCCGCGCATCGCTGATCAACGCATCTACCCGCGCCGACCCAATCAACAGATTTTGAAACACGCCCACCGGAAAACCGGCATCGACAAACACCTGCTCCAACGTTTGCGCGCTCTGCGGCACATTGGAAGCGTGTTTTAGTAAACCCACATTGCCGGCCATGACCGCCGGTGCCGCAAACCGCATGACCTGCCAAAAGGCATAATTCCACGGCATTACGGCCAACACTATGCCCAAAGGTTCAAAGGCCACATAACTTTCGCTGGCGTCCGTTTTCACCATTTCGGGTGCCACGATTTTGGCCGTTTCATCAGCATAGTATTCACACACCCAGGCGCACTTTTCCACTTCGGCCACGGCTTGCGTCACCGGTTTGCCCATTTCCTTCGTCAGCATTTCGCCATACTGCTGCTTGCGTTCGCGCAACAACACAGCTACCTTGTGCAGCAACACCTGTCGTTCGGTAAATGTCGTTTCCCGCCACTGCATAAATCTGCCCTGCGCCTGCGCAATTTTTTTTTCCAACTCAGTATCACTTAATTCAGCGAATTCCGCCATCGTCTCACCCGTCGTCGGATTTACAGAAATAAATTTTTTCATATATTTTGCATTAAAAAGCTGATGCGGTGCTTACGCCCGCCCGCGTCTAAATATTTTTTGTTATCGCACTCAGCTGGTTCAACACGCGTTCATTTTCTGAATAATCAATCGGCAATTCAACGACGTGAACCCCGCCATCAACAAACGTTTTTTCTAGCAACGGCACCAACTCGCGCGCCGTACTCACGCGATGTCCATGCGCGCCATAGGCCGCTGCATACTTCACAAAATCCGGATTGCCAAAATCCAGGCCAAAGTCCGTAAAACCGCTCGCCGCCTGTTTCCAGCGAATCATGCCGTACTGCCGGTCAACCAAAACCAGCACGGTGATATCCAACTTCAGTCGTACCGCCGTTTCCAATTCCTGCGAATTCATCATAAACCCGCCGTCGCCGGCCACAACCAAGACCCGCCGTTCCGGCATTACCAGCTTGGCCGCCATGCCCGACGGCAACCCCGCGCCCATCGTCGCCAGAGCATTATCGAGCAGCAACGTATTTTTTCGCCGCGCCTGATACTGCCGCGCAAACCAGATTTTGTACATGCCGTTGTCGAGCGTCACAATATCTTCTTCACCCATTACGCGCCGCACGTCGGCAACAATCCGCTGGGGAATCATCGGGAAGCGCGCGTCGTCAGCCGTTTCAGCGACATGCGCCACAAACGCCGTCTTCACGCGCAAAAAATGTTCAAAATCCCAGTGGGGCTGCGGCTTCACGAGCTCTTTCAGTTGCCACACCGCATTCGCAATATCGCCCACCACTTCCAGTTGCGGAAAATAAATATCATCAACCTTGGCCGTGAAAAAATTCATGTGAATAACCTGAGCGCTGCCGCGCTGCATAATAAAAGGCGGTTTTTCGACGACATCGTGACCGACGTTGATAATGAGATCGGCTTTTTCCAGGGCATGGTGAACGTAATCGCCCGCGCTCAATGCGGCTGTACCGAGAAATAACGGATGCTGCTCATCCACGACGCCCTTGCCCATCTGCGTATTGAAAAAGGGGATGCCGGTGGCGTCAATGAATTCGCGCAGCATTTTGGAAGTGAGTTTGCGATTGGCACCGGCCCCAATTAAAATCAGCGGACGGTGCGCGGTCGTGATCATGCTGGCGGCCTGGGCAATGGCTTTGGCTTCGGCCACCGGGCGGCGGACTTTTTTGACGGGAAAAATTTCCGCTTCAGTGGATTCGCAGGCGACGTCTTCGGGCAGCTCGAGGTGCACGGCTCCGGGTCGTTCTTCTTCGGCGAGGCGCATCGCTTCACGCACGCGCGAGGGAATGTTACCGGCATTGACGATCTGCGCGGTATATTTCGTGATCGGTTTCATGAAGTTGACCGTTTCGATGATTTGGAAATGGCCCTGCTTGCTGCGCTTGATCGGTTTTTGGCCGGTGATCATCATCATGGGCATACCGCCGAGGGTGGCGTAAGCGGCCGGAGTGGCCAGGTTGGTGGCGCCGGGGCCGAGGGTGGATAACGCGACGCCGGCTTTACCGGTGAGGCGGCCGATGGTGGCGGCCATAAAACCGGCGGATTGTTCGTGGCGGGTGGTGATGAGCTGGATGCCGGAGTGGGCCAGGGAGTTGAGGAAATCAAGGTTTTCTTCGCCGGGGACGCCAAAGATGTAGGAGACGCCTTCGTTTTCTAGGGCGCGGATGAATATGTTGGAACCTTTGCTTTTGCTGTGTTTTTGCGGCATAAATATATCATAACGTGACGGCTGGTTTGCAGCAATGGGGGAGCTTGGCGGCGATGCGGCGATGGTTTTGCCTTTCCCGGTGGCGCGTGGTAGTATCGAGGCATAGTCGCGAGACTAGAGTTTATTGAGTGTTTTTTGGTCTGTTGCTCTTTGAAAAAACAAAAGCAACTTTTTTTGTAACAAAAATTATCCGGAAAGGAGATGGTATGAAATTGTTAACAATGTTAGGTCGGTGGCTCAATTGGGGTGCTTCCAGCGATGATAAGGTGATTGAACTTTTCCAGAATCATATCGGATTGTGCTTGGACGCCAGTCAAAAACTTGTTAAATTATTTGATCTTCCGGGCGCAGGTGGAGAGTTTGCAACACTGGTTCAGGTAATTATTGATTTGGAGCGGGAGGCTGACGGTGTTGAAGATCAGGCAGTGAAAATTCTGGAAAGCACATTCATCACCACTGTTTTTGAACGGGAAGATATGCTTGGTCTAATAGCTGCGCAAGATCAGGTTATGAATGGGATAAAGAGAGTAGCGCATGCTATGAAGGCTTTTCATTTGATTCCTTCGCCTCAGGACCGGCCGGAGGGTCCGCAGTTTGCCGTGATAATTTTACAGATGGTTGTCTGTCTCGCTGATAATATCCGCGATATCCGATCCATGAAAACGCAGTCTCTTAATGGATCAGTGAAGATTATCAAGGCCCTGGAAAGACAGGCTGATGAAAAACTGACTGAGTGTCAGGAGACACTCTCAATTAAGTCATATGTGGGCGGTCAGGCCCAGAATTTAGAGGCCTACCGCTGTGACAATAACTGGCTGCGCGTTTTTGAGGAACTTGAGGACGTGACCGATTTGTGCAAGGCTGTCATGGAAAAATTGGCTTCCATGGCGCGCAAACGCGTTTCCCCATGAAAGGAGGTTGTGATGGGATTTTTCGCCGTTTTGGGTTTGATTATTGTTTTATTGATTGTCCTTGTTGCTGAGCTGGTGAATGGCTGGACTGATGCTCCTAATGCCATCACATCAGTCGTTGTTACTCGCGTTCTGTCGTTGCGGCAGGCGATAATTATGGCTGCTGTTGGGAATGTCATAGGCGCGATGTTTTTTGGTGAGAAAGTTGCTCAAACGATCGGAAAGGAGATTGTCGATGCCAGTGCGATTAACCTTGAGACAGTTTTTTCCGCGATGGTGGCGCTTATTTTATGGAGTAGCTTTGCAGCGACCAGAGGCGTTCCGACAAGTGAATCACATGGGTTGGTGGCGGGCTTGACGGGTGGGGCATTGTATGTTGGCGGCGCTGATCTTTTATTGGTAGGCGGCTGGATAAAGGTCGGGATAGGATTGGTGGTGCCGATATTTCTTGCTGGGGTTTTGGCATACGTTTTAGCCACACTTGTCATCAAAACCTGCGCCACCCGGAATCCAGCGCGCTGCAAAAGATTTTTCAGCACCGTGCAGATTTTTACCGCAGCCGGTATGGCCTGGGCACATGGAATGAATGACGGTATGAAATTTATCGGCGTTTTTTCCCTGGCGTGGCACCTGGGCGGGATGACTCCAGAAGTGATTATTGCTCCGTGGATTATTGTGCTGTGCGCTTTTGTTATGGGCGTGGGCACATGGTTCGGTGGAGCGACGATTATTTACAAAACAGGCTGTCAGATGACCACCCTGGAAAATTGGCAGGGTTGTTCTGCTGAACTAGCAGGAGCTATTGCCATTGTTTTGGCCACGATGTTCGGAATCCCTTTGAGTACGACCCATTCCGCCAATATGGCCATTATGGGAGCCGGAAGGGCCCGCGGCGCTCACGCCCTGAACTGGGGCGTGGTTTGGGAGTTGGTACGGGCGTGGCTTTTGACTTTTGCCGTCTGTCCTGTATTGGCCTTTCTCGTAGCTATGATCTCCGATAACCTTCTTAACCTTTTGTTTCGTTGACATGGATTTTCGTGCGGTTTCAGGCCGCTTCACATTTTTCCGGTTCTCTTTTGGTGGGAAAACTGGCGCTTTGTTTGTCTCGCGCCAGTTTATTTTTTTTCTGCCGCCACAATAAAAATACCCGGGTTTCCCCGGGCATTTTTCAATTATCTTCATCCTCGCCGTTGTCCTCATCTTTGTCATCATCGCTCTTGTCCTCGTCGTCTTCATCATCTTCATCTTCCTTGTCTTCGTCATCTTCTTTTTGTTTTTCTTCTTCCTCCTTTTGTTTCTCCTCCTCCTTTTTCTTTTCCTCTTCTTCTTTCTTCTGTTCTTCTTTCTGTTTCTTGGATTCCTTCTCCTGTTCTTTTGCCTTCTTTTCAGCTTCTTTTTGTTTTTCTTCTTCTTTTTTCACTTCTTCCTCAATAGCTTCCTCTTCTTCATCTTCGTTGCGGTCATTTTCATCCTCATCTTTGTCTTCGTTCTCATCCTCCTGTTCATCTTCATCATCACTGTCATCTTCGTTCAATTCGTCATCATCATTTTCCTGTTCGTCCCCATCTTCATCTTCGTTTTTATCTTCATCCTCATTACCCTCTTCTTTATCCCCATTCTCGTCCCCGTCTTTCGGTTTCTCGGCATACTTACCCTCTTTGGCTTCGTTGGCAAAGGTTTTGGCCTGACGCGCGAAAATATACGCCATGAAGAAATCGCCTTCAGCAAATTTCAGATTTGCCTGCGCGAGTTGGGTTTTGGCCTGCTCCAGAATGGCTCTGCCCTGGGTAACATCTTTTCCCTCCTTTTCTCTTTCGGCTATTTTTTCTTCAGCCTGGTCGATTTTCTTGGCAGCGTCTTCAATGCGGCGGGTGGCAGCTTCGGAGTAATCTTTGCCTTCATCTTCGTCGTCTTCCGGTTCGACTTTTTTACCTTCTAAAATATCCATGGCCGTTTCAGCGAGTTTTCTGGCTTCCTTACCAAGCAGCTGACTGGTGATAAAGTCATCCTGCTCGAGCGAGGCACGGGCCTGCGTCACGAAATTCGACGCTTCATTAATAAAGCTGATAGCTGTTGCTTTAGTGGCCTCATCGGCGTTGGTGTTTTGCAGGAGATTTTGCGCTTCGGTGATTTTTTCTTCGGCTTTGATGATTTCTTCCACGGCTTTTTCGCTCAGGTCATCAATAAAAACTTTTTTTCCTGAATCCGGACGCTGAATGAGTTTCGCAATTTCACGGGCCTGCCTGGCGAGTGCATACGCAACATCATATCTCTGGTCCTCAAGCGCTTCCTGTGACTGCGCCAGGAAATTTTTGGCTTTTTCGAGACGCGTCCGGTCGGCGCTGGCATCTTCACCGGCCGCTTCCTCGGTTGCGAGAAAAGTTTCAGCCGCAGCGATTTCTGCCTGTGCTTTGGTTATTTTTTTCTGCACTTCGGCGGCGAAATCGGCATCGCTGTCCTCATTTTCAAATTCGCGTTCGTGGATGTTGTCATCTTCATCTTCCGCCGTATCAAGCGCGTCACCGACGTGGTTTTCAGCGGCATCGTCGTTTATTTCGTCTTCAAGCGATTCGAGGGTGTCGATGTGTTTGGCGATAATGTCCTTGAGTTTTTCTTCCAGTTTGGTCGCATCTTCGCCCCTGAGAATTTTTTCCTGGATTTGTTGTTCGTATTTTTCGATCAGTTTTTGGTATTTTTCACTCAGTTTGGCGGCATATTTCGCTTTAAGTTTCCCTTCCCCGGCCAGTTTTTTCATTTCGGCCACCCGTTCTTCGGCGTGATCAAGCTGTTGCAGGGCGCGATTATCGTCGTTAAAGGTCAGCGCGTTGGTACGGACCCATTCGCCGAAAACATCCAGAAAGTAAAAGGGATTTGCCGGTGTCAGTCCTGGGTCGGGAAGGATCGGTTCCTTGGCCTGTGTCAGGCCGGGAGTCAGCGCCAGGAAAAATGCGGCGATGACGAGGGCGCTTATTTTCTTTCGTATGTTTTTCATAGGAAAAATTTTATAAAATTTTTATACTGTTTACGATTTTTTCGTATTGTTTTGTGAATGTTGGGGTATTGATGGCGTAAGTGATAAACAGGGATTGATATTTTTTCGGGTTGCTGTCGTTAAAGAAGATGATGACGAATTTTGTTCCGGGTTGTTCCGGATCGGTGGCCGTTATTTTTTTTGCTGTGCCGCCGGCGATCGTGATGGTTTCTTCATTCAGCGTTTCCACGTCTTCAAAGCCGGTGATTTGGCGTGCGAAAATAAAAGTTTCGTCGTCGGTTTCGTTGGTAGTGGGCGTAATGGTGAGAAGGAAAGTATTTTCCTCAGCGTTGATTTCTGCGACGAGCGGGTCCCAGTTTTTTGGATACTGCAGGGAAAATCCGTATTGTTTATCAGTTAGGGTTTTCCAGTCGTCGCTGGTGTCCGAGTTGGTGTTTGTTTTGACTTTGGTGTTGCTGTTTGACTGGCGCAATGCGGCCGTGGTGTTGGTTTCTTTTCGAGATGGCACGTCGGCAATGGTGGTGTCTTCGTTTGGCGTGGTCGTGATGCTGCTGCTGCGGTTTGGCGTTTGTGGCACGGCGTTTTTATTCTGTTCATCCAGGCGCAGGCCGAAGTACATGCCCGTCGCGCTTATGCCCAGTAACAGTATACCACCAGCAACGATAAAAAGAGTATGCCATGTTTGTCTGTTTTTTGGTGATAGGGGGGTCGTGGGTTTTTGCGCTATTTTTGCGCTCGGTTGCTCCGCGCTTTTTGCCGCCGGTGCCGGCGTGGTTAGAGATTTTTGTTTGGCGTTGGGTTTTGCCATATCTTTACGGTTTATTGGCTACGCAGGCGACGACATAGCCCGGTTTGTTGCATATATAGAGCGCGCTGGTTCCTTCGGGGCATTTGCATTCAAGGGTATAGGTGCGGCCGACGCCTTCAGGACAGGTTTTTTGCTCGCAGGCAATGGTTTCACGCGAAAAGTAAAATCCTTCCGGGCAGTCACCTTCCGCTGGTGGTAAGTCCGGGTAGCCTCCGATCGCGCAGCCACTGCTCGACACCACAATACCGTTATCCAAAAGTTTATTCCCGTTCTCATCCGTTGTGCCGTCATCATCAGCATTCACATTACCGTTGCTTTCTTCGTCTTCTGAATCGTCATCAGCATTCACGTTTTCATTCTCACTGCCTTCATCAGCGCTATTCGTGTTGTTGTTTGCATTCGTGTCTTTCTCTTCTTCTTTCTTGAGTTCAAAATCAATCAAACTCTGCACCACATCAAACTGCGGCGCTGACACGGTCTGTTTGTCTTCTAAGTCACCCGCAAATGCGCGCAGCTCTACTGTCCGCCAGGGCAATGCCGCAATCTGGTAAAAACCATCTTTGTCGGCGGTTACACCTGTCGAAGCGTCGTCGGTGACATCGGCTTTGGCTACCACTGCACCCGTGTCTTCGTCATAGACCGTTCCTTCCACGCCCATCTGATGAGTGGCTTTGAGTAAAGCGCGCCAGGCATCAACGCGCCCGAAGGATTCGGCAGCCAGGGCAGCGGCCGGTTCGGCGGTATCGGTGAGAATTTCTTTGACCTGAGCAGCGGTCAGGGCCGGTCGTTCAGCGCGAATCAGTGCCGCCACTCCGGCGACGAGTGGTGTGGCCATGGACGTGCCGCTCATGTAGTCATATTTGTCCGTAATCGTGCTGTAGATGTCTTTGCCGGGTGCAGCGATATCAACGCGCGGACCTTTGTTGGAGAAATTTGCCAGTGCATCGGTTGTGTCGGTGGCGGCGACGGTGACAACCGAGTCGAAATTCAAAGTGTTGAGGGTGGCATCACCGGCATCATTGCCGGCGCTGTGCACAATCAGTTTGTCTTTTTGCGCCAGGAGTGTGACGGCCGGCGCGAGGATCACGTCAATATCATCGCTGATTTTTTTCTTTTCGGCAGCGGTGAGGGCGGGGAGGTTGTTCTGCGCCCGCCAGGCGTTGGTAGACCACCAGTTGTTGCCCATGCTTATGGAAATAACTTTGACGCTGGGGCAGCGGGCGAAAAATCGGAAGGCATCGGCGACGCGGGCCATGCTGTGGGTTTTAGCAGGGACGATACGCGTGCGCGGAGCAATCCCCGTCATGCCGCGGTCGTTGTTGAGTTGCATGGCTATGATGCCGGAAACGTGGGTGCCGTGGTTGTTGCTTATTTTCAGGTCTTCATTGCTGTAATTGGCACGTGCCACGGTGAATGTGCCACCCAGGTCGGGGTGCTTGAAATCAAAACCGGCATCAACAACACCGACGAGCGTTGACGAGCGGCCGAGTTCGATTTCCCAGGCCGGTTCGGCGTTGATTTTTTTCAGCCACCAGTTATTTTTTGCGCTGGCGTAGTCGGGGTCTTTGGGTATCACATTTTCTCCCAATATATATGACGGTATGGCCGCGACGACTTTGGATTCTTTGTTGATTTTTGCGATGGTCTCGTCAACATCGGCTTTGGTGGTGAAGGTGGACAGTAAAATTTCCGGCGTGTCGGCCACCAGCGTGAGTTTGTGTTTGGCTTCCAGAGCGGTGCGCTCCGTGCCGGTCGCGTCTTCGGTCCAGCGTATGACGAGTTCGTTTTTGATGGCGGGTGTGCCGTCTTTACGCGTGATGACATCTTTTTCTTCGGTCGGTGGCATGAAATCGAATTCGCCCGTCAGAACGGGAATGTTAATGGCAAAGTGCTGGCCGTTTTCCGAGACAATAATGTCTTCTAATTGGGTTTCACTGTTTGCGTCGGTGCCGCCGTATCCGGAGGAGAGGATATAGGCGCCGACGGGGACATTGGGAAACGTGAAGTTGCCCTCACTGTCGGCCGCTACGGAAAAATTGTCCGTGCCCGAGCTGAGTTGGACGCTTTGGCCCGGAAGTGGCGTGTCGGTGATGTCGGCCACCGTTCCGGTGATGGTCACTTTTTGTCCGCGCTGTTCATCGCGATCGCCGTTCAGGTAAAATAAAACAAGCCCCAAGCCCAGACCGATGATGATGACACCGACGGTGCCGAGGACAAACCAAAGGATATGTTTTTTGTTCATAGGGTATGATTTTTGATTTGCGTCTATTATATCACGTTTTGTCTGCTTTTTCGATCCGACCGCTATTTTTTAGCTTTTTTATCCGGACACCAATCCCACAGCATCTGGAACCAGGTTTTGAAACTGTCGGCCAGTTCCTGGTTGATCATCACAAAAATCGTTCCATTTTCCCCGAAATTTCCCACGTCGACGCTCGTGAAGGTAACGACATGATCGCCGAAAATATCGAGCACGGCTGATGTCGAATATTCCTTGGGCAGAATTTTGTATTGACCACCGACTTTTTTCAACACGTCGGGCAGCGTTTCGCTGACACGGTGATCATACAATGTATAGTAATTTACTTTTTTGCGCGCCATTTCTTTTTGAAAATCGCGCAGGAAACGTTGGTCGATGGTTGGTGTGAACCATAAACCCTTGGCGCCGAGAAAATAGGTTTCTTCACCGATGCGGGCGACATCGCGCATGTAGTTTTTAAAGCCCTCGATGCCTTTGTAAATATAGGCAGCTTCGGTGGCGGGTTTGGTTTCGTAAAGTTGCGTGAGTCGGGGGAGAATATTTTGCAATGCGCGCTGTTTTTCGGTGACGACTTCGAGGAGTTTGTTGGGGTGGACGGCGCGGTAGATATTTTCACCTTTTTGAAAGATTTGAAACACGAGGCCTTTTTCCAGCAAGCGGTTGAGGGCATCGTAGACATTGCGGCGGTGGATGTTGCCCTGCTTGGCAATAGTGGAAACCGAAGTTTCACCGCTTTTGATGAGGGTTTCGTAGATTTTGGCTTCGTTGGGGGAGAGGCCGATCTGTTCGAAAATAGGGCTGTACATAAGGTTTTTATTGGCTGAATGTATAAGGTGGTGATAGATAGCACCCCAAGGTGCTGTTGGCCACTCAAAGACCTTACTTTATCATACGGGAGCTTGTCAATCGTGTTAGTTCTTTAACATAAATAACGGAGGCAGTATGCAATTATACGATTACCAACAAAAAGTTTTTGAGAAAATTACGAAGAGTAATGATACCCGTCAGCGTTTTGCCATTCGAGGGGAACATGGTTCAGGCAAGACAACGCTTTTGATGGCATTGTGGCAGCACTATGAACAGCAGAGAAAAAAAGTGATCTATATTAATGGGTTGATAGTTGGTTCGGCTACGGATACTGGTTTTTTAGTCATTGCTGAGGAGCTTGGAATTCAGGGAATTTCGTCCAAAGTGAGTTCCTCATGGCTGAGGTATGTCATTGTGCAAGAGCTTCGGATTCAGCAGTACGGCGATAAGCTCCTTTTCCTGTTAGATGAGATGTATGCCTGCAGTGGTGAATTTCAGGGTTATCTCCGGGCTTTATGTGAGCAACGTAATTGCAGTCTCATTGCCACCCGCCATTTTCAGGATGAGTCCGCCAAAAGTCCAGGATATATTTCACCTTTGTATGCATCTCCTTTGGAGGGGATTATCCAGGCATTGCACCTTCACAAATCGAAATAAATGGTTTTTATTCTCCAAAGCACGCGGTGGCTTTGGAGAATATTTATTTTTTTTTGCCGTGGGTTTCTTTTTGATTTTTTATCGGCTTTGGCGCGCAGACTGGCCGCCACGGCTTTGTCGATCCACTTCGCCAGTGCCCGTTTATTTTCCAGAATATCTTCAGGCAGCTGCCAATAGGTGAGGGAAGTTTCTTTGCCGTTTTTCATGGAATACACGAAAGGTTTGCTGCCCACGGCTTCGTAGTCAGCGCGATTCTGTTCATCAACTTTGAAATACAGTTCGCCGTCGGCGATAATGCCGAAAATCACGCCGTTTTTGTAAAATCCCCAGCCGCCGAACATCGGCCGCCAGCTGATATCCGCCATATCGGCAAAAATTTCACCGGAAATATACTCAAAGAATCCCTGGTCTTTTTTCATAGTTATGAACAAAGATTGATATTTCCGGTCGCTGTCATTAAAGTCGTTCGGGTTTTGCGGTACGGCGTTTCTGTTGTCTTCATCGGAAGTGAGTTAGACGGTTTGGTTGCGACCGTGCCAAGGAAAAACCAGACAATGTGTTTTTTATTCATACGGTGTGAATTTTTGATTTGCTTGTATTGTAACACTTTTTGGTGGATTTTTCGATTGCCGAAGCTTTATTCCTTTATTGCGTTTGCGAGATACGAGATAGTGTTTGGAAATTTGTCTTTTCGACATACTCCTGTTAGAGTATGGATAGTTAAATGTATGCAAAATTTTTTTGAGATATGTTTTTGCAGTCAGGAAGACTGTCCAAACTAAAAAATTATGGCCCAAAGAAACAGCCAGGAAATAGAAAAAATAAAGCAACTTCTCCGCATCAGAAAGTCTTTAATCATGCGACTCAGTCAGCTTGATCTGTATGGGCAAAAGATTCAGGAAGTAAGAAAGAAATACAATTCCTATGGCAAATCCTGAAATGAAATTTAGACCGGAACGGGAGGTTCCGCAACATACGGATGAGCCATTATCCAGAGATCGTATATTAAATTTATCTCCTCAGGAGACGGTGAATTACCTTGGTTCTCTTGAAGAGACAGGAGATCTGGAAAGTTTTTTGGAGGACGCTGCTGAGGATGAAGCTCTGAAAGCCCACTTGAGCTATTGGGAAAAGTGGCTCGAGAAAGATCAACAAGCCCTCCTTGAAAAGATCATTGATAGAAAAAAAGAGATTTATCCTCTCAAAAGTGAATCCCTGCCGCTTGAATTGGAAAAGAAATTCACTGAGAAACAGTTGGAAATGATTTTTTCCAATGTGAAAGCAATTCAGCTTACGTTTGGGTGTTCGAAAGGTTGTGCCTTTTGTGGTTTCGATGCCATCAAAGGCGTGAGAGAGCATATACCGTATTCCCAACTCGCAAATATGTTTCAAAGATATGGAAAAGAACTATCGAAGGGCGAGCCATTTCTTTACTGGGCATCTGAACCGTCAGATTACGCCTCAAAAGAGGGCCTGGAGGATCGGACTTATGAAGATGTGCACGAGCTCGCCGTACAATACGCCGGTTACGATCCAGGTGTGACATCTTTCAACTTAACCGACAAAAAATGGATTGATTTTATGGCCCGCAAAACATCAGCATATCGAACTGGCAGGCGATTAAGTGTTTTCGGCATGAAAGAAGAAAAATTGCAGGCGCTTCAGCATCGTGTACGGGAAAGCGAGGAAGAGATCAAATTTTCCGGAAAAAAAGCGCAGAGAGTTTCGTTATTTGGAAAAGAATATAAGCACGTAAAAGGTATGGGTAAGACTTTTGAGGAAGAGGAAGATGTGGAAGATGTGCCGAAAGCGGGCATTGCCTGTGTTGATGGTGTGCTTCTTACACCAAGGGGTCTTTTTAATCTTTTCGTTATACCTATCTCAAGGGAGTATCCGCAGGGTGTCATTATAACCCCACTTGAGAAAATCAGTGATGATCCGGTAAAATCGGGTGATGAATTGAGAGAAGTTATGCGCAGAAGTGTGGTTGAGGGGGAATATTCTCATGCAGGTGCCATATCAAAAGGAGAAGAGTTTCAGAGATATTTCGGGAGATTTCCTAAAAAGGCGAAAGTGAGTACAGCCCAGCAGAGATACTCTGTGTCGGTTGATAAATATGGATACGTTCTCGAGTGTAAACTTATCGAAAGCGACGGTGAGAATTTGACCACTGTGGAAAAATAACGAAAAATTTTTCGATTCTTCGCGTCCGCTAAGCAGAGAGATTTTTTATTTTACACTTTTTTGTTTTTTCTGATATTTGGGGTACTGTTTTTTTTCTTCATCATGACTCCCACGATGACGATGACCACTATAATTCCAGCCACGACCGGCACTACGATTTTGTAATTTTTCAACCAATCTTTATACGTAGTGTTTTTTGCGCCCGCCGAAGACGGGGTTGATGCAGCAACGGTCGCAGAATCCTGCGTGCCGGCAGCTGCGGGTTCGCCCAACACCGTTAACACAAACGGATAGTTGGCGGTCGGCACATCGCGGCCAAAGACTTCCAGAATATATTTTCCGGACATGGCATCAGTAACGGTATAGGTAAAGGGTGGTTGTGAAACGGATTCTTCCGTCACTACTTTCCCTTTGGGATCGGTGATTTTCAGATCGAGCGCGCTGCCACCAAAGTTGAGGACAACATCAAAATCACCGTCACCCGTGGCTGTGAATGTATACGCCTGTGCCTCTCCCTTTTGAATGCTGTCCACTATTTCCACCAGCGCATCTTCATTTTCGCCGCTCAAGCCGCGTGCAGTCTCGGCCAGTTCCGCCGCCTGTGCCCGCGTCGCGAACCAGTTTAAAATTTGACTGACATCGGCGGAAACCTGCGCTTCATCGTGAAAACTCGTGTACAAAACTTCACCTTCTCCGGCCTCGAAAGAAACCACATAGGGAACATCCTCCAATGTTTCACCGGTGGGAAAGGTGATGTTCAGATCGTCCAGATTTTCGGGGTTCGAAAGATCAAGCTGGGAAAGATCGAAATTTTCCATCGCTTTTGAAAAATCAATGATGGGCGCCGGACCGCGCATATAGACACGACCGGCTGTGCCCGTCATCACGACCCAGTTGGGCAGATCGAAAGTGATGTCAACCCGACCGCGGCCGATGGTGGCACCGAGACCGGCATCCGTCACTTTGGCTGAAAGGGTTCCCATGTTACCCATGCGCGCGGAAGAAGCGCCCCCGAGGATTGATTCACCCTGATAAAAACTGATTTGACCGGGGAAGGCCGCACTTATCAGGCCTTCGGTGTAATCGGAAGCATAGACCACGCCGCCTTCTTCCACGTACTGGCGCAACACCGGCGCTGCACTGTCGATTACGGCGTCGATGGCGTCGGAACAGTTCAGGTACAGCGCTGAATATTTTTTCAGCGTGTCCAGATCGGCCAGGTCGGTTTCGGCGATGACATCCGCTGAGAAACCCATGGACGTGAGTACAGCGCCCATGTCGTCGTAGCCGGCGGGTGTGACCCCCAGTGTGGTTTCGGCCGATGTCTTGTGCGGCAGAAAAAAAATGAGACCAAAAAACAGCCCCAATCCGAGACTTAGGAAAGCGCGTTTTCTCATATGATTATTTTTTATTTTTAATACTGTCGTAAGTATAGCACAGCTCCATTTCGCCTGTCATTTCGCTTATTGCGGCTTATGGAGCAACTCAAATGTTGTCTGCTCAGCAACGCCTTCAACCGAACGGTCATACACCTTGCGCGCAAAGACGCCACCACTATTGACTATCTCCCAATCCTGGAGAAGGAAGGTGGCGCTGTTCTCACTATGAATTTTTGTCATTTCAGAACGATGCGCAGAAAAAAATCCATTCAACCAAAAACGTGAATCGTGGACAAGTAATTCATAATCTGATGTGGAACAATCGTATGTTGCCGCGCCGTTGTCAGTGATCTTGAGTGGTAATTCTATTTTCGGTTGGGTTCCGGTTTGTACTGAAAAAGTTGTTGGCTCCACGGTGAATGTTTGGTTTACCACGGCTGATGAACATGGGTTATCGCCGCTTTTGGGATTTGTTTCGGGGATGGTGTTGGTGCCGGTTAATTTCAGCGTGTTTTCATCGATTGTCAGTGGTACTGTGCCGGACAGACTTGCTATTGATCCGAAATCGTCGGTGGTAGAGGTAATAGAGAGCTCAAAATTCGTGCACTGGAACGCTTTGTCCAAGGCGTTTTTTTCGTCACCGATGCCGTGGACCTGGGCAAATTTTGCCAGCCACATCAAACGGGCTGCTTCGGTGATATCTTTCTTTTCGCGACAACGTTTGCTGGATTGATCAACAGCGAAGGTAAAAGCTTTTTCCAGCAATGCATCGGCTTCACTGAGTTCTGAACGGAGATTATCCTCGTAACCATAGGACTGAATCACGCTTCGCCAGCTCAGGTATTCATGATAGGCCTGTTCAAACAGCGCGTCATCGCCGGCAGCTGCCTGCGTCTGTTTTTTCACTGCCGCCTTGTACCAGTTGCGTAAAATATCAATAATCTGTTGCGTAGTCGCTGCGTCTATAGTACCTCCATCTTTAAGTTGATTTTGGGTAATTATTGCCAATTTTTGCGTGGCCTGAGCGCCCTGTGCCGATGGTGTGTACGTGTTTTCAACATAATCGGGAATGACGATCAAACCGTAACCACTGAATCCCGTCAGGGACAGCGTGGCCGTTGTGTCGTTCCATTTGACCGGGAGGTAATGAAATTCCTGGCCATCGTCACTGTAGCCAAAACCCACCACGGCCTTGGTTGCGGTCATGTTTTCCGGCAGCGTAAATTGTAGATTGCTCGCTTGATTGAGTTGTAAGCCATTGGGTTGTGCCTGGACTCCGGCTATCAGCTCTGTTCCGGTTGGTAATCCGTTCAGGCTGGCGATTTTTGTGAGGCTCATGTCGGTAGCGTCAAATACGGCGTTGGCCGGGAGCTGCAGGTTCACCTGAGCGGCGGTTATGTCGAGATCTATGGCGCCGCCGGTTTGATCAATGGACTTTGCCACCGTTACACTTTCAGCAAGAGTCGGCGTCACCGTTAAGGGGTTGGGGTTATCGGTGAATACGGTCTTTCCGGTAAATACAAATTTCCACACGAGCACACCGGCAATCAGGACTATGATGACGCCGACTATTCCGACTAATTTTGTTTTTGACATATGATTTGGTGCGTTATGTGTTTTTATTTTATATCATTAAGTATACCACGATGCCATTTCGCGTGTCATTTCGCGTGCCATTTGATTCAGGTCGTGATTTCGGAACGAAAATCCAGTTGATGTCCTTTTTGATTTTTGTATGCTAAGCTTGCTTAATAATATTTAACCATTTGTGTATGAAGAAAACAACCTGCAAGAATCTTCGTGGCGCCTGTGATGCTGAGATTCAGGGCGCAACGGCCGAAGAGATGGGAGAGAATTCTAAGAAGCATGTTATGGAGATGGTAAACTCCGGGGATGAAGCACATAAAGCCGCTATGGAAAGCATGATGCAACTCAGTCAGGAAGACCAACATAAGTGGTACGAAGATTTTAAACAGGGCTTTAACGCGTTGCCAGAGGCTTAAGATTTTGCGCCATAAAGTCGCCGGGAATGGCGACTAAATTCATAAATACATACATGGTGTATTGTAGTATAACATTGTCTGGCAATATAACAAAATGATAAGATGTGAATATCTATGAATAATGTATTTATTTTCCACGGAACAGAGGGATGCCCCGAAGAAAACTGGTTTCCGTGGCTAAAACAAGAATTGGAGTAAAAGGGCTGTAAGGTCTTTGTGCCACAATTTCCATCGCCACCAATAGTGCCAGCAAAAATAGCAGAGTGGTTTGATGTTCTAAAAAACTATGAGCAATACATAAATGAAAATACTATTCTTATTGGTCATAGTTTAGGTGGAATATTCGCTTTGCGAATACTTGAAAAATTAGAACATCCTATAAAAGCTGCTTTTTTTGCTGGAACGCCTGTCGGCGTTCAACCTATTGCAAATTATGACAGAGATAGTAATTTTAGCGGTTTTATTTTCGATTGGGAAGCAATCAAAAAGAAAGCTCAACATTTTGATGTTTTTCAATCTGACAACGACCCTTATGTCGGTTTAGAAAATGGGGAAGAACCTTCAAAAAATCTTGGCGTTGAGCTTTCTTTTATACCGAACGCCGGACACTTCAACAAAAGAGCTGGCTACCTAAAGTTTGAGAAATTAAGAGATAAGGTTTTAAAAATTTTGGAAAAATAATTTGTATGGCAAACATATCATCAAAGTTAGGGCAAAATATGAAGCGTATTAGAACGAAAAAGAATATGTCGCAAGGCGACATTGCTCGTGCGTTAGAAGTTGATAGAGGTTATATCAGCAACATTGAAAGCGGAAAGAAAAATCTCACGCTTGCGACAATTCAAAAATTAGCCGATGCGCTTAAAGTATCGGCAGATGAATTATTGAAATAAATATGGAAGATAGTTGCTCTAGCCGATAAATATTTTCAAAAGTTTATTAAAAAATCAAATGAAAAGGTGAAAGAATTGAAGACCCGTGCAGAAAGTTATTTATCTAATATCAAAAAGGAGATAGGATACTAATTATGAAATTTAAAGCTGTAATTTTAGACTTAGACGGCACAACTATACCAAACAGAAAAGATGGTATGCCATCCAAGCGAGTAATAGATATTATTCATCAACTCCGAGGACATGTTTCAATTAGCGTCGCTACTGGCAGGGGTTTAAATGGCTGTAAGGAAATTTTAAAAAGTTTAGGCTTAACTTCACCTTGTATCGTGAACGGTGGAACGAGAATTGTTGACCCAATTACTGAAAAAATTATATGGGAAAAAGAATTAGATAAATCTCAAGTGGAAAAAATAATGGAGGTCGCAAGAGAGTATCATTATCCGGTTCTCTTTGGCGATGAGTTAGAAGGCGAGCACCCCAAATCAAAAATTATTAAAAATAGAGAAAGAATAATTTATATTGAACCCGTAACAAAAGAAGACACGGAAATTATTCTTGAAAGACTAAGCAAAATTCCAGATGTTACAGCTCACAAAGTTATTTCTTGGACACCTCACCGCTTTGACATTCATATCACACATTCCGAAGCAACCAAGCGTCATTCACTGGAGATACTCCTTGAGATATTGAAAGTTCAAAAAAGCGAAGTGGTTGCTATTGGAGATAGCAATAATGATTTGCCGCTTTTTGAACTCGCTGGCTACAAAATTGCGATGGAAAATGGTTCAGAGGAATTAAAAAATAAAGCCGACATGGTAGCGCCTTCTGTAGCAGAGGATGGAGTGGCGATAGCTTTAGAAAAATTGTTTATAGAAAAAGAATAGTCGCCAATTTTCTCAAAAAGGAAAACCGAAGCCCGCGCGGATTCCTCCCCAGACCCCTCCTCCGCGCGGGCGAGTCCGTCGCCCCGCCTCCTTTGTCCCAGAAAAGAAAAATAGTGGCGGGGCGCATCATTTCAGATTTCGCTTTTTGGATTTGTGTATCAGATTTGGTAAAATAATTTCAAAAGTTTGTGAAGGTTTTAATTCGGGAGCCCTATATAAAAAACCCGCCCGTGGCGAGTTTTTTTATATTTGGCTCCGGGGGTGGGATTCGAACCCACGACCCATCGGTTACACGTATCCTTATGTTTCTATAAGGGGTGGACTATATCTTCACCATAGCTTTCGCTGTAGGTGCTTTGGTATCTAGTCTCTACGGCGCTCTCCACGAATGGAGTTCCCACGGTATTACCCTTTGTTTTTTCGCACAAGGCAAATTTCACAGGAGGGCTTCACCGTTATCCCAAAGAGTTTCAGCCAAAGTTTCCTTTGGAAGCTGCGTTTATGGTTCACAGCCGATTGCTCTACCGCTGAGCTACCCCGGAATACTATCGCCGGCCGCACATATATAACGCGTATGTTTCAGCGCATTTTCGGCCAACAATGTCATCAAAATACCACAAAGCCCTTTATGGGTCAACTACCGCACCATGACAAAAATCCCGTCATACTCTATAATAAACACATTCACCCGCTTGTCGAAAAACAATGAAAAAAACACTCTATTTTATTCGTCATGGCGAAAGCCGCGACGAAGCTGAGGGCTGGTTTTCCGGCCATTCCGATCACCCGCTCACCGAGCAGGGTCAAAAACAGATGCATCACATCGGTTTTCGTTTTCATGTCACGCCGCTTGATGCTATTTATGTCAGTCCACTCGAGCGCGCACACGAAGCTGCCCGCATCATTGGCCGTTATGTTCTGGCCAACATCATTGTCGAAGGTGGTCTCACTGATTGGAACCGTGAAGGTCTGCTCACCGGTCTCACACCGGAACAGGCGCAGCGTCATTACCCGGAAGAAGTTCGCAAGTTGGCCTACTACCGCTCCCATGCACTCCAGGGTGAAAAATATGAAGATTTTGTTCGTCGCGTTCATCAAACCTTCGAAAAAATTCTGGCGTCAGATGAAGATCGTATCATGATCGTTGCTCATGGTCGTGTCATCGGCACCTGGCTCAAAGAAATTCATGCCATCAGTGATGATCCGCAGCAGATTGATCATCCGGCCCATGCGCTGGAAATGCGCGTCAACCGCAAACTCCAACCCGAAATTCTCAACAGCTACGTCATCCAAGGCGTGTAGAACTTCTATTTTTGCTACATCCCTGAAGGGTCTGTCCCTGAAGTAATTTTTGTCATAACCATGTCACGCTCTAAAAAGTCCTCTCCGTTTCACCTAGCGCCGTTCGCCCGTGGTTTTTTGTGCTATGCTGCTGCCGTGGTCGCCTGGACTGTCGTACTCGCGCTCATCCTGCAAATCGTGCCCAATCCATCGGTCGCACTTGTCGAAATACTTTCCTCTGGCCATCTTGTGCTGGTTATAGTATTCTTGAGTTTGGGAATTGCCTACCGCAAAAAGAATATTTCTCTGGCCTGGGGATTTGGCGCCGGTATCGCTTTTTTCGGCGGCATTGTCCCGCTCCTTATTTTCACCTTTTCTTCATAAATTGGCGCGCCCGGCCTACAGACACTTGCCACGGCAGGCGCAATTCGACCACCTATGCGCAAATATTTTTTTCTTTTTCTCAGTCTTGTTTTCATCTTCGCCCCAACCACCCAAGCTTTGGCCTACAGCAAAGAGCAGGTTGGGTTGAATGCCCATTGGGCCCTGGGCGGTTTTGGCAAAGACAGTAAATATGAAAAACGGCTTGATGAAAGTCGCACCAAGTGGGTGCGCGAGCATTTTTATCATGAAGTCCTTATGGGTCCGGACCGCGGCGCCTGGTTGTCACGTTATGATCAGACCATGAACAACTACCGTGATCTTGGCATTTCGGTGGTGGGAATGCTGGCGTACGGCACGGAGCACGGTGATTTTTCGCCGCCAACGCAGCAGGAATGGGAAAATTATGTACGCAGTACGGTCAAGCGGTATACGTCTTCCGTTCGCGTGTGGGAAATATGGAACGAACCTGACTCACCCGATTTTTTGGAGCCCAATAATCCGGAACATTATGTGCCGCTGTTGAAATCGGCGTACGAAGTTATTAAAGAAGTTGATCCGACCGCCACGGTCCTCACCGGCGGTTTGTCGCAGCTCAATCGGTCGTGGGTGGAACGGTTGTACACTGATGCTGACGGCTCGTTCGACGGTATTGCCATGCATATTTATACCTGCCGCGAACCCAACCATGATCTTTTGCGGCGTCAGTTGAGTGAAGTTGATGCCGTTATTCAGGCGCACAACCCGGGCGAGCAGGTGTGGATTACCGAAGCCGGCTGTTCGGCTTCCGGCGGCATCAGTCAGGCGGCGGCGCTGCAGTACAATAAAGACATGCTCGACATTGTTTTTACGTATCCATGGGTGAAGAAAGTTTTTTTGTACAATATCCGTAATCGCGAAGAGGTGAATGAGTATGAGAATAATTTTGGGTTGTTGACGGTGGACATGAAGCCGTTGCCGGCCTGGGATTGGTATTCGTTGATTTTGATCGGACCGTATGATAAGGAGCGGACGGGTCTGGGTAAAGAAGAGGAGCGCGCGGCTGACTTACGGCGGCGGATGGAACATTCGTTTGGCGCGGGTTTGATTCCGGTGTCGGCAGAGAATTGGCCGCAGTTTGTGTCGGCGTATGTGTATGGCGGCTATCCGGTGCAGGCGCTGGTGCAGGCGGCGCGGTTTGGCGGCAAGACGGTGCATCCCAGTATTGGTTGGGATTCGTGGAAAAATACGGATGAGTACAAGGGCTTCATCGGCAAAAATTGGAACGAGGGGCGGTTGGTGTATGCGTATGGCCAGCCGCGACAGTTGTTTGATACAGAAGTGGCCAAGTCGCGCGAACTGCAGCAGGCGATTTACAGTCAGTACGATAGCCCACGTTTAGGTATCAGTTTTGACAACTGGCCGAAGTTGGTGAAGGCGTATGTATATGGCGGTTATCCGGTTGAAGCGATTGTTCGTGCCGGGTTGTATGATTTTGCAACGGTGAGTGAGACGGTGAAGTGGTCAGAGTGGCGCGGCAGTGCGGAATATCAGGCGGCAATAGGGAAGTCAGTGCCGTTGAAGGCGGAGTAGCTCAGATTGGCGCGGTTTTGATTGATTCTTTTGGCCAAGAAGGCTACTTCAGTTTTGCAGGCTATCGATCGTGTTATTTCTTCTTGAGCAAAAAAACTTCCTGAGGAGCCGAACCATGGCTAGCGCCAACACTTACCATTATCATGGACGCGTCAGGCGAAACCATGACATCGCCCACGAGGACACCTTGTTGGGCTGCCTGATTCCTGAGCTCCTTGTCGAGTGTCTGTGCCGGCTGTGACGTATTCGCACTGAGATTGTTATCTGAGGCGTCTTGATTCACGAATTTTTCTTGCCCCGCGGCATAAACATAGGCACGCTCCTTATCTGAAAATATAAATTCATCCGACGATGACCAGCCCTGAAATCTATATGAAGGCCCTAAAGAAAGTTTTTCACCGCCCCAGTAATAATAATTTTTGAAAGGATTATTTGTTTCTGTCCGCCTGGTTGTGACGCGCTGGACTCGCCACTCGGAAGAGAAACCCGTGTACTCTATGGTTTTGTGCGGAATAACAAGAAATGAAACTATAAACAGCGCCAGACTGGTTGCCAAAACAGAGACAAAATTTTTTTGCTTTCGCAGTTTATACATAAACCAAATATGCAAAGCCGTAACTACAGAAAGAAAAATAATCAGAAGTGTCAGGACCGCGATATACATGGTATCATCTTTCCCGCTCTCGATGAGGAAACTTGGAATCATGATCGGAAGTTGATACACGCCCCAAAAAATTCTGAATATGAAAAAATCTACTTTGATAAAGTAGGCTGAAAAGTAACCGATGAGAATAAAAATGTCGAAAACTATGAAGGCTATAAACATAAAATATTTACACAAGCATGTATAGCACGTTAAACCAAAATTATTCACAGTACCCCTTCTGAGCAATGGCATACTGAAATTTTCCTCCCTCAATACCTTGAATAGTTCTTACAAAGGTTCCTGCCGTTTTATTTATACCGATCACATCTGAATCCCAAGACGACTCCATCTCTAGGGTTATATAGCCTTCTCCATCGTATTTTTTATTATATTTTCCCCATGTTTGACCTTCTGCACGTAAAAATTCAGGTGTGTCTGTATTGAGTTTTGTTAGTACAAATGTTTTTTCATCATAATACGGTAAATAAAGACCACCACGAGTACGTGTTGTATGAATAACGTGACACATCAAGGTTTCTCTGTATTGAAAGTCGTTATTTTTCTTTACATCTTGATGATCAAAGCTTCTAAAAAATTGCATATAAAAAAGCCCTATAAGTTCTATAAAGACAAATACGCAAAGTATAATTATGAGTACACGATTTTTATTTGTAAAAATATTCATATGCTTAATTTAGTTATGATAAGTGCAGTAAAAATGCAAGATAACCATATTGATCGTTTCATGCTTTTCTCCATTTCTTTCTAAATTTTCACCGGGTGATGAAGTTTAGAGTAATATGTTTATTATCAATGAGCGTATGATAGCGACGCTCTATCTGTTTTTATGGTAGCAAATGTGTTACGGATAGCAAGGGAAAAGTTGTCCACAGCCCTCACAGAGGACAGGCCGTCGCGACGGCTGTATGATTTTGCTAAGATAGGGCAAAAATAAAAATTACCGCCGTGTGCGATGACTTTTTGGTTGTGGGTTTTGTTGGTTGGCCTTGGTGTGTTGCGGCGCCTCGCGGTTGGCGGTGCGGCGCGCGGCTGAAGAGGCGACCGTACTGTTTGACGAGGTTGTCGATGGCTTTCTTTTTGTCACCGTTGATTTTAATTTTCTTTACCAATATAAACACCCGTTAAAAATCCCAACCAATTACTCTCGACCGCGATAATACGCGATCGAAATTCCGCTGATTCTTTGCCTGAGTCACACAACTGGTGCGAAGATAAGGAATCGGAAGCCTGACCGTTTTGATCACGAATCAAAATGAGGAACGGCTCACGTCCCAAATTTGGCACAAAATAAAACTGCCCTTGACTCGTCTTAATTCCATGATCAGTACAGTATAGCAACGTAGTAACCGTTTTGTGTTTTGCGATGGTTAAAAATAACAAAATCACGACTAGCAGTAAAATTCCGCCAAGAATGAATAAAACTTTTTTATTTTTTATACCCGACATATGGAAAAATATTTAAAGCCTCTTAAAAATTACTTAATAACTTTATTATAGCGTAAAAGGGAAAAAGGCCACCAAAGTTAATGATAAAAACAATGGTGACCCAGAAGAAAGTAGCGGAAGGAAAAAAGAACGATTATTCTGTCCAATATTTGGTTCCTGGAACGGTTTTATTCCACACTCCTGAACTATCAGGCTCTATTCTTTCGTGAAGATTTTCAGAATATACGCCCCAGGTAAGATTAGCGGCGCAAGTAGAAGCCGATGATGTGCAGTAACCAATATCTCCCTGAAGCTTAAATTCATCAGTAGATGTATTACCATTCGCAACCGTCATAGTGACTTTGTAATTGGTCCAAGCACTGATTTTTGAAGCAAAAACCAGTCCATGGGTGAATTCAACTTCGTTGAAACTCGAAGGACAGCTACCTTTGTAGGTGAGACGGGTATCGAGGTAGGCGTAGGCAGATGCGGGGTAGTTATGGGAAGATGATTTCAGGTTTGGATAACAAGCTGGCCAAGCGGTAGATGCTGCGCTGAGGTATGTTCCTGCCTGATATGAACCACCTGTATAGTTATATAGGAAGAATTCATGTTCGTAGGTGGAATAGTGACCCGAGGCGGCAAAACCACTTTTATCATCCCAACGCAATGTTTGGGTGACATAACGGTAGCCTGAAGTTGACGATGGTCCTGTAACAACAGAACCGTCCTCAGGCAGCCATTTTTCTTTATCCGGAGCAGCTGCTGTCGTGACAGGTGGTGGTTCGTCATTCATCAGGAATTGATTTATGACTTCTGATAGATAAGGAACATCTTGATCCTGCGCCAGTGTGTTGACTGCTGCTCGAAGGCCTGGCCTTGTGCCTGCAAGAAATACAGAAAAAATCTGAGGAGCGTCGATTTCATCATCGGCCATCTGAAGAAAATCAATACCTGCTTGATATTGTGTCTCTTCGTCAGAAGATAAAGGATCCTCTTTACAAATGTTTCCCCATATTTCTCTTCTGGCCTGTATAATTTCCTCATAGAGCTCTTGAGAAGAACGAGCTTGTGGAGAATACACAGTATCAAACCATTCTCTATCGCCCATCATGTAGTCGGTTTCGATACGAACGAGTGTGAGATGATACTTACTGACCATACCCCAAACATCTTCAACGGTTATGTAGGGTAAGGTGCGGAACTGCAAAGAATCAACGATATTTCCCGAATCAAATCGGTCTACAAACGACTGCGTGAGAAAACCCTTCGATAGATTTCTATCTTGTTCATAACTCGCAGCCACGAGCATAAGAAAACAAGACAGAAGTAAAAATACTTGTGCGATACGATATTGTCGCATAGCAATCTCCTTGTAATGTAATGTGCCATCAATAAAACAATCCTATATTCAGACTAGCATGTTTTTCCGCAAATGCAAGGAAAAAGTTGTCCACAGCCGTCGCGACGGCTCTATGCATTGGCTAAGGTGGGGGCAAAAATAAAAATCACCGCTGGGCGGCGATGACTTTTGGCGCGAATTTTTGTTGGTTGGTGGCGCGGCGCGCGGCCGAAGAGGCAACCGTACTGTTTGACGAGGTTGTCGACGGCTTTCTTTCATCTCATAATCTGTCAGTCATTCTCGATGCAATGTATTTTTCTTTGTCTTCGTGCGATAGGCCGCCTGCGTTATCTTCATGTTTCAGGTGAGCGATTTCATGCGTGATAACCGACTTCATGTCTTTTATGCCCCATGGACAAATAAAGATAGAATTCGGTAATTCATAACTTCCCCATGTTCCCGATGATACCCAAAACAGTTGAATATTTTCCTTGCAGGTTATCTGCAGTGGCCGTGGCTGTCTGAAAAAAAGTCTGAAAAACCGAACCGGTGTCGGCAGAAAAAATATCATCCTGTTTTTACGAAGCCAATGCCAATTTTTGAGTGTCTGCCAGGCCGCAGTGACGTCTTTCGTCGGGCTGTACTGATAGGTGATCATAAAAAAGAATAGATCGAATCTTTATATGTTGAAAGTATAACATACTCAGGAATGATCTATCTGTAAAAATACATCGAAATTAATTTTTTTATTCAATTAAGAGTTGGAGGTCTTTTTTATCAGTGTCTGGATGTCGATTTTTTCGATTTTTTCCAACAATCTTTTATTTTTTGGTATGGCTATATTTGCTGCTACTGTTCTAAACATTTCCTTAACACTCTCATTTGTGTTCGTGAATTCTATGTTTTTTTTCTTCCAGGATTTTTTTTGTAACTGATTCCGCAGTGATAAAAATTCATGAACTGCTGATCGAGAAACAAATTCAACATCACTGAAATCCAATTTTACCTCCTTTGTTTTCATTCTGGTTATTTTATTTTTTAGACTCCTCACTAAATCACGCGAAGATACTATTTTCGCTATTTCAGTCGCAATGAGAAGGCTATTTTTTTCGTTTTTAGTCATAGGTTTTGATGGGTGATTGTTTATGAATTATAACAGACACGCTATTTTACTCCAAATATGGGGTTATGTCAATTTTATGTGCTGGTTTTGGTATCCTGTAGCTGATGATTACGCCTTCCCAGTAGAAATTTGGCATATTTAGCAGTTTCTGTTTTTTTTGAGATGCTATAAATGCTGCTGATCCCGATATCAATATAAATTGGCCACCCAGGGCTTCACATACCATTCTTTTGGATGTCCAGACACCATAACCGCGGTCTTTTCCGGCCTTTATCGATTCACCCTCCAGGACTTTTTTTATCGCCTCATCATCTCGTACCTGAATATTTTTATCTTCTGCGTAGGCACGCCGCAATCCTCTCCCTGAGTCAACGATACAAATATCTAAGAATGATTTTTTAGGATAGTATTGGCCAAATACAAGACCCAAGTCATCGTTGCTGTGTTCAAATATATTTGTTATCAATTCTCCAATCGGATACAGTATGGCACTTTCAGCTCCTTTTACGGAGCCTAATGACTTGATCATCATTTCGGAAAACATGGTTTCCAGTTTTTCTCTTTCCAGACCTTTGTTGCGTTCGAGCGCGCTGATCGGTACATAGTTTTTATGCGTTTGTGCTCTGAGACTGAACTCATTGATTGAATTTATCCCTTTAGGGAATTTTATTGTGTCTAAATATCCTTTTGTTTTATCGTTTTTACTATTCTTAAACTCACTTTTTGTTTTTATTATGTATGATGCGATTGGTAAGATTACCATAGGGTAGAGCCAGACTGTGTCTGTGAGATCAAATGTCACCTTTTCATTCTTACTGACGCCTACGAGAGTTAGGTATAAAGCAATAAACTGTTCAATCAGATTATCACTTTTTTCATTTTTAACAATAATCGTTTTCATATTCTGTATTCCTCCCATAAAAATTAGCTTTGTTCCTGAGAATATTCATATCCATCGTAACAAATACAGGCCGAAATACAAGCGAAAAGTTGTACACAGCCCTCACAGAGGACGATGGCGCTACAGCGACGGCTGTGTGTATTTGCTAAGGTGGGGCAAAAAAAATCGCCGACTGAGCGCGATGATTTTTGTTGAGTGTGTTGCGGTTGGCGGGGCGGCGCAGCCGAAGAGGCTACCCTACTGTTTAACGAGGTTGTCGATTTTGTTATTTTACCTTTCCGGAAAAATGTTTTCGGAGCGCGAGATACAAACCATTGGCCACAATCGCAAATATCGTGAGGTATACAAGACCTGTCAAAAGCGTGTGATCCAAACCGAGTCTCTTTTGATACCATTGAATAATAAGCCCCGCTACTTCTAGAGCGAGGAACACATAACAGACGGCGCTCTGCCGAAAATGAGCGGTGAAAGAAATTGTTTTTATGTCCTCCGATCGAAAGGAAAAAACGTTGCCTCCATACAAACATATTCCCCCGATAAAAAGAAACAGGAGTCCGGCAACAAATATGTAACTATCTGCCGTACTATCTAAACCGAAATTGGTTTCAAGAAATCCAATAACCACTAAATAAATAAAAAAAGTTACGATTAAAAAAATACCATAGACGAAAGGTGCAATTATTTTTTTGTACATAAAAATATGTTAACGTTATAAAGGAGTGGAGGAGATGATATGTTTATTGTACCATAGCATCTCCTCACTCGAGCAAGGTTCAATCAATACAGGTTGTTCTTTAACGAGGTTGTCGATTTTTTATTCACAGTACCCCTTCTGAGCAATAGCATATTGAAATTTTCCACCCTCGATACCTTGCATGGTACGGACAAACGTTCCAGTATCCTTATTGAGACCGATTACATCTGAATCCCAAGACGACTCCATCTCTAGGGTTATATAGCCTTCTCCATCGTATTTTTGATTATACTTTCCCCATGTTTGACCTTCTGCACGTAAAAATTCAGGTGTATCTGTATTGAGTTTTGTTAGTACAAATGTTTTTTCATCATAATACGGTAAATAAAGACCACCACGAGTACGCGTCGTATGAATAACGTGACATGTCAAGGTTTCTCTGTATTGAAAATCGTTATTTTTCTTTACATCTTGATGATCAAAGCTTCTGAAAAATTGCATATAAAAAAGCCCTATAAGTTCTATAAAGGCAAATACGCAAAGTATAATTATGAGTACACGATTTTTATTTGTAAAAATATTCATATGGTTAATTTATTTACAATTCCCGCCATGTAAATTGTGGGAAACCGGATTCACGAGCCCATCTGCCCGAATCCCGGCTGTATAAAAATAAAAAGA
>Ga0155625_114_pt2 | contig 34226 bp, 30 predicted proteins | sample RifCSPhighO2_12_FD_107282 | JGI IMG/M metagenome (GOLD analysis project Ga0155625, IMG submission 107282) | Candidatus Kerfeldbacteria bacterium RIFCSPHIGHO2_12_FULL_48_17 | reverse complement strand
TGCACCAAACCAGTGTTCAATCTCGTGCTGGGCTTCTCCCGGTGTTTCCGAAGCGTGAATAATATTGTGTACCGCGCGCTTATCGCGGTTGGCGGCAGCAGCCGAATCCACCGAAAAATCACCGCGAATCGTTCCCATTTCAGCATCGGCCGGCATGGTCGGGCCCGACATTTTGCGGATCATGGTAATAGCATGCACACCCTTCACCACCATGCGCACCAGCGGCGCTGATGTCATATAATCTACCAACCAGCCACGGACCATTTTGCCAATGACAGCGGTATCCTTTGTTCCTAATTCCTTACCAGCATCAAAACCGAATTTCTGGTACGTATTGAGGGTTTTTTCACCAACGCGGTTGACCCATTTGGCATCTTTCGGGTAGTGGTTATCGATCTGATCATGGGTCGGTTGAAACATTTCCAGAGCGACAATTTTGAGACCGGTTTGTTCGATGCGGCGAATGACTTCACCGGTGAGACCGCGGCGGACGCCATCCGGCTTGAGCATGACGAATGTTATCTCCTCTTTGGGATGATTCATAGTGTTCGTAAAACGTTAATAAGTGGCTCATCTACTGAGCCCGAATAATCTTTACTGTAAATAAAAACCTGCTAAAAAGCAAGTTTTCACGTTCGCATTTTATGGGTCTGTCGCCGAATACGCTTTCGTGACGAAATCATGGAATTTTGTGACAGAATTGCTGAATAAATTTTGAGGTTTATATGGAATATAAGCCGAAAAATTTTGAAGCGGTTCTGACCAAAATTCAATGATTGCAGCAGAAATGGTATTCGGCGACAGACCCTTTATCGGGGTCCCTCCAGCTATTCCTTCATGATGTCCTTGACTTTGGTGACAATTTCCGATGGCGTGTGATTGGCTTTGATGAAATAATCATCGGCTCCCAGGGCTTTGCCTTTTTTGACATCTTCTTCCTGACCGAGATTCGTCAACAAAATCACCGAAATATCTTTCGTTGCTCCATTCTTGCGCAATTTTTTCAACACCATAAAACCATCCATTTTCGGCATGATGATATCCAGCAGAATGACATTTGGTTTCTGTTCTCCGGCGAGCCTGAGGCCGTCAACTCCGTTATTGGCCGTTGCTACTTCATAACCTTCCCGCTTGAATTTTTCGGCATACAGTGTTGAGAGCATTTCATCGTCTTCGATGAGCAAAATTTTTCCTTTTGCCATGGTCTTACTTTTAGGCTGCTTAGTGGTACAAGTGCAGTATACCATGTTCATTTTGCGGTGCCAATTATATTCAGCCGCGCGCTGTCAGGGCTTCATAGAAATTCCCTAAACTGAGCAGTTTTTCTTCCTGCATCATGTCACCCAAGAACTGCACCCCTATCGGCGGTTTTTTGCCTTGCTCTGCCGTGGGCGCCGTGGCGGCCGCTGTGGCGGCTGAGTCTGTGGCGGACGTGACGCCTGGTTCGGCCAGCGGAACGACCAATCCAGGAATGCCGGCGAGGTTGGCGGTGACGGTGAAAATATCCTGCAGATACATACTGAGTGGGTCGGCCGATTTGGCACCAAGGGGGAAAGCGCGGTCCGGTGTGGCCGGTGTTAAAATCACATCCACTTCGGCGAAAGCGCGCCGGAAATCTTCGCGAATGAGGGTGCGGACTTTTTGCGCCTGGTGGTAGTAGGCGTCCTGATACCCGGCTGAGAGCGTGAATGTTCCCAGAGCGATGCGGCGTTTGACTTCGCGACCAAAACCCTGGGCGCGACTGAGCGTGTAGACTTCCTCAAGGGTGCGGGCTTCTTTGGCATAGTGACCGAAGCGCATGCCGTCGTAGCGGGCCAGGTTGGAGCTGGCTTCACTCGGCACGATGACATAGTAAGTGGCGATACCGAGGTGCGCGTGCGGGAGCGTGATGTTTTTTGTTTTGATACCCGCGGTTTTGAGGGTGGTGATGGCCTGCTTGAGAGCTGCCTGAACATCCGGCGCCATACCTTTGGCGTTTTTGTATTCAACGGGAATGCCGATGGTGAGATTTTTTGCGGCCGTGGCTGCGGTGCTGTATTTGCGGGCGGTGCGTTTGCTGGGGCGGCCGGGCGCGGCAGCAGGTTCGGGTGGGAGAGTGGTACTGTCATGAGGATCCTGGCCGGACAGCGCTTCGAGCACGATGGCAGCATCGGCGCTGTTGTGCGTCAGTGTGCCAACGACATCGAGTGAAGATGCCAAAGCGACGATCCCATAACGCGAAATGCGACCGTAGGTTGGTTTAAGCCCAACGACGCCGGAAAGCGCAGCGGGTTGGCGAATCGAGCCGCCGGTGTCAGTAGCCAGAGCAAACACGGCTTGCTGCAGCGCGACGGCAGTAGCTGATCCCCCGCTGGATCCGCCGGGGACGAGGTTGGGATTGTGCGCATTTTTGGTGGGACCATAGACGGATGTTTCGGTGGAGCTGCCCATGGCGGCGTCATCCATGTTGGTTTTTCCCAGGAGCACGGCACCCTGGTCGAGCAGTTTTTGCACGGCGGTGGCGGTGTAGGGTGAAGTATAATTTTTCAGCATGGTGGATCCGGCGCTGGTGATAGTGCCCTGAAGACAAAAGTTATCTTTCATGGCAAAAGGTATGCCGGTCAGAAGCGTAGCTTCACCGCGTTTAATGATGGCGTCGGCGTCGGCGGCTTGTTTGAGCGCGAAATCTTCGGTCAGCAAAACAAAGCTGTTGTATGTAGGGTTGGTGTCGTGAATTTTCTTGAGGTATTGCTTGGTTAATTCAACGGCGGAAATTTCTTTGTTGATAAGTTTTTGGTGAAGTTCCTTAATCATGGCAGTACTTGTTTGACTTTGATATAATTTTCGACGACTTCGTGGGCGCCAGCGAGGAGACCGGCGACATTGTCGTAGGGCTTGACGATGTCATCGCGGTACATGTTATTGAGGTTGGTGACCTGGTTGGTAGGCTCGACGGTTTTGGTGTTGACTTGCTGGAGTTCGTCGATGTGGTTAAGAATGCCGGTGAGTTCACGACCAAGGTTAGCCTGCTCGCCTGCAGTCAGGGCAATACGCGATAATTCAGCGGTGCGTTTGATGATTTCGGGCGTAATTTGCATAGTTAGGCGGGTTTTATTGATTATGAGGCTATTATAGCATGGTTTTAAGGGGTGCCAAGACCGATTTGCTTCTTGACTTCTACCCATTTTACTGTTACCTTCCTGGTAATATAGAACATGAAAACATGGTTCTTTGAACCGACTTCTCAGCATGATGCCGAAACGAACTGTTCCACCCGCGCATTTTGCGCAACATGGTGGACAATCGCTTTCGCTCAGAGGGAAGTCTTCTTTTTTTATTTCAGCAACGCCAGAAAATCTTTTTCATTGAGAATTTTTACACCCAGCTTTTTCGCTTTCTCATACTTTGACCCCGGCTCAGCGCCGGCAACGACGTAACTCGTGGCCTGACTGACACTGCCGGCGACCTTGCCCCCAGCGGCGCGGATTTTTTCTTTGGCTTCATCACGGCTCATGCTCGCGAGCGTGCCGGTGATGACAAATGTTTTTCCTGTCAGCTTCCCCGCCCTAGCCACGACTTTTTCCTTCGCAACTTTTACTCCGGCCGCCACCAAATCAGTCACCAACTTTTTATTATGCTCATCAGAAAAATACTCAACAATGCTTTTCGCTACCACACCACCAACATCTTCCACTTCATTAAGCGCTGCCTCACTCGCCTGTGATACCGCCGTCAGTGTGCCAAACGCTCCAGCCAATGCTATCGCCGTTTCTTCACCAACATGACGAATGCCAAGTGCGTACAAAAATCGCGCCAACGAAACATGCTTCGCGCGTGCAATCGCGCCCAGTAAATTGGCCACCGACGTATCAGCAAATCTTTCGAGTGGCAGCAGATCATCCGCCGTCAGATCAAAAATATCCGCCGCCGTTTGAATCACCTGAGCATCCAGCAACTGATCAATAATCTTCGGTCCCAGGCCATCAATATCAAACGCGTGCTTGCTAACAAAGTGATAAAGTTTTTCGCGCTCCAACGCAAAACATTTTTTATTGGTGCAGTAGTAAGCCACCTCATCCGGTTTTTTCGCCACCGCCGATCCGCAAAACGGACATTTTTTGGGAATGTGAAATTTCCGCGCCGCCTTGGGCCGCAACCGCTTCAGCACCTGCACAATATCGGGAATAATATCCCCGGCTTTTTGCACAACGACGGTGTCACCAACGCGGACATCGAGGCGATCAATTTCATCCTGATTATGCAGCGTCGCCCGCGCCACGGTGCTGCCGGCCACGAGCACGGGCTTAAGATGCGCCACCGGTGTCAACACACCCGTTCGCCCCACCTGTACCTGAATATCCTCCACCACCGTTATCGCCTGCTCGGCCGGAAATTTATAGGCAATCATCCAGCGCTCGGCCTTGCCAACACTGCCCAAGGCTTTTTCCAACGCAATATCGTTGACCACGACCACGGCGCCATCGGTCTGAAACGGTAATGTTTCGCGCCGTTTCTCCCACTTCTGTAAATATTTTTCCACTTGCTTCAAGTCGCGGCAACGTTCGTTATACGGACTGGTTTTGAATCCAAAGGCCGCCAGTTTTTCGTGCACTTCTTCGTGCGTTGACTGACCAATGTTGTTGAGTATTTCAAATACGACGCAGACGAGTTGGCGCTTGGCCGTTACCGTGGCATCGAGCTGTCGGATGCTGCCGGCGGCGGTGTTGCGCGGATTGGCGTAGAGTGGCAACCCGAGTTTGGCTTGCTGCTTGTTGGTTTGCGCGAAGGCTTTTTTGGACATGAGAATTTCGCCGCGGACCTCGAGCAACGGCGGAAATTTTCCTTTGAGCTTGAGCGGGATACTCTGCACCGTGCGCAGATTCTGGGTAACATCTTCACCGACCTGGCCGTCGCCGCGCGTGGCACCGCGAACCAGTGCACCGTTTTTGTACGTCAGTACCACGGCCAGGCCATCGAGTTTGAGTTCGGCGTAATATCCGCCTTTGATCGGCGCTTTCAATAATCGCTCATTGCGACTTTGCCAATCGGCCAGATCAACGGCAGTGAAAGCATCCTGCAGGGATAAAATCCGGTGAGCGTGCTCGACTTTCTTGAGTTCTTCAAGGGGCTTGCCGGCAACGCGTTGCGTCGGTGAATCGGCGCTGACCAACTCAGGAAATTGTTTTTCGATTTCGCTGAGTTCGCGCATGAGTGAATCTCGGGCCGCATCGGATATTTCCTGCTTATCCAAAACATGGTATAAATACCGATGATGTTCAATTTCTTCACGGAGTTTTTTTATTCTGTTCTGGGCCTGATTTTTTGTAAGTTTCATTATGAAAAAAATTATTCTTGGGGTCATTTTTGCCCTGTTTATCGGCGGCGGTATATTTTATGCCCTGGTACTCTCTCAGGATACCAATGTCTCGGAAAAAATTCAAAGTTTTTCGGACGGAGTGAAGATTGTTTCCGATGAAATTACTGGTCATGAGCCTGAGCCGCTTTTGACCTTTTTTGTATTTGGCGATAACGAGGGCGTAAACCCCATCGTCAGGCGGATTTGGTCAGATGCGCGTGAGCAAAGGGTGGATTTTGTCGTCAATGTCGCTGATCTCACGTCTCACGGCAGGGAAGAACAGTTTACGGAAGTGCGCCAGCTGTTTGATGGATATGGCGTTCCCTACTATACGGCTATTGGGAACAATGATCTGGGAAAACCCAAATCGCGGGAACTGTTTCTGAAATATTTCGGTGTTGATGGAGCCGGCGCCGCCGTCAGCGATATCACTGTTGCTGCCGCCACCCGTACCTATTTTTCCTTTGATCGGGCCGGAGTGCATTTTGTCGTGCTTGATAATGCCGATCGTAAAGTCGGTTTTGATGACGAACAGCTGACGTGGCTGGCCGATGATCTGGCCGCGAACCGGCAGCCGCACACACTGCTGTTTTATCACCGTCCGTTTGATCTGCCGTTTTCGGAATTTTTCTATGATGATGAAACCGCCACTTCGCGCGCGTCCAACGAAAAATTTTTGCAGATTATCGGCGGATACACGATTGACGCGATTTTTACCGGACATGTACACACCTATATTCCCTACCGTATGCAGAATATTCCGGTCACGGTGACGGGTGGCGGGGGCGCGGCTCCGCAGGATTATATCGGAGGAGATGCCGTGAAGCTGTATCACTATATGAAGGTCACGGTGACGGAAGATGGCATTCAGACGAAGTTTGTGCCGATTGAGTAGGTTTGAACTTGACAAAATCCCCATTCTTCGACGACTTACGCGTTTGAGTGCAGTTCAAGGCAAGCGCGAGGAGCGAAGTCGGGGCCCCCGCAAACGAGGTGCGCAGGAGCGGAGCGACGAGCACGCGTTTGTGGGGTGATGCAGGCGTACTGAAAGGTACGTCGAGCAAGCCCCGCAGCGCTAACGTAGAAATGCGCTCAAACGCGTGAGTCCTAATCTTTGGTAATCACTTCCTCGGAGAACAACACATAATCCAGCAAACCCGATGCCGGGGCCGCCCACGGCATGGTAGCGCTCAGTATCTGCTTGGTATGATTATTTTTTCCCTCGGCCGTCACGACAATGTGGTTGCGTAATTTTTTCACGCTGCCGCTCGCGTTTTGCCCGGCATATGCCTGTAATTGCGCGTCGGTCACACTGCAGTCATTGCCTTTTTCCGAGGTGTTTTTCATCCGGATCTGGTAATTCCCCGCCTCTGTGAACGGCGTATTACTCACCGCGGCACACACCGCCGTCGAACCCGGTTGCGGCGTGCTGAAATGGCAGCTGTAATAATATTTTTCCGGAAAAGCAGTATCGCTGTCATCCCAGATATTTGTCCATTCCACGGCCGTTATTTCCAGCCACGAAGAACCGCCGCAGGTGTCGTTCCATTCCACGCGCACCGAACCAACATCCGACCCTTGAACGCTCGTCGGATTGTCAGGATCAAAGAGATCAACACTTTTGGTTTCCTGCCAGCCCAGATCAAATCTCACATCATCCACCTCATCATTCGTGGCCCGGGTTACGCGGTAATCGGCGGAATTCACGCCAATGGCGCCCTCTATGGCCGCCACTTCGGCGAGCGTGTCTGACAGATCGGCTTTGGCGAAACGGCGTTCGGTTATGGTATCCAGCGCTTTTTCCAGAGCGGTTTCACTGCCGTAATAGGCGCGCAAAGAACTGGAAAAATCCTGCGTTGCTTTGACGCCCGTCAAAACAATGAAAGCAACACCCAGCCCAATGGCGGCAATGGCCAGCATGATGAGCAGCGCCAGGAGTGAAACCGAACCCCGTTGTGATGCGTATGGTATGCGCATTATCGTTGATAAAAACGTGAGACGACCGTTGTTTGTAATTGGATGGTGTTTTCCTGATTACTGTCGTTTTTGCCCTGTACTCCGTACATTACCGTTACATACGGTTGTGTGTTGACGGCGTATGAACCATCGCTTTCAGCCTGCCACGGACTGACCACGGGATGTACCCAAAACTGTGCATCAATGACTTTGACTTCAATGGACGTAAGATTTTCCCAGTCCGCGCCGGGCAGCTCGCAGCCCGCAAAACATACTTCCAGGGTTTGGCCGCCTCCCTGCCAGGGTTTGGTGGGATCAACACTCGCCCGACGGTACACGATTTGTTGGCCGGCTTTGTCACGAAGCGCCAATACGCCCCTGCCGGTAGCATCAGCTATGTCAATCTCGGCAACGGCATTGTAGAAATCGTAATCAATTTCCCCTGCCTGGATATTTCTTGTCAGCTGCGTAATGACAAAACGGCTGTCGTCTTCCACGGTTTGCTGAGACGTGAACCTGTCCTGGTTTTTGCTGACGAGCAAAAATACATCAATCGCCACCAGCGACACAATCGAAAAGATAGCGAGGGTGATGATGATCTCGATGAGGGAAAATCCCTGTTGTCGCTGTTGTCGCTGTTGTTGTGGATCGTTTTTCATAATCAATCGGCTATGCCTGGTTTCCAATTATAGAGTGCGCTGGCGGTGGAATAGGTGGCTGTGTTGTTGCTGCCTATGACGCGCACGTTGGCTTCCACTTCCACGCCGACCTTCCTTGAACCGGGAAGCGTGCTGCAGTCAGCTTCCATCGGGCTTTCCGAGCTGCCGGTGCGGCAGATATTTTTGAACGTGAGGAGGCGCTGATAGACGGTTGGTGTGGCGCTGCCGTTCGCGGCCGTCACGGACTGGATATATTTTCCGCCACTTTGCAGGATGGCGCTGCAGGCGTGATCGCCGCATACCTGATCAAAATCGGCTGCGGAAAAATCAAGCGACCATGTGTTGGTGGTGGTATCCCAGATGGCGAGCGCTTTGGTGTTTGTGCCCGGCGGTGTCAGGCCCGTGTCCCACTCCGTCACACCGGCGCCGGCGCCGCTGCTTATCGCTAACCAGTTACTGTCGCGCTGTTGCCGCACGATTTCTATCCCCTCCCTGGCCAGATTGGTGGCCACGAGTTCCTGCTCACTAATGTTGCCGGCCCGCCGGGTGGAAATAAGCAGCGTTATCACCGCAATGACACCGGTAAGAATAATGGCAACGGCGATGGTCGTTTCCAGCAGAGTTATACCTTTTTGATTTTTCCGGGAAAAATATTCCATTTTTCGGAGGCGAAAAGAGAGATATTAGACAGTTACTCGTTGCCGAGCTCGATGATGCCGCTTTGGGCATTGACAACGACCGTCTTTTGCTTGCCGGTGACACCGCTCTCAAATGTTACTTTTGCGTTGGCATCGGCCGCGGGTTGCTGTTTGATGAAAATACTGGCATCACCCGCTGTGAAAATGATATCACATTGGCATGACTGCTGGGTATCACATGTCTGGACCGGTGGCTCCTCACAGCTGGTCATCGTAACTTTGTTGGGCATGGTGATGGTTTCAAGTACGGTGTCGGTTCCCTGAATGTAGAGCTTATCGTCATTCGTGTCGGCAAACGTGATAAATTCGCTGCCCCCCGGATAGGAAAAATGTATGCCGTAGGCCGGTGGAACCGTGGTGCCGTCGTAATCTTTTCCGGTCAGGGCAAGATTTTGCACAAACCGAAGTTTGGCCTGCAGCTCACGGGGCGCCTGTTCCAGATTTTGCGCGCTGTTTCCATAGCGGTAATTGGCAAAGACAAGTGCCACGAGAATAACAAAAATTGACATACTCACCAAAATCTCGACGAGCGTAAATCCGTTTTTGGTTGTTTGGCGGTGGCTGTTCATAATTTATAGAAAAAGTTGCTGCGTGAACCATTGTGTTATGCTGGCCCCATATATCATCATCACCGCGGTTGCTGCGCTTAAAAACGTTCCGAACGGGAGTTGATCCTTTCGCGTCATTTTCTTGGTCGCCAGTAAAAAAATTCCGATGATCGAACCGCAAATATACGCGATAAACAGGGCTATCAACAATCCCTGCCAACCTAAAGCCAGACCCATAACCGCACCAAGGCGAATATCTCCCCCGCCGATCCACTTTCCGCGTGATAGAACGAATTGTATCAAGAAAAATCCTGCGCCGACCAAACCGCCTGTCAAAATTTCCAACCAACTTCGTCCCATGGCTATACTGAAAAGTAAGGCTACTGCCCCGGCTGGCAGCGTTACCGCATCAAGTATGAGAAATTTCCGCAGATCGATGAGAAAAATGATAATCAGTAAAGCGGCGAGAACGAGACTCAGTGTCAACACGACGGCACTATCCGAAAGATTCCGCCAGCACAGGAAAAATATAATGCCGGTTGCGATTTCGACGGCCGGATACTGCCAACTGAACTGTTTTTTACAGGTGCGGCATTTTCCCCCTTGAATGATGAAACTCAGCACCGGAATCAGCTCATACCAGTTGAGCGTTTTGTGGCAATGCGGACAGTGTGATCTGCCTGAGGTAAATGATTTTTTCTGCGGCAGGCGCAGGGCGACGACATTCAGGAAACTTCCGACGCAGGCGCCGAAAACAAAAAATGCTATGTTGAAAAAATTATTGAATACCATTGGCGCTCACAGTATGCTTTCCCGCCGGCAGAGTTGCGTTTCCATGCTCCAGCGTAAAGGTGATTTCGTAACTGTCCTTGGTCGGCACCGTGCTCACGGTATAGAGAAAATTGCCGGGGTCTTTTCTTGCGGCGACATCGGGAAGATATTTTTCGAGCGCGCAGGCGCTGGCCACATCCCCTACCGTTCCGCAACCAACGGCTGCCGCCTCATAGCTGTTTTCCTGAATGATCATCCTTTCGAAACCCGACTGAATCGCTCTGATGTCTTCCAATCTGGCCATATCACGAACGATGGCGTTTTCACGCCGGAAAAACCATACAAAAAGCGCAACGAGTACTGCCGCGAGAACGCCGGCAATAATAATCATGATTATCTTTTTTTTCGTGAATGACATGAATATAGTATAGCAAATTTTGCACTTTCACCCAATGAACCGGCGGTTCCTATTTTTTGTTCGGTATGCAACCAAAATCAAAAACCCCCGAAAATGATGGGGGCTTTTTGATTTTTCATACACGCTTCATTACTCCACTAAACAGTAGACCCTGTCTGCGTCTGCGCAGTCGATCTTTGCGTCATCGGCCGGAGCTGAACCGGCGGAAACAGCAAAGACTACAACACCGCTCACTGGCGCGACGATCTCACTGGCATCCGAGTCTTGATCGAGTGCTTGTTGGTCTGGATCTTCAAGCGTGGTGGCGATCACATACTGATCGGCACCGTTTGAAGCATAGACATAACGAGCGCTTGCGCCGCTGTTGGTCGGATCAACCGGTAGGTTGGTTATATACGGCTCCAGGGCTGTTTCGAGCGCAGCCCAGGTAGCGGCTGATGGGTAGGCGTTGCTATTTTCACTGGCGTACAGTTCAACCGCCGTTTGAATTGATTTAACATCGGTTATACGTTTGGTATCGCGGGCGCGTTGTTGGGCGTTTCTGAGAGAAACGATCGCCAAAGTGGCGAGTAAACCAATAATGGCAATAACAACAAGTAATTCAATAAGGGTAAAACCCTTTTCATTTTTTCTCATGTTGTCACCCCCTTCCTCATATTTTTGTATTAGAGCCTGTTCACGATATCCACTCAATATGTTCTGAGTAGCTCGTTTATTTATACCATACTTTGCCGCAAAAAACAACAACTCCGCGTTAAAACAGATTCTTAAACCGTTGCAGAAAGATTGTAAATCGGCAGGAGAATGGCGCTAATGAACACGGCCACCGCAACACCCAGAAGCAGAATGATAATCGGTTCGATCAGGTTGATCAGCGCCTGCGTCAGTGTTTCCACTTCCCTTTCATAAAAATTGCCGAGTTTCGTGAGAATCTTATCAAGACGGCCGGTTTCTTCACCGACACGCATCATCTGACTGACCACCTGCGGAAGATGATGATTGGATTCAAAGACGGTGGCGATTGATTTCCCACCGGATACGGCCACGCGCGTTTCCTCAATGATGTTCTTGTAAAAGGCGTTACCGACAACGTCACCGGTAATCGTCAATGCCTGCGTCACCGGAACCCCGCTTTTCAACAGCGTCGATAAACTGTAGGCAAAACGCGTCAGATAAATTTTTTGAAAAATTTTTCCGAAAATCGGAATTATTGTCACCCAAAAATCCATCTGCGCCTTGCCGGGTTTGGTTCCATAGTACCAGCGCACCAGCAATCCGCCGATCACGAGCACAATAATAATCCACCACCAATTATTGCTGGCAAAATTACTGACGGCGATCAGCGTTCGTGTTGACCAGGGTAAGGCCTGACCGCTGCTTTCCAATACCTCAGTGAGTTTTGGTATCACATATACCATCATCAGCGCTCCCACGGCCACCAATCCAACCAGGATAAAAGCCGGGTATATCATCGCGCCCTTGATTCGGCTTACAACGCTGTAATCCTTTTCTTTTTGGTCAGCCAGGTAGGTGAGCACTTCATCGAGTTTACCGGTGGTTTCACCGGATTTCACCATTTGCACAAAAAACTCATCAAACACCTTTGGCCACTTTTGCATGGCCTTGGAAAGTCTGACGCCGCTGTTCACTTCTTCGGCGACATCCTGAACAATCATGGCCAGGTATTCGCGCCTTTCCTGGTCAGCTATGAGTTTCAGGGCGCGGACGATCGGCACACCGCCTTCAATCATCACGGCCAGCTGTCTCAGAAAAATAACAACCTCGCGGTAAGGCACCCTTTCAAACACGTTGATGGACTTTTCGTAAAACGCGCCTTCTCTTTTTCGCGTGATTGAGATGACGGTCAGTTCGTTTTGTTCCAGCGCCATCTGCGCCGCGGATTCCGAAATCGCTTCAATATTTCCGGTGACGATTTTTCCGTTGCGCTTACTTTGGGCCCGGTAATTGAATACTGACATGGGTGTTAGGCTAGATTACTTTGTATAAATCTTGGATCGGTCGCGTGTTCAATCGCTTTTTCGACTGAAATCTTTCTTTGCTGAATGAGTGCGACTAATGCCCTGTCAAATGATTGCGTTCCGGCCGTGCGGGAATGTTCAAGTATGTCGCGCAGCTGATTGAAGGAACCTTCCCGGATGCTGTTCCTTGATGTATCATCCGGTGTGAGCATTTCGATCGCCGGCACCACGCCGCTGTTGCTGCTGGGTATGAGTTTCAGCGCGATGATACTGGTGAGATTTCTGGCGAGCTTGGAGCGCAGCTGTTCTTCTTCATCAGGAGAAACACTGTTGATGAGATTTTCGAGCGCGGAAATAACATTCGGCGCGCTTAAACCAGCATACACTATTTTTCCCGACTCTGCCACTTCCAAAAGTTTCATTATCGTATCACCGTCGGGAATATCCGAAATCATGACGCAGTTTATGTCTTCGTTGAGCACGGAGTTGAGTCCGGACACAAATGTGGGAGTGTCTTTGCCAATTTCACGCTGCTCAATCAGGCTTTTATTGTCGATGAAAATCTGCTCAATCGGTTTTTCCAGCGTGACGACGTGATAAGCGTGCGTTGCGTTCATGGCGCCCACGAGCGCGGACAGGGTTGTTGTCCGGCCGGATCCGAACGCGCCGGTAACGATAACAAAGCAGCGCGGCAGATTCACAAAATGGATGAATTCTGGAGGCAATCCAAGTTCCTGAAAACTTGGAACCTTGTCTTTTATCTGGCGCAGAGACAGGGAAATGAATCCCTGCTGGTAAAAAACATGCACGCGAAAGCGCACCTTTCCCAAAAAATTATGCGAGATTGTTATTTCCCTGACTTTTTCGAGCACCTGTTTTTGCTCCACGCTTAAAATACTTTCGGCCAGTTTCTTCACAAATTCGGTCTGCAAAATCGGCTCTTCGTTAAGTGCCAAGAGCTGCCCGTTTATGCGCAGCGTCGGTGAATTTCCCACCGACAAATGCAAATCAGACGCCTGCTTCTGCGCCATGGTTGACAGCAAACGCTGCATGACGAGTTGTTCCGTTGAAAACCCCATACTTATATGTGCTCTTTTATTTTTTTGATGACTTCTTCCGGAGTAAAGTGGACCTTGACCAGATAATCTTTGGCTCCGAGCTGAATGCCTTTGTCAACATCCTCTTTGCCGCTCAAATTCGTCAGTAAAATAACGGGTATTTTCCGGTATTTCTTTGATGCCTGGAGTTGGCGCAAAAATTCAAATCCGTTCATTACGGGCATGAGAATATCAAGCAGGATCAGATCGGGTGGATTTTTTTCCACCGCTTTCAGGGCCTGTTTGCCGTTTTCCGCACTGTCAACCAGAAAACCCTCCATTTCCAGTTTCGATTGGTACATACCGCGCAGAAAATTGTCATCTTCCGCGATTAAAATTTTTTTACTGTCAATGCCAAGTGCCATAGATTATTCTTTAGTGACGCTAAATACTTCTTCTACTGTTGTCAGGGCCGCCATTGCCTTTAGTATGCCGTCGGCTTTCATGGAAATCATCTGTTGCTGCTTTATTTCCGCCGCCATCTCATCATTATTCTTTACTCCGCCATCAATAATCATCTGCTTGACCCGATCGTTTACCTCCAAAACTTCCACAATGGCGATTCGCCCTTTATATCCGGAATTTTCACAGCGTGAACATGTGCGACCACGGTAGAATTTCGCTTCCCCTTTCCTCAGGTTTTCGGGCAGCGTGTTCGCCGGCAGGGTGGCCAGTTCCTTTTCCATTTCAGCCCGAACGCCTGGCGCAAGCCTGACTTCTTCGCGGCAGTACTGACAGACCATGCGCACCAGCCTCTGAGCAACTATTATGTTCAGTGCCGAAGACACCAGAAACGGCTCAACTTTCATGTCCATGAGTCTGGGGATGGCGCCGCTGGCATCGTTGGTGTGGAGGGTGGACAGAACGATGTGGCCGGTCAGACTGGCGTGCACAGCCAGTTCGGCCGTTTCGTTGTCGCGTATTTCACCGACCATGATCACATCAGGGTCCTGGCGCAAAATGGAGCGCAGCCCGCGAGCAAAGGTCAGATCAATTTCCGGCCTGATCTGGGTTTGATTGACGCCGGGGATGTAGTATTCAATCGGGTCTTCGAGGGTTATGATATTGACGCCTTCTTTATTAAGGAGATTCAGAAGCGCGTACAGGGTTGTGGATTTTCCGGAACCGGTCGGGCCCGTGACAAGAAACATGCCGTTGGGCTGCGTTATGTAGCGGGTGATGAGATCGAGATTGCGGCCGGAAAAACCAAGTTTGGCGAGGTCCTGAATATTTGCCGAATTATCGAGAATACGGATGACCACCTTTTCCTCATCAAACAGCGGCATGCTGGAAACGCGGAAATCAACGTTGCGATCGTCCATATTCACGCGGAACCGGCCGTCCTGCGGCAGACGCGTTTCATCGAGTTTGAGATTTGCCAGAACTTTTATGCGCGCCACGATGGCGTTGTGCACATTTTTTGGCAGCACGATGGATGTATGGAGTTCACCGTCAACGCGGTAACGGACCCGGGTTTCCTGCCCCACCGGTTCAATGTGAATATCCGATGCCTTGCCATCAATGGCATTGCGAAGAATCACATTCACCATTTTTGAAACCGGGGCTGTTTTTACGGCCTGTTGGACGTCCAGGCCTGATTCGGCGGCTGCCGGCAATTCGGTTGTCGCAGTTTGATCGGTGTCGGCGGCGGCGCTGCTCATGGCCGCTTTCACCTGTTCTTTTAGATTTTCGTAGTGGCGGAGTGCATTTTGAATGTCCGTTCTCGTCGTAATGAAAAAACTGAAGCGCACCTTGTTTTTTCTGGCGATAAAATCCAGCGCTGAGATGGCGAGAAAATTCTGCGGATTGGCCATCGCCATACCGACTTCGTCTCCGACTTTTTTAAACGCTATCATCTCATAATTTTTTGCGATTTCTTCCGGCACCAAAGCCAAAAGCTCCGAGGTTATCTTTTTTCCCCTCAGATCAGCAAATGGAACATTGTACACCTTACTTTTTATTTTGGTGAATATCTCTTCAGGAATGAGTTTTTTTTCCTCGATGATGTCGATGTAATTTTTTCCGGTGTTTTTTTGTTCCGTTTCAAGTTGCGCCATCTGTTCCGCGCTCAGGAGGTTGTTTTTCTCAATGATTTCCTTGATGAGTTGTTGATCATCCTTGCGCATGGGTCGATGTTAAAACACTTTTATTCAGCTATTCAGCGGCTACAAAAGGATTCTCTCTACCCGTCGCTGGAAAAGCCAATTTTGTGCTTGATTCGTTGCCTTTTTTATCGAGTGCCGTAACGGTGTAATAATAATCCACTCCCGGCTCCAGACCCGTATCTTTGAATTTTTCCTCGACATTGTTGCTCTCGATGACTTTACCCAGGATGCCGATTTCTTCGGAACGGTAAATTTTTATGGCAGCAAAATCATCCGCCTGAGGATTTTTCCAGGTGATGGTGACCGAAGCGCCATCGCCGCTGTTGGCGATCTCGATATCCGTCGGTGCCGGCGCCGGAGTCGTGTCTTTCGGCGTTATACTGACCTGATCCTGATTCTTCGATTCTTGCTCGTCTGTTTTTGAACCAAGAACGGCGCGCACGATGTAATAATAGGTTTCGTCGGGTTTTACGGTGGCGTCATAATAAAACTCTTCGCCATAGTTCACGGTGCCTATTTCCTTGCCTATCTGGCTTTTCGCCGATGACCGATAGACGCGCAGCATACCCGTGGCCGGTTGGGGATCGTGCCAGGTGACAATCACGGCCGTGCCCAGGCCCGGATCCTTCACAGCAATATCGGTCGGCGCGTTTGGCACCTTGTTGCTGTACGGTTGAACACCACTTTGCGTGGTTGCCTGGTTTGGCTCGTATTCTTCGAGTTCCGCAAATCCCGGTGTATAAATATTTTGTTCTTCAAAATCCTTTACGACTTTCTCACTGGACTTGGCGCTTGTTTCGCTTTTGAGCGTCCGATGTTCGGCAAGCAGTGTGTCAATATTAAAATACAGGAGTATCACACCCGCGATAACAAGGGAGAGTGCTATAAGGTAAATGAGATTTCTTGGTATTATTTTTATTTGTTCCTGCGTCATAACTCTTCGGCTAAATAATACGTCCTCATATTAAAGGCGTAGCTGTCCTGTCCCGGCTGGTACTGGAGTGCCTTGATATCGAATAGTCGCATATTTTTTTCCGTGGCGCGTAAAAATCCCAGCAGCTGGTCGTATGATTTTATGCCTTCAATTTGGAAAGAAACATCTATGGTTTTCAATCCCGGAACCGTTTTTTCAAGTGTGGTCTGATCCTGCTCGGCCGTGGTTTGAACCACGTTTTTCGAGCTGTCGATGCTGCGCAGGGAAAGTCCCTGACTATGGGCTAAGTCTTCCAGTTGAGCAAACATGCCAGGAATATCGTTTTTGGTCGGTAAAATTATTCCCAGGCGCTGCAGGGCATTGTGATTCAACTCTCCGTAATTTTCACTCAATTGCTTGAGCTCACCCAGGTATGCTTCCTGCCGGTTCAGCTCGTCGGTTGATTGCTTGTATTCGGTGGCTGCGTTTTGTTGGATGGATGCGTATTTTGGAGCAAGGAGAATAAGCCAACCGGCAACGATGATGATAAATATCGTCAGGAAGATAAACAGCCTGAAATATTCACTCACCGTCGCTTGTATGGTTATAAGAAACTTTGGCTTCATAGATCCCCATTAAGGTAAAATGTTTCCGGCTTTATCTGAACTGAAAGGGTAAATTCCACTCCCCTGTCCGTCACCACTACATTTCCATCTTGGGCCAGGCTTGATTCCGTGACCTTATTTCCACCGGTCGTCGTCACGTCTTTGACAAAATCAGACGCCTGCAGAGCATTTACCTGTTCGGCAACATCTTCAAAACTCTCGGCTATGGCGGTTATTTTAAATCCCCCCTGCGTGTCCCCATTCATGTTCTTGTATACCACATTGGGCACAACTTTACCCTGAAACCGTTCCAAAACCTGCGTCCAGTGCACGTGTTTATTCAACAGTGTATCCACGGTATCAATCTGATTTTTGAGTTCCTGCGCCGTGCTTTGCAGACTCGTGAAGCTGGCGATCTCCTGATTGACGGTTTCGATTTTTCCATTGACATCGGTTGTGTTGGATTGGAGTCTGTATCCATAGAGCGTAAGTGCGCCAAATACCAGCAGTACAAAAATTATTGATGACATCGCCACCCAACCGAGCATGATGCTTTCGTTTCTCTCACTGACCACATTCAGCACATCTCTTGGCATGAGGTTCACATCGATGTTGGAAAGCCTTCTGTTCGGCTTGGACGGCATGTGCTCTTTGCTTGGCCCGAAGAAATTCCTCTTGGGCGGTTGCGTGGAATCGAGACTGCTCATCTTGTCCATCTCTGAAACGAGCGCTTCGTCACGGAAAAGATGCTGCGGCGGTTGCGCTGTTTGCGCCACCTGCGCCAACGGATCAAAGGCCTGGGGCTTTTGACGGTTCCGGGTGAATTTGGGAAATGAAGAAACCTGGTTCGGCGTTATCGTCGTCGGTGGTGTTGGTGTCGCCAGTGCCGGTGCCGCCTTTTTTACCGGTTGTAACGGCTTAGGCTGCACAATTTTTGCGGTAATCGTCACCACCGGTTTTTTGGATACGGGAGGTTTCACTGGTGGCTTCATATCCTGTACGAGGGGTTGCCCTGGCTTCATTGTATTCCGGTGAAACCAGGAGTGTGATTTTTTTGGAATAATCGTATCTTTTTTTGCGGGCTTGCTGCTGATTCTGGCCGACTTCATGGGCTTAGGTTTTGACCTCGGAGGAAATGTCTGCAGTTTTTGTGTTGTGTCTGCCTTGGCTTTACGTTTGTTTCTGATGGTATCCAAAAAGTGCACCCAATTTTGTTTCTTGCTTTTGGGTACGACCGGCGCCTCCTTTCCAGGATTGGTATACACAACTTCAGGCCCTTCGGTTTTTGGTTTCCGACGCTCCTCTTTGTCTTCCTGGTTTTCGTGATCCTGAAGCAGATTGATATCAGACATATTTTTGTTTAAACGATTTCTCTCATTGCCAAACCAACGGATACTGCATATGACGGGCCTATTTCATTGAGCGCCGGTTTGAGTTCCACCGGATAGACAATTCTGGCCCATGGATCGCCGATAAATACACGCAAATTCAGTGTTTGGCTGAGAAACGACGTAAGATTGGGGAGCCACGAGGAACCACCGGCCAGAATCACCTTTTCAATATCTTTGTCGTGCTGGCCTTGATACATATTCATCACATAGCGGATCTCGTTGACGATGGAATTGATCAGAAATTCAATGCGGCTGGGAATTTGCGTGCCGGCCGTACCGGATTTCGACGTATTCAGTCCGATATCCCGCTTAAACTGTTCTGCTCTGACGTGGTCAATATTGAGACTGTTGCTGATAGTTTTGGTTATGGTGTTACCGCCGAGATCAATACTCCGGCTGATAATGGGTATGCTGTTCATCATGACATTGATATTCGTTGCTGATGCGCCGATATCGATAACCATGATCGCAGATTTGTCGTGACCGATGAGTGACCGCTCCAGCGCGAACGATTCCGTTTCAAGACTGACGAGCTGCAGGCCTCCCGTTCTGAAAATTTCAACGTATTTGTTGACAAGATTTTTCGGCGCGGCGGTGATAAGAATTTTAATATTTTTCGTTGGCTTGCCGACAATGGTCGGCAGAGAATGCGGCTGTAAGGTTGGGTCCACGGCGCCGCCTGAGTCTTCAAAGGTTTCCACCGGGGTGTTTTCCGTGCTCACCATTTCTTCATCGAGAATTTTCCAATCGAGCACCATCTCTTTCAGCGGAATGGGTACAAATTTATTGGCTTCCCACCGAATAGCCGAGGCCAGGTCTTTTTTGGACATGACCGGCAACTGGATGATCGAACTGAAAACAGCGTAGCTTGGTAAAGCGGCAACAACTTTGTCGCTCTGCGCCTGGGATGCTTTGTAAATTTTTTTGAGGGCCGGCAAAATTTTCTGTTTTTGTTCTTCAATGTCGCCGTGGAGTAAGTCGGTTTCCTGCTCGAGAAAACCGTAGGTTACGAGTTTTGGGCGACTGCGTTCGCTCTCGAGTTCGGTGAGCTTGATAGCTGAAGTTCCAATGTCTATTCCAAGATAACTTTGCTTCTTTCGGAAAAAACCCATAATACTTTTCAAAAGAAAAGATAATAATAGGAAAGTAACTTTATTATAACACAAATATTCTTTTCATGCGAAATCTCTAGGACTTTAGAAAAATCTATCGCGAAATTTTTCGGATATCCGGAACCAGCGCCGCAAAATCCTGCAAACCCGTTGGCGTGTTGGCGAGCAACCTCCCATCATACGTGATGAGTTCGGAAGCGTGGGCACTGTCGGCGAAGTTGCGCCCAAAGGTGAAACTCTTGGCCATCATCAGACCTTTTACTTTGAGCTGGGTATTGCCACTGCCGGTGTTGATATTTCCACCCAGCGCGATAAACGCACCATCAAGCCTGTCCACTCCCCCGTTTATGTTTATATTCCCCTCAACAATGAAACCGACTGATGCCAGATTATACACGTGCTCAAGATTACTCACGCTTTCATAGGCAATATTCCCGTCTATCGTCAGATCACCGCGCACTACGATGAGACCACTGCCGTCGTTTGCCGGCGCCTCTGTGCCTGTCCCGTTGCGCAGCGTCAACCCACTGACCGTGAGCGGGCCATTGCTCGAAAAAACTTTTCCGTTCATCGCGAAATCACCACTGAGTGTGCCGGATGTTACTTCAACGACATCATTGCCCAGTGCGTTTTTGTTGCCGTCAACTTTGGCAGTGATGGCATCAAGATCAATTTTACCAAGTACATTGTGATAGACACTGCCGGTTTTTGCCAGACCGAGTACATTATTTTCATTGATTTCCTGAACGGGGCCCGGATCATTGGATTCATTGGGTTCGGCATTGCGGCCTTCTGTCGTGAAATTCTGGATATTGCCGCCGGAGAGAATAAGGAAGGTGGCGTTGTTTATGCCCTCCGGTGCCGGATTGGCCGCCTGAATACCGCCGCCCGCATACACATCTCCGCCCAGGGTTTGAATAAACGGCTCAACCTGCACCTGGAGACCGTCAAAATCAATGAATCCTACGCCTTCGGCTCCTCCTGACCAGGCGAAACCATAGAGATTACCGGTGGCGGCATCGAGCCGCACGCCATAGCTGTTTTTCAGACGCGGGTCGTAGCTTGGATTGCTCATATCTGTCCCTACAACGGGTTCGGTGGTTTTGTCACCAAGTTTGATCCAGCCCCAGTCGTCTTCGCCGAATTGATTCACGCCATAGTCATAGATCGAAGTAATTTGCGCCCAACCGTACACGAGGCCAGTATCAGGATCAAAGCTGGCCGGTTTATCCGGAGCAGCTGGATAGCCATTCGAATTGATGGCGCCAAAATCAAGCCAGCCGACGGGACTGAGACCATTGTCATCAGATACATTCCCCACCCAGGCCTGGCCAGACAGCACGCCGGTGACGGTATTCATTTGGACTTTGTAGGGCGACGTGTTACAGACGTTGGCACCTGCGCGGTCGGCGCAGTTGAAACTTACCCAACCCAGCGCTTCATCGTCCAGTCCGCCGAACCAGGCAAACCCGTGCAGATCCACGATCGTTTCACTCTTGAGATTGCCGTCACCGTCACCGTCTTTGGCATAGACCCGGTAATTTGACGTGCTGCAGGTATCGTCACGACCGGTTTGGGAACAGTTCAGACTCAAGAGACCAAAGCCGCTGCTTTCGGTATTGGCGCTCCCACCAACATCTTCAAACATGCCGCCACCCCAACCATAATCAGTAAATACTCCTGAGCTCCAATTAAAATGCGCCCAGCTGCCCCAGTTACCGGCATCATCAACCTTGTCTTCCTCGGGACCGAAGCGCACCTCACCCCAGGGTGTAATCACATCGTCGGCCGGGTCCGAGGTACCGCCGTCATCAACGATTTTCCCCACGTCGCCTTCGGTTGCGGATGGTGTTTTGGTGAAGAAAAACGTTGAACCCACCACGCGACCGTCGCTCAGTATCCTGACGTTGCCGCTGCTGGAAAATGGCGCCGGATCAAAATTCACAAACCCGATCGAGTTAGCCCGGGCGCCGCCGTCAGCTGCGGCCTGCCCCAACCAGGCAAAACCTTCGAGATCACCGCTGCCGTCTGGATTGGCGCCGATACGGGCCTTGAGGCCATAGTCAGTATTGTTCACACCGCAGCTCGCCGTATTGACACACGAAGTACTCAGCCAGCCCTGCCCCACGGCCACGCTGTTGTCTGATAAATACCAACCCAACCACGCCCAGTCCTGAATATCTGTTTCTTGAATGAGATAATTTGCTGTACAGAAATAGACTTCACCGTTGCCTCCATTGTTTAAACCGGCGCCGCCCAATACTTCGAATGTATTGCCTGGTAGATTATTTTGATCAACGCAAAAACCAATACGACCGCCAGCACCGCCACCGCCTGTTTTGTTGACGCCACCTTCGCCGCCCCCGGAAATAATCAGGGGAACATTGTTGGCATTGCCATTGGCGATAGCCGTAAATACGGAAATCGATCCGCCGGAACCGCCACCCGCGCCACGATCCGTACCTGTACCCGTACCGCATCTTTTTGATCCGCCCGTGTCACCATCAGCAATAATCGTCCCATTCACGGTAAGAATATTTTTTACATCGAGCTGTATGACACCGCCACCGGCACCGCCGCTGTCAGCTGCGTTACAGGCATTGCCGCCACCGCTTCCGGATAACAACGGTTTGCGTTTCTCTTCATCGGTGCTGCCGTATATGGCTCCACCAAGGCTTCCGCCGCCGCCATTCCCACCCTTGCCGCCATAACCAGCTCCAGCTCCCGTACCGGCTCGTGGATTTGGGCCATTGGCACCTTTGCCAATACCCGCTCCCCCGCGCTCACCAAAGCCGGTTACGTCTATGCGTGAATTCACGCCGACATCAAGGTCATGGGCGCGCATCGAAATATTTACCAGCAGTGTAGACTCCACGAATGTCACCACTGCATCTTCGGCAATAAGATTAAGATTTTTTTGATAATCACCGCTGACTGTGCTGTTGCGAAACAGAACCTCATCTCCGGTTGCCGTCAGTGTCAACGCTTCATTGTTTTCGAGGGTCGCTGTTACGCCATCGAAAAATATTTTCTGGTACGTAAATTCCGTGCCTTCGCTGGTGCGGAAATGAAAACCGCTGACAAAATGTATCTCATCGTCCTGTGTTGCTGAGGAAACCTGATCATCAACAAAGATCATGGTCCCGACCTGACCTGTCTGCCAACCGTTACCGTAATTGACGCTTGAGTCGGCAAGTGGACGAGCGTAGCCGGCTGCATCGTCAAAATATATCGCTGCCCGACCACCACCACCACCCGAGCCGTTCCCAAATCCATCTCCGCCATTGGCAGCGAAAAAACCGTTCCCTCGCAGGGTTTTGGTGTTTACCATGATGCTCCCCCCGGAACCGCCACCTCCGCCGTTGTCTGACTGGTTGTTGTTGCCGCAACGTTTCAATGAACCGTTCATGCCGTTGGCCTGTATATCGCCATTAAGCGTAAACGTATTCGTGACCGTTATGCGAACAGCTCCACCGCCAAAACCACCAGAGTTGTCAACCCCGCAAGAACCGCCACCACCGGAACCTTTGTACTCATCATTCAGTGGAAAGGCATTCGGCGCGTAGGAATTGCCATACACATTTCTGGCATTGGCTTCGTTGGCATTGCCCCCCTTTCCCCCATAACTGGCGCCCGATCCGCCGGAATTTGCCCACACACCGGTGGTGATACCAGCGCCTGTTCCCTTGGCAGGAGCGTTGCCGTCACCGGTGGCATCAATGTTTGCGCCCGCATCTATCGTGACATCACGCGCGTTCACACGGGCGTTGATGCCCAGACGTGATGCACCATCCATGTGAAACGTACCGCTCAGTACATTAAAATAGGCCGTGCGCAGGCTATCTTCACTCGTGGTACTGCCTATGAATTCAATATTGCCGCCTTCGGCATTAAAGGTAAATTCACCCGCATCATCGAAAACAATGTCTGTGTTTTGGAATGTTATGGTTTTATACGTTAAATCAGCGTTCACGTCAGAATGGAAACGGACGCTCTTGAGGAATATAGCATCATCATCGTTGGACTCTGTAGCAGTGCCGTTATTATCAACGAGTAAAATGGTTCCTGGCTTGCCTTCCTGGGCATTGCCGGGTCCGGTTCCGCCGTTGACATTGATTTCCGTGAGCGGTCTGTTATAGGTATTGTTGTTGTAATAGATAGCTATGTGCCCGCCGCCGCCGCCGGCACCGGCAGCCGAACGACCCTGCTTACCGTCACCGCCGACAGCCTGAAAAATTCCATTTCCTTCCAGGTTCGCTGTCTGAATATATAAAGATCCACCGCCGCCGCCACCGCCCCCACGTGAACGATTATTATTGGTACAACCGACGCTTGAAAGCCCAACGCCGCCATCGGCTTGGATGGTGCCATTATTAATGAGACTATTACTAAGATTAAGGTGTACTACTCCGCCGCCCGGACCGCCTTGTGTGGGGGTGTTACACTGGCCGCCGCCGCCGGATCCCGGGGTAAGCGGGGCATCCACCGAACCGTATGCCTTGCCTCCGAGTACCTGCCCTGTGTTGCCTCCCGGTCCACCATGCCCGCCGCCGGAACCGGCATCATCAGCACCGGTTTTGCCGGCACCGGGCCCTTTCGAAGCAGCAAAGCCGGTACCGGTGGCGTCGATTTTTCCGCCGGTGTTGATGACCACGCCCTGGGCGTTGATGGGATGGAGTTCTCCTTGGCCTGTTTTTATCTGTAACGTTCCATTAACGGTAATGGTATTTGCCTGTCCGTTGGCTGGTATGGGAAAATTGGAGCCTGCGCCACCAACAGTGAGCGTTACGTTGGCGTTAATAACAAGATTGTCGCCGTCATTGAGCGTAACTTTGGCCGCCGTGTCCCACGTGGTATTGGTTGATATGGTTACGGTAGCCGCTTCGACCGGTTGCGGCCGGGCAACAAAAGCCAAAACACTTCCTACGGCGAGTACCAGAGGAAGTGTTGTTTTCCAGTTGCGTATGCGTTGGTGTAACATGAGCCCGCTTCTATAAAATAGCTGTGAAATGAAGTACTAGTCGGTGGCTCCGGTGAAATCATAGCCCGGTGCCGTGCAAAGACTGCCGGAAGATGGCACCAGCGCGTATTGAAACTGCACCACAAAATCGCTGTTGAGCGTGTCATTATTCTCGATGGTGATGCGATTGGTCAGGGTTCCATTGATGCAACGGTCATAGCTCAGATTCACATCAGTGAGCTCATCAAAAGGTACCCACGGGCTGTTCGTGTCGGTGCAACTGGGGCATTTCATCGCCTTCAGAGAAATAGGCACGACGGTGTAGCCCGCTGTTGGAATGCCGTAGTCGGGCAGAGAAATCACGGCCTGATCATTATCGTTGGTGACGTCACGGCGATCGAGCTGGCCATAAAACACCGCCGTGCGCATTTCCGGAATGGACGCTGTGCCCCGAGTGGTTTTGGGATTAGCCGCTTCGTTGACACTACCCGAAACGTTGACCAGTTCAAAACCGTCTCCTTTATAATAACTTCCATCTTGTGCCACAACCGGCGCCTCCTTAAAAACAGCCGCCGCCGCTCCTCCAACGCCTAATTCGGCTATCCCCCCGCCTTGTCCCATTACCCGTAAAAGACGTTGAACTGTCTGCGTTCCCTCTGTTTTTTTATCATACTGTACGTATTCGTCATCAATCTCGCTGTCGTCGAGTCCATTTCCGCTGCCATTGTGCTGAAACACATCAGCTTCACGGATGGTGCCGTCCGTGATTTCCGAACCTTCTATGGAATTATCCGGTAATCGGACATCATCACCGCTGCCGTTGACGGTGAGGCCTCCACCAAGTGTCAGCAGCCCCCCAATCGTCAGGGCGCCAATTTTGGTTTGGGCTATGCTGGAAACATTGAGTGGCGCTGACACGGTGCAACTGTTGATATCTGTTGTTGGATCGCAATCAGGATCCTGCCACTGGGCCCACGCTGATTGTGAAGCAAAAAACAAACCAAAAATCACCAGCAGCCCGATGAGATTTTTCAGGGCAAGGGATCGTGTCGTGTGCCAACGTGCTTTCATTTGCTGTCTCATAACTATGTGGGTTATTGAAACTTAAAAATGATCAGATTGAACCTTGTGCTGCCAAGATCGCCATTGAGCGCCGTGAGTTTCAACCAGATGGTAACGCGGACTTTATTATCGGCAAGCACCTCAGCGCTGGCCACGAAGTCGCGCATATCCTTGTCGGTGGCAAGAATAACCGGATCACCGACGTTGATGGTTCCGGAAGATTCAGGAACCGTGAATTCGCGCGTGCTTATTTCACCGCTGCGGATGCTCGGCGGATCCCAGGTGTCGCTGTACGTGACAAAGTTGGTTTTGGCGAGCGTGACGGCATCATCGGAGATTTCATTGGTCTGTATGGCATTATCGGAAAGATTGACGGTGCCCGTGGCTGTCAGGTTGTTGGTGGTGAGCGTGGCGGCAACCGTGGCGTTGGTATTCACGAACAGGGAACCGTCAACGGTGGTGTTAGCGTTTACGGTGAGATTACCTTTTACTTGCGCTGAGCTGTCAGTATAAATCGGACCAGTAAATGAACCGGCGTAGCTTTCTGTACCCAGATAGGCTTTGTAGGTAGAAACGCCATTGACGGTAAGCTGGCCCTTGATCGTTGAACTGGGGAGATTTACCGCGCCATTCTTCACTTCCAGGCCGCCACTGTTCACCGTCAGTCCCCCGCCCTGCAGGGTGGTGGGGCCGTTCACAACATTGAAAGCATTGGTAACCGTCAACGTATCAAACGTGGAATCGGCGCCGGGTATGGGAAAGTTGAGATCTTCTTGCCCAATGGTGCCATTTTGAATATCAGTTCCGGTCACGGTTTCATCGGCTATCTCGGTACCGGAAATGGCATTGTTGGGAAAATTCACATCACCTTCGGCCGTTAAGGTACCGCGCGCCGTCAATGTTCCGGCCGGTGATATGGTCAGGCCACCGAGTTTGGTTTGGTCAGCATTGGATACGTTGATAGGGGCGCTCCCGGCGCAGTCAGGGCCATCAAGATTGGGGTTACAGCCAGGCTCCACCCACTCGGCTCGCAGCGGTGTCACCACCACAAAAAATACAAAACTTAAAAGAAGGCCCGCGCCAATACCCTCGGCAATGGCGAAGCTCTTTTTTTTCGACAAGCTGGAAAAAAAATTTGTTTTCATACGACCACCTTTTTTCTTTGACTTTACGCAAACTTCATTCTATAATAAAGTTGCTGTTTTGGTCATTTGATTGTTTATACTTTACCACAGCGACAAATCTTATGTCAAAGCAAAAAAACAAACAAAACGTTTTATCTTCGCTGAACGGCTCCACGTCGCTGCGTGCATTGATTGCCACCTTCTTCACCGTGTTCCTTATGTTTGGATCCGCTGTGGTCGCGTACACCTGGGGGTATGTCCATGGTATCAATGCTTCTTCCGGTTCTTCCAACACATCTTCCTCGTCGTCATCGCGCAGTGGCAGCGCTTTAGCTGTCTCGGTTTCCGAGCCGAAAGTTGCTGACGCGGTTTTGTATGAACGCAGCGGCACGGTCATCGGTATTGCCGGAGAAACACTGACCTTTGCCACGGCCGGTAAAAAAACTTTGACCGCACGCCTCAACGCTGATACCGAATATTTTATCAGCGCCGTTGATGCCAGCGGTGAGACGAGCAGCCAGGCGGCCCAGGCTGCCGATATCCGGATCGGAGATGTGATACGCGTCTTCGCAGGTACGAATATCGCCAGCGTTTCAACGTTCATTGCCACGCGTATCGAAAAATCCTCTTAAATTGTTAATGTTACTTCTATGATGATTTTTGTCTGGATCCTTATTGCCGTTATCGCCGTTGCCATTCTCTGGATCATCGGCGTGTATAACGGTCTGATAAAAAGTCGCAACCAGGTTGATGAAGCCTGGTCCGATATTGATGTTCAACTCAAGCGTCGCTATGATCTCATCCCCAATCTGATTGAAACGGTCAAAGGCTATGCGCAGCAGGAAAAAGAAGTTTTTCAAAAGGTTACGGAAGCCCGAACGCGGGCTATGAACGCCACCACTCCGGAGCAGCACGGCGAAGCGGAAAATATGCTCACTGGTGCTTTGAAATCACTGTTTGCCGTCTCGGAAAATTATCCGCAACTGAAGTCCAATGAAAACTTTGCCAAACTCCAGGACGAGCTGAGCGATACCGAAAATAAGATTCAAGCATCACGCCGCTTTTACAATGGCAATGTCCGGGACTTCAACACCAAACTACAGGTTTTCCCAACCAACATTATTGCCAACTCCTTGGGTTTCAAAGACCGGCAATTCTTTGAAATTGAAAATGCTGCTGAACGCGATAACGTTAAGGTGAAGTTTTAATGACCACGTATCAACACATTCAAGCCAATAAAAGAAAAACGGCTGTCCTGATTTTTCTGTTTGTCCTTTTCATCATTATACTCGGTTGGGTTTTCGCTGAAGTTTTGGGATACGGTTCGGGTGCTATTGTCATCGCCACGATCTTTGCCACGGCCACCTCGCTGATTGGGTATTATTCCGGCGATGCCATTGCCCTGCGCACTTCCGGCGCGGTGCCCATCAGCAAAGAACACAATGCCTATGTGTACCGCCTGGTGGAAAATCTCTGCATCACCGCCGGTATGCCAACCCCAAAAATCTATGTCATTGATGATCCCACCATGAATGCGTTTGCCACGGGCAGAAATCCCGAGAAAGCTTCCATTGCCGTCACGACCGGACTGGTTGCCGGCCTGGAAAATGAAGAACTGGAAGGTGTCATTGCCCACGAACTGTCGCACATCAAAAACTATGATATTCGCGTGATGACGATCGTTATTGTCCTGGTCGGCATGGTTTCCTTGCTCGCAAACTGGTTCCTGCATTTCAGTTTTTTCGGCGGCCGGCGCAGCAATGATCGTTCCGACAATCAACTCGGCGCCATCCTGGCCATCGTCGGCATCATACTCTCCATACTCTCCCCCATCGCAGCGAACCTCATTCAGCTGGCGGTATCACGCAAACGTGAATTCCTCGCTGATTCCTCGGCCGCACTCCTCACCCGTTATCCCGAGGGACTCGCCCGCGCCCTGGAAAAAATTGACCGTTCCAATATCCGCCCACTGGCTTCGGCCAGTCCGGCCACCGCCCACCTGTATATCAGCAATCCCTTCGGTTCGGAAAAACGTTCGTTTCTGTCTCATCTTTTTTCGACTCATCCACCCGCGCAACAACGCATAAAAATTTTGCGCGGCATGGCATAAATCAAAACAAATATGGCAACACAAAAATCCCCATCATTGTCCCTTGTTTCCATCGTTCAGGGTACCTGGAATATCATTGCCGAAAAGTACCTCAAACTTTTCATTGTTTCGGTTGCCGCGGCGGCACTGTCACTTTTGGGATTTGGTATTTTTACGCTGGTTACGAAACAGCAATTGGAAAACCTTGTTGGAAACAGCGGATCGACGGCAAGTTTGGGACTCATTGTTTTTCTGGCCATCTTCGTCACACTTGTCGCCCTTGGTATACAAATTTTTTCCTTTACCCTTATTGTGCAGATTCTTTCGCAAAAAAAAGAGACCCCCTGGGTCCAACTGATTTATAATACCATGGAACGATTCTGGCCGACCGTGCTGCTGGCCCTTGTTTTGATACTTGTCATCACCTTGCTGGCCGTGCTTACCGATCTCATTGCCGCCCTCCTTCTTACCGCCACAGCCGGTGTGAGTGAAAGTTTCTTTGGCGGTCTCGCCTCCGCGTTTATTCTTGTACTCAGCGCTCTTCCCATTTTGTTGATAACTTTGCTGCTTATGTTCATGCCTTTTGAAGTCATCCTTAACAAGGCAAACATTATGGACGCCTTCCGCACGAATGTCACCCTGCTCCGCGGTCACTTTTTCCGCACACTTGGCTACGCCATCATGCTCTATTTTGCCATCTTCGGGCTTACGCTCCTGCTGCAATTACTGCCATTTATCGGGAGCGCCATCAACTTCCTGCTGAGCTCTGTTTTACTTGTCTCCTATGTATTTGTTATGTATACAAAATTAAAAAATCAAAACTAAACGCTATGCAAAGTGACATTCTGCAAAAATTCACGACCCATCTCAAAAACAGCCTGGCCTACGCCGTCAACACGGCCATCGAATATAATATGAAAACCGTAACGGTCGATTTTTTATTACTTGGCCTTTTGCATCAGCGCGGCAGTATCGGGGGTGAAATCTTGCTTAAAGCCGGCTTGCAACCCCAGCAGGTCAAACACGATATTGACGATAAGCACGCCAAAAGTAAAACATCCAAACGCGGAAAAAACCAGGAACTGGTTCTGCCGGAATTTTCCGATCTGGCCCGTAAAATTATAGAAAAAGCTGCTCTCCTTGCCGCCAAATATCAACACCAGTATATCGGCACCGAACACCTCCTGACCAGCATTCTGGAAACCGACAAAGAAAAAATTACGAATTACCTAAAGAAGTTTTCCATTGTCGCGTCTGATATTGAACAACAGCTGCAACTCGTTCTCAAAAGCGCTTCCAAATTCCCCGATATTACGGCCAATTTCACTGATGACATGCCCGGTGAAAACATGGACGCTGTTCAGAGCGGAGGTGGAATGAGCAGCATAGGTAGCGCCACGGGTGAATCCCGTGATATGGGGAAGGGTCACCAGCATGGTGGAGGTGGAGCCGCCGCCAACCCTTCGGCTCTGGATTTCTTTGCCACCCACCTGACCGATGCTGAGCTGCAAAAAGATATTGATCCGGTGATCGGCCGCTCGCAGGAGATTGAGCGTTTGATACATATCCTGTCGCGCCGCACCAAAAATAATCCCATTCTCATCGGTGAGCCGGGCGTGGGAAAAACGGCCATTATTGAAGGCCTGGCCAAACGCATTCTGGAAAGCAAGGTGCCCGACGCTTTACTTGATAAAAAAATATACAGCCTGGATATGGGCCTGGTTATTGCCGGCACGATTTACCGCGGTGAATTTGAGGGCCGCTTTAAGCAAATTATTGACGAAGTGCGCAGTGATCCGGATATTGTTTTGTTTATTGATGAAATTCATACGCTGGTTGGAGCCGGTGGTACCGGTTCGGGAGCGCTTGATGCCGCCAATATTTTGAAACCGGCTTTGTCCAAAGGACATATCCGCTGCATCGGCGCCACCACCACGACTGAATATCAAAAACACATTGAATCCGACAGCGCTTTGGAGCGGCGCTTTCAGTCCATTCTCGTCGAAGAACAGCCGGAAGAAGAAGTCGTTGAGGTGTTGAAAGGTCTGCGCAAAAATTACGAACAGTTTCACAATGTTGACATCAGCGATGAGGCCATTGACGCCGCCGTGAATCTGAGCGCGCGGTATATTCAGGATAAATTTTTACCGGATAAGGCCATTGATTTGCTCGATGAAGCAGCTTCGCGCGTCAGAATCAGCCGGAAATCGGATAACATCACCCAAACCATCCGGGGACTGGAAAAACAGCTGCTGTCTTTGACCGGAACGAAAACAACCGCCGTCACGACGGAAAATTTTGATGAAGCTCTGCACCTGAAAAACAAGGAGTTTGCCCTGCGGAAAAGAATAACTGAATTCAAGAATTTGAAGGCGCGAGCGCCAAAACGCCGCTATGGCGTAATCAAGGCCAAAGACATTGCCTTGATTATTTCCCGCATGACCAAGATCCCCCTGCAGGAACTTCTGGCCAGTGAGAAAAAGAAACTTTTGAATCTTGAGCAGCAACTGGCGCAGAAAGTCGTCGGTCAGGTGGAGGCCGTGAACACCGTAGCCAGTTTTGTGCGACGGTCGCGGGCCGGTCTTGTGCACCCTGATAGACCGATTGCGTCCTTTATTTTCATGGGACCGACGGGCGTGGGGAAAACCGAACTTGCCAAGGTGCTGGCCGAAGAGGTGTTTGACGATCCCCATGCCTTGCTCCGCATTGATATGTCGGAATTCAGCGAAGGATTTAATATTTCCAAGCTGATCGGCGCTCCGGCCGGGTACGTGGGTTATAAAGACGGGGCCAAACTGACGGATTCCGTGCGCCGCAAACCCTATTCAGTGGTGCTGTTTGATGAAATCGAAAAAGCGCATCCGGATGTCTTTAATCTGCTGCTGCAGGTTTTGGAAGACGGCCATATCACCGATGCCACGGGGCGGCGCATCAATTTCAAAAACACGATTATCATCATGACTTCCAATATCGGATTGAACAAGTTTGCCAGCGGCCAATCCCTGGGCTTTGGCTCGAAAGACAGCGCGACTGCCGCCGTTGATCCCAAGGAATTTGATCAGATGCGGGAAAGCGCCCTGGCTGAACTGCATAATACCTTCCGTCCGGAATTTTTGAACCGTATTGATAAGGTGGTTGTTTTCCGACCGCTTACGCTCGAGGATATTGTGAAAATCACCCGCATACATGTGAAAGATGTTGCGGAAAGGCTGGAGGAAAAAGAGCTGCAGCTTGAGATCAGTCCTTCCACCATCCGGTTTATCGCCGCCCAGAGTTTTAAACCGGAGCAGGGCGCCCGGGCGGTGCGGCGCATGATTCTGGAGTTGATTGAAAATCCATTGGCTGATATGCTTTTGGAAGACAGATTTTCCGCCGGTGATACGGTTAAGGTCAAGCTCAAGAACAAGCAGTTGGTCTTCACGAAATCGGAATCTGATGCGCTGATCAAGCGATCAATAGGCAGTAAAGAGCCGGCCGTGGCGGTGTAAGTAAAAAGATGGGCGTCTTCTCGTTCATCTTTTTGTTATGCTGAATTTTTTCAAACGGGCGCTGTTTCCGGAGCGGTGTCTGGGGTGTTTTGCCTGGGATACGCTTTTGTGTCGGGTCTGCGCGCGTCTTCTGCTTGCGCCCGGTTCTTTATCCGCGGGTGATGCGGCTGCGGATGCTGCCAATACTGCGTCGGCAATTGCGCCACTGACTTCTCTCTCCTGGTTCATGTCGTATGAGCTTGAACCGGTGCGCGTACTTATACAGCAATTGAAATTTCATGGCGTGCAGCGTTTGGCGCGAAAAATTATCTATCCTCCCTGGCCGCCGGTCGGCATTGATGATTTTCGCGCGGGCGCCGTACTCATGCCCATACCACTGCACCCCATGCGGTTGCGCGAACGGGGTTTTAATCAGTCTGTTTTGATTGCTCAGACCCTTGCTAGTCAGTACCGCGTGCCGCTTCTGGATTCTGTTCTTGTCCGCCGGAAAAACACCGTGCCGCAATCTTCGCTGTCTCACGATGCAAGGCCGGGTAATGTTTCCGGGGCTTTTGCTTTGCGCTGTCCGGTTCCCGCGCGCGTGCAACGTGTTATTTTCGTTGATGACGTCTGGACGTCGGGCTCGACCATAAAAGAAGCTGCTCGCGTTGTGAGGAGCAGCTCTTCATGTTTGGTGAGTGGTTTGGTAATTGCCTATGCTGGCGACCACGGGGGAGACCACCTGGACACGCACTAGATTCTCAGACGACGGGCGATGGCATCAGCCGGGGTTTCTGTTTCTTTTTCCAAATCTTCTTTCAGAAAACGGAGTAAAATTCTTCGTATGACCAATGGATTTTGATTTTCAAGTGGAATGGAAATTTCCGGTTTCCACTCGGCTTTGGCGACGAAATATAACCGTTTGACGACTGGTGGCTGATACGCCAGCCAAAAATTATCAAGCTCATACCATGTGTATGGCTTTTCGTCAAAACTTATGCCTTTGTCGGCGATCCGGAATCTTATGGCCAAAGGTTGGCGCTTGTGCTGGAGGAAAAGTATTATCGCGACAATCAGGATTATGATCGCAAAAAGATAGCTCGCTGTCCAGATGGCATAGACGAGAAGAATGACGGCGATGCCGATGGCGATCGTATACCACTGTCTGTCACGATCATAGGTGGCGAATTCATCAAAATACCATTCTGCGTGGATGTTGCCGAGCATGGGATCGGCGGCACGGCCGGATTGCTCTTCTGCTGCCTGCTCCACTGCCTGCGATTTTTGAGACTTCTTTGCTTTATTTTTTCTTTTTTTGGCCATAGTTTTTTGTATATTTTTATTGTAGCACTTTTCCAGAGATTTTCCTAGAGAAGTACCGCAGAAACAACACGGCCGCCACTTTGACATTTAAGGGGTAAAAATGTTACAGTAATCTGGTCAGTTATTGGGACGGTTTGTGTTTTTCTTCTATGGATAGCGGAATTTTGTGCTCGTCTCAGGGGTCTGTCGCGAATACGCTTTCGTGACGAAATCATGGAATTTTGTGACAGAATTGCTGAATACATTTTGAGGTTTATATGGAATATAAGCCGAAAAATTTTGAAGCGGTTCTGGCCAAAATTCAATGATTGCAGCAGAAATGGTATTCGGCGACAGACCCCTTAGGCGTAAGCGCGAATTTTATCAATTTTTTGCTCGAGGCTCTGCCGAGTTTTGGGGCGTGATTTACCGAGCAAATGTGGTGCGCAGCCGAAGGCGAGCACGCATTTGCGAGGATAAGGAGAAATGCTGCGGAAGCTGGAACGGGCAAACGAAAGTTTGCACGTGGAAGCTGAAGCAGAATTTGGACGTGGAGAGGTGGCTGAGTGGGTTGATTGCGACCATGGGAGCAATCAACGGGAAACAAAAGTTTCCCGGGAGCCCGAAGCCACACA
>Ga0155625_118_pt1 | contig 35476 bp, 36 predicted proteins | sample RifCSPhighO2_12_FD_107282 | JGI IMG/M metagenome (GOLD analysis project Ga0155625, IMG submission 107282) | Candidatus Kerfeldbacteria bacterium RIFCSPHIGHO2_12_FULL_48_17 | reverse complement strand
GCCGCTGTATAACGGCTTTTTTGCGGATTCGTAGGGGAAACAAGGTTGCGCCGGGTCAGTTCTTCGAGGAGAACATAGCAGGTTGGGCGTTTGATGCCGGATTTTTGTGCGATCTTGAGAATAGATGCCGGACCCAATTCCAAAGCGGCCAAATAGACTTTGGCTTGTTTTTCAGTGAGACCGGTGGATTGGAGGGTCGTGAGGAGATTCATAGTTAGGCGCAGGGGAATGTTCTACGTGGAACAGGTGAGTGTACGAGCGGCGGATTTACTTGTGCTTTCTTCTGTCAACTATTTTGACACTATTTTTTATTTATCTTTATTTTTAGCTTCTATTCTATGTCAACTATTTTGACACTTAGAGAGAAAAGAGGCAAGCACCTCTCACAAAAACCCGCCACGATGGGATGTATCTGGATAACAAAAAGCCCTCGCATGGAGGGCTTCTGCGGCGGGGCATGCAACAACTACTCCACTTCAACAAATGTCACGTGTTTCTGATCATCAATTTTGGCCAGGATTTTGCGGACGTTGAGTTTGGGGTAAGTGTGGTTCAGAATATCTTGGGCTTTTTGCAGGTCGCGGGCATGGGCGGCGTACTCAGCTTCACCCGAAGCAAAGGCTTTCCGGCCGCCGTAAGCGCCGCAATCGGTATGGTTGATGAGGATACAATCGTGGACATGGTGGAGTTTTTCGGAGAGATTGATTTCGCGCAACACCGTGGCCAGCTCGGCTTTATCGGCGGGGTTAGCCAGGGTTTTGGCGGCTCCGGCCAGGGAAATGATGTCAGCGCTACCGGCATAGCCATTGTCGTCAATGAAGGTGTCGATGGCTTTTTCCAGGCGAAAATCCATGCAGTGGAGAATAGTGGCTTTGGCGTCGGGCATAGGGGAGTGTTAGGGAGTTATGGGCTTATTGTAGCAGAAGCACATGAGCGGGCGAAATGGAAATGCACCTAAAGTTTCACTTCATCTACCTTACCCTTGACGATGCTTTGGTAAAACCCTATTCTGGAGCAACGCGTGTTGTTGTGTTGAATTTTCCCGAAACCAAAAGGAGTCCATTATGAATCGTGGGCACATTGAAATTTTGATCGTTGTTTCTTCCTGGGCAGTATCCGGTGGCATTCTCATTCCCTGGATACATCAGGATGGTTTAGTGATCTATGGTGCAGGGTGTGCAGTGGCAACACTGTATATTACATTTTGCCTGTGGCGGCGTGGGCTCATGACGGAATTTAAAAAAACAGCCGCGCATTGGCAAGCTTTGGCGCTCGTCGGTTTCCTCATTACCTGTAACAATGGTCTCTTTTTTCCGGCAATGAAGATTACCACCGTGGCAAATGCCATGCTGACACACTATTTCACACCTGTTCTGCTCGTGTTGTTTTTTGCGCCGGTCCTGCTGCGACACCGGCCCAGACCCTGGGATATTTTTGCATCTCTGCTTGGCTTATTTGGTCTTTTCATCATGCTCTACTCTCAGCTCGGTTCGGCAGCGATGAACATCGGCGTTTGTCTGGGCTTGGGATCAGCTGTATTCTTCGCCTGGCACGTCGTGTTGGAAAGTAATATTGCTCAGAAACTCCAGCTCAATCCATTGATCGTGGTGTGGTACAAGAATGTTGTACCTGCTGTGCTCTTTTTTCCGTATGTGAGCAGGGAAATTTTCCGGCATGGCATAACTTTTTCCGACTGCCTCAAACTGACTGTTTTCGGTGCGGTGATTCTGGGGTTTTCCTTCACCCTGCTGTATAGGGGATTGAGCAAAGTACGAAGCCAGGACGCTTCTATCCTTTTCTATCTTGAGCCGGTCGGCTCGATACTTCTGGCAGCACTGATATGGGGACAGGGGCTATCAGTGTCGCAAATTCTTGGCGGCCTTCTCGTGCTTTCTTCCGGTGTTTTGACGGCAGTGAAAAAAACCGATGATCTTTGACGTTTTTAAAACGTACCCCTTTCCTCGTAGGAAATTGGGGTACGTATTTTTTTGGTTACTTTTTTTTCTGCCCGTATCGCTTTTCAGTTTCTCCTTTGATGAGTTCCTTACCTGACCATCGTCCAAACCGCGCACCACACTTGTTGCACATTATTTCACTTATCCCATCATAATGATCAGGGTGCATCCCTTCATATTCGACCATCACGATATTCGTGCTTCCACATTTCCTGCATTTTTTTTCATCCATGATATTGTTTTCCATAACAATTATAAATGAATTAATAACGGATTATTCCCTCTTATGTTGATCATAAAAAATATCAACATAATCTTTATATATATAGGATTTGTTATATTTTTTATCTGCATCACGCAAGCGTAATATCCCAAGAGCTACGAATCTATCAATAAACTGTTGTGCGCCATTTCTTGTAAATCCCGTCCATTTGCGTATTACTGACACGTCAATAATAGGCAAGGTAAAAAGTTTCGGCAGTACCGCTACTGCGCTCTTTGAAGACCTTTTATCCATTCCTTGAATTTGTAATATATCTCGCTCTCTGAGCTTCGTGATTTTGTGGACTGTTTCTATGGCTTCTTTTGCAATTTCCGATACTCCCGTTAAAAAGAACCTCACCCACTCATTCACATCACCGTTACCATATCCATGCAAACGGTCATAGTAAACTTGCTGGTGTTTTTTGAAATATGCTGATAGAAAAAGCACGGGCTTTTCCAGTAGACCAACTTCTCGCAGAAAAAGAGTGGTGAACATTCTCCCTGTTCTCCCATTGCCATCTCTAAAAGGATGAATGGTCTCAAATTGAGCATGCAATAACGCCGCCTTGGTAAGGGGAAGGAGATTGTCATTCACATGAGCAAATTTTTCCCAATCACTTACTGCCTCTGATACTACGTGTGGGGGTGGTGGTACAAATTTTGCATCACGCGGACTGGTGCCGTTTATCCAATTTTGATCATGTCGAAACTCACCAGGGTATGGATTCTGTGTGTACCGGGCACCCTCCATCAAATCCTTATGAAGTTTTTTGATTAAACGGCTACTGATCGGTATTTCTCTGAGTGTATTAATTCCATTATTCAGTGCTTTTATATAGTGTGTAATATCGTCCACATCTTCCGGAAGATCGACACCGATTTTTGCTTTTGCCTCAATGGCATTGATCATGGTTGCCCCGGTTCCCTCGATCTGGCTTGAAGAAGAGGCGTCTTTTAAGATATACATGAATATGAAAAAGTCGACATCAGGAAGTAGCTGAGTAATGCCATCCAACTTACTCACTAAATGCTGAGCTTGTGCATCCTGTTTTATCAAATTTTCAGGGAAGCCAAACCCTCCCTTTGGAGGAAAGGAGTGGGGTATAAAGGCCTTATATACGCCCCATTGTTCACTCTTCTGTTGTATATATCTGCCTAATTCCATGCTTTTGCTGCTTATTTAAGACTTATCCACCAATAGTAACTATATTAGCATTTAGTTACTATTGGTGCAAGTAAAGTGCACTATCTTACAACTCACGGTGAGTGCTTTATTGAGCATCAACTAGAGTAACGTTACTTACTATACTACTCTGCTGATATAGAGAAGTCACTGAGCTATTTTTTAGCTCTAAATAAAGCTATTTTTCCGGTATTTATTTAATAGATTTTTTATTAAAAACGATGTAGAAAAATCTTGATGTGGACCCAGGGAGATTCGAACTCCCGACCTCCTCCGTGCCACGGAGGCGCGCTACCAACTGCGCTATGGGCCCGTGTGTAGTAAGTCTACTATAATACGCAATTCATGAAAAATTTCCGCAGAGAAATAATTGATTCGGCAAACACCTTTGTAATCCTGCTTGCGAGATTTCTTCCCGATTGTCCGCTTATCCACCTGCGCTTTATAAAATTGCGACATGGGGATTTGCGTGATCTGCTGCCAAAATTTCTGTAAAGCTACTATATCCTGATCGGCCCGACATTGTAAAGTGCAGCGAAACTTGGCCTCATTAATAGCGTATACCTGCCGCAAAAGCTGCAAAAATAGGCGAATCATTTCCGGATCGGAATTACCGAATGTTAACGCACCTTTTTCATGCTTTGATCCTTCGGTCCAATAGAGCATGACCAGCGTCAGTTTGGCGACCGACGCATCCTTGAGCAAATCCGGCAGTTCCGCATTCCTATCGGCCAGTTTTTTCAAGTATTGCGCTCGGCTTTTTTGATTACTCTCCAGCGCTTTCCGGCGGGCATACACAAGACTCTTTTGCTTACGATCTTGTATACGCCTGCTCGCCACCTCATCGAGCACCACATCTTTTAGCCAGTAGGCGAGAGTGCTTTTGGGCACGCCCAATGCCTTTTGGATCTCCGTATAGCTTTTTCCTGATTTTCGGAACGTTTTCGCACTGTCTTTTATGTCCATATTCATTGGAATATTGTACCATAGAACGTAAGCATGTCCAGTATATTATGAAACCTAAACCTCGGCCGGGTACCGAGCCTTCTATTAGGTAGGCTTTGACTCCAACCGTTTCTGATGCTACTATTGACTCTCAAGCAAGAATATTCCATAATCGCGCTGTTCAGGCGCGTTTTCCTGTAACTATCTCATTCCTCCTATGATCATCCGCAACATCGCCATTATTGCCCACGTTGACCACGGTAAAACCACCCTTACCGATGCTTTAATGCGCCAAACCGGCATGGAAAACGATAAAATCACCATGGACAGCAACGCTCTGGAACAGGAGCGCGGCATTACGATTTACGCCAAAAATACCTCCGTCTATTACAAAGACACCAAAATCAACATTGTCGACACGCCCGGCCACGCTGACTTTGGCTCAGAAGTTGAACGCGTGCTGCGCGCTATTGACTGCGTGCTCCTCGTTGTCGATGCGCAGGAAGGCCCTATGCCACAAACCAAATTTGTTTTGAAAAAATCGCTCGAACTCGGTTTGAAGCCCATCGTCGTCATCAATAAAATCGACAAACCGGCGGCCCGCGTCGAAGAAGTTCAGGAAGAAATTTATGAACTCTTTCTCGACTTGGGTGCCAACGACGAACAGCTCGACTTCACAACCGTGTTTGCGATTGCGCGCGAGGGTGTGGCGCGAGCGAAGATGACGGATGATTCGCGCGATTTGACGCCGCTGCTTGATACTATCTTGCGTCTGGTGCCGCCAGCTTCGAGTGCTGAAGCTGTGCAAAAGCCGCTGATGATGCAAACCTTTAACCTCGGCTATGACAATTTCCTGGGCCGCCTGGCCGTAGCTCGTGTGTATCAGGGCACGGTGAAACAGAGTCAGCAGGTGTATGTGAAGCATCCGCACGGCGAAACCCGCAGCGGTCGCATTACGAAATTATTCAGCTTTGAAGGTGTGCACAAAAAAGAAGTCGCCGAAGCCCAGGCCGGAGATATTGTTATGATTGCCGGGTTTGAAGATATTACGATCGGGGACACCGTCTGCGAGCAGGAAACGCAGGAAGCACTGCGGGCGATTCAGATTGATGAGCCGACGATTTCTTTGTACTTCATGGCCAACAGCTCACCGTTTGCCGGACGCGAAGGGGATTTTGTCACGACCCGGCAGGTGAAGGAACGTCTGGAGCGTGAGCTGCAGGTCAATGTTGGTTTGCGTGTGGATTTTGCCGAAACGGATCACTACAAAGTATTTGGCCGCGGTGAAATGCATATCGCGATTTTGATTGAGAACATGCGCCGTGAAGGTTATGAAATGCAGATTTCGCAGCCGCACGTGATTATCAAGGAAGTTGATGGCGGCAAGCAGGAGCCGTTTGAAGAAGTGATCGTGACGGTGCCGGAGGCGATGTCAGGCGCGGTGATTGAAAAACTGGCCAAGCGGCGGGGGACGATGATGGAAATGAAACCGGAACATGGGCAGACGCGGTTGGTGTTTGAAATTCCTACCCGGGGGTTGCTCGGCTATCGCAATGATTTTATGGTTGACACCAAGGGCGAGGGCATTATGTATTCGCGGGCCGTCGGGTTTCGGCCGCATGTGGGCAATATTGAAAAGCGGGAAGTGGGCGCAATGATTTCGATGGAAAATGGCAAGGCGCTGGGATTTTCTTTGTATAATTTACAGGATCGCGGACGGTTGTATATTGAGGCAACGACGGATGTGTATGTAGGCATGGTGATTGGCGATACGGCCAAAGGACATGATTTGGTGGTGAATCCGATTAAGGGCAAGCAGCTGACGAATATGCGCGCTTCGGGTTCGGATGAAGCGATTCGGTTGACGCCCCCTTTGAAGCTGTCGATTGAAAGTGGCATGAGCATTATGACGCGCGATGAATATTTGGAAATTACGCCGAAGTCGATTCGCCTGCGCAAGAAATTGCTGACGGAGAATGAGCGCAAGAAAGCGGGGAGAGGGACAGAGTAGACTTTGCGCTGCGCTACAAGCATAGGGCATGGCGCGCTGGTAATAAAAAAAGATAAAGCTCGGGAATACTTTTATAAAAGTAAACTCGAGCTTTTTGTCAGAAAGGAACATTGAGCACGGCATACAGCCGTGGATCGTGAAATTCGTCCAGGGTCAGTGCCAGTAGTAATGGCCCAACCGGTAGAGAAAAACGCGGCCCGAGGCGAACGCTGTTTTTCACGGTGGGCGTTTCGTTCCACGGATACGATGCGTCATATTCTCCACCGACTTTTGCCAATACTTTGCCGCGCACCGTCACTGGAAATTCTGCCGACAGTGTTGCTGCGAAAATTTTTTCATTGACGAGCGTTTCCGCATACATATGAGCGTAACGACTGAGCAGGACGGAGCGAATATCGCCGATGGGAATTCCTTTTTTTATGAGTAGCCTCATGCGCTCGGTACACAGGAAGCTACTCATAATACGATACAGTCTGCTTATAACAGACTTTGCCATTTTGACTCTGGCCAGAGTTCGCGAAAGCTACTCATCAGGTCAGCCTCCTCAAGGAATTTAGTAATGGCGGTAAAAAACCGCTTTTCCTGTTCCCGAGGATTCGCTGCGCTTACGGTAGCTTCGACGGTAGCAGCGAGCTCAGGATAGGCGATCAGCAGGCGAAGCGCTTTGGTAAAGCACAATACTCGCTGATGATCACGTGCTGGATCCTTGCTTCTACCATCGCGAATGTCCACCATCGGTCCCACAATCCAATCACCAGACATGTGATCGATTGCGAGCATGAGAGACAAATGAGCTATTTTTTTGGTTTTCATATTGAGAATCTCCTTAAATATGTTGCCAAAGTTCAAACTGAATTATTTCAGTGTGGCGGTAGTATACAGAAAAAATAAAAAAATGTCAATACAAATGGAGTGACACTTTTGACAAAGCAGAGTATTTAGGCTATAATAAGGGAGAAATATCCAGGCTTTGGCTAAAAACCGCGCTAGGAAGCCAAAAAACTCTGTCCCAGGCAATGTGACAATACTATTTCTCTGACATAAGCCAAAATATGCTCAACGAGCAGCTGCAAAACTTAGGCTTCAGTAAAAATCAGGCCCAGGTCTATCTGACGCTATTTGATCTCGGTCAAACCAAAGTTGGGCCGATTATTCAGCGGACCGGCTTCCATCGCAACATCATTTATCGTGCGCTCGATGAACTTATTGCCCGCAAACTCGTGCATCGCCTGTCCAAACGTGGCGTCTTTTATTATGAACCGGCCTCGACCGAGCAGCTTATCTTTGAACTGGATCAAAAAAAATCCCTGGCTGAGCAGGTGTTGCTGGAACTGGCGCGCAAACGGGCGCAGCCGACGTCAGAAGTCTTTGTATTGTCGGGTAAACAGGGCGTTGCTGATCTCTTCAACGCCGTACTCGCTGAAGATGATGATCTTTACCTGATTGGCGCGAATGGCGCGGGTTTCCGCGACCATCGTGATGAGGCGCTGAAGTTTGATCGTAAGCGGGTGGCCAAGGGCATTCGACGCTTTCATCTGGCGATTGAAACGACGCGCGGTTCGGAACTCAATGCACTGCCGGATACGCAGGTGAAATATTTGCCCGGGAATTTTTCTTCGCCTTTGGTCATTTGGGTGTTTGGTTCGGTGGTGGCGCAGGTGCTGTGGGAAAAGCCGGAAACGATTTTTTTGATCCGTAATAAAAAACTGGCTGAAGATTATCGTAAATATTTTCAGCTTTTGTGGAGTAATGATGTTCAGACGCTGCGCGGTGCCGATGGTGCGCGGACATTTCTGGAAGATACGCTCAACTATAAAGATATTTATTGGATAGGTGGGAATGGTGGTGTCGAAAAATTTCATCCTGAAGTATGGCGTGAACACATTCCCAAGCGCGAAGCTAAGCAGGTTTTTTGGCATGACCTGGTTGATCCCGACACTCACCTCAGTCGCCTGCAGGATCATGGCAACCCCATAGGGCCATATCTGGAAATGAAAATACTGCCGGCCGCTGTCGCCAGCCCACATGTTATTTGCATTTACGGTAACAAGGTTGCCAACATCGTCTGGAAAAAAGACAGCATTATTAATATTATTGAGGATAAGGATGTGGCCGAAGGGTATTTGAAATATTGGAAATATTTATGGGGGTTGAGTAAAAAAGGAAAAAGAGACAAATAATTTTTGCCTCTCTCCAAACGAACAAGTTTCTGCGCTGCATGTGGATGCGGCGCTCTTTTATTTCTGTGCTGTCGCACGGCTGAATGACAGGATTATCGGTCCACTCAGCAGCGATCCTGTTTCCATGCCCCAAAATTTCGCTGTTTGGGCTTGGTTCCCCATGGTTAATATGAAACACTGCTGCGCTATTTTGATGTGAACATGTATGGACCCGCTCAACCCTTTGAGACTGAGTTCCATCATCCAGCCGACGCGAATAACGCTACCGCCCACCGCGTAGTGAGCTCCATAGTACAGCCCACCACCAATAGTCACCCGTTCACCATCCATATCAAACATGGCAGTGGGAAAAACATACCGCACAGCGTTTTCTACGACGCTATGATCCTGAAAAGCCGGTGAACCCATGACATCCTGCAAGGCCTGCATAAAATCCCTGGCATATGCGAAGTGAACTTCTCCGTCTTCGCATAACCAGTAGGCTTTTTCCGGCCGGCTTACCAAAGTAACATCACCTAAAATACACGCTGATATTTTTACATCTGGACATTTTCCTGAATAATTCATATGACCCCCATTGAATGAGAACTATTGTATATGTGCGCCTGCCTTCATCATAAGAAAAACTACCTTTGTCGTCAAAGGCGGTTACTTCATCGGCCAGCGCGGTTTTTCGGAATTTTCCTCACCCGGACCCGGCACATCATTTTCCGGATTTTCAGCTGCCGGCATCTCGTCTGTCGACACCTCTTCTTTTGGTTCGAGCCGTTTAGCTTTCAGTTTTTTCGGTCTGATTTCAGTCAGCTCCTTCTGAACTTCAGTCGTAGAAAAAGCATCATTCATAAACTTTTCCAGGGACTGAGACTCATCAGCAGCATCAAAACTTCCCTCGATGTTGAAATCACCGCCACCTTGACCGGCCTGAATGGCTGCCATATACACATCTTTCCCCTGCAAAATCTGCGCCAAAACCGTTTCGCTCCCACCCGTTTGCCCCAATTGCTCCAGTTTTTCTTCAATCATAGCGCGGCCGGTTTCGGTTTTATTGAGTAATTCCGTCTGAATACGTACTTTTTCGGCAATGAGAAAGTTCTTTGCGGAAAAAGGTTCCGGAAAATCCTGTTTACTGAATTTGCCCGGCTCTGAACTGCCGATTAATTTATGCCAAACACCAAATATTTTGGCGTTTGCCACCTTGGCACTGACCAAAGATAAAAACTCACCAACGCGGTCATTTCCTTTACCGGTATCGCTGTTTGCTAAAATAAAATCCCTATTTTCAGCGATTTCCTGCATATCTTGATCGGTCAACTTCACTCCTGCTATTTCTTGCTCCACTTCATGCTTCGTCATCTCCTGAACTTCGCCCAATAAGGATTCGGCACTTCCTGCATCAACGGAACCAAACTCAGGATTCTCCTGCTTTATCTCTTTATACTTTTCAATAACTTTCGCCATAATAGACTCCGAACCGGCAACATCAAGTACCCGCCATTGTTCCGGAATATCGGTCCCCGGCAAAATACTCATTGCCAGTACTCCTGAGTGCTCTTGTGCGAGATTTCGAATATGCCCGGAAATTTGCTCAAAAAATGCGTATCTATTTTCCTTCCCCTTCCGCTGATACGTGGTGATTTCCGCAGCCAGCTGTTTTACCTTCTTAAAAAGTTCAAGCGCCTGGTCTTTGCTTGCGTTGGGCGTGGATGTTTCGTCGGCCATATATGTGTGGGGTTAATTTTTCTTTATTGTACTCTGGGGTGGGGCGGTGGTCAAAGTTGTGCGCGTTGGTGTTTGGTTCGGGAGGTGGTTAAAGGATTTCTTTTTGATAGCAGTACTCGCAGTAGATTTTTTCGGGACGGTTGGGGGCGTAGCTGGTTTGGAAGGTGGTGGGGCATTGGGTGTTGGCGGTGTGGGAGTTGTGGCCGGCGAGGGTACAGGTGCACTGACGGGGGTAAAGGGCGATGGGGTTGCGCTGGGCCAGGCGGCCGTAGTGGCGGCAGTTGGGACAGAGGTGGGGAAGGGGGAGTTTGAGGCGCTGGTAAAAGGCGAGTTCGGCTTCTATGATGCGGTAGGCGCCGGTGCATTGGTGGGTGCAGGTACCTTGGTGAGCGCAGGTGATGGTGTCTTTGGTGAGTTGGCGCATGTTGGCCGCGGCGGTGGCTGGGGTGTCGGGTAGGTCGGCTGCGCGCAGGGTCGTGGAGTAGGTTTTGTGATCTTCGTCCCGCCAGCGGTAGCCCTGGGCCAGTGCTTCGGCTTTCGTGAGCGGAAAATATTCCTGCGCGATGGTTTCGTTGTAGGCAAAAGGGGAGAGTTCGGGTGGAAAAAATTCGCCGTAGCTATACGTACGTCCATGCGCGTCGGTGTAGGGCATCTCTTTCATATGCTCGATGATTTTTGTACGCAGCGCGAAATATTCTTCCTTCGAATACTGCTTGTTGAAAATGCAGTAACGGGCATTGCGCATCCCAACACAGGCAAACAAGTCCGAAACATTGCTGCAGTGAACGGTGTACTGCAGATTATCGAGATTGATCGCGCCGGTCGCCAGATTCTTCGGCATATTCCGCCAGCTGAACTGAACGTTGTAGCCACCGGCTTCCTGAATTTCGTAACATCTTTCGCCAACGGCGATGCTGATGTCATAGGAATCTTTCGACGCGCCAAATAAAATCAGCTGACAGTACGAGCAGTCCTCGAGATCCTGTGACATGAAACACTGCTGTGCGTTTTTGCAGTTCAGAAGATAGTCACCGGTAACATTTTCATTGCGCGTGCTGTGCATGAAACGGACCGGTTGCTTCAGCCGCAGGACTTGGACGCGTTCCTGGATATTTTTTACTTGCTTCGCCGAGGCGGGGAATATTTCGCCCAGTTTGCGACGGTATTCGACTTCCGTGTAGGGTTCGTTGAAGATGTAAAACCGTTTGTTGCGCAGATTGACGCAACCGAAGCAGTCGTGACAATCCATCATGTTGATGGAAAACCAGACGTTGGAACAATTTTTACTGTCTTGCAGGTAAGCGCATTGATAACATTTGCCGCAATCGATGAGTTCATAGGAGAGTTCGCAGCCCGTGACATTGAGACAATCCATCGTGTTTTTGCTGTTGAGGAGGTTGGTGCTGTAGAGGCAATCTTCGTCAAAGCCGGAGTTGAAGAGAAGGTAGCAATTTTTCAGATGGGAGACCTGATTGCAGAAGTCGCTGTTCTCGACGTGGAGATTGAGTGTTGTTGGCCAGGGGGTGGCTTGGAGCAGCTCGGCGAATTGGGTGAAAAAAGGGCGCGTGAAATCGTAATCGCGGGCGAAGTCAAAGCCGCTCCAGCTATCACCGTTCCAGGTGGCTTGCGTGTAAACGGGGAGGGGCGAGTCAGCGGGAAAGCAGGAGAGGACGGATTGATTGTTGCTGCCGTGAGCGGGGCGTTTGTAGAGGGCGCGCAGATTACGGAAGGTGAAACGGCGAATCATGCGGCAGCGCGGGCACCAGGTGGGGGCAGGGACGTTGAGTTTGGCGTAGAAGGCCTGGTCGGCGGCGGTGATGTCGAAGGGCTTCCGGCACTGGGCGCAGGTGGAATTTTGGGGTGACACAGGTGTTGGGGCTGGCATAGGCTCTATGATAATCGTATCTTATGAATGTCTTCCAATAATGCAAATGTTTCTTTGACCGAAGAATTATCGGTGGGCAAAAATTTCACCCGCTCGGGATATCTTTGAAAAATGGGAATGAGAAATTCATCGGCCCAGGAAGGCGTGAGCGATCCAACACCGTCAAAATCAATTTCTATACTTTCATCTGCTGTCAGCGCACGTAGATTGGGCTCAAAGGCAGCCAGGGCTTCTTTGCCAGCTTGTCTGGAAGTCAGGATATTACCGAATTTTTTGAGGAAAATACGCATAAAAAAAAATTAAAAATTAATCTTTGCCAGGCAACCATGAAATGTACCTTTTGTTTCATTGATAGTGAGATCAGCAGAATGTCCCATGCTCTGCAGCCGTGCATTGCCGGAGAGAAAGAGCAGCTGCATAGCGTTATGTGCAATAACATTTCGGACAAACTTTAAACCATTCCCCCGAGCTTCCGGTGCCCGCCCGGAAATAACCTCTGTGAAAGCAACACGAACTGCCTGCACATCATTCGTTAAACTCGGCTTCACCCTTTTTAAAGTTGTGAACACACCTTGTCCGCGATCAGCGATTATTACTTCGCGTTTTTTCAGATCGTAAGCAAAAAATAGACCTGAGATATCCGGCCAATTTCCCAGGTTATGATCAAAAGCATTATTTCCGATCTCTCCTATGATAGCTATCAGCAGGGGAATATCAACATTTTTTGAATTTAATTTTGTGAGAAGCGTGAAGAGCGTTTGCAAGCGTGCTTGAAAGACTACTTGCGTTGGGCAAAAGAAGATTGCCGGAGGTTCATATGGTGTTGCACTGACCGCCCAGGTATACCCCATGCGGAATATATTTTTGGGGAAAGATTGCAGGAAGCTGTCGATATCGGATTGACGGTAATAGCGATAACTGGTTGCGGTGGATCGTATGGGCTTGAGTTTCCCAGACTCATCCCAGCGTCTGAGGGTTTGCAGTGAAACGCCGAGGAGTTGGGCTGTCTGACTGATAGAAAGGAGGGGTGGGTTCATAACCTATACAAAAATGAGTCAAATCTATACATTTATTATATAACCTATACAAAAATGAGTCAAATCTATACATTTATTCATATTTCTGGCTTAAAATCTCGTTTTCTTACTGCCCCTTGGAAATTGTTCAAACACGTAGCGACTATTATTCACGAAATTCTCGGTACTAAAATATGTCTTATTTTAGCAATTTTTATGGCAAAACCCGAATTTAGTGATTTAAGTCTCTGTTTTAGGCCTAATTTAGTGATTAGAGAGGCTGAAGTCACTCTACTGGACTGTGTTTCGTGGCTATATTACATTTTTATTTCTTTCCAAACGAGATCAGTCGCGTTGAAATACTTTCGGGTAAATTCCACAGCGGCGACGGGGTAAGTAAATGGTGCTCGCAACGCCCGCATCTTCAGCACTTTACATTCATACCGCAAGTTTTTTTACATTCGCCGGAAAGGTTAAATTGCTTTACGAAGACACTGCGCACACCATTACCGCTGCAGACCATCCCACATCACCTGAAAGATGATACGGAACGTTTCGGCGAGAAGCTTGTTGTTTAAAACCGTCCCAAAAATTGGTTGTTGGAAGGTGATCAGGGCGATATTGTCATCCCAAATAAGAATATCAGTTGGGATATTTTTATATTTTTCCGGCAGGATTTGAAAAGTATACATACCCTTCAGGATTGCCTGCGCCTGTGGCAATCCTTCTTTCCCAGAAGCCGGGGTCAGAAGATCATGTAGAACAATTTCACGTTTATGAATCTCCTCAAAAAATTTCGTATAAAATTCTGGCATCACCTCGGACATATGCTTCGTGGAACCTATAGCATGAAGAATCTTGTTTTTCGTCTCCAGACTTTGCCAATAAATTTCTTGGATTTGTTCCAGCCCATCATAAAATGTAATCTTGGGTTTATTTTTTTGCGCAGCATGAAACGCCCGCAGGTCGGGTAAAATTCGCTCTATCGTTTCGTGTCTTTTCTCCACCGAACGCAAGAGTGCTTCCGGATCCTTGGCTATATACGCTTTGCGTTTACCTTTTTGCTGTTCTTCGATGAGCCCTTTTTCTTTCAGATCCTGGAGTATGTTGTAGGAGTTCGTCCGGGCAATACCTGTCCCCTGAGCAATTTGCGGGGGAGTAGAGATTCCCTGCTCAAGTAGGTATAGATACACCTTTACTTCTCTTGGAAATAATCCGAGTGATTTGAGATCTTCTTGGAGATTCATAGGGATTTTTATACTTTTGTCATTTTATATGATGTCATTTATTTCATTTATTGTAAAGCAATTTTTATTATTGTATATTATTTGGTATCTAATATATTGACATTTATTCGATTTTTGAGTATAATAATGGCGCATCAAGATCGTAATGGGTACGTGAGATGCCAAAAAAACAAAAAAGGAGAATGCCATGAAAAAAGGCAAAGTGATGAATGCGGGCAGATGGAATGATTGGCTGGGGCTTGCCGGAGAACTGTCTTCCTACTTAAAGGCTGGACGGGCTTTGGCAGAATATAAAGGCCAGAGCCCGAAGTTCCTGGAAAATAGACTGCGGGAGCAAGGCATACACTTGTATAGCCTAGCGCATCGCAGAATCGAACCTCTGCGAGTCGATCCTATCTATTATTCTCCCCTGTCTCAGGGGGAGAAAGATCAAATAAAGGAGTACAATGCCCTTATTGAGAGGGCTAATCAACTACTTGCTGCTCTGCAGCCGATGATTGAAGCACTTTCTACGTACCCTTGCCCAGAAGAAGCCTGGGAAGGACACCCGCCGCCATTAGCGGTAGTGCTGGACAACGGATTGAGCTCGGAAATTACCGAGCAGCTTGAAAAAATCGAAACAATCGTGGAAGAAGCAGACGTGTTTTTATATGAAGAACCTTGTATCTTCTTCAATTAGCTCTTTTGGGTGTGCGATTTTTTTGAAAGCACACCTCTTCCCTCTCTTCATGTTGAAGAACATGCAAAGAGGGAAGAGCATCCCTTACACAACTTCCTTTTGGTAGCAGTGGTCACAGAAGATTTTCTCGGGACGGTCGGGCGCGTAGGTCGTTTCAAATTCATTGGGACATTGCGCGTCTTCGACATGCGTTTCGTGCTCAGCTAAAGCGCACTGACAAGCGCGATGATAGAGCTGCGTCGCTGGCCGCAAAGACATGCGCTGCGCATGCCGGCAGTTTGGGCACTCTGTAGGCAGAGGAATATTCAGCTTTTTATAAAACTGTAATTCCTGTGTGATGAATTTGAAGTTGGCACCACACTGCGTGCAAGCCAGAATCTTTCCTGCCAACGCGGCAACATCAATCTCACTCGCCTTTTGCGGCAACGCGTCCACCGTAATATTTTCCTTGCCGCTTACACTGGGCAAAGCATCCTGCCAACGATAGCCCGCTGCGACGGCCTCTTCTTTGGTTTTCGGAAACAATTCCTGCGCCAAGGTTTCGTTGTACGCATAACTGCACATCGTCTTCGGAAAAAATTCACCCCATTCGCCAGTCTTCTTCATGTGTTCAATCACCCGCGGCACCAATGCTTCATATTCCTCCTTCGTATACTGCTTATTTAAAATGCAGTACTTGGCCTGGCGCAAACCGACGCAGCCAAAGATATTCTGCGAACTGATACAGTTATCGGCGTATGTCGCATCCTGAACATTCGTAAACGTGGTCGTACAGAAACGCAGATTGTACACCTTGTTTCCGCAGACCGAACTTTGGTAGACCAACTCAGCGCCATCGCCCCAGGAATTATAATCCATGCATGACTTCACGCCGAGCGAAACTTTCAAACAGTACGAGCAGTCTTCGAGATCTTTGCTGTCAAAACAATGCTGCGCATTTTTGGAACTGTACACATGATCACCGAGCGTATTCTGGTTATTCTTTGTCATCGCAAACCGGTGCGGCTGCGTGCTGAAAAACGTCTGCGCTTCGGCGCGCAGCTGGGCAGCACCGGCGGCGGTATCCAGCTGATACTCCGCCTTCAAGCGCTCATATTCTTCCTTCGTGTATTGCTTGTTGAAAATCATGTACTGCTTGTTGCGCAGATTCATGCAGGCGATTGAATCACTCACCGACTGACAATTTTTGAGGAAAAAACTTTCCTGACAGTTGTCGCAATCCTGGGAATATTTCAGGTTATAGGAGCCGTTACAGTCAATGCACTGATAGCACAGTTCATTGTTATAACAGACGGAACAGTCCACGATATCCTTGCACTGTTTGAGAAGATTGGAATAATAACATTCTTCATCATAATCGCTTTCGCTCAGGAGGTAACAGTTTTTGAGATACCCGACACAGTTGTTGAAGTCGCTGTTTTCGAGCGTGCCGACGATGACTGTCATGGCCGGGTGCGGCACGACGTTTTTGAGTTCGGCGAACTGCTCGAAGAAGGGACGAGAGAAATCAAAGTCACGTCCGTACTGCGTGGCGCTCCAGTCGTCTTTGGACCATTCGGCCGTATCCCAAACAGGGAAGGGCTGATTCTGGTGGTATTGTGACAGGATTTTTTTGCCGGTTTTGTCGCAGGTGCGGGAATAGAGGATGCGGTGATTCCGTTCCATGAGGCGGCGGGTGAGACGGCAGTCAGGACACTGTTTTGGTTCCGGGACCTGCATTGTTTGATAGAAAGCGCGGTCGGCGTCGGTAATGGTGAACGTTTTGGAGCACTGGTTACATGTTGGCATAACGATGGGTTAATGATGTGATGATTTGATGGGCGCCGGTGTGAGTGGCGCGGAGATGAGGACATCTCTTTCACAGGTATCGAGGTCGGCTCGATACTTCTGAAAGGGGCGCAAGTTTTTGACTTGTGCATCAAAGATCATTTTTCCTCCTTTCTTGGTGCGAGAAGCTGAGACTTTACAAAGTCTTCCTGTCCCTGGGCGAGCTCCCGGAGGCCACGCCTTTCAAAAGGGCAGTCTTCCCAAGGCAGCATCATCCATTTTGTATGAAGACGTGGCATTTCCTTATAGGGCACATAGGGAACATATTCGCCTTCTGACAATGGTGGTGGGTTCTTGCCGCAACTTTCACAGCAGGTAATGAGAAATAAACTTCTTCTGCTGGCATACATGCGTTTTACTCCGACATATCCACCGGGCAGGGCAGTGATACAGAATAAACAATATAACAATCCTAACCCGCGACGATCTATATTTTCCATTTTTATCTCCTTTGTATATTTACGTTCCGGAAATCGGCACCTTCTGTTGAGAAGGGAAGATCGAAAGTTCCTATCTCGATCTTAACGTGCCAATAGTATATCATTTATTTTAATATTTGTCAATATATCATCAACTCTATTTTTATAATTTCTCTTATATTAAATAAAATTATACTGTTGTAATTATTTCAACATATCTAAAAATATGTGTTGACTAATTTCCAACAACTGGCTATACTACATATGAACCCTTACCTTTGTCATCAACATATATGATTCAAGACATCCTCAAACAGCTCAATTTCACCGACAATGAAGCAGCGGTCTACCTCGCTATCTTGCAACAGGGCAAAATCACACCCGCCGATCTCGCCAAAACAACCAACGTCAACCGTACGACCGTTTACAGCATTGCTAAAGAGCTCATCAAACGCGGCCTTATCAGTGAAGATCTGGGTGGCACAACGCGGTATCTTATTGCCCGTGCACCGCAGGACCTTGAACAGCTGGTGACGCGCGAAGAAAAAAAACTTGCACAAAAAAAGCAACTCGTGTCGGCTGCTGTGAAAGAATTGCAGAGCTATACCAAGAATGCGCAGTACTCCATTCCAAAAATTGTTTTTGTGGCTGATGATGACGTGGAAAATCAATTGTACAAACGTGTAAAGGATTGGAATGACAGCATTATGGAACGTGATGGCGTGTGGTGGGGATTTCAGGATCAAAATTTAGTTGCGAATTATGAAAAGTGGATTGACTGGTATTGGCAGATGTCGGCGCCGGAAGGATTGTCATTGAAATTGATAAGCAACAAATCAGCTGAAGAGTTGAAAGAAATAAAATTCCCACGGCGGAAAATAAAATTCTGGCCCGAGGGAAAAGATTTCACGGCGACAACGTGGATTTGTGGGGATTACGTGATTATGATTGTCACGCAAAAGCGTCCGCACTATATGGTGGAGATTCATGATGCGGCGTTGGCACAGAATTTGAGGGCGATGTTTGCGGGGATTTGGAAGGGGATAAAGTAGAGCCGTCGCGACGGCTGTGGACAACTTCGTCAAATGGGCCGTGATATAATAAGAGAGTAAGGAGGTTTACTCACTTATTTTTTTATACGAAACATGAAGTCATCCAGCAACAAGCTCTTAGGCTATAAACAGCTTCTTTCCGATATCCGTTCTTTGCTTGATAAAAACCTGGGGCGTGCCTATCAGGCGGTTGATAATATTCGTGTACAAACCTATTGGCAAATGGGTGAGCGAATCGTTAGAGAGGAGTTGAAACATCAGAATCGTGCTGTTTATGCCAAACAAATAATCCAAAAACTGAGCTATGATTTTGGTTTTTCACGTCGGTTGATGTTTGAAGTTGTTGAATTTTATAAGACTTATCCAATTGTGCACGCAGTGCGTGCACAATTGTCCTGGACCCATTATGGCGTTCTCATTCGTTTAAAAGATAAAGAACAGCGGTTATTTTATGAAGTCCAGATTCTGAAAAATAAATGGTCATACCGTGAACTTGAAAATCGTATCCGCCAAGAAGAATATCAAAAAGCGAAGAAAGCGGGAAAACTAGATTTTACTCTTCCTAAGCAATTACTAGAACCGCAAGAGGTTTTTAAAGATACCTATGACTGGGACTTTCTCAGCCTGGAAGAAGACTACAGTGAGCACGATTTAGAGGCAGCCCTGATTGATGACATTCGCAAAACTCTTCTTGAATTTGGCTATGGTTTTTGTTTTATGGGTCAACAAATCAAACTTCTTATCGCTGGACGTTACCATACCATTGACCTGCTTTTTTATCACCGCGATCTCCAGTGTGTTGTTATTATTGATCTTAAAACTGAACGGTTTAAGGATGCCCACGTTGGCCAGATGAATACCTACCTGAACTATTTTCGGGAAAAAGATAAACTTTCCTGGGAGCGTGATCCGATCGGTTTGATTATATGCAAAGAGAAAGATGATGAAGAAGTGCATTATGCACTTGGAAAGCTAAAAGAGGATATTTTCGTGGCTGAGTACAAGACAAAACTGCCGAGTGAACGGGAAATTCAGAAACAGCTCAGGGCGAGGCGATAAGGTGCACAAGTACTATTATATCTTAAGCGTCTGCCAAATGTACTCAAGCATAGCTGTCATAGTGTTACATATATCCTTGCTTTCTATAATAAGCCCAAGAGAATTGTCACCTTCCTGCGTTATGAAAGCAACCTTATTACGGTAAGCGAATATTTCATTTTCTGTTGGAATTTTATCTTCCTGAATAAGGCGCGTTTCGCGCAGTGCATATTTATCTTTATCCTTGAGTTCCTGATAGAAGGGGATATTTGGTGCGATAACCCGAACAAAATTTCCTTTTTTTATACGCTTTTGCACGTGTTCCGTCGTCCAATAGTCCAGCAGCTTGGGATCTGGCATTTTTTTGGAAAGCAGTTCGATGTAATTTCCGCGGCGACTTACGAGATCGTTATAAATTTCCTGTATACCTTCTGTCCCCTGGTAAATGCGTACGGACGGTTTTTCACCGGCGGTATTTTGCAGTGCCACCAGTTGACCCACAATACCTGTGAGGACATTTTCTTTTTGCTTGAGCAGCGAAAAAAGATTCTGCGGTTCTTCAGCGACATATACTTTCCTTTTCCCTTTGGCAATGGTTTTCATTAAACCCTGATTTTTGAGACTTTCAATGACGTCATAAACGGTAGCCCGTTTCAGCTGCGAAGCCTGAACGAGCTGCTGTAGGGGAGCGGGTCCTGTTTGCAGAGCGGCAGTATAGAGCCTCGCTTCTTTCTCGGTAAGGCCTATTTTTTGAAGATAGTGTTCAATATTCATAAAGTGTCGGTAAAAGTGACGATACTTTTTTATCTATATTTTGTTTAATTATAGCAATTATATTAATTACTGTCAATAGTTATTGCCGCTATTATTGTTATTTATTTTACAGATGATATACTGCCCACGCCAAAATACAAGTACCACAACACAAAAGAAAGGAAAGACGCATGAAAACGCAATTTCAGAAAAGATTAGAAGAATTGGAATTTGCTGTTCGTTTAGATAGCGCGAGCCTCCGAGGTTTGGGGCGCGAAGAAATCTACCGGCGCCTGACCCAGCTGATTGGCAGGACACCTCTGACGCGGATTGAACTCGCGCGTGGAAATGTCCTTTATCAAAAGGATGAAACGAGGAATCCTACGGAATCTCATTATGATCGCGTGTTTCTGGTTTTGCTACGCGAACTTGAACGCGAGGGTCGTATCAAACCGGGCGATGTATTGTGCGAGACTACCTCGGGGAGTGCCGGCATATCGTTTGCCTGGATGTGCCGCAAGCTGGGCTATCGTTCGGTGGTGTTTGCGCCGGATTGTATTCCGTTGGCCCGAAAAGTGGAAATTGAAAACCTTGCCGATGAATACTACTACAGCCAGGATGACGGGGCTTACCTGGCTGCTTCAGCAGAAATGATGCGGAATTATCTGCGACATAGTCGATGGAAATTTCGAGCCTGGAGTCCGAACCATTCGCAGGATCCCAGAACCCTGCAGGCTTTTACTGCTTTGACCAATGAAGTCATCAAACGGGTTACCCCCATACATTACTTTATTGGCGGCATTGGCAATGGGAGCACTTTGCTTGCCATTGGAAGACGACTTAAAAATCATAGGACTCTACGCCGGTTCCATTGTAAGATTCTTGGTTTTGAACCCAGGTCGGCCTGTCCGTATTATCAAACCCATCGCGATCGATGGGGAAAAGTTATCCCCCTCTTTGCCAGGGACGAGGATATCCCACAAAAGTACAGTTTTCACTCTTTGCCGGGGACGGGAAGTTTCGGGAATATCCGCTTCCCATTTATGGAAATGGCACTGGCAGAAAACATCCTCGATGATGTGTGTATTATACCTGATTCCCTTATTCCTTTGGCTAATACGGCGTATAATGCCGATTTGCAGCCGGAGGAACACCAGGGAAATAGTTCCTTGGTGGCAAGATACATCGCCCAAGAAATGGCGTTGTATGTCGAAAATAAAAACTTCTTCACTTTAATTTACGATCGTGGTGACCGCTATGGTCAGCCACGACGCAATCGAACATAATAACAAAGGGTCTCCTTGTCTGAGATCCTTTTTATTTACACTACCTGTTTTTGATAGCATGCTTCACACAGCACTTCATCATCTGCCGGCATGGTGCTGAGGAGTTCCGTACCGCACGTTTGCAGGTAGCGGCGCGCTGGGTAAACAGGAGTCGAGTGGGATAGAGTTCCCTGATGCGGACAAGGGGGTGGACACGCGTCAGAACATCTTTCAGTTCATGTGGGACCGGTTGCCGAAGGGATAGTGTCTCAAATAGAATAAACCGGCCTAAAGATCACGGTGCAGTTGCCGATTTTTTTCTCACCCGTAAATCCCTTCGTGAGCACGAATGCTCTTGTCGGTTTGAATTTTTCTATGAAACTGTAAAGGCTTTTTCCGATTATAGGTTTATTCGTATATTTTACCTCCACGGGCACCAAAGTCCCTTCTTTTTCAATAATAAAATCCACCTCGGCCTTATTCTTTGTACGCCAAAAATAGAGATACTGGAGCCTCTCTGAGGAAAGTCGGTTGTGGACATAATTTTCAACCAATGATCCGGCATCATTGCGCAGCTTCAGGGGACGAAAATCTTTGAGAGCAAAATTTCTCAGTCCGTTGTCCACAAAATAGACTTTGGGATTTTTTACAATTTCAGTACGTTTGTTCTGAAAAAATGGTCGGAATATATGAATGATATAGGTTTGTTCCAGAATCCTGAGGTGTTCCCGAAGTTTCTGGTAGCTCAGCCCTGAGCTTGTACCGAGCTCATTGTATTCAATAAGATTGCCAATTTGCGTGGCCAAAAGTTTTACCAGTCGCCATAACGCCTCATCAGTTGAGAGCTGGAGGAGATTTTTTATATCCTTCAGCAGATAGTTATCAACAATGGCTGCCAGGATTTTTTGTTTCTCTTCTGGTTGTGCTGTTACTACGGCTGGATATCCTCCCTCAAGTATGTATTCTTCAAAATATCTTTCTAATTTTTCACTCACCACTTTACTTAAAGATGAGTCGGGCGTGGATGTCTGCCAGTCGCTCGATGTCTTTCTCTGCAGAATAGTAGCCAGCGCTTTATCTTTGAAGCTGAGATACTCTTTAAAGGAAAGGGGTTGCAGAGTAAATGTAATCATCCGACCCACCATGTATCTACCGGTTTGAAAGGTAAGTTCCAATGAAGAAGAGCCGGAAATAACATACTTCGTTTGCGTTGTGTCGAAAAGGTATTTCAGTTTTTGCCCGCCATCCCTGGCATACTGAAATTCATCAATAAAAACAGCATCAAACCCTTGTATTGATTGTTTGAAATACTCAATATCTTCCTGAAAGCCCTCTAAATCCTGATGACTTTCAAAGGTGAGAAACTTCACTTTTTTGCCAGCTTTTTCCATTTTTTGAGCCAGGTGCTGCAAAAATGTGGTTTTTCCCGCTTGTCTTGGCCCTAAGATAGCAATAACTTCCTTTCGGCGAAGGAATGGTTCTACTTCATCTTCCAGACTTCTTTTAATATACATATTATTTTTAGCATGGTTATTTATACTAATAATTAAATTTTAGCATGGTTACTTTTAAATGTCAATAGGCATAATGCCTAAAATAAGCTCTTATTGAGGTAATAATATGCTTTCGTATTATATCTTCAATGAATTTTGAAGTGCTTCTAAATCACTTCCTTCTGATAGCAGTTTTCGCAAAAGATTTTTTCGGGGCGGTCGGGGGCATAGGATGTTTCGAATTCATTGAGGCATTGTGCGCCGGCGCTGTGGGTTTCGTGCGACGCTAGGACGCACATACACTGCCGGTGCCACAGCTGATGCGGATTACGCACAGCTAAACGGGCCTGATAACGGCAATCGGGACACTGCAGCGGTATGGGCAACGCCTTCCCTCTATAAAACGCCAACTCGACTTTCACAATTTTGTAATTCTTCCCACAACCTGCGCAGGCCAAAATCTGCTGTACGATATCATCCCCCGTCGCCGCAATCGTTTCCGGCACAGCTTCGGGCCCCAATGTTTCTTTACCGCGTGTAGCCACGCTGTAATCCTGCCACTTGAATCCCAACCGCAACGCTTCCTCTTTATTCACCGGTCGCTCTTCCTGAGCAATAGTTTCATTCACACCAAACGGCGCAATCTGCGGTGGAAAAAATTCGCCCCACTCGCCACCGCGCTTCATATGCTCAATAATCCGCGCTTTCAACTCCTTATATTCGGCCTCCTCGTACTGCTTATTCAAAATACAAAACTTTTTATTGCGCAAACCGCTGCAGCCGAAAATTTCAAACGAGGAATGGCAGTTGTAGCTGTAGTAGGCGAACTGACAACTCCAGGCAATGACGCAGGCGATGTTTTCCGTGGCGTTCACGCCGGTATCGAGCACCATATAGGCCCGCTCCAGCGACGCGCCCACGCCATACGAATCATAGGTGTCGGTGAGTTTATCAATGCCGTTGATGCAGAAGGCGCAATTTTGTGTTTCGCCGCGCAGGGCAAAGCTGTCGTGGGTGTTGCCGGCGCCGACCAGGTAATCGCCGGTGCTGTTTTCGCATTTGGTGAGCGATGCAAAACGGTGCACGCATTGTTTTTTCAGCGTTTCGAATTGGGCGCGGACATTAGTGATGCCGGTGCGTGTGTCGAGCGCCAATTCTTTTTTGCGCTTTTCATACTCTTCGCGTGAATATTGTTTATTAAAAATATAATACTGTTTGCTGCGCAGATTGGTGCAGCCGATGCAGTCGCTGCAATCTTTACAATCAAATAAAAACCAGGAATCGCTGCAATTTTCCGAGCGAACGGAGTAGTTGGTGTTGTAGCAATTCGTGGTTTGGATCATTTCATACGACAGGTTGCATTTGCCGGTTTCGAGCATTTCAGCGCAGTCGCGGTCATAGCTGCTCAGGTCGCCATAGAGGACTTTTTCACTGCCCCAGACAGCGAAGGCCAGGTAACAATCTTTCATTTCACCGCTGTGGTTGGAATAGGCGCTGTTGACGCTGCGTGCGTTGAATATGCCGGCCATGGGTACGTCGTGCAGGAGCGCGTCATAATTCTCGGCGAAGGTTTTGGTGAAATCGAAATCACGGCCGTAGCTGGTGGGATCCCATTTGTCGGACCACCAGTAATCGCGGTCATAGACTCGGTACGGCGCATTGGGCGCGAACACGGAGATGATATTTTTCTTAGTGGCATCGCAGGGGCGGGAGTAGAGGATGCGTTGATTGCGCCAGGCGAGGATGCGTTGCCGGCGGCAGAGGGGGCAGAGCGTGGGTTCGGGGACGGCGAGTTTGGCGTAAAACGCCTGGTCGGCGGGCGTGATGGGGAATTGCTCAGTGCATTGTTTACATTGGGGCATCGGGTTTTTGGTGAAGAATTATCTTGGGCTGGGGAGCGTAGTCCTGGGTTAAATGACTTCCTTTTGGTAGCAGGTTTCGCAGAAGATTTTTTCGGGGCGGTCGGGAGCGTAGCTGGTTTCAAATTCCTTGGGACATTGGGCGCCCTCTTGGTGGTTTTCGTGTGCTGCCAATGAGCACATGCACTGGCGGTGCCACAGCTTCCGCGGGTTGCGGGCGGCGAGGCGGGCGAGATGACGGCAGTTAGGACACTGGCGGGGTAAAGGCTGGTTCATTTTGCGGAGCAGCTCGAGTTCAGACACAATAATTTTGTAATTTTTTCTGCAATTGGTACAGGCGAGAACTTCTTTCGTAATCGTATCAGATACATCCTGGATTCTGTCTGGCAACTGCTCCGGTTTCATGGTCTCTTTACCGAATGTTCCACCCAGATTATCGCGCCAATGCCACCCACGCTGCACAACTTCCTCTTTCGTAAGTGGAAAATAATCCTGCGCAATGCTTTCGTTATATGCCACCGGTGACATGGCCACGGGAAGGGCCTCGCCGTATTCGCCGGTTTGCTTCATGTGCTCGATGATGCGCGCTCGCAGCGCTTCGTATTCTTCCTTCGAATATTGCTTATTGAAAATACAGTATTGCTTTTTGTTCAGACCGACGCAGCCGAAGAGATCATTACAGCCATGCACACAAAAAACAGTATACTGCGAATTGTTCGGACCATAGTTCGGCCATTGAGCAAACTGTGTGTTATAAACAAAACCGCCGGAAAGAATTTCATAGCATAACTCTGTTTCTCCGAGTGCGTAGGCATCATAGGTATCTTTCGACTTCCAGGCCACATAGCTGGTGTAGGCAATATCCTCTGAATCACGGATATCGAAACAATAGCGTGCGTTTTTTGTGTTCCAGATATAATTCCCCGTGGAATCAGGAGAGTTGGATATGGCTGCGTAACGGTGCGGCTGGGTGAGTTTCAGAGCTTCAAATCTTTTTTTTGCTTCCGTCATAGCCTGATGGCTGCCCAGTATTTCGCTGACACGTTTTTTCCATTCTTCTGGCTCCAGTTTTTCATTGAAAAAATAATACTGCTTGTGCCGGAGCCCAACACATCCAAAACAGTTCTGACAATCCATGCAGTCGAAGGAAAGGTAGGTATCCGTGCAATTTTTGCACTGCTGTACAAATGCACAGTTAAAAATTTTTTGACCATCAGTCACTTCATATATTTTTTCGCTGTATTCAACTCCTTCACAATCTGCGGCATCACGGTTGTGACCTGATGTAAACGTGTAGTGACAGTTCTCACCAAGATCCGCGCCAAAGTTCATGTAGGAATCCTTCATTCGGTAGGAGCAGTTGTTGAATTCCGCGTTTTCCGGTTCCCAGTTCCAAAGTGGTGGATGCGGCACCTGATACATAAGCTCAGTGAACTGTTCAAAGAACGGGCGGGTGAAATCGAAATCACGGCCATAGTCGCGTGCGTCCCATTTGTCCGACCACCAATATTCATGGGAGTACACTTTCTCAAGCGGTGAGTCCTGATGATACATGCTGATAATTTCTTTATCCGTGGCGCTGCACTTCCGTCGGTACAGATTCCGTTCGTTGCGAAAAGCCATGCGACGTTGCATGCGGCAATCGGGGCAGAGGGTGGGCGCAGGGACGGCGATTTTTGTATAAAAAGCCTGATCGGCGGGTGTGATCTCGAATGTGGTTTGGCACTGGGCGCAGGTTTTTTGGATTCTTGACATAGGGTTGGTTTTAATACTCATTACTTTGGTGATCACGAGGCGCGTGATCAGCAAGGGGATGAGGAGGATGCGAGGCGGGAAGTACGGTGACGCATCCTCAGTGACGGAAAGCTGCGGAATCTTTCATTTGAATGGGGATATAGAGGGTATCCCCGGCAACGAAAGGTGCGTGGTAGTAACGGAACATCGAATCGGCGTACTCCCCTTGATCCCGAAGTTCGTCGAAAAATGTCGTTACTTTTTTTATTTTGGAAGGGTCGATTTTCACCCCTGGCATGATTGATGTATTAATTTTTTCGCCAGCGGGTGGGCGGGGATTAATTTCGTACTCTGGTGCTTCTACACCAATAGTGACCACGAGCGCCATCATCGAAATCAGTATTGCGGCTTCTCGGGCCAGGCGTACCGGATCCCAGGCATCTTTGAACAGATACCAGTGTCCCAGCCAATTGCGCATCAACCAATGCGATGTGAAAGGGATGGGAATTGACCAGCGGCCGGCCGGCGATATCGGCTGCTTTCCATTTAATGTTACCACATGTCCGTGCGGTACGGCTGTGGAAGGAATCCACTGATGCAACCCGGCGAGCAATTTGCGGAAACGGCGAATGGGAACACGCAAATGATCGGTACCTTCCACCGGCATGGTGTGGTACAACTTGTACACTATCACTCCGAGTCGATCCAGCATGAGAAACAGTGTGCGCAGGCCTTCAATGTTGTCATTAACGCCCTTGAGCACCACCGTTTGTGACCAAACCTGAATACCCATGTGTCGCAGATCATTCAGTACCTGCATCACTTCCGGTGTTAATTCGGAGAGATGATTGATGTGCACCATAAGCCGAAGGTTGGCGCCACGTTTGTGCATGGTTGTACCCAGACTCATTAATAACATCAGCGTCGTGCCGTCGAAACGCATGGGCAGGTCAATAACCATCCGCGTACCTATGCGCAGCACTTCAACACTCGGACTTTCCGCCAAAGGACGCAGAATCATTTCGAGCTGCTCGTTGGTTCGCGTTAATGGATCGCCACCGGTTATAAGAACGTGTGGCGTTTTGCGTTCAATCGCCTTTTGTACAGCGCCCAACACGGTCTTCATATCACCAGTTATTACTGCTGCCTCTCCTTCTGGATCACCAACGCCACGAAAACAAAAACTGCAGTTGCGTGCACAGGCGGCCGTGGCGATGATAACATCCGTACATTCATACATATTTTCAAGCGCCGATGTGGTGGTTTCTGCACCTCGACCAAAAAAGAAAATCTGCAAAAATTGCGGCAACAGCTTTCGAAACCAGTGCCAGAAACCGGATTTTTCCTGGCGCAGCGCTGGCTTTCGTGCCCATGACCATTTCTGGATGGGTTTTTCGGTTGGCGCAAAGAAAGTCTGGAGCTGCTGTGCTCGAAAGGCTTTGTAATCTTTTGACTTGAGATCAAGGAGCAACTTCAGCGTATAGGGAGTGAGTCCGATTTGACGCTGCGATGTTGTTGCCCATTTTTTGGGGAGAACACCCAGTGCGGCCAACACTCCTGAATCGCTGCACATAGCTTTGTGATGCATGTGCCACTCCCATTCGTAACGATGTTTTTTCACATCCTCGAGAATCTGGTGTACTTTTTTAAGCTTTTCTTCCAATGATGCTTTCATGGCATCCTCCTTTTGTTGGGGGGGTTTATTGAAGAAATGAATTTTCAGTGAACTCAGGCGCCGGGGAGGCGACTGCTGGTGAAATTTAACGTACTTTCTTTGTTTTTGTCAATATGAGTATAGTATAAAATTACACTAAAGTCAATTATTTTTGCTTTATTCTTGCGTAATTTTTATATTTTGTATATAATTTATATACACTTTACCCTGAATGAGTGCGTTAATTCATCATACTTCAGCCTATGTCTACTCTATCGTCCCTGCAGCAATCTTTATACACCAGCCTGACTGAGCTTGGCCTGAGCCACGCCGAAGCGGAGCTCTACCTATTGTCGCTCCACCTCGGTCCCCAACCCCTCACGACGTTGGCCCGCGACCTGCAGATTGCCCGGCCCAATATTTACAAACTCATTCGCGCTTTGGAAACCCACGCGTTGGCGAAATTTTCCCAGCGCAAAAAATATTCGCAGAAGTTTATGGTCGAATCGCCGGCGGTTGTGCTCGAGCAGTTGCGCGCCAAACGTAAGCAGCTCGATGCTACGGATAATGCCTTGGCGGCGACGCTGCCGGATTTGCTGGCGCAGTACCATCAGGGTGCGACCCCAACCAAGGTGAAAGTTTTGACGGACGAAGAGCAGTATCTGCGTTTGTATTACCGCACGCTCGAAGAAGCGCAGGGTGCAACGGAGTGGTTTGGAGCGGCGCATGAGTTTATTGGATTTGTGTCGTGGGAGCGCGAGCGGGAGTGGATTCGTCGGCGCATAGAAAAGGGGATTTCGATTAAGGCTTTGCTGTTGCCGAGTGAAACGGCAGCGGGTTTTATCAAAGATGATGCGCGCGAGATGCGGGAGACGCGGGTGTTGCGCGAGGCGGCGCCATTTTTGTCGGCGTTTCAGCTGTTTGCGAACAAGGTGGTGTTTTGGCAACCGCGCACGCCGTTGGCGGTGGTGTTGGAAGATGAATATATTGCGGGGATGATGCGCAGTATTTTTTATCAACTGTGGGAGGGGGCGGGGAGGAAGATTTGAGGTGCCAAATTGGCACCTCAAATTCGTGGCTGCTCTAAGGTCGCAAATTGCGACCTTAGAGAATACAATCCAATCTTTCAACTTGATTCACAAATTGTGATATCAAGTGTCAGAGAGTCGTCGCGCCGTCTGTGGACAACCTGTGAATTTATAGAGTTTTGGATATGGTATACTTATTACATAGGGCGTTATGCCCTTTTTTTATTTTATAACCCATCGTAATGAAATCATCTACCCCTCACCAACTCGTTCCCCAGGAACGAATAGTAGATAAAATTTACCTTATTCGAGGTAAAAAAGTTATGCTTGATCGTGATTTAGCCGAACTTTACCAAGTAGAAACGAGAAGCTTAAATCAAGCCGTTAAAAGAAATACTGATCGTTTTCCAGACGATTTTATGTTTCAGGTTAGCGAAAAAGAATATATATTTCTAAGATCACAATTTGTGATCTTAGAAGGAAAAGGCAAATACCCTAAGTACCTGCCTTATGTTTTTACTGAACAAGGTATTGCTATGCTCTCTAGCGTGTTGAAAAGTAAAATAGCAATCCAAATAAATATACAAATCATACGCACCTTCACCCGCCTGCGTGAACTCATGTCGACGAATGAAATGCTACGCCATAAAATTGAAAGCATAGAACGAAAACAGGAATCATATGACAAAAGCCTGGCCGGCATTTTTCAACTTATCGAAAAACTTGTGGAAGAAGAGACACAACCCAAACCGGAAATTGGGTTTCGGGTAAAAAGAAATGAACCCTAAAGGGCAGCCACCCCTTCAATCCCCATCTGCACCATCTCAACTGTACAAAACCTCATATTTTCCGCTAGTATAAGTATGAGCTTTTTTGTTGTGTCTGCAGCTGCGAGTCGTCATAAATCGTGCCGCGCCCAATCATCTCATCCCTTAACCAATCCACCTATGCCCGCCATCCAAAAAACCTGCCGCATCACTAATCAACCCTTCGAAATCTCCGAACAGGAGCAGCGCCTGCTCAAAACATTCAACGCCGAACAGCTGCCTGACACGCACCCGGACGAACGCATGCGCTACTTCCTCACCTTCAACAACTACCACTCCCTCACCTCCGTTACCTGCGATCTGTGCCAACAACGCACCCTCTCGATTTGGGGCGAACACCCCGAGTTTCCGGTCTACTGTCGCGACTGCTGGTATTCTGATAAATGGGCACCAGCCGAGATGGATATTGACTTTGAGCGCCCTGTATTTGACCAACTCGCTGAACTTGTCAAAAAAAGCCCGCACCGCGCCCTGTCCGTCATCAACCCTATGAACAACAGCGATTTTTGCAACGCCGTCGGCAACCTAAAAAACTGCTACATGTGTTTTGATTGGGGATTTGGTGAAAATTGTTACTACTGCCAGAGTGGCCAAAAAAATAAGGATTGTGTCGACGTTGTTATGTGTGATGATGCTGAAATCCTGTACTCGGCCAATTCCTGTCACAAATCCTACAAAGTTTTCTGGTCAGAATATGCTTCAAACTGCCGCGATTCGTATTTCTTGTATGACTGCGTGAATGCGTCGGATTGCGCCTTTTCCACCGGCCTGCGTCACAAGCAATACGTGTTTATGAATGAGCAGTTGACGCGGGAACAGTACGAAGCCAAAATCGCTGAACTGGACACCGGCAGCTACGCCAAGTTACAGGAATATCTGGCCACGTTTGCGCAACTGAAGCAGGCCTACCCCAAGCGCTACCTCATCGGCACGAACAATGAGAATGTATCAGGCAACATCATCTTCAATTCCAAAGATGTAGAGCGTGGCTACAGTGTGCGTGAGGGCGAAAACTGTGTGAACGTGAGCAGCATGTGGAGTCTGAAAGACAGTTTGGACGTCGCCAGCTTTGGTGTGAATACGGAGCGCGTCTACAATTCTTCGGAAATTGGATTTGATGCGCAGAATGTTCAACACAGCGCCAATTCGTATGACAAAATTTTCAATCTGGAGTACTGCATTTTTATTTCATCGTCGAATGATTGCTTTGCGAGTGCGTTTGCGCGCAAGCGAAAGTTTGCGATTTTCAACAAGCAGTATTCGCCGGAAGAATACCGAGAAAAGGTGGCGCAGTTGAAGGAGAAAATGCGCGAACGCGGCGAGTTGGGTCAGTTGTTCCGTCATGACATGGTTCCGTTTGCCTACAATGAATCGATTGCCCAGTTTTTTATGCCGTTGACACGCGCGGAAGCGGAGCGGCGTGGGTTTCGTTGGGCCGAGCGGAAGATTCCGCAGGTGCCGACTGAGAAGGTTTTACGCGCGCCGGACCATATCCGCGATGTGAAGTGGGAAGATGTGGAAGGGAAGTTTGTCGTGTGTGCGCAGAGTGGTCGTCCCTTCCGGATTATCCGTCAGGAATTTGATTTTTACAAAAAGTATAATTTACCGCTGCCGCGGGTGCACCCCGAAGTGCGGTTGCAGGAACTGTACCCTTCGCGGTTGATGTTTCAGTTGCGAGCCGCGACGTGTGCGCAGTGTGGCAAGGCATTGCAGACGAGCATGCTGGCGGAGGATAAAGTTTTGTGCGAGACGTGCTATCAGAGTACGAAGGCGTAAAGCTGGTATACAAAAACCGCCACATTGGGAGCGACGGTTTTTATTTTTCTCTAGGCTATTTCTCAAGTGTTCTCCTCATAAAAATTCTATTTCAAGATTTTGAAGCTCGAGAATATTTCATCGACATATTGCAGATCACTATCAGTGGTTTGGAGTTGAAAAATTCTACCATCCACAACGAGAATAGTTCTTTTATTTTTTTCTCCCTTTACTAAGGTATACTCATAGGATTCCTTTCCAGCAAAGGTGATTATGTTCTCTGAATAACCCAGGTCTTTCAATGATTTTTGTTTATCCTCCAATGTTGATTCAACCGAAACTATGACACTTACGGTTGAGCCTGTATTCGCAGGAACTACATAACCTTTGGGATTGGCGCCAAAGTAGAGGCTGTCTTCCGCATTCACAAAGTCATCAAGTTCCCAGGTGGATGGATACTCAATGGAATACTCTGAGACGTTGAAAGTTTCCCAGTCCACGGCGGTCGTCGTGTTATTCGTAGAGGCCGTGTTGGCGTTAGTCGTTGCTGCTGTATTGGTGCTGGTAGCGGCTGAAGTGTTGACATTGGTTGCCGCCGTGTTGGTATTTTTGTTGGTATTGGTCGTCGTAGTCACATCATCTTCGTCAGCTTCTTCCGCATCATCGACTTCGACACTGTCAGCATCTTCGGCATCATCCTCTGCTTCCACCGTTTGACTGGCTTCCTGCTTTTTAATTTCTTTTTTCAAACTTTGTACCTGCACAATCATGACAATTAAACCAATCAGCATGATTACCAGCACCACGAGCGTCGCGTACAAAAGGACAGACATCGAAACTTCACCCTGTGGCTGTGGTGGCTCGATGATTTTTTTCTTCGGCATATTTTTTTATAAAATTTTTATTTACGAATGTTTTATATAGTATACCATAATTGTGCGCCTGTTTGAAATTCATTTCCGGTTTCGCTTCAAGCGTCCTCATTTATCTTTTTTTATATAAATTCCATATGGAGTAAAAATGATTGCGGAAAGATGTGGCGATATCGCGTGAGCGGATCAAAAACGCGGTTTCATTTTCTTCGAAAGGATGGAGTGTGACGTAATCGTTGATAATATTAATATTATTGAGCGTTGGAAAATCGACAAATAAAATGTTTTTAAGATTGCGGCCGGAAAATTTGTCTTTAATCGCGGCGGGCGCGATGCCTTTGACGATAATGCCACGACGGTGACGCTCTTGTTCAAACTCCCGATAGAAATCAAACACTTCTTCATACTTATCGGGATTTTTCGGATGGAAAGAGAAGAATAGCCACTCATCGCCGCGTTTGGCATTTTCAATAATCTGATAATTCATGATTTTGAAACCCGGAAAGCCCTGAAAAATTTCGGCGCTGGGTTGGATGCTCGGTTGCGCCTGGGCTTGGAGCAGCGGGAGTAATTCTTCCACCTGCTGGCGACGTTTGGCCATGAACTCGAGAATGTATTTGGGATCTTTGGCCTGGTAATATTTCACGTGACCCTTTTTGATGAAGGAAATAAAGCCCTTGGCGGTGAGGGATTGCAGGGCCGTATGGGTGACGGAATTATAGAGTTTGGCTGTGCGCATGAGCGGGCCGGCGCTGGTGGAGCCGATCTGCAGCAGGGCAATATAGAGTTTGATTTCGGCGGGAGTGAGGCCGATGTCTTCGAGGATGTCGGTTTTGAGGAGAGGAGAATTGGGCATATATTTGAATTGAGTCCTCCAAAAATGGAGGAGCGATTTGCTGGTTCAGGTCCACTCCTATACTATAAGGAAAGCTAAAAATTATCAAGCTCCATGCCACCCCTTAAGCGAATATGTAAAATCACCGGCCATGCTTTCGAAGTCAGCGAACTCGAGCAGCAGCTCCGCGCCAAATTCGAGGCGCCGTTGCCTGATATTCACCCCTACGAACGCCTGCGTTATCTCATGCAATTCCGCAATGTCTACACGCTGTACAACGACACGTGCGATTTATGCGGCACAAAAACCCTGTCGGTATGGGGTGAATCACCGAACTTCCCGGTGTACTGCCGTGATTGCTGGTACTCGGACAAGTGGGCGCCCGTGGAAATGGATCTCGACCTCGAGCGTCCGTTTTTTGAACAGCACGCTGAACTCATCGCCCGCAGTCCGCATCCGGCGCGCATCATTGCCGGCAACATGGAGAACAGCGCTTTTTGCAATTCCTGCAGCAACCTCAAAAGCTGCTATATGACATTTAATGCCACGGGAGATGAAGACTGTTACTATGCCACCGGTATCATCAATTCGCAAAAATGCGTCGACACCGTGAGCGCCGTCAAAGGCGAAATCCAGTACCAAACCGTAGCCTGTCATCAATCCTATAAAGTGTTTTGGTCGGAATATGCTTCGAACTGCCGCGATTGTTGGTTTGTGTATGATTGCATTGACTGCAGTGACTGCGCCTTTTCCACTGGATTGCGACACAAGCAGTATGTTTTTGAGAATTGCCAGCTGACGCGCGAGCAGTATGAAGCGAAAATGCAGGAACTGCGCACCGGGAGCTACGCCGCGTTGCAAAAATACCTCGCGCAGTACGCGGAAATGAAGCGCGCTTACCCCAAACGCTACATCATTGGCTTGCGTAATGAAAATGCTTCGGGAAATTGGCTGGTGAATTCCAAAAATATTGTGGATAGTTATGATTTGATTGACTGTGAAGATTCGGTGAATGTTTTTAATGTGTGGCAGGCAAAAGATTGTTTGGATGTCGTGTCGATGGGGAAGGATCAACTGGAACTGGCGTTTTCCTGCACGAGCGTAGGCCTGGGCAGCACCAACATTCGCTTCAGCAGCAACTGTTATGAAAATTGTTTCAACCTGGAGTACTGCAGTTTTGTGCAGTCGTCGTCGCATGATTGTTTTGGCAGTGCGTTTGCGCGCAAACTCGAGTATACGATTTTAAATAAGCGCTATAGTAAGGAAGATTATGCAGCGAAGGTGGCGGCGTTGCGGCAAAAGATGCAGGAGCGCGGCGAATATGGCCAGGTTTTTCCGCAGGCGCTGGTACCGTTTGCATACAATGAATCGATTGCGCAGTTGTATATGCCGTTGACGCGGGAAGAAGCCGAGGCGCGCGGATTTCGGTGGGTCGAGAAGAAGGCGCCTTCTGTGCCGGCGGAGTCAGTTTTCACGCCGCCGGATGATATTGCGGATGTGGAATGGACCGATGTCGATGGAAAATTTTTGCTCTGCGCTGAGAGCGGTCGACCATTTCGTTTGGTGAAACCCGAATTTGAATTTTACAAACAGTACGCGATTGCGTTGCCGCGGTTGCATCCCGATGTGCGGCTGGTGAAGCGCTTTCCCACGGGTTTAATGTTCAACTTGCATGAAGCTGCCTGCGTGCAGTGTGGCCGCCAGCTGCAGACAAGCATGGAAGCGGGGGATAAAGTCTTGTGCGAGGAATGTTACCAGAAGGCGGTTGTTTAGAAATGTGGCTGAAATTAGGCTATTTTGATGGGGCGGAATTTTAGCTAAGGCTATGGGTTGGAACAAACTATTTTGCTTATCTTAGGCAAAATTTTTGTTTTTCCGCCACAAAACCTGAATCCCGAAATTCACTTCTTCCCTTAGGTAAAAGCAAAAAGAGCAGGTAGAATGAAAATGAACTTACCATTCATTTCACCACTATGCTCTT
>Ga0155625_141_pt1 | contig 35907 bp, 28 predicted proteins | sample RifCSPhighO2_12_FD_107282 | JGI IMG/M metagenome (GOLD analysis project Ga0155625, IMG submission 107282) | Candidatus Kerfeldbacteria bacterium RIFCSPHIGHO2_12_FULL_48_17 | reverse complement strand
ATGGCAGCTAGCTGAATGCGGGTGATCATCATGGCGCCGAGCAGCGCTGAATTCTCTTCACCGATGCGCCCCTTGGCAAGATTCATGAGGATAATCTTTTTACTGTCCATGATTTCGCGAATATCAATGGTTGATTTCGGCTGCGCGATAATGTTGCGGATAAGCGCCGATGATAAAAACTGACCGATTTTGTTTTGGATTGGAGCTATGGCTTCATTGCGAAATTTATCGTTATAGTTGGCGTATTCATCAACCCAGAACGATTTTACCACTGGATCGGTGATGTTGTTGACGATTTTCCGGCGGTATTTTTTATCAACCAATAAGCGCGGCAAGCCCAAAAGCGTCGTGTTCGGCGTTTCGAGGAGTCCCAAAATTGAGTTCATGAGGATGTATTCCAAACGCGGCCCCCAGGAATCTGCCCAGATTTTCTTAAAGACACCAACCAAGCCGGATGCGATCAGGTTTTTGTATTCGGGATTGGTATTTTCAAGAATATTAAACGCTATCGGGTAATCACCGTCGGCTGGATTAAAATACACGACATCGTTGACCCGAAATGAAGGAATAAAATCAAGAATTTTTTCCACCAAATCACCGTGCGGATCAACAACCGCCACGCCCCTGCCGCCGCGGATATCATCAATGATCATGTTTTCCAGCAGCGTTGATTTTCCCATACCGGTTTTTCCTATGACATACATGTGCCGGCGGCGGTCGTCGGTTTTTATGCCGAACTTAACACTGCGGTTACGGAAAAATGTCTCACCGAAAAAGGATATATCTTTGACATCAGCGGGTCGTCTGTCATGCGGCATACTTTTGTTTTTAGGACTTACGCGTTTGGCGCATTTCTGCGTTAGCGCTGCGGGGCTTGCTCGACGTACTTTTTAGTACGCCTCGCTGTGCTCCTCGCGCTTGCCTTGAACTGCACGCAAACGCGTAAGTCCTGATATTAACCTATTGGTAAATTGGTTGGCGGACCGGCAGGCCCGATTTCGCCCGGCTGTCTCTGCAGCGCCTGACCACCTAATGGGTTGCTCTGAATACCCCGAGCTGTTCTCTCCGCGCCAGGTGGGGTTACCGGTAAACGGGTTGGCGGTTCGGTGGTGCGGACCAGCGACTTGGCCAGTGACGGCGCCTTGACGTTGATGAGCGGGAAGTGCCACAGTGTCGCCAATTCTTCTATATTCAGTATACCATAGCCTTTGGCTGCACCTATCCAGGTACTGCGGTCGCGGAAGGCTCTGTATATGCGCACCTGCTTTAACCGTGTCCTGTATCGTTTGAAAAAATATTCGGCTTTGTTGGTGCTGACGATTGGGTCCGGTTTTAGGCCCCCGAGGTTGTGGGTGTTGAATTGCTTAATGGCCCCGATAATCGGCGATACTATTCTCTTCTTGCTGAATGTTTCACGCCGACCGATATATAAAGCCCGTGTCCGGCATCTAAAACCTATTTTTGCGAGCTTTTTTTCGAGAGCTTCCACGATCACGTTTTCACCGGGACTCAAAAACAGCATTTGACTCCGTGGAGCATCTGTTTTTTCTTCAGGTGATGTCGGTCCATATCCAATCGTTTGCTCGCTGATAAAACCAAGTGTATTCAGTGTACCATACAAAACTTTTTCAAAGGCATTATACTCGGTTTCAACTTTGCCGCCAATCAATTTTTTTACCAATTTATCGCCTTTATCTTTCCACTTATGGCTGACCGGCGTCACGATGATCTGAAACCATATCTGTTCACCGGGCGGCAAACTGGCCATAATTTCCAGCAATGAAGCCATGGGATCAGCCGTTGTCTGCGTGGCCTTATCTTCAAATTCTGACCATGTCCGTATGGGGTAATACTGGCTGCCTGTTTGGATGAACTCGCCACCATAGAGATCCCATTCTTCGTTGGGAATATCTTTCGGCAGGTTTTTTGTGTAATCCTCTATTTCCGTAATTTCCGCGTCCGGGTACTGGGCGAATATCGCCGATTCTATGAGATTTCTGAAACGTTTTGGGGTTCTGACCATATACTGAATATAGCCATCAATGCTGACGATTTCAAAACTGAAACTGAGCTGAAATTCACCTTCAAGGTAAATTTCCGTCAGGTTGGGATCTTTATGCGCGCCCGAAAGTGTGGCAAAAATCTGCTCAACGGCCTTAAAAGATTGTTCATTCTCTTTGGGAACATCTATGGCCAGCAAAACATGTTTGACCGTTCTGTCATAACGGCTCTGAATCAGATCATAATATGCCAAATACAGAACCCAGAGCATGGCAGCATCCATGACTATCCAGCCACCACTGGTAAAAATAAACCAAAATACGGAGAAAGGGTTGTCTCCGCCTTGGCTCACTATATTTATGAGAAAATCAGGCATGCTTTTGCTGGTATGTATTTTTCTTTTTTGAATTTTGGCGTGTGGACCTGGCTGTTTAACCCTTGTTTATTTTGCCATGTCCGCGGCTGGAGTCTGGGGAGTTTCTGCGTTCAGTTCATAGGCGTTGTCACTGTTCTTTTTGAATTTCTTTTTATTCGTCAGCGCCAGGTGAATCGTGTTGCGTTTTACGATACGTTCTTTGAGTACGGCCTTTACCAGTTCTTCACGGGTCATCGGTCGCTGTTCGCGTTTGAGAATGTTCTCGAGTACATCGGCAACCACACCGGATGTATACCCCCATTCTTTCAGCGCATAAATACCGCGACCAACCAAGATATACTCTGCGTTCAGAATCAGTTCATTATGCACGGTTGGCGGATAGGCGCGCTTTTTAAACGTCTTGGAAATTCTTTCCGCAATGTCAGTAAAGTGTAAAGGCCTGCTTTCTTTCTTCAGGATGAGATAGATCTTGTCGTCCATTCGCTTGGGTGAGATAGCGCCCCAGTGGGTCAAACCGTATTCGTCAAAGGGATTTTTATCGATTTTTTGACTTATATCCAGGAAAGAAGACAGCACATCTTCTGACAGCTTATCCTGATGTTTTTGATAGAACTCATGCTGTGAGAACTTTTCATGCACATCCTCGAACTTCAGTGGCTTTCCATGGGTATCAATCAGATTATGCAGGTGTTCCAGGGCTTCTTCCAGAAAACTTTGTGAAGCGCTGAGTACTTTCCAGGCATGGCGGGTCTTTTCGTTTGCCGCATGTTTGTGGAATTTTTCCGAAAGTAAATGACTGAGTATAAAAAGAATGGCGCGCTGACTTTCATACGCTTCTTTGTATTCACCAAGCAGTTTTTCAAACAATTTTTCTTCGGTGAGAAAACCGCCAGATTTCTGAAAAACCGTGGTCAGCACATGCTCAACCGATGCGATTTTTGACCGGAAATCAGGTTTTTCCTTCATCCGCTTCACGCCCAAACTTTCGATCTGACGGATGCGTTCACGGGTCACATTGTAGTGTTTGCCGATATTTTCCAGTGTTTCCGGTTCCCTTTCATGCAAACCGAAACGACGACGCAAAATATCCTCCTCTTTTTGAGAAAGCTTACTCAGCAACTGATTCAGAATTTCCGTTGCCTGAAAAGACTGTATTTCCGACACCTGTTGACTGGTAATGATTTTGTCCAATATTGAATCGCTCATAAAATTATTTGGCTGAATCTTCAAAAATTCATTGAATCAATATAGCATATCTTACTTTTTGTGTCAAGCAATTTTTTAGGCCAATTTTAGCAGCTTTTGTCAACAAAAAAAGCCCTTCAGCAAGGGGTTTCTTACCTGACTTTGGCACCAAAAGCAGGCTACGAAGCTATGAGACAGTTACTAAGACCGCTTCAGGAATTTCTGGAACACCAGCAGCAGTGGGCTGGCAATGAAAATGGAAGAATAGGTTCCCAGAATGATGCCGATAATGAGGGTCAGCACGAAATACTGAATGGAGGCACCGCCAAAAATAAACAGCGCCAATAAAACCAGAAGGGTGGCAAGAGAAGTGTTCAGTGACCGCATCATGGTACTGTTGATACTTTCGTTGATGATTTCACGGAAGCTGCTACTCGACGTTTTCAGGTGTTCACGAATGCGATCAAATACCACAATGGTATCGTGCACCGAAAAACCGAGAATGGTGAGTAATGCCGTTATAAAGAGACTGTCAACCTCTATCCCCTTCCACCACGTAAGGAAGCTGAAAATACCGGTGGTTATAAATATATCATGCGCCAGGGCGATAATAGCCGCCATGCCATATACCCAGGAAGGCACAGGCCCTTTGGAAGTTTTCCGAAACGCCCAGGTAATAAAGAGAACAATGGCGACCAACACGATGATGATGGCCTTTATCGCTTTGCTTTTCAGCTCCGCGCCCACGCTCGGCCCGATGGACTCAAAGCTCGTTTCCTGCGTGCCGGGAAACGCAGTGTTCAGGTTTTCAAGAACCTTTTGCCGGGTGTCGTTATCAATGGGTTTGAGTTTGAGTATGTATTCCTTTTCTTCTGTCGGCTGCACGCTGACGTCGCCGAGTTCGAGCGTTTGTAAACTGCTTTTCACGCTTTCGATTTCGGGCCTCTGTTCCGAAAAACTCACACGCATTTGTGTGCCGCCGGTGAAATCTATGCCCAGCTTCAGCCCCCATACAGCCAAAGAAACAGCGCTCAACACCGCCAGGCCGATGGAAATACCGATGAGTAACTTTTCGAAACGCAGTATATTATACATACATTTACTTTTGATGAATTTTTTCGACCCCAAAAAGGATCTTCACATGTTTTTCCGGCAGCCAAATGGCAATGATTCGCATAAACGTTCTGGTTATCGTTATTGCCGAAAACATACTCACACCAATGCCCAGGGCGAGCGTAATGGCAAATCCCTTAATCAGGCTGGTGGAAAAAGTACCGAGAATAAAACAGGTGATCAGTGAAGACAGGTTGGAGTCGCGGATAGACGGCCAGGCCCGAGCAAAACCATCTTCAATGGAACTTACCAGTGGTTTTCCGGATCGGAATTCCTCTTTAAGACGTTCAAAAATCAGCACATTCGCGTCAACCGCCATACCTATGGAAAGGACAAAACCTGCTATGCCGGCCAGACTGAGCGTTACGGGGATGAGTTTGAAGAGCGCCAATGTTATCAGACTGTATATAAGGAGAGCAATGACCGCCACCAAACCGGGTAAGCGGTAATAGACGATCATAAAGAGTGACAGCGCCACCAGACCTATAATGCCGGCAAAAAGGCTGGTTTGCAGCGATATTTCGCCCAGTGACGGGCCGACATTCTCCTGATTTACCAGGCTTATTGGTACCGGCAGGGCACCGGCATTCAGTCGCCTGGCCAATTCTTTGGCTTCATCTACTGTAAAAGATCCGGTAATGACTGCTTCTCCGGTTGGTATGGCGGCATTCACGACCGGGGTGCTTATCGGTGTGCCATCAAGGTAAATGGCTACGGTTTTGTTGATGTTTCTTTCGGTGATTTCGGCAAAAAGCTTTTTTCCTTCTTCATTGAAGTTGAGCTGTACCTGCGGCTCGTTGATCCCACCCGCTGTCCCATTACCGCTAAAGCCCACCTGAGCCTTGACGAGATGCTCGCCGTTGAGTCCGGTGTTGACGTAATTAGGATATAATGGTGGCTGGGTTTCTTCTGATTCCGTAAGCAAAAGTATATGACTTGCCCGCACCTCTGGTTGTATGCCACCCGGCTCAGCGCTGTCTCCCACGGCATCCGCAGCCGCGTTCACTTCTCGCTTGTCAGTGATTTTTATTATATGATAACCGAATGAACTCTCGACCAGACGCGGGATAACCTGTCCGACCGTGGCCTCTTCACTGAAGAGCGCTTCTTCAAAGGCCGGATCGAACAGCCCTTTTCCGGCAAAATCAAGATCGCCGCCTTTGTCTTTACTGCCCGGATCTTCGCTGAATTCCTGCGCAAGTGCCGAAAAATCAGCTCCTTCGGTGAGTGCCTTTTGCAAAACATCTTCAGCCTTGACGCGCTGCTCTTCGTTCTTGGTGCGGATTTGGACTTTTTCTTCTTCGGTCTTTTCTTTCGGCGCTTCTTCCTCGCGGAATTCGAGCAGTGGTGTTTCCCCGATTTCCTGTATGGCCGCATTCACATCCGTAATACCCGGCAATTCCACTATCAGGCGCTGGCTATCGCCGACCCTGCTCACGCGCACCACCGGCTCACTGACGCCAAATTGATTCACCCGACGTTCAACAACATCGCGCAAGCCGGCCATACTTTCTTCTTTGTCCGCATCACCGACATGGGAAACATCGGCTTCATAGGTCAGGCTGGTGCCACCCTGAAGATCAAGACCAAGGCGCACCTTCAGCTCCCGCGACAGGCTGCTCATGTGAATATCCGGACCTTTCGGCACGTCAACAAGAACCGCCAGAACGGTAATAACCAGGATTATTACGGTGGTCAACCATACTTTTCGACGCTGTGTCATACGTTTTCACCAAAAACAAAATAAGACATTCATCTAGTATAACGAAGAACCATGGTGTGGTCAAAGTAAAACCGGACCCCTGCGGCTTGGTATTCTTCAAAACCAAAACCGCCTGATTAAGGCGGTTTTCCTATGATGCGATTGTGCATATTTTTTATATTGGTCAGCGAAGCCAGGTCATGTTTGAGGCGTTAGTAACTGTCTAATATCTCCGTATTCTGCTGCAAAATTGAAATTTCGGCTGCAAAAAATTCAGATTTCGTCAGCATAGTAGTCACTATTCCTCCTCAATCTTCATTTCTTTCGCTCGAAATTTCAATTTTTCGCAACGAAAGAGAGATATTAGACAGTTACTTAGTCATGTATTTTGACTTTGGTTCCGACCGGCGCCCAGTTATAGATCCATTCCGAATTGGTGAGATCAACGTTGATACAGCCATGACTTTTCTTTTTCCCGAAGTCATTATGCCAGTAAGCATAGTGGATATAGTAGTTTGGGGTAAAGTTCAGATTGTACTTTACGTTCGGGATGTTATAACTCAGGTAACTGAGGTTTCCGCCGTATGTCCAGCGGTAATCATGATTGAGAAGTTTTCGGAAGACTTCGAATTCACCGCGCGGAGATTCAAAGCCCGGAATTCCCGAAGAGATGAGGAATGACCTGACGAGCTTCCCGTTTTCAAAGGCATAGAGTTTCTGCTCACTGATATTAATATCAATATATTTTGCATACTGCGCCAGGTCCGGTCGGTCATCAACACCGAACGTTGCGATGAATCGATTTGGACCGGTTATAATTTCCGCTCCACCATCACCGTTAAGATCCTGCGCATCAAGAAATACCCCACCCTGATATTCATTTTCATAGGCAAAGAAGGCGCCACCGATTTCCCTTCCATATCCTTCAAACACGCGGATGTGTGAACTGCCGTTGGCACCCACGCCGACGAGCACCTCATCCATACCGTCATTATCAACATCTCCGCCCGCCACATTCACACCGCCGGTAAAATCGTCAGCAAAGACTTTCCAGTTCCCAAGCACCGTTTGTTCCCGATTAGTTTTGTAAACCTTTACCCATGATTGCCCATACGCTGCCACACCCATAATGATTTCATCTTCCGGACCACCATCCACGTTAGCCGCGGCAACGGAAATGCCACCCTGGAAATTCCAGTCAAATGGATGAAATTCGGAGTCGGTCATCGGATATCCGAAACGGTTGTACACTTTCACATGGGCCAGAGCTTCCTGTCCGGTCGCGATAATAATATCGTCGGTACCATCACCGTCAATGTCGCCAACGGCAATATCCACACCACCATGGTACTTTGGATCAAATGCGTAAAATCCTGGAGTGAATTTCGGCATACCGTTCCCATCAAAAATCCGGATATACGGACCGCCGCCGGTGCGCGTGCCGGTGACGATTTCATCTTTACCGTCACCATCAAGATCACCGGTCGCCACTTTTACGCCTTTGTTAAAGTTCGGTTCGTACGCCAAAAAATGGGTAATAAAAGATCCGTCTGCACGAAACAAACGGATGTCGGGGCCACCACCGGTGCCTGGACCTGTTACCATTTCATAGACGCCGTCACCGCCAAAGTCGCCAAAGGCAACATCTGCGCCACCGCGAAAACCCTGATCATAGGCGTAGAAGGAAGTTTGCTGGGCATGATCAGCCGAACGAAAAATGCGAACTTCCGGCGCGCGCGTTTCCGAAGCATGAACACCCACAGGCATGAGCGTGATCATGGTTAAAATTGCGGCACCAAAAATTCGCTTGGGATTATAGAAAAAATATGACTTCATACTTCCTCCGTTCAATTGTTATTTTGTTTTTATTTTTCGGAGCCGGAGCAGTGACATTATTTTGATGTTTCCTGCTTCTGCGGCCTTTTCCATCGTTATAACGTTATAATAGCAGGTTTTCTTATCTCTGTCAATGGTGAAATGTATTTTTTTGTTTTATCTTGGCGAAATTTTTACTTTCCGTGGCAGCGCTTGTACTTTTTTCCCGACCCGCATGGACAGGGATCATTGCGGCCGACCTTCTTTCCTTCCGGTGTTTTTAATTTTTCGCTTACGGCTGGTGTTGTCGCTTGTTTTACGCCTACGCCTACGCCGTTTTTTCCGCCATTTTTTGTATCGGAAAATTGTCCTGCACCCCTGCTCATCTCCTTTGCGGCTCCCTGGAGACGGATCCGCGGTTGATTCATGATATTGGCTGCCCTGCTTGGCTCTTTGATCCGTATTTTAAAGAATGCATATACCACCCGGCGCTGTATCTGATTGATGAGCTCAGTAAAAAGTGAAAATGCTTCACGCTTGTATTCGACCAACGGATCTTTTTGGCCATAGCCGCGCAGTCCAATCCCCTCGCGGAGCCTGGTCATCTGATCCAAATGCTCAACCCAGAGCGAATCAATGGCCCGCAACTGGATATCTTTTTCCACGCGGCGCAGGGTATCTTCATCGGGAAATGTTCCTGTGAATTCTTCGTATCTTTTTTCAGCCGCGGCGATAAGTTCTTTTATAAGCTCAGTTCTGTGTTCAACGGCCTTATTGACGTCTTGAGGCTGTTCAATATTTTTGTTCAGTATATTTTTCCGCTCTTCCTCTGACATGGGAAATATGGTTACCATCGTTTCGATGATCTCTTTCACATTCCAGTCTTTTTTCTTGTCCTCAATGGCGGTATGGAAGGCCACCACATGTTCAATCTCCAAGCTCATCATCTCCATAATCTTCTCCTTGAGCTTTTTTGGTTCGGTTTTGAAAGCCTCCAACACGTCATTCCGTTTTTTATAGATGACTTCACGATGTTTATTCATTACATCGTCATACTCAACGAGGTGTTTTCTGATATCGAAATTTCTTCCTTCCACTTTTTTCTGCGCTGACTCAATAGAGCGGGAAATAAGTTTGTTCTCAATCGGCATATCCTCGGGCAAACCAAGTCTGTTCATAAGACCGGAAATTTTTTCGGATGCAAAAATGCGCATCAGATCATCCTGAAGCGAGACGAAAAATTGTGACAGCCCTTTATCCCCCTGGCGACCTGAACGACCGCGCAGCTGATTGTCAATGCGCCGTGATTCGTGGCGCTCCGTGCCAATCACCATGAGTCCGCCGGCTGCTTTGACCTTATCGGCATCTTCTTTCGTGGGTGGGTTGCCACCGAGCACGATATCAACACCTCTCCCGGCCATATTGGTAGCCACGGTGACGGCGCCCGGCCGTCCGGCTTGGGCGATAATCTGACCTTCGCGCTCATGGTTTTTGGCGTTTAAGAGTTCGTGCACTATACCCTCCCTTTGCAGGAGCGCTCCCAGTATTTCATTTTTCTCGATGGAAATGGTGCCGACCAACACCGGTTGACCCGCTTCGTGCTTACGTTTTATTTCCTGCACCACGGCTTTGAGTTTACCGAGTTCTGTTTTGTAAATTTTATCGTTGTGGTCCTGCCGCGCAATCTGCCGGTGCGTTGGTATAACCACCACGTCGAGCCCGTAAATTTTTCCGAACTCTTCGGCTTCTGTTTCCGCCGTACCCGTCATGCCCCCGATTTTTTCATACATGCGGAACAGATTTTGCAACGTGATGGTGGCGAGCGTCAGAGATTCCTGTTTAATTTCCACCCCTTCTTTCGCTTCTATCGCCTGGTGCAGCCCTTCGGAAAATCTGCGACCAAACATCAGCCGACCGGTGAATTCGTCAACGATGACGATTTCGCCGTCTTTGATGACGTATTCCTTATCAAGCCGGAACAACGCCTTGGCTTTGAGGGCCTGTTCTATATGATGAATTTCTTCAATACCACCCTCCTGATAGAGATCTTTTTGGCCCAGCGCCTTTTCCACGGCATCAATGCCTTCCTGGGTCAGAGCCACGGAATTCATTTTCTCATCCACATTGTAGTGCTTATCAACATCGAGCGTGTTGACCATTTTCGCAAATTCATAGTATTTGTCGGTCGCTTTCTCGGCCGGCGCGGAAATGATAAGCGGCGTCCTGGCTTCATCAATGAGGATACTGTCAACTTCATCAATGATGGCAAAATGCAAACCCCGCTGGACTTTGTCCGCCAGGTTTTGCACCATATTATCACGCAGATAATCAAAGCCGAATTCGTTGTTGGTTCCGTAGGTAATATCAGCGGCGTAGGCTTCACGGCGCGATACGGCGCGCAGATTTTCCATATCCACCTTAAAAGAAAGCTGTGCGATTTCTTCTGTCCTGTCTTCGGTATTTTCTTCCCGGTCTTTTTCTTCCTTGACGCGCGCTTCAGGATCAAAAATGTAGGATATGCCCTGATTTTGTAAACAGCCCACTGACAACCCAAGCGCATGAAAAATACGCCCCATCCAATCAGCGTCGCGTCTGGCTAGGTAATCATTTACCGTTACCAAATGCGTACCCTTTCCTTCCAGCGCATTTGCGTACAACGTGAGTGTTGCCGCCAGCGTTTTGCCTTCGCCTGTTTTCATTTCAGCAATGTTTCTGTCATGCAAAGCCAGTCCGGCTATGAGCTGAACATCGTAGTGCCTTTGGCCCAGACTGCGCTTGGCTGCTTCGCGGACGACGGCAAAAGCCTCAAAGAGCATATCATCTAGTTTCTCGCCCTTCTTTAATCTCTCGCGAAATGCCTGGGTTTTACCCTTGAGCTGCTCATCTCCGAGCCCGGCCACCGCTGGTTCGAGCTCATTGATTTTGGCAATCTTTTTACTGAATTCCTTCACTGCTTTCACACTGGGATCCCCGAATATTTTTTTGAGTATGGACATACGGCGCTTTGTGCTTAATTTGAGTAACTGTCTAATATCTCTCTTTCGTAGCGAAAAATTGAAATTTCGAGCGAAAAAAATGAAGATTGAGGAGGAATAGTGACTACTATGCTGACGAAATCTGAATTTTTTGCAGCCGAAATTTCAATTTTGCAGCAGAATACGGAGATATGAGACAGTTACTGAGATAGCTCCACAGAAATATGCTGATTACTCTACCACTTTACGCCTGCCACCGCAAACTGTGTAGAACCCATCTCAAAAATAGATTTGTGACGAAATTTCAGATTTTTTGACGAAAAACATGAAGATTGAGGAGGAATAGTACAACTATGCCGACGAAATCTGAATGTTTTGCAGACAAAAATCTGAAATTGCAGTAAAATATTATTTTTGAGATGGGTTCTAACATGCTGGATGGCCACAAGACAGGCGCCGGATCCAGCTGCAGACGCTTTTAGAGTTTTTCCCGTGACTTCCGCCTATTCCCTTCTCAGTCGCGCGGCCTTTATATTTTTGCTTATCAGCTTTTCTTTGTAGCGTTTGAGCTGGCGAGTCAGTTCATTTTCAATCAAATCAACCGCCTGCTGTACCGTGGAACCCACTTCTTCCGCCATAAGCAACTGCTTGGGAACGCTCACGTGAACTTTCATGGTATATACGTAGCCGGTTTTATGATGCGCGTCTTTTGCCACATCAACTTTTACGGCGATAATGTTTTCATGAATTTTTTCCAAGTTCTGGAGCTTCCTGTGGATATAATCTTCTTCCACCTCATTCAGCTCACAATTTTTTGCATGAATTTGTGCATTCATATTTTTACCGTTAAAGATTATTTTTGAAAAATGTTTTGAGATGCCTCTAATCGAACCCGATGTACTGCACCTCTTCGTGTAACTGCACACCAAACTTGACCCGAATTTTTTGCTTGATTGCACTGATGAGTATCACGATATCTTCGGCACGCGCTGTCCCATCGTTTATAATAAAATTCGCATGCACATCGGAAACTTTGGCTCCACCGATCTGAAAACCCTTGAGCCCCGCTTCTTCTAGCAATCTTCCAGCGTGTTGCGGCAAAGGATTGGTGAACATACAACCACAACTGGGGTGCTTGAGATCCTGACTACTATGTTTCTTGCTGAAATTTTGTTTCACCTTGTCCTGCGCTTCCCCTGTCTTGCCTGGTCGCAATTTCAGCGTGGCCTGCAAAACCGTTTCCTTATTTTTCTTGATACGGCTATTGCGATAGGCAAATTCGCATTCCTTATTGCTCAAAGTTTTTTTGGCGCCATCACGGGTGAGTATTTCCACCTCATCAATAATCGCCTGCATATCCGAACCCATGGAACCGGCATTGCCGCGTACGGCGCCTCCGAGCGTGCCCGGTATTCCGGCCGCCCATTCGAGCCCGAGCAGATTACGCTTGGCTGACTGCATTACCAACGTAATCAGCGGCACTCCCGCTTCAGCCACAAGCTTTTCACCCCGGAATTCATAACCGACATTTTTTGTCCGAATCACCAAACCCCTGAATCCTTCGTCAGAAATCAAAACATTGCTCCCGCCGCCGAGCATTACGTAGGGAATGCCGCTCTCCTGGGCCGAATGGACCGCCTGCACAATGCTCTCGGTGGTTTTGGCTTCCAGGAAATAGCGAGCCGGCCCACCCACCTTCATGGTGGTAAGCGGGGCAAGCGGCACGTTTTCCCGCAGATCCGGCAGGTTTAACTTTTTTTCTGACATAACTTTTCCGCTAATGTATAAATATCACCCGCCCCCATCATGAGGATGACGTCACCTGCCTGCACGGTTTTTTTTAAAATTTTCTCTGTTTGACTGAGATCTGCCGCATAGACCGCCGGCGTTCCTTTTTTGGTGATGGCTTCGACCAGGTCTTTGGAGCTGACATCACTGTCGTCTTCACGGCCCTCTACATGAAAAATTTCAGGAATGATGAGGTTATCAGCCTTCAGAAGCGACTCAACGAACCCGGTGAAAAGTTTTTTGGTGCGGTTGTGTTGGTGCGGTTGAAATACGGTAATGACCCGCCTGTCGCCGTACATTTCTTTGGTCGCTCGCAAAGTTTGCTCCAGAGCCGTTGGGTGGTGGGCATAGTCGGAAATAATCCTTGCCCCCTGCCACTGCCCGACGGTTTCAAAACGGCGCCAGGTGCCGGCAAAATTTTCCAGACTCTTTTTAATGACGTCTGTTTCTATCCCAAGCGCCGTGCCGACGCTTATACTGGCCAGCGCATTGGCAACATTGAATTTTCCGGGAACCTGCAGATCGATGTCATCAATGTATTTTTCCTGAAACCACCATTCGAAATTTTGCTTCCCATCAAGATACACGATATTTTTTCCCTGGGTATCGGCGGCGCGATCTATGCCGAAGGTGCGGATCTGCGTCTGCGGCCGTTTGAGTTTTTCCCGCGAAATTTCATCGTCGTTATTCAGAAACAGCCAGCCGTGTTGCGGTAATACCTTGATATATTTTTCAAACGTCGCCTGAATATGCTGTATATTTTTGTAAAAATCAAGATGATCTTCTTCGATATTGGTAAGCACTATAACGTTCGGCTGCAGGTGGAGCATATGTGCTTTGTGTTCGCACGCTTCCACGACCATAACATTATTTTTTCCGGCGCGGGCGTTACTTCCCCATTGCTTCACCACACTCCCGACAATAACCGTCGGATCAAGCCCCGCCGCTTCCAGGAGTAAACCAATCATCGCTGTTGTGGTGGTTTTTCCATTGGTACCGGATACGGCTATGCTCAACTCGGCCCGACGCAGGAGCTGCCCCAAGGCCTGCGGGTAGACGATTTCCGGAATCAGGGCCTGGCGCGCTTTCTGTCGCTGCTTATGATCTTCAGGGACGGCTGCCGAGTATATAATGAGATCCGTATCTTTCGGTATATCTTTTGGATCTTCCGTTATCTTTACTTTTGCACCCGCTGATTGCAATTTTTCTATGACCGCCGAATGTGTGGCGTCCGAACCATACACTTCTTTTCCTCTGGTCAGTAAAATCTGCGCCAGAGCTGATAAGCCGATGCCGCCGATGCCGATGCAGTATATTTTTTTTGCTGAATGAATATCCATACAATCACGTTGAAACTATCGTATCAATTTGCGCAATAATATTTCGTACTGAGGCCAGTGGTTGCAACATCCGAAACAAATTTTGTCCCAGTGCCTTTTGTAATTTCCCGTTCTTTACTATCTTTTGCACTGCTTTTACCAGCTTCTGCGCGCCTTCCGCCTGTTGTACCACCAATCCAGCCTCCGCTTCCGCGAAAATCTGAGCGTTTTTTTCCTGATGTGAGTCCGGCATGGGCACAAAGATCACCGGTTTTTTCAGCGCTGCCAGTTCGGTCGCCGCCGCCATACCCGCCCGGGAAACCACCACATCGCTCGCTGCCAATATATCACCGAAATCTTGTTCTGCAAACTCAATGGGATGATAACGCTCATGCCGCCACACGGTTTTCTTACCCATCCCCGTAATATGGATAATGTTGCATACTTCCGCGAGCTGTTCACCCGCATCTTCTATAAGCATATTCAGTCCGGCGGCGCCTGTGCCTCCGCCCACCACCAACAATGTTGACGCGTCATTTTCCAGGTGAAATTTTTCCTGCGCCTTGCGCCGATCTCCATGCAAAATTGTATCGCGCGCCGGGTTGCCGGTCCAGTGCGTTTTATGCGGTGGAAACGCCGCGCAGGAAACTTCCAAAGCTGTTGTTATGCTGTGTGCAAACGGTGACATGATCTTGTTGGCGAGTCCTGCTTTGGCATCCTGCTGATGAATGAGCACGGGCACGCTTTTCATCCAGCCGGCAATCACCATGGGCACCGAAACAAAACTTCCGGCCGATATGATAATATCCGGCTTCCATTTTTCGATAATTTTCTTTGCCTGGCCGATACCCCTGAAAACCTGCCCCACATCGGTGAAATTTTTGGCACTGGCGTACCGGCGGAATTTGCCGGCGGATATGGTCTCCATGGGGATACCGGCCTGTTCCACCAGACTCTTCGTGATACCGGCATCATCACCGACAAATAAAAATTCCGCCCGTTTGTAATGCCGCTTTAATTCCGGAATCAGGCTGAGCAGTGTACTGGTTGGTCCTCCTGTGCCGCCTCCAGATAGAAGAAACCTCATGATTTTGTATGTTTTGATATGTTAAGTAAAATACCAAACGCCGCCATAAGCGTCAACACCGATGAACTGCCGTAACTGATAAATGGTAATGGAATTCCTGTGAGAGGTAAGAGTGACAGCATCGATCCGATATTTACAAATGCCTGGAACGTAATCCAGGCGGTGATACCGGCGGCGACCAGCTTGCCAAACATGTCGGACGCTTGTCTGCTTATTTTAAAACCGCGAATCATCAAAGCGATAAACAGTGCGATAATGCCGATGGCGATGATAAAACCGAGCTCTTCGGCGATGATGGCAAAAATGGAATCGCTTGTCACTTCTGGGAGGTAGTTGTATTTCTGCCGTGAGTGACCCAGTCCCTGTCCGAAGATTCCACCTGAGCCGATGGCCAGGAGTGCCTGATTAATGTGATAACCTATCCCCAGCGGATCGAGCTCGGGATTGAGAAAGACCTTAAAACGTGCCGCACGGTAGGGGGCTATTTTTGCAAGCAGAATGAATAAACCGATACCGCCCACGCCCAGGATGCTCAGGTGTTTTACGTGAGCGCCACCCACAAAGTAGACCACCAGTGAAATAACAGCAATAATGATCATCGTACTCATGTTGGGCTCAAGCAAGATGAGTATAGAAACAATCCCCAATAGAAATATAAAGGCAAGAAAACCGTACGCAAAATTTTCTACGTGTTTTTCTCGTTTCTCCAGCCATGTCGCTAAATAAATGAGAAAAGTAAGCTTCGCGACTTCTGTCGGCTGAAATAACACGCCTCCGATATTTATCCATCGTCTCGCTCCGAGATATTCATAACCAATGCCCGGGATCAGTACGATAATAAGTAAAAAAATGGTGACGACCAGCAGGAGGAAAGAATATCTTTTCCAAACGCGATAATCGATTTTTGAAAAAACAAAGAGTGCTATCCCTCCAAGCAAAATGCCGTAGAGAAACTGATGCTTAAGATAGTAGTTGGTATCTCCGAATGTTTCAAATGCAACAACACTCGATGCCGAAGACAGCATGACCAGGCCGACGAGTATGATGATACCCAAAAGAGCGAGTAAAACATAATCTGCCTGATGACCGTCCGAGAAGGGTCTACTCGGTTTTTGTACGCGCTTGGGAAGCGCCCTGCTGTATGATTTCATTGAATTTTATTATACCACTTTTTACCAAAAAAAAGAACCCGCTTCTGCCGGTTCTTTGATCATTTTGTTAGAGCTCATCTCAAAAATAGCTTTGTGACGAAATTTCAGATTTTCGAGCGAAAAATATGAAGATTGAGGAGGAATAGTGACTACTATACTGACGAAATCTGAATATTTTGCAGCTGAAAATCTGAAATTGCAGTAAAAGATTATTTTTGAGATGAGCTCTACTCTCTCCCCTTTTCCTGTTGCTCTATCAGACTATCTGCCTCAGCTTCCACTTTTTTGAGTTCCTGTAAAAGTTTGTCAGCTTCGTCGACTCTTTTTTGTTTGCTCATTTATTTGGTTAAACTTTTAAAAGATGAGGTCACCACCTCATGAGATATCAGCTTATTTCATAACGGTATCAGGTGAATACGATACGATCAGGAAATAAGACTGGTATCTCCGGACGTGTAACGGCTGCAGAGATCAGGTAGCAGACAGTCGTTTGGAGGGAAACGGCCGCTCCTACCTGGTCTCTTCTTCCGTCCCATATGGAAAGACCCGCGTCATGGGGCTTTTCTCTCGTTTTGTGACTTTTTTACAAAAAAACGTATATGTATGATAGCGCAATGGCTCTTTTTTGTCAATACGCGCTGACGTACTATTTATTTTTTATTTAACATTAGTGAAATTTTCATGTTCTTGTTCATAGGCAATCTTCCCTGTTTTGCCCGAACTTTGATAAAAAACACACGCTTCTTCGGGCGTGTGTTCGATTGCCGCTGAACAGTGTCCCTATCAAGGGTCTGTCAATTCGTGCCGGCGAGTTTTCGTAATTCGCCGACTATGTCTTGAGAAATTCTTTGTAAGTTTGTCAGCTGCTGCTTCCCTGATTGTATAAACTCCAAACCCTCCGCTACATTCGCTTCGGTCGTCGCGCCTGCGAGCATGGTTTGCAGGCCAGTGACAACCGTATCGAGACTATCCAGTGACGATTGATATTGACCGGCAAGTGACTGTAATTGCACTGTATTTTTTCCCGATTGGTTGAGCTTTTTTATATCTTCGTTCAATTGAACCTGCAGCTCAGCAGCACGGTTCCGACTCCTGGTTAATGTTTCATACACCGCTGCTATTTTGTAACGCTCGAGTTGCTCTTTTGAGGCATTAACCTCGGTTTGAATGCTCTTGGCGATATTTTCCAGATCGGAGATGCTTTGACTGCTGGCAATCTCCGCTTGCTTGTTCTCTATATTTTCTGTGATATTCGCCAGGGTCTGGGTGATCCTTTCTTGCTCCCCCTGGGATGCCTTTCCGGATCCGGATATGCGTGACTGGAGTTCACTCATGAATCCCATAGCTGTATCTTGTATGGCCACAAGAAACGCGCGCCCACTCTCCAACAGCGATTTCTGGAGTTCGTTTGAGATCGTATCTATCCCGACCTCAACTTTTGCCTTCATCTCTTCCCATCCTGAGCGGGTTTCATCGAGTATATCCTGGGAAGCTGTTGTGTCTGCCGACGCAGCGCTTGGTGCATACGCAAAAACCATGGCGCTCATCACCATGAAGCTGAAAAAAATTGTTGTGAACCTGCTATTCATACGTATGGTTAAAGCTTAATTTGCGATGTGTCTTGTTCGAGCTGCGCATATACCGGATCGGCGATCCACTGGTCGACTTCATTCACGGTACTCTCAATACTGGCCACATCAATGGAGATCTCGGCCTGAGTTAGCTCATAACTGCCAATCGGTATCTCTACGCTCGAGGCGGCAACGACGTCGTCCTCAATATTTTCACCTCCGGCTATTGCGAGTGTTTCCGTGCCGTCGGGAAGCACTGTTGTGTTGGTATTTGTCTGATTTTCCGGAGTGTCGCTGTTGGTGATCTGGACAATTTCCGTTCCCTGATTACGGTTTACGGTTCCATTCGTGTTTTGGTTATTATCGGTGACTGCCGGCTGGTTTACATTCTCGTTTTTGGTATTCGTGTTTTTTACGGTTGTTACCGTGCCGCTGGTATTTTTTTGATCTGTCACGACCAGCGCTACGCCAAGTACTGCGGCCATAATCCCAACGGTGCCGAGAGTGAATCCAAACCAGCGCCAAAGTCGGCCTGATCCGGTTTGGTGCACTTCCCTTTCCTGGCCTTTTGCTTCCTGAAGAATTTGGTTTCGAAGATTTCTGGAAAATGCCTGATCAATTTCATCATCAGCCGCTCTGGCTTTCATGTCACGAGCCGCTTTCAAAACACCCAAAAGTTCCTTATCTTGAATTTTTTCAAAGACATCAGAAGACCGACCGTGATTGAGATCATCTATGTACTCTTCCAGCCGATCAAGATCGCTCTTGGAAAAATTTTCATTCATTGGTTCATTCATAGTGTTGGGGAAAAAAGTTGAGCTGCTTTTTTGAGCGCTCTGAATTGCATAACTTTAATGTTGCCTTCAGTGGTGTTCATGTGGATGGCCGTTTCCTTCAAAGAGAAATTTTTCAGAAACCTGTATTCCAATACCCGCTTGTAATTGTCCGGCAAATCTTCCAGTATTTTCTGGATTTGGTCCTGCTTCATGTTATCAAGAACGGAATGGTCTTCATCAAAAAACATGTCTGGCTGCGTGGCTACCGGGCAAAAATCCTCAAGTGGTACGATGGGCTGCTTGTATTTGGCGCGCCACCAGTCGGCCAGTTTGAATTTGGCGATCTGATACAGCCAGTTTTTAAAACGCGCCTGGCCACGGAATTTTTTCAGCGATCGAAAGGCTTCCGTCAGCGTGTCTTGCGCGATATCTTCGGCATCTTCCTTGTTGCCGGTTTGCGCAAAAAGAAAACGATATATGGCCGGGAGATAGACGTCATATAGGGTAATGATAGCATTTTCATCGCCGGATTGCGCTGCTGTTACGAGTTCTTGCTCCGCTTGCTTATCGAGCATATGAGAGGCACATGTGAAACGGTTTAATGATGTCCCGACTGCTTCTTTATCTGGTACAGTCGGGGTTGGTTACAGTGAATTCTTAGCCAATCTGTCAAGTATAATCTCCTGAATCCCGAAATTATTTCATGCTATTTTGCTAAAGCTAGCAATTTTTGAAAGTAAACGGTTCGAAAAAGAGGAAAAACTGATTTAAAAATTTCGCTAAGGTTAGAATTTCGGGATTCAGGTTAATCTGCATGTGATGTATGTGCCTTTTCGGGCACGCTTTCGGTCGCTCCTGCGGCGACCTCAGCTGCGCAGTTTGCATGCCAGTCCCGATATATCGGGAACCCAGCCTGGCAAGCAAACTGAGCTCCCTCAAAAGCACATACACCACATGCGGGTATTATTTTTTTAGAATCGTCAAAAAGGCTTCCTGAGGGATATCCACTTTGCCCTGGGTTTTCATCCGCTGTTTGCCCTTTTTCTGTTTTTCGAGCAACTTTCGTTTTCTGGTGACATCACCACCGTAGAGTTTGGCCGTCACATCTTTTCTCATGGCGGAAATACGTTCCGAGGCAATGATTTTGGCGCCGATGGCTGCCTGCAGGCGGACTTCAAACATCTGCCGCGGCAGAATATCTTTGAGGGCCGCAACAATCTTTCGACCGACATAAAAGGCGGAATCGCGGTACACCATACTGGAAAGCGGCTCGGTGATATCTCCGGCGACAAGAATATCAAGTCGCACCACGTCAGCTTCTTTCCAACCACTGAGCTCATAATTCATGGACGCATAACCGGCGCTGACATTTTTGAGACGGTCATGAAAATCAGACACGACGCCTGACAGGGGCACTTCATAATGCAGGATGACGCGTAATTCATCGAGGTATTCCATTTCATTGCCGGTGGGATTGCCCTTTTTTTCTTTGACCAGTTGCATGATGGCGCCGATATATTCCGTTGGGGTAACAATATCCACCTTCGCCACTGGCTCTTCGATTTTTTGAATGGTACTCGGATCCGGCATTTCCAGTGGGCTGGTGACGGCAACTTTTTCGCCACTGGAAAGTGTCACTTTATATTCTACCGAAGGCGCCGTTACCATAACATCCAGATTAGCTTCACGCTTGAGACGCTCCTGCACCACTTCCATATGCAGCAAACCCAGAAAGCCGCAGCGAAAACCAAAACCCAGTGCTGGTGAATTTTCAACTTCGTACTGCAAACTGGAATCATTGAGCTTGAGTTTAGCCATAGCTTTTTTGAGATCAGGATAGTCACTGCCATCTTTGCAAAAAATTCCCGCATATACCATGGGCTTGACCTGCTTATACCCCGGCAGCGCTTTATGCGCCTGTTTGCCGGTCGCTTTGGCCGTGACCGTATCGCCAACGCGGGCGGCTTCAATATCTTTGAACCCGGTGACAATATAACCGATTTCGCCGGTTTGCAGCTGCGGCGTACTCACGAGTTGCGGTTTGAAAAAACCGGTGTCAAGGGCCTGGGTTGGATTTTTTTGCGCCATCAGGAGCAGTTCTTCACCTTTTTTTATGGAGCCATCAACCATGCGCAGGTAGGTGATAACGCCGCGGTAATCGTCATAGACCGAATCAAAAATAAGGGCGCGTGATGGCGCGTCGTGGTTGCCCGTTGGCGCTGCTATGCGTTCGATGACGGCCTTGAGAATATCGGCAACGCCGGTGCCGACTTTGCCGGAAGCCAGAATAATATCTTCTTTTTTGCAACCGATGAGTTTCATAATTTCGTGGCTGACTTTGTCGGGATCAGCGGCGGGCAGATCAATTTTATTGACGACCGGAATAATTTCCAGATTTTGATCGAAGGCCAGATAGAGGTTGGCCAGGGTTTGGGCTTCTATACCCTGCGTGGCATCAACGACCAGGAGCGCTCCTTCGCAGGCCTGCAGTGAACGGGAAACTTCATAGGTGAAGTCAACGTGTCCGGGCGTGTCGATAAGGTTGAGAATGTATTTTTCGCCTCGATACGTATATTCCATGCGCACCGGCTGCAGTTTGATGGTGATTCCCCGCTCGCGTTCGATATCCATCTGATCCAGAACCTGATCTTTCATGGCGCGCTTATCGATAGTACCGGTAAATTCCAAAAGCCGGTCAGCCAGGGTGGATTTACCATGGTCGATGTGAGCGATGATGCAAAAATTTCGGATGTGGGCTTGATTGATGGGCATGTTATATTTCGAATGTGATGCGCAGCGGCAGATGATCGCTGACGTCAACGAGATCGCAGGCCTTGTTGGTGACGTGAATATCGGGACTGGTGAAAATCATATCGGCAACGGCCGTGGCATATCCGGGGCTGTCTTTGCGCTTCATGTTAAATGTTGAGGTGAGTTCGTTTTTGAAGACGCTCTCGAGATGTTTTTCTATGTAACTCGTCGCTTCGATGTTCGGATCCATGTTGAAATCGCCGCTGAGTACGGTGTGTTCAATTCTGGCGACATGTTTGGCGATGGTTTTGCCGAGTGTGATGCGTTCAGGAGTGTCACGGCCATCTTCGCCCCAGATACCGTGGGTGTTGAAAATATTCAGTTTGGTACCGTTGGCGTCGATGACGTTGTGCTGCAAATTCCGCGGCATCTGACTGAATAATTCCCGTTTTTCCTCTATTTCGCCGTATGCCCCGTGCGTGAATGTTACTTTTGACGACACGATTGGATATTTTGAGAATGTTGCGATACCATGCTCAAATGTTCCCTCTTTTAGTTTGCGCATACATTCCGGCGCAAAATGCATGTATGGGTAATTGAGTTCTTTGGTAAATATTTCCAAAGTGCGAAAACGCTTTTCCGGAGGTGGAGTTTGATCCTTCGGTTGTGCGGCTGGATTCTGGCCGTAACCATTGAAGACTTCCTGCATGTTAATAATATCGGCATCGGTTTCTTTGAGATAACGTAAAAGTGGGCGCAAAAGAATTCCACCGCACCAAATATTGATGGTAAGAAAATGAATTTGCATGAAGTGTAATCGTAGGTTATTTTTTTACGCCCTTGCTCATGCCGCTGCCGTTGCCACCGTTTCCATTACCGGCGTTCAAAAGCAGTTGTTTGGCTTTGAGGAGCCAGCTTTTCACCATGAGGGCTTCGGAAAAATTACCATAGACAGCGATGACGAGATAGATGAGAGCACCCATAAAGAGTGCGCCGAGGGTCTGGGTCAGTATGCCGACATATGTGTGTGTGTTAACGAGGTATTCGTCCAAAAAATATTTTGCGCCCTGGATGATGACACCCATCACCCCCGAGGCAATAACGATCTTCAGCGTTGAGCTGGTGATCTGCTTATCGTCGAGGTAGCCGATATGTACACGCAATGTAGCAAGAAGCAGCAGCATGTTCAAGAGTGATGACAGGGAAAAGGCCAGAGCTAAGCCAAAGATACCCATAAATGATGCCAGCCACCAGGCCAGCACAGCGTTCACAACTACGGTAAAAATGCTGATGACCACCGGAGTTTTGGTATCCTGGCGGGCGAAAAAGGTGCGGGCCAGGAGCGGTATGGATGCCTGCGCGAAGAGCGATATTGAGAAAAATCCCAGGGTTTGGGCCGTGTCGAAGGTGTCATCCCAGCCGAAGTTGCCGGCGCCGACACCGAGCACAAGGCGGACAATCTGCGCGCGCAGCAGGAGTGTGGCGACGCTGATGGGAATAATGAAAAAGAGAATACGACGGAAACTGTCGGAAAAGGCCTGTTTGAACTTTTTCTGGTCTTTTTCGATGAAGGCCTGACTGAAAACGGGAAAGGCGGACAGCGCGAGTGATACACCGAAAACATTGATCGGGAAATGCTGCAGGTTGTCAGCCCAGCCCCAGATGGTGAGACTGCGGGCCGGAAGCGCCGAAGCAATGATGGTGATAATCAGGATATTGATTTGACCGGCGGCGAGGGCCAGTGAACGCGGCACCATCAGGCGGAAAATTTTTCTGGCACCGGGGTTTTTGATATCGAACGTGGCGCGCCAGGTGAAACCGGTTCGCAGAACGGCCGGAAGTTGGATGAGGAGGTGTAGAAGTGAACCCAGCACAACGCCGTACGCCAAACCCTTGATACCGAAGATGTCATAAAACCACACCGTACCGATAATGATGCCGACGTTATAAAGGATCGGTGCGATCGCATACGCGGAAAAACGGCGGAAGGAGCTGAGAATACCGGAAAAAATATTGCTGATGCCGAAGAAAAACATACTGAGCAGCATGATGCGCGTCAGTTCGGCTGTTTGGGCTTTGAGTTCCGGTGACCAACCCGGTACGAGCAGGTTGCTGAGCGGATTGGCAAAAATAAAAGCCAGACCGCCGAAAATGAGCAGGCCGGCGAGGAGAATGTTGAGCACTGAACTGACCGTGTCCCAGGCTTCGTCGTGGTCTTTGTTCCAGTATTCGAGAAAGACGGGAATGAATGATGCGAAGAGTGCGCCGAGTATGAGAATATTGAAAATAAAATCAGGAACTTTGAAAGCAGCATAGTAAATGTCGAGGGTTTCGCCTGCTCCGAATTTTCGGGCGAAAATATTGTCTCTCAGCAGGCCGGTCAGGCGACTCAAAACAGAGGCCAGGCCGATGATGATGGCCCCGCCGATAATCGTGTTCTGGAGTTTTTGCAGCTGATTTTTGATCATGCTTTATGGATTACGGTGCCGCCTGCGTAAGTACGCCAAAGAAAACATCGGCTTTCAGATTGGTTGTCAGCGTGGCACCGTTCGCGGTTTCGTTACTTTCCTCGGGAAAGGCTTTGGTGATGGCAACGCCTTTGGGGTATCTGACTTTGGTGTTCATCGTCATGGCCCGCGCGCCGGCCTGTTTCTGATACAGGACACTGAATGTCTGCGCCTGTGTTTTATTACTGACATCGAGCCTGAACGGCAACCTGTATTCAATGGTCACAGTCTTGCCTTCTCCCGGCGCCACTTCCAGCCAGTTTCCAAACACGGTTTTCCCGAAACTGTTTTGGATGCGTGTACCAGTGATTTCATCAGTGACAATCGTGCCCTCGTTTTTCACGAAATCTTCATCAACAACCGCGTCTGCGTCCGGTGTCGAAAATTTCGCATCAGGAATGTCGCTGAATCCTTCCGCTCGCACGAGTGTACTTCCTTCGGGCACATAAAATCTGATAAATGAAGTATTTTTTATTCCCTGTAAAATATTTTTTGGATCGCCGTTGTGAACACGAGTGTATGTCACCGTATCGTTGATACTCCCATCGCCTGCTATGTTTACATCATGACTGACACTGTCGTCAATGACACCGTCGGTTTTTCCACCGGCAATGTTGGTTTTGATGATTGCCAAATAATCCTTATCCGTGGCTGCGATTTCCCCCGCCCAGCCGAAATCGCGCATTTGCTGCTCGAGCTTCGCATCCCGGAAATAGATCAGCATCTCGCGTTCGGTGATCGCTTCATTGAGTGCCATGAGTGTCGGCAGTATGTCTTCTTTTTTAAGCTGAAATACCCTATCAAGTAAAATCGGGGTGAGGTCGGCCAGCAGCTGCTTGGGCGTTTCGGTGCCTTTCAAATCGACTTCTGATGACTCCTGGGCAATGCGCCGGAAATTGGTGCTGTCTATAATCTCACCGTAATCTTTCGTCATATCAATCGGACCGGTAATCATGAGTAAGCGCTCGATAATATCCGGCGTGATTCCGATGACACCGTCAACGGTTGGACCCTGACTGTGTTCATAGAACCACATCAGCTTTTGAGCCGACGCGGGCCAGTCGGGCCACCAGTTGGCGTCCTGCATAAACCAGTGCGCATTCACCAGACGCAAAGGCGCCGGTGCCTGCAGTTTTTGATCAAGCCAGCTCGAAGCATCGTAAATACCGCCGCCCGGAACTTCGACGGCATCCACACGTCCTTCATCAATATCAATCAGCGCAAAACCCCCGATGAATCCCAGAGATGCGCGGAGTTCGTCATTGTTCCCAAACACGAGCAGGTAGCGCTGTTTCTGGTCGTGTCCGAGTACGGTAAGGAGACCGTTGAAAAGGCCGTTGACCTGGTTCAGTGTGGTTTCGGCCAGTGGGAGTTTACTTTGCACGAGATCAAACATCGGTTTATTTTCTTCCGGTATGACACTGCCGTCTATTTTTTTGACATAACTGATGGCATTTTTTATGTGCTCGATTGCCGGATCAAGGGCGCGCTTGGCCACCACCAGGGCTTCGGTCAGCTGCACCTCTTGATCTTTATTTTGAAAAATCGTACCGAGTGCTTCTATGGCCTGTATGGATTTGGCGATCTGCTCGCCGGCTTGCGCCGCTTCCCGTCCGGCCTGAATGATATTGTCAGCCGCAGCTACCTGCTTTCCCGGGCCCGGGAGTTTTTTTATGATAAATGTGAGGCCGATCGTCGCGCCTTTGAGTTCTTTTTCCGCTTTGGTGAATGTTTGGTTGGCCTGAATAAAGGCGTCACGAGCTTCTTCTTTTTCGCCGACCATAAGAAGATCAATGCCGGTTTGAAGTTGTTCGATTCCGGCTTTGGTATGTGCGATGAGGGCTTCTTTTTCGACGGTGGCTTTGGTATACAGACTCGAAGCGTAAATGGGTGTCACAAGAACCACCGCGCCAACGATAAAAATAGCAAGCTGCCGCATGAAGACTTTTTTTGATGGGAGCTTGAGTTTTGGCCAATGTATAGGTTTTCTTTTGGGTCGTTGTTGCGGTTGCGGCGTTTGCAATCGTTCTTGGGGCGGCGGCTGAAGCCGGGGCTGCTGCGTCCCAGGTTGACGTTGCTGGGATTGCTGGTAAAGATTCGGCTTAGCTGTTGGCTTTGGGGTTACCGCAAAATGGCTTTTGAGAAAAAGTTTTTTTGCGGTTGATTGCTCGGGCAGTGGCCGGAAGAAAATATTTCGCGACGTCTGTTGTGGTTCATTTCCGTTTTTTGATGCATCGAATGCTTCTGCTTTTTCTCTTCTCCGCCGAAAAAAATGTCTTGTTTTATTGTTTTGTCCTTGTGTTGATGCTTGGGAATTTTTGCCTGATTCCGTGGATTTTTTCAGATTGATGATATTTTCCTGGGGAACAGAAAAAGCCGTGGTGCGCACGGTTATGACTTGTTTGCGCTGCTGTATTTTTGATTGTGTTTTTTTCTTTGGAGACATTTGTGCCGAAAAAATCTTTGGGCGAATCACGGGTTATTTGATCACCGGCCGCAGTTTTCGTAAATTTTATATGTTTCCTGCGCCATCTTTCGCCAATCAAAGACCTTAGTATATTTTTTTCCCTCGGCACTCATTTTTTGCCGTAATTCAGCACTTGATAAGAGTGCTTTGAGAACTTTTATTATACCATTTTTATCCCCTGGATCAAAGTAAAGCACTTTATCCTGTAATATTTCCGGGAGTGAAGAACTGTTCGCGGCCAGAACCGGCGTGCCATGCGCCATGCTCTCGAGCGGTGGCAGACCAAAACCTTCATACAGTGATGGGAAAATATATGCCGTAGCATGCTGGTAGAGCGTACTCAGGTGTTCGTCTGGCACAAAGCCGGTAAAGAGCACTTTATCGAGAACGTTTTTGCTCCGCGCTTCTTCTTTGAGTCGTTTGTAAAAAAATTCTTCTTTACCGACCAGTACGAGCGACCAATCCATTTCACCCGTTCGCTTCATTTCACTCACCACGTCCAAAAGTATTTCCAAATTTTTGTGCGGATAGGCATTGCCGACATAGAGAATATATGGTTTTTGGATGTGATATTTTTTGAGTATAGCGGGATCAGTGCGCCTTTCAGGCGGCCTATCAACACCTTCGTATGTCACGGCAACTTTGCCGGCTGGTATATGAAATGTTTCCAGGATATCTTTTTTGGAAAACTGGGAAACGGTGATAACTTTTTTTGCCGCTTGTACGGCATGCCGAATCACCGCTTTGTAGCCGAGTTGCTTGAAAAAATACAATGCGGCGGGGAGTGTCGTCGCGCGCTTGGTGGGAAAATGGTGCAGAATAAGATCATGAATGGTGACGATGAATTTCTTCCGGAAAAAAAACGGTACGTTGTAGTGAGGGAAATGCGTAATGTCGGGTTGTAATTTTTTCAGTAAACGCGGCATCCGAATTTGTTCTTTAAGCGTGTACCAATGAAAATCCGCCAGAACTTTTTGAAATTTCTTGTTGGTGAAGGTGATTTTTTCGTAATCCTCATGCTGCAAAAGTATGAAGTAGTCGTTCTCCCTGTCAATCTCCTGCAAATGAAAAATGAGTTTTTGGGTATACCTCCCCAAACCTTTCGCTTTTTCACCTCCGTAAAATCGCGCGTCTATGGCTATTTTCATGCGTGTGATCGTATTACGCTTTCCCACAGCCGTATCATCTGTCTGGCCGTCTTTTCCCATCGGAATTCCTGCGCCCTTTTTTGGGCGGCCTGGCCTTTTTCCCGCCGGAAATCATCATCTAAAAGCAGTGTCATTATACCGTAGGTGATATCACGCATGTTGTATGGATCGACGAGTACGGCGCTATCACCCATGACTTCCGGCAACGCGGATACGGCTGAAACGACTGACGCCGTGCCCTCGAGTCCGGCTTCGAGCGGCGGAAATCCAAACCCCTCATAGAAAGACGGGTAACAAAAAATCAGCGCCTGACGATAGAGAGCAGCCTTCTCTTCTTCAGGAATGTACCCAAGGAAAATAATATCATTCTGGTTTTTGGGCAGTGTTTCTGATTGCCACCCTCGCGCGCCGGCAATCAATAACTTGAGTCCCGGATATTTTTTTTGGACGCGCTCATCCCCTTTCAGTTTCAGAAATGCACCTATAAGCCCGCTGATGTTTTTGCGTGGCTCAATATTTCCCACGGAAAGAATATAGTCCGTCGGAAGTTTATATTTTTCCTGTAAAACAAACTTATTATCGAGTTCCCTGATATTGGCATGGTCCACTCCTGAATAAACCACTGAAATTCGGTTTTCGGGAATTTTGAATGTAGACATGACATCATTTTTCGTATGCTGTGAAACGGCAACGATATGATCCGCCTGCGTAAAAAACTTTTCCGGGTGAATGACCCTGTGCCATATCCTCCCCTTCGGACTCAGGAACTGCGGGTAAATTTTATAGGCAAGATCATGGGCGGTGACGACGAGCCTGCAGTTTGGGGATATATTTACGAATCCCCAATTCGGTGCAAAAAAGATATCGAGTCCACTGAGTTTTTTATCTATAAAGGGAAAATGCAGAAAAGTTTGCGCACCGTTGAAGAGTTTGTTCGGCACGAGCACCGGTATTATTTTGGCCCGTGTGTTGGTAAGCGCGCGATGAATGAACCAACTTTTTTTGAAACCGCTGTAAAAAAGTATGTATTCATTGCTCGTGTCTAAAGTTAACAACTTCCGGGTGAGTTGCATGGTATACTGCGCAACACCCGAAAGTCTTTCCTCCATCAGTGGACGAATATCAATACCTATCCGCATGCGGTTTTTTAGACCTCTTTCAGATACCTCTTGAGATACACCATGATGATGCCTGTCACCAGACCAACGAACAATCCAACCAGCGCCGTGAGCCAGGTGGGCATGACACTTTCTATAATGACCGGCTCACTGCCCACCACCTTAAACGTGTTGGCATCCTGACTCTGATCAAGCTGCGCAGCTTCCTTTTCCACAATCGTCACAATGGCATTGGCAAGCTTCTTGGCCGTATCAGCGTCACCCTCAGTAAAGCTGACCTGTAAATTTTGCGGGCCAATCAGCTTGGCCTTGAAGCGGAAACCAAAGGTGTCCAGTGACGTGATATTCGCCGGCAGACCGGCCCCATCATATATTTCGACAAGAAATGGCGGGGTTAAAAACCAGCTCAGCATCGTCTGACCAAGGAGTTCGGCTGAACGAATCGCGTAGTAGTCATCGTATTGGTAGTCCGCAGTTTCCTTGCTGGATGTCCGTATGATTGAGAAAGAGATGGAAGTTTTATAACGAACGCCCATGAAGTATCCAACGACGGCTCCGAGCAGGGTGATGACCAACGTAAAAATGATGATAAAATTTTTACTTTTCTTTATGATTGAAACATGTTCCTTGAATTCCATATTCGGTTTTAATTATTATTCAGAGAGATATTGAACAGGCTCTTATGTTGCTTCCACTTGCCTTCCACGTATTCTTTGATATTCTTTTCAAATATTTCTGTGCTGAATTTTTCAGCGTGCGCGCGGATCGTTTTTGCGTCGAATTGTGTTGATTTGAACTGCACAACCGCCTTGGAAAGATCCCCCCAACCCTGCTCTTCGAAAAATATACCCGTCTTTCCGGCAACAACGGTTTCCAAAGCGCCGCCGGCTTTGTATGCTATCACCGGAGTCCCTGCGGCCATGGCTTCCAGAGGTACGATGCCGAAATCCTCCACCTGCGGAAAAATCAGGGCTTTGGCATCTTGATATAATGTGGCCAGTTCTTCACCGGATACGCGCCCCACAAAGGTGATGTTTTTTCCGGCCATGCTTTTGAGTCTGGCCATATCCGGACCCGCGCCAAAAACTTTGAGCGGTATTTTGAGTCGGTTGAATGCCTGAATGGCGATGTCGAAGCGCTTGTAGGGAACCAGTCGCCCGCCAACGAGGAAATAGTCACGGGTTGGGTTGGCAGCCGGCGTAAATTTGGTGGTATCAACCGGCGGAAAAATAACGTCGCTCTCGTGTTTATAATACTTTCTTATGCGCTGTTTGACAATGCCTGAGTTGGCGATAAAATGGTCAACCCGATCGGCGGCCATTCTGTCCCACATGCGCAGGTACGTCAGGCAAAACGGAATGATTTTTTTCATAATGCGGCGGTACGGCAGCTCTTCGATATATTTGTGCGTATCGCTCCAGAGGTAGCGTGTTGGGGTGTGCGTGTAGCTGATGTGGAGCGAGTGCGGCGCTGTTATCACGCCCTTGGCCAGCGCTGAGCTGCTGGAAAGTACGACATCAAATGCCATGAGATCAAATTTTTCTATGGCCGTTGGCATGAACGGTAAATACCACTTGTAATTTTTTATACCGCCGGGCAGTTTCTGAATAAAGGAGGTCTGTATGTTTTCGAAGGGGATATATTTTGGCGCTGAATCCTTATCATACAGTAAAATGAATATGGGCGCTTTGGGCCATATTTTGTGGAATGAGTGGAGCACTTTTTCAGCTCCACCATCCTGCGCCAGATGATCGTGAACGAGGGCGATTTTCATAAGGTGTTGCGTTTTTTAACGAGAGCAAATGGAGTTTTTAACAGTATAACAATGTCCCACAGGAGTGACCAGTTTTCAATGTAGTAAATGTCGAGTTTTGCCTCATCTCCGAATTCCAGATCCGACCTGCCGGAAATTTGCGCCAACCCCGTTATACCCGGTTTTATGGACAGGAGTTTCATGTGGTTATTTTTGTACTGCGCCACTTCTTTGGGCTGGTGAGGACGCGGACCGACAAGACTCATTTCGCCCCTGAGTACGTTAAAAAATTGCGGAAGTTCATCTATGCTGCTACGGCGCAAAAAATACCCGGCTTTGGTGACCCGTGGATCATCTTTGATTTTATAGAGGGGCCCATTGCCTTTCGCATTCTGCTTGGTGATGAGTTCCTTTTCGAATTTCTCAGCCGCCGATTCCTGCCCTGCGACTTCTTTGCGCCAATCCGTGCAAAACTCAGGCTTGTAGGAACGGAATTTATACGCTTCGAATACCTTCCCCTTATAACCGACGCGGCCATTGCGGTATATAATCGGACCCTTATCCTGCCTCCTGATCATGCCAGTTGCCAGGAGCATGAGTGGACTGGTCAGGATAATGAGCAGACCCGCGCCGATGATATCAAGCGCGCGCTTGGCTATTCTGCCCCAACCGTCAAGGGGTGTGCCGATGAGTTCAAGGATGGGAACACCGGCCAGCGAATCCATCTGGACGTTTATTGACCGGGTTTCGTGAATGTTCGGCACGTATTTGTAGGTGATATGTTTCACCTGGCAAAAATCGAGGAGTTGATTTTCGTATTTTTGATTCAGCGACGGATCGGTCTGAAAAATTTCATCAATGGTTTTTTCGGTTTGGAATTTTTTGATCTGCTCCAACATCGCTTCATCGGCAGTGGTAAAGTGATGGACAACCCGGTAACCGAGACTGACGTTTTTCTCTATTTCTTTCCTGATGGTGGTCGCGGCACGGGTTGCTCCGATGATGACAACGCGGTGCGCGCCAACGCCTTTTTGGAAAAAGTAACGCTGAATTTTGAGTATGATATAGCGACCGACCGTGACAAATACGATACTGATGACCCAAGCTATGATGATGATGAAACGCGAAGAGAAAAGTTCGCGCCGGAAGAATATCACCAGAATGACGACCAAGACACCCGTTGAACAGGCGAGAAAAATGGAACGGGTCTGTGCGACGATACCGCGCGTGCCTTTGAAAGTATACAGCCCGGAAACGGCGAAGATGATAATCCAGACCAAGGCGGTCAGGAGGAGAATCCAAATATAGGAATGAAAAGGAATTTCATAGGAGACATTGCGCAGATCGGTGATGAAATTGCTGAAACGTAAAAAATAAGCCGCCAAACCTGCTGCGACTAACATGACATAATCTACCGGTACGCGAATAAAATTAAATGCGAGCTCTGACTTTTTCATAAATGCACCAAACATGTAAGGGGTCTGTCGCCGAATACGCTTTCGTGACGAAATCATGGAATTTTGTGACAGAATTGCTGAATAAATTTTGAGGTTTATATAGAATATAAGCCGAAAAATTTTGAAGCGGTTCTGGCCAAAATTCAATGATTGCAGCAGAAATGGTATTCGGCGACAGACCCATAAGTCCGAGGGTTTGCCCTCCAGGGCTTAAGCTGGGCTTGTAAGCCGAATTCTGTACTACTTGCGTAGCGATGACCATCTATCTAGCCTTCGCGTTGCCACGAAGGTCGAGCGAGCTACCGAGAATCGGCCGTGAGGCCTCTTCTCTCTTGCTCTTGCACCAGGTGGGGTTTACCACTCACATACGTTGCCGTATGCAATTCTGCGGTAGCGGGTTAGCCCTCAAAAATGAGAACAGGTATACTTCCGCAGACTTTTCACCTTTCGCTGAACCCATGCGGGATCAGGTAGTATTGTCTCTGTGGCACTTTCCCTACACGGCCATTGCTGGACGTGCGATGGACGTTATCCATCACCCATATTTTTGTCTAGGACTGGCCTAAACAAGGTGTTCGGACTTTCCTCTCCCAACGGGTTTTACCCCATTTGGCAGCGGTCATCCGGCCCAGCTTAAGTAGAATAAATATACTCAAAATGACAAAAAATGTCAAGTTTGGAGCTACAGCCAGCCGTGCTGACGCAGGTTTTTCAGTATTCCCTGCGTTTTTTTCTGTTTTTCCTTTTGGTAAATCGTATCGGTGAGGTTCAGGGCATCAATGTACCCCAGCCACCTGTAATCGTTGAATTCCGTTTCACGCAGACGGAGGGTTTTCTTTCCGACCGGTATGGCAAAGAAAAAATATTTTTTCCCGCGCATCTTGATGGATTTACCGCTGTCGGTCCTGAGGTCACGGGTATTGTGGGCCTTCTTGGGAAACTGTAAAACGTCCTCGCCCATGGGGTGACGTTTTTTTGCAGCATGCTTCATGAAACTTGGACCGAGTTCTTCGGTCATCTCCCGCTCGAGCGCCGCTTCCAGTGTTTCGTTGTTCTCCACTCCACCCTGTGGCAGTTGCCACAGTTTGTGTTTTTTTACGTACACAAATAATACCTGCCGGTCTTTTACGAAGCAGCCAACCACCTGCGGCCGCAGACCTGCCCGGCGAAAATCGTTAAGTTGCCTGAGAGAAATGTGTTTCATGGGTCTGTCGCCGAATACGCTTTCGTGACGAAATTATGGAATTTTGTGACAGAATTGCTGAATAAATTTTGAGGTTTATATGGAATATAAGCCGAAAAATTTTGAAGCGGTTCTGGCCAAAATTCAATGATTGCAGCAGAAATGGTATTCGGCGACAGACCCATCATACGCCTTCATCCATCGCCTCATTCGCCAGGGCGTCCGCGACTTTGTTTCGCGCGCGCGGCACATGAACAAGGATTATTTTTTTGAATCGGTGGCGCAGGTTCCATACCTTGACGAATAACTGACCGAGAATTTTATCTTTGACGCGGTAATTTCCCTTGAGCTGCTCAATAATCAGTTTACTGTCGGCGCGCAATTCCAATTCATCGGCCCCATGATTCAGCGCTTCGGTCAGGGCAACAATCACCGCCTTGTATTCAGCCTGGTTGTTGGTTTGCACGCCCAGGAAAGCTTTATGCCGGCTGACTATCTTCCCTTGCTCATTATATAATACCACACCAAGCCCGGCGGGACCGGGATTACCACGCGCTCCGCCGTCCGTATACGCAATTATTTTTGTCATACATGTATATCAAGAATTTTGAGTTGCAGCTCGCGCTGGCCGTTCCATTCATTCAGATCGACAGTAAAGGCTATATCTATTTTTTGACCGGGGCTCAGCTTCTGTGACCATTCCCCGAATCCAAAACCCACCGACTGTTTTGTCATGCCACCCTGCTCCACAACTAACCGTAAATGTTTTCCGGTTTTACCGAGCGCCTTTACCTGCTGCACCGTTACCTGCCTGGCGGCATACACCGGCTTGGGATGGGCCTGGCCGAACGGCGCCAATTTTTCCAGAAACTGCCACAGCTCCCAGGTGATGTCCGTCAGGCGTATTTCGCTTTCGACTTTCAGCATCTGCGTGGTATCCGCGCCGTCAAGTTTTTCCTTTATGAGATCATGCATAAACTGTTTCCACTCGTCGAAATCTTCCTTGTACTTGAGCGTGAAACCGCAGGCCGCGGCATGACCGCCATATTTGGCGTAATATTTGGCGCTGGCTTGCAAAACTTCCACGATGTTGAGCTCGGGCACGCTGCGTCCCGAAGCGACAATATTGCCGTCAACTTCACCAAGAATAAACACCGGGCGGTTGTATTTTTGCGCCACTTTGCCCGCCACCAAACCGACGACGCCGATGGGCCAGTTGTTTCCAAAAGCAAATAATGCTTTTTGCTCTGGCGCGACTTCGCCCAGCTGCTGCTCGACTTCCGTGGAAATGAGTTCGGTGACGAGGCGGCGATCGTTGTTGATTTGCTCCAGACGCTGCGCCAGCTTTTGCGCTTCTCCCGCGCTTTTGGTGATCATGGCTTGAAAAGCGATATCAGCGTGCTGCAAACGACCGGCGGCGTTCAGACGCGGACCGATGCGAAAACCGATATGGTCGGTGTCAAATTTTTCTATGGGGGTGTTGACGGCCTGAGCCAGGGCATGCAGACCAAAGCGGCGGGTTTTGCGCAGGACAATGAGGCCATATTTGACCAGGACACGATTTTCTCCCAGCAGCGGCATCATGTCGGTGATGGTACTGATGGCAACGAGATCCAGCAGCCATTTTTCGGCGCCTTTGGGTACGGTTTTGCCGTTGTCTTTTTGATAGAGCGCTGAAATGAGCTTAAAGGCCACGCCAACGCCGGCCAGACCGCGGAAAGGATAGGTTTCGGTGGAGACACTGGGATTGATGATGGCGTACGCGGCGGTGGGCATTTGCAGCGGTTCATGGTGATGATCGGTGACAATAACATCCATACCGAGTTCGCGCGCCAGTTCGATTTCCGGCTGGTTGCTGATGCCGCAGTCGGCGGTAATGATGAGGTTGGTGCCGTTTTTGGCCAGCTGTCTGACGGTTTCTTTGTTCACACCATATCCTTCACGTTCGCGATGCGGCAGATAGGCCTCGACCTGCGCGCCGAGTTGACGCAGTCCATCAACGAGCACGGCCGCGCCGCAGACACCATCAGCGTCGTAGTCCCCATGAGCGACGATTTTTTCTTTATCACGAATGGCTTTTTGTATGCGCGCCACGGCTTTTTCCATGTCGCGAAACAAAAACGGATCATGAATTCCCTCGTCATAATCGGGTTCGAGAAATTCTTCCATGGTTTTCTGTCCGCTGATACCGCGGTTATACAAAATCTGCGCGACCACTTCAGGTATGTTCGTGAGATTTTGGAAAATGTTGCTTGGTATGTGTTTTTGGAAAACCCAGCGCATGGCGTTTTAGAGAATATTGATAACCTCGAGCGGATAGAGCTTGCCGCGCCGATAATCTTTTATCACCTGACGAAATTGCGGATAGGAAAAACTCGCGTCCGGCATGGCCATGATTTCCGCCATGGAAAATTCTTTGATGGATAAAATTTCGGAAATATTCGGTTTGGATGTTCCCTTGGGATCGGACGCCAAAAATATATAGTGTATTTCCGTTGATCGTGTTTCTTCGCTGTACCAATTATAGATCCCCACGAGTCCGCGCAAATGAATGCTGAGATTGGTTTGTTCATGTACCTTGCGTTTGGCTGATTCGAAGATGTTTTCTCCTTTGGCGATTATACCTTCGGGCAGGCCCCACCTGCCGTGAAATTTCTTACTGGC